>Ga0315280_10000995_pt1 | contig 50543 bp, 43 predicted proteins | sample YL17G06_40_MG_FD_203697 | JGI IMG/M metagenome (GOLD analysis project Ga0315280, IMG submission 203697) | Sediment microbial communities from Yellowstone Lake, YNP, Wyoming, USA - YL17G06_40 | ecosystem: Environmental > Aquatic > Freshwater > Lake > Sediment | place: USA: Wyoming | collected... | reverse complement strand
CGTATCAACTTCGAAAGTAATAGACAATCTCCATTCAGGTCTGCCGGCAATACTTTGCGTCCGTGATATTCAATCGCTCTTTCAATAAGCTCTCTTTCTTCTGGGGCGACTCCATTGAGCACTTTGGTCTCTCGAAGAACCTCCAGGCCCAAGAGGCAGTGGTCTGTGCTTCTGGCATCATTATACGTGCGGTACTTGGTAAACTGCTCAAACCGGCCGATGTCGTGAAAAAGCGCTATCGCCTCGGCTACGCGTTTTTGATTGTCCGAAAGGGACAGCTTATCAGCCAGATACCGCATCTCCTGACAGGTCCGCCAACTGTGCTGTTCCTTGAGTTTCAAATTGGCGTTAACGAACTTATCGTCGCCATAAAAGCCGGCTACATAATCATCAAACCAGGCACTGAATTTTCTTAGTTGTTCCTGCTCCATAACTTTAACTTTCTAACAAGAAATCAAACAAGGCGGCCACTAATTTACAGCAAATCGCTAGTTTTCACCACCAACTTTTGAGAATAATTCATATAAGCTATTCAAAAACAACTTTCTGATGGTATAATCATTCGCGGCTGATACGTAAATGAAACCAACTGATTTGAGTCCGCCCCTCTGCTTTTTTGCGAAAGCAAGAAGGGGGGCGGAAAGGAGAAAAGAGATATGCCTACTGTTAAGGATGTTGTTGTAAGAAAGCCAACGGAGAAGGAAGCCGCGACCTGCAAGGCCTGGCCAATCTGGAAGTGCGAGCCGAGCACCTTCGACTGGGCATACACAGAAAAAGAAACGTGCCTGTTATTAGAAGGCAAAGTAACGGTTACCGACGGCAAATACTCGGTAAGTTTCGGCCCCGGCGACCTGGTCATATTCCCCGAAGACCTCGAGTGCACCTGGCACGTCCAGCAGGCCGTAAAAAAACACTACAACTTCGGGTAACATCTTCCCGTCTTGCAAGTGACGTTAAAACGAATACATCAACCAGACAAGAGATGTTAGGTCCGCGAGTTCAGGCACTATTAGTTCCCTTGGATGACCATTTTCTTCTCAATTTGCCAGCAATCTCGCCGCCAATCGCCCCCCACGCCCCATACCATACCAAAGACAAAATAAGCTCAAGAATGCTTTGTAAATCCCAACCGATAGAAAAACTATCAAGAATACGTCTGTTGTGAGGAACCCACAAGTGAGTGGATACGGCTATTATCGGTAGCAGTAAAAATGCTATGGCCGCTACGGAGCCGGCCAATACAGGACACTTCTTTATAAAACAACCCGCTAAAGCCCCGAGCAAAAACGGCAATAAGCCGTTGGCGACCGCCCCTACGATGATAATCGGAATTAGGGCAAGGGACTTACCTAAAGATAGCGTCAGGACTGTTAGGAAGACAATCCCAAGTCCTATCAAGTACCATTTTAGCCTAACATTCTTAATCATTAACTGTCCGCTTTTTCTGGCTATTGCCAGCGCCACTTTGGTTCTAATCCAGTTTGCCTGCGGACCACCTGATAGCGCGGACGACCAGCGTGCGATAATTCTGGTTTGTGTAACCGGGCGGACCGTGACCCAACTGGATGCAGCAGATGTTGGACTTGCCGCACTTTCTGACCCAGCCTATCGTCTTGTCACTGTCCGGATGGTCGGTGGTCAGTAGCACACGATTATCTTTCTCAAATCCACATCCCTTGTATGCCTCATCGTTAATCGCAAAGTCGTCCATATTGCGGGTGATTGGGTACTTGAGGTCGGCAATGTGCACGTTCATATCTATATCATGCTTGTACGTGCTGCCCTCGTATTTCACGCCGCCCTCTTCCCACGGCTTAAGGTAATACCTGGTTCCGATGATTTTGCGGTACTGGCTCCAGTCCTGGAATGACCCCATGCTGTGGTGCAGAGCCACCACGCCTACGCCGCGATTAAGAAGGGCCAGGAAGTTCTGCTGGCGCTGCGGGGACATCTTTTGAGTCATATTATACAGCACAATCACATCGTAATCCCACTTGCTTATATCCTCAAAGATTTCGCTGTCGTTTTTCTGCACCGCCTCGACACATTCGATGTCACTGTAGCCCTTGAACAGGGAAAAGAACGGCTCGTGTTCGAAGTCGTGCCCGCCGGTAACTACTACGGCCTTGATCTTTTTTGGCGCTCCCGGAGGCAGTACTTTGACCATTATGTTCTTGTAGTAAACGATGCTTTTGGGGTCGTGTCCCTGAAGGGCAAAGGTGCCGCTGGATAGTCTTCTACCGGGCCAGCCCTCGGAGCTGAAATTCTCCGGTTCGGTCCAGTCCACAGTTGTTATACCGTTGACCTTTATGACGATTCGTTTGCCCCGGACGATTATGTGCTGGGTGAACCATTCGTTATCTTTGGACGGCGGCTGACGCACATTCTCGACGTCGTACAGACTGCCGGTCTTTTTCCAGTCGCTGTGCGTGTTGTTGACCTGTACCTCGTAGCCCTTCCGTGGCCAATCGGTTTCCTGGTAGGCGGTGTGGATGTACATTCCGGAGTTTGAGCCCGGCTCGGTCATCACATCGGCCTTGAACTCGAAATTGGTGAAGTTGGCGTCTGCAACAGGCCCGACGTAGAACAGGTGACTTCTATTACCGTGTACAACTATCATTCCGTCGCGGACGGTAAAGGTGCCTTTGTTCTCGCTGGCCTTCCAGCCATTCAGCGTCTTGCCGTCAAAAAGACTCTGCCATTCTTCTTTGCCGGCCGCCTTTTCCCCTGCCAATCCACTCTGCTGACATCCTGCGAAGATAATACTCGATACCACCAGCATTAAACCTAATTTTCTTGCCATCTGAGTTTTCTCCTTAAAATTAAACACAATTATCCTGAGTAACGATATTCATCACAAATAGCTTTCACTTATAGTCGATTCAATTCTAAAGCATCCAGGGGCTGCGCATCGCCCGTGTGAGCCGGCGGTTGGCGGCGTCATTATTGATGAAACGCTCTTTCACCGTGTCCCATTTTAGTTTTTGCTCAAGCCGAATAGCGATATCGCTAATCTGGCATATCGCATCCCCCCGCACCGCCTCATCGACCGGACATATCGTCGCGGCCCGGCTCTTCACACAGTCCAGCAAATTTCTGACGTGGTTATTGCTCTCATACAGGCGAATGTCACTTGGTCCGAACTGCGTGGAAAGCAGCTCTTTCGGATGAGCGTTAATGCCTTCGCGGTCAACGTGCACCCATCCCTCGGTTCCCTCGAAAGCTGTGCCGTGAGAGGTTGTTCTTCCGTAGCGTTTCTGCCATTCCTCAGGGAAGGGGAATCCGGTAAAGTTTAATGTGACGCCGCTTCCATACTTGCAGACGACATTCCAGTTCATTGCCGTGTCGCATACACCCTCGGTAGGCCAGGTGCCTTTGCCTTCGATTTCTATCAGGCCCGAAAGTTTATCACCGCCGCCCCAGATGGCGATGTCGATAGGATGGATGCCCCAGCCGGCTATAAAGCCGATAGCGTAGTCGGAAATGAACCACCACAGTTTATTGGAGCAGCGGTCCTCGGTGTAAGGCGTAAAAGGAGCCGGCCCCAGCCACATATTGTAATCCAGCCACTCCGGCACCGGCACGGGCTTTGGCGAGCCGCCGGCCTCGCTGCCGGGCGACCATACATTTATAGTATGCAGTTTGCCGATTCGGCCGTTGCGAACCAGCTCGCAGGCGAAACGAAAATCCCTGCTTGAGCGCTGCTGGGTGCCGAACTGGAAAACCCGCCCGTGGCGGTGCACAGCCGCACGCAGCGCCTGGTCCTGCTCTAAACTCAGGCCCAGCGGTTTTTCGACATAAACGTCCTTACCTGCCTTGACCGCCGCCAGCGCCGCCAGCACGTGCCAATGGTCGCAGGTGGCGACGAGGACGACATCGATATCATCACGGCCAATCAGTTCGCGAAAGTCGTTGTAAGCTGTGCAGCTCTTATCCTGGTAATGGTTGTTAACCTGGTTCTTGACCGCCTCGCGGACGTTGCTTTTAACATCGCAGACCGCCGCCACACGAACATCCTTCTGGGCAAGAAAATTGCCCATTACCGCGCTGCCCTGAGGCCCAACTCCGACACAGCCAACGGTGATTCGCTCACTGGCGGTAACCTCGCCTGCTTTACCGAGTGCCGAAGGCCGGACGATGTATGGAAAACTTATTGCCCCCGCCGCCGCTATAGTTTTTTTCATAAAACCGCGGCGTGTAATGTCTCTACGGCTTCGCATAATTTACCTCCTTTTATGTTTTTATATCCATATTGTCCCTAATTACAGCCGCCACGGGCTGCGCATTGGGCGTTTGAGCATCCGGTTTGCTTCTGTATCGCCAACAAACTCTTCTTTCTCCGTGTCCCACCTTAGCTTGCGTCCCAGCCGGGTTGCAATGTCACTTAGCTGGCAGAGCGTATCCGAACGCACAGCCACCTCGACCGGGGCCACCGTCCGGCCACGGCTTTTGACGCAGTCAAGGAAATTTTTCTGGTGGTGATTGCTTACCGGCAAATGCACTTCATTGGGGCCAATTTCCTTCCGCAGCAGCTCCTTCGGATTTGCATCGACGGTGCCGCCGAGATGCTCTTCCTTAACAAACACCCAGCCATCGGTGCCTTCGAAGCGAACGCCAAGCGGATTTTTCTCGCCGTCGGTGAAGTTCATCAGGACGCCATTGGCGAATTTAAGATTCACATCCCAGCTTGTCGCGCAGTCGCACAACCCATCTCGTGGAAACTCGGCCGTGCCTTCCACCTCCACCGGCCCGGTCAGGTCGGTGCCGTTACCCCATGTGGCAAGGTCAATGGTATGAATGCCGCAGCCGGCTATAAACCCGAGGGCGTAGTCGCTTATATGGAACCAGTGGCTGTTATTGACGCGGTTGGCGGTGTAGGGCGCCCAGGGTGCAGGTCCCAGCCACAAATCGTAATCCAGCCAGTCCGGAACCGGCATCGGCGGATAGTTCTCGGAAGCAATGCTGTAGCGAGTGCCGACTTTAATTGTGTGAATCTTGCCGACCCGGCCGCTTCGGACCATCTCGCAAGCAAAGCGAGAATTCCGGCTGGAGCGCTCCTGTGTGCCGAACTGAAATACACGGCCGTACCGATTAACCTCCCTGCGGAGCACCTGTCCCTGCTCCACGCTCATACCCAACGGCTTTTCACAGTACACGTCCTTGCCTGACCGCACCGCCTCAAGCGCGTGCAGCACGTGCCAGTGGTCCGTGGAGGCAACCGCAACCGCATCTATATCTTCACGTGCGCAAAGCTCACGGAAGTCATTATATGCGGCGCACACCTTCTTGCCGTAGCGTTTATCCACTGCCGCTTGGGCATTGTCCCTATTTTGACGTTTCACATCGCATACCGCCACTACCTGTGCATCGGGCAGTTCCATAAAATTGGTCAGTAATGCTCCTCCCCTACCTCCCACGCCGACAAAGCCCATCACAATACGATTGCTCGCAGCGACCTGTCCAGGCGGGCCAGCCTGTCCCAGCGATGAAGAGCTGACTATATAGGGAAAACCTATCGTCCCGACAGCAGCGCCGGTTGCTGTCTTTAAGAAATTGCGGCGTGTAATCCTTTTACCCCTCTGCATAATCTAACTCCTTGCCCGCCATCCGTAGTGGCGGGCTTACTTCCTGACTGCCTTTTCACATCTATAAATATCTAAAAAGCGAAACTGAAGATACAGTTTAATCAAACCGCCTGCCCCCGTCAAACTCAAAACCTATCCCTATAGGAACGGGCTCTTGTCCTCCATTCGGTTTGGGCGGGAGACACGGACGCATCACAGCTTATCCAGTAGTGCTGGTAAATCAGCGAGATTGCGTATTACATATTGTGCCGCGGCGCCGGGTTCGGCAGAAGATTCTGTGTGGATACCAGCAGGGCGAATTATCTGGATTGCCGAAAAGCCCAGCTTGTTCGGTGCGATAAAATCCTTCATCGGGTTGTCGGCCACATAAGCCATATTTTCCGGCTTTGTATTTAAGGTCTCCATCAGTTTTTCAAAGCCGGCCGGCGACGGCTTCCAGAATTGCCTGCCAAGCTGCTCTGTATAAATTATGCACTTAAAATATTTCTCAAGTCCCAGCACCTGAACTTTTAGCCGTTGCGCCGGCAGGAAACCATCCGTAAGCAAGGCCAACGTATATTTACCGCTTAACTGATTAAGAGCATCCTGGCTGTCCTGCGGCAATTTTATCTTCGGGATATGGCTGCGATAAACCTCCACCAGTTTTTCGATAAGTTTGTCGTCATAGCTTATGCCGAGCCGGTCGAGACTTGCATTAAATGTCTTTGTCCGGTTGCCTGCGATAAACTCCTTCCAGAAAGCATCAAAAATCCGCCCGGCAGCCGGCATATCAGGCACGTTAGCAAGAAACCGGGCAACGGCTGCAAATCCGCTTTTGCAATACTCAATCTCATCGTAGAGCGTGTCATCTAAATCAAAAGCAACGGCCGTTATCATAGTTCGTGACCTGTGATTCGCGTGTTGTAGTTTGCGTCCAGTCTTTCGCAGGATATACACAATGTGCTATACACTACACGCCGAGCACAGTATAATTTTACGCGTTGGCGGCTTAAATGTCGATATTTTTACCTGGTGAATGGTGATTGGTAATTTGATGCTGGCGAGCGTATCCGGGATAGAAAGGTGAGGTTATGAAATTTTTGCAGATAATGCGGCCTTCGCACTGGACCAAAAATGCGTTCATCTTCGCGGCCCTCATATTCGGCAAAAAACTCTTCGGCCCGATGGATGAAGTGCTTTTAGCTGTCGCCAGCGCCGCCGGTGGTTTTTTCTGCTTTTCTCTGGCTGCATCCGCTATCTATATCTTTAACGACATAATTGACCGCGAAGCAGATAGTCTCCACCCTGAAAAACGCACAAGACCCATCGCAGCAGGCGCTGTGGGCGTTGGTTCTGCTGCGGTAATGTCGGCTTTGTGCGCAGTAGTAGCCCTGCTCGGCAGTTTCCTGCTCGCCGGAACTTTCGCAACTGTTGTTCTGGCATACATTGTCTTGATGGTTCTTTATTCGCTTTTGCTAAAAAAGGTAATGATTCTCGACTGCGTGGTAATATCCGTCGGCTTTTGCCTTCGCGCTATTGCAGGAGCGATTGTGGTCGGCGTATTTATTTCACCCTGGCTTATTATTTGCACCTTCGCTTTGTGCCTGTTTTTGGCTTTCAGCAAACGTCGCGGCGAGCTCGTCAATCTTGGTGAAAACAGCGAATTATTCCGCAGTGCATTAGCCGGCTATACGCCGGAGCTGCTGGCGCACATGTTGGATGTCACCAGCGGCCTGGCAGTGGTATGTTTTCTGCTTTATGCGATGGATGACAGGACCTTTCGGATTTTTGGCACTAACAACCTGGTTTATACTACGCCGCTGGTCTTGTATTGTATCTTCCGTTTTAGTGCCCTGATACAAAAGGGCAAATTCTCAGAGCCTCTGCAAATTATCCTAAATGATGTGCCGTTTCAGGTCGGCTTTGTACTCTGGGTTTTGGCCTGTATCGGTATTATTTACGCTGATAAGCTCGACATCGGCATCGGGCGTATTTGGACCTACTGACAAAAGAATATAAGTCATTTCGACCGGAGCGGAGAAATCTATTCAAGAAGTGACTCGACAAAGATTACAGAAGGTTTTGGCTGCCGCCGGAGTTGATTCTCGCAGAAAATGCGAGGAGCTGATACTAAGCGGCGCAGTTTCCGTAAACTCCGAGGTGGTAGATAAGCTGCCTGCCTTCGTTGACCCCCAAAGTGACATCATAACCGTAAACGGCAAAAGAATCCGCGCCGAACAGAAGGTATATTTTCTTTTGAATAAGCCAAAGGGCGTGATTTGCACCAATTTCGACCCTCAAGGTAGAAAAAGGGCAATAGACCTTGTTCCCTGCCGGCAGCGTATCTTCTGCGTCGGCAGACTCGATGTTGATACGACCGGGCTAATTATCCTAACCAACGATAGTGACCTGACAAACAGATTAACGCATCCAAGATACGAGGTGCCTAAAACCTACGTCGTCAGGGTCAAGGGATACATTGACGATGCAGCGCTCGAGCGGCTCAAAAAAGGGGTCTGGTTTGCCGAAGGCAAAACCGGCGAGGCATCCGTGCAAATTCTAAACCGGGGGCATCAGGAATCGCTGGTGGAGATTACTATACGGGAGGGACTTAACCGAGAGATTCGCAGAATGTTAGCGAGGGTGGGATTGCCGCTAAAATCGCTCAAAAGAACACGAATCGGCTCAATCACAGACAAAGGACTGAGTGTTGGCAGGTTCAGGCCATTAACTCACACCGAAGTGCAATACCTCAGGAAAATAACAATTAGCAGGTAGCGCGAGGTGTAAAGCATGAATCCCGAAGCACGAAACAGATATAAATTTTCACAATACGAAATTTCTCGCTTTGTTCTTGCAATTTTGAAGCAAAAAGATATATTTGCAGCACTTGTGACTTATGCACTTGTGCTCTTTATGAAGGAGTAAACGAAATGCCAAGAGTGTGTTTCTTTACAGGAAAGCGAACAGTATCAGGCAGAAGCATTACCCGGCGCGGCAAGGCCAAATATCTTGGCGGCGTCGGCAGAAAAATTACCGGCGTTACCAACAGAAAATTTAAGCCGAACCTCCAGAAAGTTCACGCTGTTGTTGACGGCAGGGCCTGCAGAATCAGGGTTTCAGCCAAAGCCATACGGACAGGGCTGGTTCAAAAACGCCCGAAGCGAAATTACCAACCCGCCGAACGTCTGGCGGACCAACCCGCTAAAGAAAATTCGGAAATTAAAAGTTAGTTATCAAAACTTGTCCTTAGTGCACCTGTCCCGAGCGCAGTCGAGGGAGTCGAAGGATTAAATATCAAACTGCAAACATGGTAATTGGTGAAATGGTTAACTGGTTAAATTGTTAATTGGTCAATTCCTGCCTCTCACCAATTACCATTTTATTTTTGTGCACTTCTGCGGCTTGTTTAATTTTTGATGCGACTTTTTCAAGGTGCCGAAAATACTCGATGAAATTTACAGCACATAAAAATCTGAAGGTAATAAATCTTATCCGGAGGTACCTTACAATGAACAGAAACTATCTGATATGGCTGACAATGATAATGTTGATTTTGATTGGTTGTGCACAGAAGGAGGAAATCAAGATGAAGCCTGACCCGGTTCTGCTGCCCGGCCAGCATTCTCAATTATTTGAGAGGACAATAACGAAAACCCTGAAGTGTCAGTATTTGCTATTTTTGCCTGAAGGTTATGGCCGGAAGAAGCAGCGTTGGCCGGTGATTTTATTCCTGCACGGCGCAGGCGAACGCGGCAGCGATTTGAATCTGGTAAAAAAGCACGGCCCGCCTAAGATAGTCGAGCAGAGAAAAGATTTTTCCTTTATTGTCGTTTCTCCGCAGTGTCCCGCGGGTGATTGGTGGACCGAGAAGAATGAGGTGCTGATAAACCTTCTGGATGATATTGTCGCCCGATACGATGTGGATGTGGAAAGGATTTACCTGACCGGTCTTAGTATGGGTGGATTCGGTACCTGGACTCTGGCCTCTGAGTATCCCGACCGATTTGCTGCCATCGCACCTATTTGCGGCGGAGGGAAACCCTTTATGGCGGATAAACTAAAAACTGTGCCCGTCTGGGCTTTTCACGGCGCAAAGGACCCCCTTGTTCCCCTCAAAGAATCCGAGGATATGGTTAATGCGGTCAAGTCTCACGGCGGCGATGCTAAACTGACGATTTATCCCGAGGCCGGCCATGACTCCTGGACCGAGACCTACAATAATCAGCAGCTTTATGATTGGTTCCTCCAGCATCGAAAAAGCCGGCCAAAATGATTCTTAATCTGTGGCAACGGCAATGGTGAATCTGAGCGCAAAATAATTGCGTGATAAAATAGTTGCCGGGGCTAAATCAAAACTGGTTTGCGATCTACCTATGCAGGTTGGCCTGAGGATGGTCAAGGAGGCAGGATATTCCTTTCCCATCCCAATTATCTGAAAAATTGTTTTGACATTTCCATAGACGGTTGTTAGAAAAACTGGACATATCATAGCAACAAGTAGTGCAAAGGAGTATTCAGGTAACCAGAGCCGTTCTGCTGTAGTTACAAGCTCAGACCGAGCGGCTCGTGGACTGGGGGATCGCAGGGATGCGAGATTTGGATGATAGCAGAAGGGGGCTTACGAGGGAGGTTAAGGCACTTCATTCGCGCATAGCCAAATTGGAGCAGACAAGCCACAACTTACTCAAGTCCGGGAGTGTGGACGAGGAGCTAGATAGGGCCTGGCGCGAGTGGGAAACTACCTTTGACGCAACAAAAGATGTCATTATCCTCACCGATAATGAATTCACAATCGTTCAGGCCAACCTCGCAACCTCACAGCTTTTTGGCAAGCCCCTCGACCGGATAGTCGGAATGACCTGTTGGCAGTTGGTTCACGGTACAGACCATCCACCCAAAGATTGTCCGCTGAAGACAGCAAAGGGCACAAAAAAACACGAGGAAATAGAGCTTTATTTACCCGAAAAGAATGTCTGGGTAATAGCTTCTGTTGACCCTGTATTCGACCAGCAAGGCAACCTGTGCGGTGCCATTCATATCATAAGAGATGTCACGGACCGCAAACAGGCGGAGCGACTGCTGCGAAAAGAAAGGGATAGAGCGCAAAAATATCTTGACGTCGCCGGCGTTATGCTGGTTGCAATCGATGCCGAACAAAGGGTCGGCCTTATAAACAAAAAAGGCTGCGAAATCCTCGGTTACAACGAAGACGAGATTGTCGCAAAAAACTGGTTCGATAATTTCCTCCCGAAAAGAATTAAGGAGGAGGTGAAAGGAGTTTTCAATAAGCTGTTGTGTGGGGAGGCTGATGCTCCTGAATATTATGAAAACCCTGTCTTGACCAAAGATGGCGCTGAACGGCTAATTGCCTGGCACAATACGGTACTAAGGGACGATAAGGGTAAAGTAATCGCAACTCTGGGTTCCGGAGAAGACATCACAGAGCGCAAGCTGGCGGAAGAGGCCCTGCGAAAATCGGAACATGAAAAGTCTTTAGTTTTAGATAATGCCAGTGAAATAATCGCTTATCACGATACAGACCAAAATATCCTATGGGCTAATAAGGCATATCTGAAAGCAACCGGTTTATCGCTATCACAGATAGAAGGAAAGAAATGTTACCGCGCCTGGGGCCTCGACAGACCTTGTAAAGACTGCCCGGTCATAAAAACGATAAAAACCGGAGAACCACAAAGTGCTGAATTAACGCCACAAAACCAGCCACACTGGCCTGGCGATATAGGTTCCTGGCTGTCAAGAGCAGCCCCTGTGAAAGATAAGACCGGCAGCATTATTGGTGCAATTGAGGTTGCTTACGACATCACCGAGCACAAGAAGGCGGAGGATGCGCTACGGGAAAGTGAGGAAAAATACAGAGACCTTTTTGAGAACGCGCGAGAGGCGATAGTCACGCTGGACCTAAAGGGAAACATCACCGATGTAAATAAGCTGGTTGAAGAATACGGCTTCAAACAAGACCAGCTTATTGGCAAAAGCCATTTTGATTTTATCGCCGAAAAATACAGGGACAACTCATTTAAGGAGTTTAAAAAGTTAACCCGCGGTATCCCGGTAGTAGGTGAAGTCGAGCTAATCACGCCAAAAGGAAATGTAGTAGTAGAGTACAGAAACAACCCGATAAGGCGAGGAGAGCAAATAGTCGGCGTTCAGGAAGTTTTAATAGACATTACCGAGCGCAAGCGCGCAGAGGAGGAGATTGCAAAGCTCGCAAGGTTTCCTGAGGAAAATCCTAATCCAATCATCCGTGTCTCAGCGGAAGGGACTGTGCTTTACAGTAATAAACCCGCGTTTATGTTGTTAGGGGCGTGGGGCTGTTCTGTTGGGCAGAGCCTGCCGTCTCATCTACAGCGGCTGGTTTTTGGTACACTTAAGAGCGGGCGAGTGCACGAAGTCGAGGTAGAGTGTGCCGACCACATATTCTCTATCAGGCTGGCGCCTATTGCTGGTACCAACTACGTCAATATTTATGGCCGCGACATTACCACTGAAAAACTTGCTAAACAAAAACTCATCGAGGACCAGGCGCAGCTTAAGTCCCTGGCTTCGCAATTGACCCTGGCCGAAGAGCATGAAAGAAGACGCCTCGCTGTCGAGCTGCACGACCGAATCAGCCAATCCTTGGTTATTTCCAAAATCAAGTTAGAGGCCCTGCGCAAGTGCGGTTACGGCGAGAAGCTCGATAAGGCGCTGGATGAGGTCTGTAACTCCATCGGCCAGACAATTCAGCATACCAGAACTTTAACATTCGACCTCGGCAGTCCGGTGCTGTATGAGCTTGGTTTTGAAATGGCGGTGTCAGAATGGCTTACCAGCCAAATCCAGCAAAAGCACGGCCTTGCCGTTGAGTTCGAAGATGATGGCCGGCCCAAACCATTAGAAGATGACGTTCGTATCCTTTTGTTCCGCGATGTGCGAGAGCTTCTTGTCAACATTGTTAAGCACGCCGCTGCTCACAAGGTAAAAGTCTCTATAAAGAAAGTCGGCAAGCAGATATGTGTCACCGTCGAGGATGATGGTGTAGGATTTGACCCTGCGGAGGTTCTCTCGATGGCAGCCAGAAGGGGCGAATTCGGGCATTTTAGTATTCGGGAGCGGCTGGAGCAGTTAGGGGGGCATCTTGAGATTAATTCCAAACCTAACTGCGGGTGCAGGGTTACAATAGTGGCGCCGCTGAAGAAAGAAAAGATTGAAGGTGAGGGCAAAAATGAGCATTAGAATTTTGTTGGCCGATGACCACGGCATTGTCCGCGAGGGGCTGCGGTTTCTGCTGGGTAAGGAAGACGATATGGAGGTAGTCGGTGAAGCCGAGGATGGCCGCAAAGCTCTTGAGCTTACCAGCAAACTGCTGCCGGATGTGGTCGTTATGGATATAACTATGCCGAATCTTAATGGCGTCGATGCCACACGCCAGATTATTCACGAATTCCCTAAAGTAAAAGTCGTCGCCTTGTCGATGCACTCTGATAGGACATTTGTCGTCAGCATGTTCAAGGCCGGCGCATCTGGCTACATATTAAAGGAATGTCTCTCTGATGAGCTGGTCGAGGCAGTACGAATCGTAGCTGGGGGTAGTTGGTATATCAGCCGCAAAATTACCGGCGTTGTAATGGGGGATTATGTAAAACACTTACTCGAAACGCCCGAGTCGCCGTTAGAAATTCTTACAGATAGATGTCGCCAGGTGCTCCAGCTTATAGTAGAAGGAAAAAGCACCAAACAGATTGCCTTAGAGTTGCACGTAAGTAACAAGGCCATCGAGGCGACCCGCCACAAAATTATGGAAAAGCTGGAGGTCAATAGCATACCTGAGCTTGTTATAAAAAGCATCCAGTGGGGCCTTATCTGCCTTCAACGCTGAGCACTTTGGACCGGATAGTTACCAGTTTGCTGGCGTTGTGAACGAATATCAATATGGGGGTTTTATAAGTTGTATTCTGATTTCTGAATTCTGACTTCTGCCTTCTAATTTGGGGGTTATATATTAGCATTTTATTAGTCCTATAACAGGATTTGTGTAGTCCTATAATGGTATTTGCGAAGTCCTATAATAGGGTTTTCAGACCTTATATGTAGGAATACCCTATGTAGCTTCCTTATCACGTATGGCCGATAAAAACACTAATTACGAGTGATTCTCAACAGCAATAGAGATTTCTTGGGGGGCAGGCGAAGGGCGAGAAAAGGATAACATCCGGGCGTGTGTTGCTACTTGGGGGGCGCCAGTCACAAAGTGATTGGTTGAGCTGCCTCGCCGAGGGTTATTTTAGGGCAGGTGCAAGCTGGCAGAGTAACCTGGAGGTTGCTTTGGATTGGCTTGCCCCCTTTTTGTTTGCATCTACGCCTTCTAAGACCTTGCTTTTTATACTGCAATAGTCTTTTAACCCACATATTTCACCAGTCCCGACAAGTCAGGATGCGACTTTATCCGCCGCTCTGTATGGCGGATTTACCAAATCAACGCTTTTTCACTATATCACGTCACGCACCACACAATACGCACTACGAACCACGGGTCACGAATCACGAGCGACTGGTCACTGGTCTTGTGTCTGGTGTCTTTGGTCTTCCCCTTCGCACTTACGCACCTGCGCACTTATGCTCTCTGTTGTATCTGTGGCCAATTACCGAACTTGTAAAAGCCCCTATATTATAACAAGATGGAAAAAGACTGCGGATTATTTAATGATGCTATTTGCCGCGGCTACGTGTTTTTTTCTTCAGGAGAAATACGATTCCAATAACTACGATGCCCATTCCGAAAGCCGCGCAAATCAGAAACGAGGATTGAGTCCACAAAGCTGGTGGTGTTGCGCCTTTTTCACGTTCTCTAAGTTGCTGAAGTTCTTCCTTCCACCTTAATGCTTTTCTGCCATCCTCGCTTTCTGGATACTTTGTCGCAAGCTCTTCCAGCAAACTAATGGCTTTTTTATAATCTCCTCCTACATATTCGGTCCTAGAAAGTCTGGTGAGCACCTCAGATCGAATGGGAAATTCATCTGGAAGGTGGTAGGCCTTAGAAAGATGCGATTGAGCTTGGTCTACAAGTGGCTCTTTTATTTTTCCTTGTCTATATTGAGCAAGGAAGTTTTCACCATCAGGGTATTTCTCCTCTAATTCTTTTGCCTCTTCAATTCCCAAACGAGCAGAAGCCCACTTGGCTATCAGTGTACCCTCACATTGTTCAACAACATGTTTGAGGTGTGATATTCTCTCAGGTTTTTTTTCTGGATATTCGTGTTCTCCAAATTCTAAGAAGAAATAATCATTTGGGTCCGACAATAGTGAAATCGCTTTTTCATCTAAAGGCAATCCCTTTTCAACACTGATTTTTGTTTGGCTCGATACATTTCTGGTAAACGAAAATTTGATGTTGTATTCCCCATGCTGATCGAAAACGAGCCTTCTTCTGAAATGGTCGTATAAAATGGTAAAATTCTGTCCGTACTTTAAGCCTTGCCGGTCCTCAACCATAAAAGACGATGGTATCTTAAGTATTGTCACCGAATCGGTGTCACTGTTCACATTGTTAATTTCACAGTAGATCCCGTGAAAGGGGTTTAGAGACCCGGCAACTACAGGTTGCTCAAATTCAACGCTAAGGTGGACGTTCAAAGGCTCGCCGATACTTATTATTCCATCTTTGTCTAATACTTCTATACCGATTTTGGCACCGGCTTTTATAGTTACAGGACAAATGCAGCCAATTAAAAACAGAATAAATATATACTTCTGAAATGATTTCGAACCTTTCATTTTCTTTTCCTTACAATTACAGATTTGTAATTACCAGTTAGAGCTCTCTCTAAACTCAGCTAAACAATTGTCGCAAAATCTATTCCCACTCATAGTAGTATCCATAATACAGGTCCCAGCTGCGCAATGTCCCATACCACGGCCAGCATGCCCGATCTCATGTGCTGCTGCTTTGCCGACAGAATCCCAGCCACTCTCACGAGCTGTTTCGAGATATACCAGACATTCGGTGGAGAAGATGTTCGACTCCTAATCGTGGCAATATCAGCGTTACTGAATTTCTCCTGTGCGGCTTTAACCCACTATTATAAACAGTGCGGAAAACAACTGCGGATTATTTAATGAGACTATTTGACGCGGCTGCTTGCTTTTTTCTTCAGCAGCAAGGAAACGATGATAACAACTGCTCCAAGGACAATAATCAACATGTAAGCTACCACCCTTTTACCAGCAGTTGTTGGCAAAACTGGTTTCTGTCCTGGCTCGAAAGGATTCTCCCATTTTTCCAAGTGATGCTGTGCTGCTTCAGCGGCATCTGATTGTGGGAATTTTTTAATAAGCCGGTTCAAAATCTGCACGCTTTCGTTTTCTCTATCGAGTACGCGGCTCATACGTGCGCAATACAACAGTATGTTATCACTTAGAGGCATATCCTTGTTTTTTTCAACATAATCAAGTCCATCTGAAATCAGATTAGCCAGCCTTTCCTTTTCACTTATAGTCGTAGCAGATCTATTAGTGTTCCAGATATGCTTTTCTTCATCGAGAATTAGTCGAGCTCGTGCATATCTTGCGTAGGTACTTTCAGGATATTGGGCCAGCAGTGCGGTTATTACCTTTGGTTTGCCTCCCAGTATGCCCTCAAAAAAACCGTATAGCTCAGGTGATTGCATCAACTTAACTGCCTTCACATCAATGCCGGTTGGCTCAATTGTTTGAAACTCCACACTGTTTGAGGTGATAAAGACGCCATTCTTTTGCGGCGGATTCCAAAGTACTTTTGCGGTAAGCTTGTATAACCCTGGAGAAAGTAACGCGATAGAATTTTGGGACTCTGGTTTAACTTTCTTCTGGAGGTTAATCCGCGGTAGAAACATCTGCTCACACTGCCAGAATTCTCCAGACCCGACAACCCCGAGCACAACACGAATGATATCCGCACCGTTTCTGTGCATCTCACAAATTTTGGAGTCATCAGCGGCAGTGACTATGAAAGTAAAATCTGGGGTATTAGCAAAATCTTCGTTGCTGCCAAAGACTCGCGGTAAGGATTCCGCAGATTCATTAGCAAGTTTAAGCTTCACAATAATCGGCTCACCTGCAATATACTGTTTCTTGGAAAGTGTTACAGAAAGTGTCGGTATCGCAGTAGTTTCGCCTTCTGCAAACTTGCAACAACTCAACATCAAAATTGCTAAAGTAAATTTTATTACAACAGTCGATTTTTTCATGATTAGTATCCTTCGTTTATAATTATTTCGGCCGAATTACACATATCTTCTTTTGAGCCATTGTTCTGATTTTTCAAGAATCGTCCTACGGATTATTATTCCTTATCCTATTGATTGACACGTCGCTGAAATCCAGAGCTGGGTTTTCTGGCCCACCCTGCATTATCTCTCCATCTGAGTGCACACATCCAAATACATGTCCAATTTCGTGCACGACTGTTGTCCTTTCTATGTCACTATTGCTATATGCGGTAGACCGCCACCCTATCGACACAAGAAATGGTTCTTGAGCTGCCTGATCCCGGATACTTTCAAGGTAAATAACGCAGATATTATCACCAGTTGGTGAACTTTCACCAACCTTCACACCTACATCGCCAGTTTTGTAGCTTGTAAACCCATGCCAGTGATACACACCATCTGCATCCCCATCCGTGGATATTTCGCCTTGATGGCACGACATTACCTGAGCCATCCAGTAATCGGATGCTGTGGTCCGGCTTCTTACCGCTTCGGTCACACTAAGGTCTGTAAGGTTGGCAATAAAGGTTGCGTTTGAGTTGTAGACACCGGGTTCTTCCACCACTTCCACATACGCGGGGTTGAACTTACTGTTCATAAGGCCCCAATCAACTTTTCTTGGCAACGGGCAAATATCATCATCTGTAAAGCTTGCCAAATTGTCTTCGTATGGGCAAATATTACCAATAACATATACTGTATCATCGCCCCAGTCGTCAATGTTATCTATAATCTCGAAATTAATGCCGCTAACGGTTAACGTACCACCTTCATATTGTCCTTCATCGGGGTGGATATTCCAGCCATTGATTTCCGCCCCACTTTCTCCTGTGTGTGGGGTATTATTCCAAGTGTCGTCGATGTTTCTATTCGAAACAGGATTATCTAGGCCTGCGGTCATAGAATCCAGCTCCAAATGCAATTTTCGCCAGACGGTTAACATTGGCGTGAATTTTACACCCGGTGGAGGTGCATCCGCGTCGGCCATCTGCTGAGTGGTTGCGGTTAGAGCGAGTTTGTCTTCAGATAATGCAGCCGCTATCCTAAAGTTGTCGCCTGGATTCATAGTGACAGCGAATCTGACCCTTGCCTCACCGCTGCCGTTTGTTACTGCATCGTTAGTACTCAGACTACCTGCTCCCCCATAGTTGTCCCCACCTACCGAGCCGTTCTCATCGATAGGAGCAATGTCAGAACTTGGATCATCCACGTCGAAATCCTTGAAGTACACATGTCTGTTATCTATCGCGGGGGTTATCGTCGCTTTGACCGTCACTATTTTTCTGCGGTCAGGGTAAGGGTCATCACAGGCCTTCTTATCAGGAAATATACGTTTACCTCCGTTCGGCGGTGAGCTTGGATGATTGTCAGGACCATCATTATCCATGTATGTCTCGAATTCAACTTTCTCCAGTGAGTAAACGGTTAATTTTATCCTGTCCTCAAAGCTGCCGTATTGCATAAGTAACTGTATATCCCTGGGCGCTGAGCTTGTTTCAATGCCTTCCACCCAGAGGGTATCAGGCAAATCCATAGGAAAATAATAATACTTTGGCAGACTCACCTCTCCGGTTTTATCCTCATTTTCCCATATCCTGACTTTAGATCCGCCCACGGGAACATCAAATATTACAGGATTAAAGAGGTTTACTGGCAGCTCTGTCGGCCTAATCGGCTGTAACGTTATCTTTGCAAGGTCATTCAAAGGAACAAATCCGCCGGGCTTCATTTCCTCCGTTACGCCAGGATAATCATACTCGTAGTCTGTCAGACCGTCCATATCCATATCCACCTCCATAACAGTTATGGGGTTGTACTGGTAACCGACGTTACAATTTCCCCCGGGTGATATGTAGTAAGCACATAGGTCTACTCCGTTCAGTGAGCTTGGCCATATACCTTCAATATAATACGTCTTAGGAAGGTCTGTTGTTGGTATTTCTACATAGTAAGAATAGTACGGGTCGTTAGTAGGCATTATCAGATTGCCCTTCTGAGGCGGTGGGCCGCTCCACACCTTCACCATCCAAAAACAGGTACCTCCGACCCCAAATGCAACCTTGCCAGGTAATCCAGCAGGCGCAAATGAAATAGTAACCGGTACAAGCTCATCTTCTTGCGGGTTGGCGTCGTCCTCGTTGCCTGTTATGCCATCCTCATTGAATCCATCGTGGCTATCGGTTTTCCCATCTTCGTCGTCATCATCCCAATTTACAGCAACACAAGTAGGAGCACTTAAACCCACATGTACGATCGCCAGTGGGTACGTCCTTTCAGAAGACTTATCTGGTCCCAGCCCTTCATACGCATCGTCATCCCAAACCTTTAGCTTCAGATTATACTGTCCCGGCGTATTGTATGTGTGGATTGTGGCCCCATTGACGAAATCTACGTCAGGCGGTGAATCCCCAGGAGGACCACTGCTGAGAATATTTTCACTGTAATCGAAGGTTCCATTACCATCAAAATCCCATTGCCATATCTTGATACCATACACATTAGGAGATACAGGTAGGCGATAATGCTGGGAGAAGTCCGTGTCATACGAGTATTCAGAGTTGTTGCCCCACTGGCTGAAATACCAACTCGCTAACATATATATGGGGGCGTCTACTGCCTCATACCACTTGTCTGTTCCTCCTACGTTTTCATGACAGGCGGAAAGTTTCATCCTTGCGACTGGAATACCCCCGCAACCATAACTGTTCCTTGCCAGAGTTACTACGGTGATACAAATCCAAACATAGACTGGAAGTTTTCTAACCATTGTTCCCTCCCTTACTCAATAGTCTTTACCTTTTCCCATCGGCTCAGCATACCCTTAGCCGGGCCAGAAGCGACACAGTTCGGATAATTGTTGAGGACCTTCAGGCAGGCCTGGCGTATCTTCTCAGTGCCTTCGGCCAACGGGACTTCCTTTGCCTGGACCAGATGTTCTAAGCAACAAGCAACCATAAACTGAGCATTCCAGGCATATTCATAATCAGGCCAGAGAGCAACTATTTTTTCGTAGTATCCTATAGCCTTTTCATATTGAGCTAATCGATGATAGCATTCCGCTGAGAAGTAGTAGGCCTGTGGAGTCATAGAAGACCTGGGTAATTCATTTATGATTCTTTCCCATATAGCGATGGCTTTTCGGAAATGCTCTTTGGCTTCAGCTTCACGGCTTTCATTTTCAAACTGAAAAGCTTTATTATAATATTGCTCGCCCAGCATAAATATCGCAGTCGCCAGCTCCGGCTGGTCATTAAAATCGGCGATTAAGATATCAATCGTTTTCTCAGCAGCGGCGTAATTCCCAAGCCAAATATCCGTTTTTGCCATATCCATTTTTGCCCACATCACCTGCACGTCTGCTGACCAGTGGTCTATAACGTATTGGTCAAGCTCGTTAGCCCGGCCATAGTTTCCTAACTTGCGATATTCCCAGGCTGTGTCGTGAATCGCCCTTGCTACAAATGGATTGTCATTAAAATTGGTAAGCAATTTATCAACGGCTTCTTGAGCATTGGGGTCGTCTGCGAGGGCAAGATATGATTTTATCAGGTCCGCCTGCGACCACAGAGCATGTTCGGCCTTCGGCCAGTTATCTATAACGTATTGGTAAAGCTGGTTGGCCTTTTCGTATTTTCGTGTCCCGCGATACTGCTGTGCTATATCGTGAACAGCCCTTGCTATAAGTGCATTGCCGGAAAAATTGGTAAGTAATGTATCAAAGGCAGCATCAGCGGCCTTCGTTTCACCAAGGTTAACATACGATTTTGCCAGGTCCATTTGTGCCAGCACCGCATAGTCACTGCCAGGCCAGTTGTCCACCACATATTGGTCAATCTGATTGGCTTTGTCCTGTTTATTTGCGCAGCGATACCGATATGCAATGTCGTGGACTGCCTGTGCTATATCCTTATGACCGGAAAAGTTAGCAAGCAACTTGTTGAAAGCTGCGTCCGCCTATTGCTGCCTGTCGGTGGCAATATAAATAAGAGTAAGCTGCTTTTGTGCTTCCAGGGCATCGTTAGTGCCTGGGTAATCTGTCACGATTTGCCTGTAAATCTTTTCGGCTTCGGCGTAGTTCGTATTTTTGACGTTGTCTTCTGCCTCTTTGAATTGTGCCGAGACGTCTGCAAACACTGGATGCGTTATACCCGCAAACAATAGAATGATTGAGGAAGTGAGAAAGACTTTTCCGGCCATAGTTATGCCTCCTTAAAGTCTCAGATTATCTCCACTTGTGAAAAAAGATTCTACCTCGGGGAGGGTAAATATGTCCAGAAAAAAGTGGTAAAATTTTTTATATTTTTCGGATTTTTCCCCCCTTTTTTCTACCCCAAAAGGGGTATTTTCCCACCTCACCAAATGTCGGAGCGCCAGTGAGGTTCCGGCGTCTTTTGACGGCTCGAAACGCCAGCAAGGATACAACTCACGCGGCCCATTTTGACTTTTTACTTCTTACTTTTTTCTTTTATTTGCCTTTCTGCCCCTCCACAATTTTGCGTTTTTCATTTTGATTTTTTAATTTAATTTTCCCATAAGTTCTCTGCAATTAAGATTTTAATTTACCTGTCAATCACGTATAATACTATTGTCTGTGCGATTCCTTATGAGTTTAAAACTATGAAGCCTATCATCGAAAAACTTAGCGATGCAGAGCTTCTCACCCGCTATGGTAAGGGCGATGAGGCCGCATTTCGTGAAATCGTAAGTCGTTACAAAAACAGCCTTTACGCGTTCCTTAGGCAGTTTCTAAACCGCCAGGATTTGGTCGAGGACGTCTTTCAGGAAACCTTCCTGCAGCTATTTACCAGCCGGGAAAGTTTTGATGACAGCCGGCCATTGCACCCCTGGCTGTTCACAATTGCCGCCAATAAAGCAAAGGATGCCCTCCGCAAGTGGCAGCGAACATCTGCCATCCCCATAGGTACCATAGCAGAATCGGAGGACTTGTCGTTTGACGATATGCTCAACACCCTTAGTGCTGACACCACAATGCCTTACGAAGAGCTGGAAAAGAGCGAAACCGCTGTGCAGGTGGAACAGATTATAACGAATATGCCGGATAATCTGCGGCAGATTTTGATTTTGGCCTATTTTCACAGATTTTCTTACAAACAAATGGCTCAGATGTTAAGTATACCTATCGGAACGGTGAAAAGCAGGTTGCACACAGCCGTCGCCCGTTTTGCCAAAGAGTGGAAAGCATCTGTTGGGAGCAAGAAAAATTAAATGAGTTCTCTAAACAACGTTCAGAAACAACTGTTATTTGATTACAGTTTAGGTCTAACATCACAAGAAGAGTCCTCTAAAGCCGAGGCCTTGATTTCCTCCAGCGAAGAGGCCGCCCAAATCCACGCAAAACTCCGCTCCGCCCTGGTACCACTTGAGAGCCTGAAACTTCAATCCTGTCCGGATGAGCTGGCAGAGCACACCATTTCGCGACTTAATAGTCTGGCGGATTCAAGTCAGTTTAGGCTCCAGCAGTTGCTGGCTACCGAACAGGGCCGCCCGGTTATTCACAAGGTCCGCTTCTGGCATAACCTGGGAGAAATGGCAGCGGTGGCCGCTGCGATTATATTATTCGCAGGGGTTCTGATTCCATCGCTGAGCTTTGCCCGGCAAAGATACTGGCAGCAGCGATGTCAAACGCAATTAGCCAATATCTTTCAAGGAGTAAATCAGTACAGCTCCGACTATGACGGCAAACTGCCGGCAATTGCAGGCACGCCGGGCACACCCTGGTGCAGGGTCGGCTATCAGGGCAGCGAAGATTACTCCAATACCCGTTCTTTATGGCGGCTGGTAAAAGGTGGTTATGTCAAGAACCCAGCAGATTTTGTGTGTCCTGCCAAAAGTCAGGGCCGAGCGCTCCAGTTCGACATATCAGAAATGCAGAACTTTAACGATTTTCCCGACAGAAGGTACGTAACATACAGCCCGCGAATAGTGTGCATCAAATCTCAAGGGAAATGTATGGTCAGCGGGGAACCTTTGATGGCGGACCTGAATCCTATCTTTGAAAATCTGCCGGAAAAACCAACATGGGAGATTAAACTTCGGCTGACCGATAAGCTACTGACCATCAACAGCACCAACCACAGGGGGCAGGGGCAAGATATTCTGTTTGGCGACGGCACTGTGACATTCGTGAAAATACGGCGTATAGGCGCAGCAGCGGATGATATATTCACGCTGCAGGAGATGTCTCGTGGCTTCGAGGTTAGGGGCGATGAAATGCCTTCCTGCGAGACCGATATTATTCTTGCGCCATAGTTTCGTGACCCGTCGTTCGTGACTCGTGACCCGTGACTCGGCAAGGGAAATCCTAAGCATCCCTGCTTCCGCAGGGATAAACTCGTCCCCGCAAAAGCGGGGATTTGAAACTCGAAACAAATTCAAATAACCGAAATACGAAGTACAAAAAATAACCACGGATTGACGCAGACTCTTTAACCACAAAGACTCAAAGGCACAGAGAAAGCAAGCAGACACAGATGAAACGAATTTTGTTTTGGCTACACAGGGAACACAGAGAGAAATCAAAAATCAAAGAGCAAAAATCAAAATTACAATGCAAAATTCAAAATTTGGTTTCATGCCTGTGCAGGAATGACAATTTTATATTTATATGGGAATGACGTCAGGCCCCCCCCGAATGCCGCTGTTGGGGGCAGGCGTGGGTGATATTGGAGAGGTAGATTTGAGCGTTTCTTTTGAGGGGGTCAGTGCGGTCCTAAAGTTTCAATCTGGAGGAGTTTCGGTTCAATAATTTTGCCAGCGTATTTGAAGGATTCGATTAGCATAAGAAAGAAGACGAGAACAACGAGGACGAGGGCGACCGCACTGAGCCAGTGGCGGGGGCGGAATCGTTTGAGCGAAGGGGCAAAAGCAATGAGGGCAATTGCTGCGAAGAGGACAGTTACTGCGTCCCAACTGGCGCGTTGCCAGTAACTGCCTCCTAAGTGCAGCCACATACCGAATTCGTCAAATGTTAGTGCCAGACCAATGCCGTAAATGGCAGATGATATTCGTAGTGCCCTGCCTTCAGGCCTTCGAAGCAACAGGTAACCGCCGATGCCTGAAAGCAAAAAGATACCATAATTTAGATGGTGAACGTGTGCGCCTCCAACATACAGGAAAAGGTCTGGAATTCTGCCGGACATAATCATAAAGACAGTAAGGCGTGTGAGGGTGAATGTCAAAATGAATGCTACAAGCACTGTTCGAGCCGGTGTGGTAAAAGCGGGCGGTTGCATTGCGGGGTTTTTGATGTCGTTTGTCATCGCGCTAAGTCTTCTCATTAAGGGTTCATAATTCCGCGAAATCTTTCCTTATTGTCGATATTTTCAAGGCAAATTTTAGCATTTCTTTTGAATGTTTCAAGGCCAAGACGTTTTATGACGGAATCGGCGAATTTGGTTTCGAAGGCCTCCTCGGTTAGAGTAAGAATATCCTGCAGGTCGAGTCTTGCTCTGTCAGCGTAGAATATGAATTGGTTATTTTTACAGGAAGGCGCATTCTGCTGGTAGGGGCAGGCGAGGACGCAATCGTCACAACCGAAGAGGCGGTCTCCAATCTTTTCAGTGAGGTCGGGGGGTATGAGGCCTTTGTATTCAATTGTCAAATAATTGATACACTTATTGGCGTCGAATTGGCCATCGGCTCGCAAAGCACCAGTTGGGCAGGCGGTGATACACTTATTGCAGTTAGCGCATTTGGGTGTTATTGCCATAGGAGATTCTTCGTCCGGCACGACGCCCTTGCCGGACTCAGAATGACAAAAGTTACGCTCGGAATGACGTGGATAGGGTTGGTCGGGTTGCAGTTTGAGGGTGGTTATTATTTCACCGAGAAATATCTGTGGTCCGAGGGCGGGGTTGATTAGCATACGGTTTTTGCCGATGAAGCCCAGACCCGCTCTGACGGCCAATGCTCTTTCAGCCAGTGGGGCTGAATCGACGCAAATCTTGAACTGCAGGTCCTTGCCGGCGATAAAAATAAGAAAGTCGGACAGTTTACGCAATCGGTTCTTTATGAATGGATGATAATCTTCGTATTGGGCATAGGCAGCAGCTTTGCCGGTGAGAGAGTAAAGATGAGATTGCTTCGCATCGCTTTGCGATGCTCGCAATGACAAAAGCGGTGGTTTGTAGTTCAGGCCGACAACAATGACCGATTGTGCGTTGTCCAGAAGTTTAGCGGGGTGGATGCGTTTTTCGAAATTGCGGTGCAGATAGTGCATCTGGCCTGCGTAGCCGGCCTTTAGCCAGCGGGTTAAGGATTCAGCCTGCTTGGCGTTTAGCGGCGAGGCATCCGTTATGCCGACCAGGTCGAATCCCAATTCGAGGGCTTTGTGCTTTATCTGTTGAGCCAAGCTCATAAAGATGATTATACGAAATTGGCTTGTGAGTTTTTAGTTCATAGTTCGTTGTTCCTTGTTTTTATTTTTGACGGCGGTTGGCAATTGGACATATAGTAGAGGGCGGAAAGGTAAAGTATGTTTTTATTATGACAGGTCAATTGCGAACTCAAAGGAGGTGTTTTTATGATAGTTACCGAGTCAGGGAAAAATTCCAACGCGAGGGCGAGGGATAGACACATTTCCACTAAAGTTGATTCAAAAGTGTTGCAGGTGCTTTTAGGTTTTGTAGTGGTTGTCGGGCTGGCACCCGGGGCTTTTGGAAAAATGGCGGTGGAGTGGGACTTTAGTAAAGGGACGCAGGGCTGGGTTGGAAATAAGGCCGTAGAAAATCTGATTTCATCGCCGGAAGGGTTGATTATCAAATCGAAAGGGGAGGACCCGTGGATAGAAGGGCCGGCTGTGGATTTGCCCGGCGATGGAATAACCACAGTAAAAATAAAAATGAAGTCGAATGCAGATATGAACGCGCAGCTTTTTTACGGCAAGCAGTTCACGGAGGGACAATCGGTGCGGTTTGCCGTTCAAAATGACGGCAAATGGCACCAATATGCCCTTACCATTCTGGATAAGTTAGGGCCCGGGACACGCTTTCGCCTCGACCCCTGCGCAGGTGAAGGGGAAGTGACAGTTGCTTTCATTAATGTAGAAACCTTCAGCAAGATAACCGCTCCGCTTCTGGAAAAGCCCAAAGGGCCCGACAAAACTGATGGGGTGATGGTGTCTATGAAGTCAGGGCTGCTGGAATTTGAGCATTATGGGAAGCGGTGGGGAAATTTTGTTTTCAAAGTCGATGGCCAGGAGATGGCAGCAGGGAACGATAGCGAATTGATTTGCCTATTTTTTGGCGATAATCCGGAGTGGATAAGTCTTGAAAATGCAGATGTTACATTTGAAAATCGACCTAATCGTGAGTTTAGAAGTAGGGCAATTATTAAAGACAGCAAGGGGGGAAATTGGAAGATTGAGAGGGTTGTAAAGCCGGGTGAAAAACAGGGGGCATTTGCTATAAATAGCGCATTAGAAGTGAATGACGATAGAGATGCCGTCCATATATCCTGGTTGACGATATTCCCCGGTCTTGGGACATTCGGCGAAAGAAAATATCAGGGGCTGTTTGCGGGCGTGGAATATCTTGAAGATGAGCCGAGCAGCAGCGATGCGGATATAGCTACGCCGGCGCATATTCGCCGTGTCCCCGACCCGGTTAAGATAACTTTTCCTCTTATGGCGATTTCGCATAATGGTAATTTCATCGGGGTAATCTGGGAGTCGTCTGAGTTGGTGGCGGCGACTTTCGATTCGCCGGACAGGATTTACAATTCGGGCTCGCACGTTATGGCGCTATCGGCACCCGGTGTGGGAGAGAATCGTTTTGAGAACGACTTTTGTGCATACGCACCTTTCAAAATCGAAGCTAATAAGCCGCTTAAAGTTTCTGCGCTAATAATCGGCGGAAAAGGCAAGACCATTGTCCCGGCAGTGCAGCGTTACGTGGATTTGAGGGGGGTGCCTGATGTGCCGGAATTTGAAGGTGGACTTACGGCAGCAGTCAATCTGCTTGCCGGCGGGTGGATGGATTCGCAGGCAAATGTAAACGGTCTTTTCAGACATGCGGTTTGGGGTGATATGTTCCCGCCTGGTCCTGCGGCGGATGCTGCAATGTTCATTGACTGGCTGGAAAATCATACGGAGGATGTAAAGCTCCGTGAGAGACTTGACGGTGCGAAGCGCCAGGCACTTGCTCGAATACCGGCTGAGCAGGCCTTCTCAAGTTGCGTTTCGCATCCGCAACCCTTGACAGCGTCTTTTGCTTTCGGAAGTGTATGTGAATTTGTGCAGCAGCGGCGCAGCCACGCACGGGCACTGCTTGGTAATTTTGATGCGAACGGTGTGAAGCTATACAGGCCGGGCGATACGGATTACTCGAAAACTCACTTTGCAAAGCATGCCAATGGTTATGCAGGTCAAGAAGTGGTGAGGATTCTTGAGGGTGCGATGCTGTCAGCGGATAAAGAACTAATCAATAGGGCACTCGAATTACTTGATAAGCAGACTGTGTTGTATGCTGACACTGTGCCGCGGGGCGCACAAACCTGGGAGGTACCGCTGCACACGCCGGACATACTGGCTTCGGCGCATTTAGTCAAGGCATATACGCTGGGCTACATTATTTCAGGCAAAGAAAAGTATCTTGAGCAGGCGCGGTATTGGGCATGGACGGGAGTTCCATTTGTGTATCTTTACCCGCCGACACTGGGTAGGGTTGGGCCGTATGCGACAATCGCCGTGCTGGGCGCAACGAACTGGCAAGCGCCGGTGTGGATTGGGCTGCCTGTACAATGGTGCGGGCTTGATTACTGTTCGGCGTTGCATCTATTAAATGAATGCGACCTCAAGGCACCGTGGGAAAAAATTGCTAAAGGAATCACGGCGGCGGGTTTGCAGATGTCGTGGCCTTTGTCCGACAAGGGTCGGCAGGGGCTGCTTCCCGATTCTTTCCGGTTGAAGGAGCAAATAGGCGAGGGACCTGCAATAAATCCCGGGACGGTACAGGCGCATATAGCCGAACTTTACGGGAAAGGCAGAATATACGATGTAAAGCGGCTGGCCGGGCGGGGCTGGTTTATCCATGCGCCGTGTATAATAAGCAACATTCGCCAGGAAGGAGATTCGGTGACATTTGTGGTGGATGGCTGGGGTGATAAGCCTTACTACGTGCTGATTTCAGGGGTTCAGGAAGAGCCGGGCATTGTCAGCATGCGCAAGGTTACTCAGGAAAGCACCAAATCGCCTATTTGGGAACTTATGGGAAAGGGATTTTGCAGTGAACACAAATGCCTTGTTATTTCCCTGAAAGGAAAGGCGGAAATTCAAGTCCGATGAGGATTGCGTTTTACACCAGAAAAACCGACAAAAAAAGCCGTGAATGTATGTTCACGGCTTTTCTGTTTTTTGTCCTTTAGGTTCTTTGCATTATCTGCGTCTGCGCAGCAAGGTGGTGATACCTAAGCCGGCACTAAGAAGCGTAACGGTAGCGGGTTCGGGAACTATGCCGTTATTGACGAATGACTCGCTGCCGCCATCGCCGCACCTATAACTATCAAATCCCTGAACGTGGAGGCCGATACGAAGCTGGCTGGAGGCAAGATTGTTTATCACATCATCGTAGGTCTTGCCGGATTTGAGGTCAAAGGAAATTCCGACCCATTCATTTGGATTAATGCCGTTATGTTGAACAGGCGGGCCGGAGTCAGCGGAGAAACCTTCTGTTGTTACGAATGGCGGCGATAGGTTTTGGCCGCCGGGCAGGTTGTGTGGAGTAGCAAATTGAGAGAATAAAACGCCGCGGCAGGAGTTGTCGATTGAGGCGATGCCCAGCAGCGCACCATCGTCAAAATAAATGTCCGTAACCGAGCAGGCGATTGGCCCTGTGTTGGTGAAAGTGAAAAGCACCTGCCTGGCACTTAGGTTACTTAACTCAACAAATAACTGTGCTTCGCCGATGGCACCATCGGCAAGTTCGATAGGGCCGTCTCCATATTCTGCAATGTGCTTGAAACTATACACGATGCCAGCATCAGCAGTCAGGCAGAAGATACTCAGGGTTGCAACAATAGTTAGTACGATTGACTTTTTCATTTTTCCTTCTCCTTCTGCCGGGGATAACTGTGGTTACACTGTTTTCAAACTTTAGCGACTTTTGACTGTATATAAAAAGGGGTAGTTGTTTCAAAACGTATCAATTGTTTAGGTTTGTATTATCAGGATGCGAAGCAATTTGATTTTTGTGTTCAACCGGGGAAAACTTTTGAACACCCCCACCAAATCTTATTGTTAAAAAATATAGTATCAAATTTGTCCGGGGAAATCAATAGTTCTTGGAGGGAATTCTCGAGGATAAACAGATATTTTTGTAAATACGCGATGGGGAGTCGAGGACGAAATAATTTCCGGACCTAAACAAGGTTCCGGTGACGATTGCGTGTAAATTTTTTGTTTAGATTGAAGACCGGCAGAATTGTGCTTTAAGGTTGTTTTGTAGAAAAGGGCGTATCCTCGTTTTCACGAGGACAGGTTTACCCCTGCGAAAGCAGGGGTGAGAAAAAACTGGCGGGACAGCAGTTTTCCGGGGCTGCTACGGCCTTTTAGAAAAGGCAAGTAGAACTGGAGAATTTAGAAGGCAAAAGACGGATGACAGAAAACAGAAAAAAGGGGGAGAAAAAAAGATAAAAAAAGTTGAAAATTATGGGTTTTTGAGGGAAATTTTGAAAATTGGGGTGTTTGGCGATAGTTAAAAGTGTGATTTTATAGGACTTATTTGTTTTTAGGGTAAAAATGGGGGTAAAAATTAGCAAAAATTTGCATTTTTTTGCATTTTTTGTCAAAAATGAACGTGTTTTGAGCAAAAATTAACAAAAATGAACACTTTTTGAACCATTTTTTTGCACTTCTTGACTTTGGAAGGAGAGGAGTAGCGGGGTAAATCCGAAATACGAAGCTCGAAATCCGAAACAAATTTGAATGACCAAAATACAAATCCGCCGAAGGCGGACAAGATTCAAAACAAAGAAGGCACGGATTGGTCCGCGTTCTGCCCCAAAACTAAAGACTCCTCCGCCACAGAGGGCACAAAAACACAAAGGTAACCACGGATTACGCAGATTTACACAGATTTTGCTCACCGCAGAGAACGCAAAGGACGCAAGAGAAGTTTCAGCCAGACGGGTGTACTTGGCGAAGTGTGCTCTCAAAGCAGGCTTTGTCGCAAACATTCGCTTTCGTTCACAAGGTCAACTATGTTGCCCTTATAAGTAAGCTGGCTGAAACTACTGATAAGGCCAACAAAAAACTCCTGAAACCTTCCTACCAATACCAAAAATAAAATTGATGTCGCGGGGAGAAAATTCAGACACGGATTCACACGGGATTAACCCGCCACACAAATGGCGGGCAGGCACTGTCTTTTAACCCGCCAAGAGGATGGCGGGCAAGTCCTCCAAAAAGAGCGGCGGGCAGGCCCGCCTTCGATAAATCTACGGCGGGTAAATTTTGGTTTGGCCGAAGGGAAAGCAACCACGGATTGCACGGATTACACGGATTTAGACACAAAAAAAGACAATACAAAGATAAAAACTAACGTCGCGGGGCGAAAATTTCAGACACTGGTTTACACTGCCTTTTTTGGTTTGGCCGTCCGGCCTCCCGCCTTCGCGTAGCCCGCCCATCGTCGCTATTGCTAAGACGGGCCGCTTCGGCGGGCGAGGTCGGCGGAGTAGGCAAGGAAAAGAAATTAGGGTCTCTCGAAAAACAAGCTGTCCCCATTATTCATATCTGGCGGATTAAGTATTGGCTACTACATCTGAGTTGACGTCTCTTATGTCACCAATAGTAATCGGGACTTCTTTGAGCTTGATTAATTCTTTGGAGGTCTGAAGACCTTTAATGGCCATTTCTAATTTATTTGTTATTTCTCCTTTGGCAACAACGATAATACCTCTAACAACCTTTGCCTTGGAAAGATTTTCCCGAACCCAACCCATATATCTTAGGGTTTGGCCCACCACGCCATCTTCTGTCCTGCCTTTTTTCAGTTCGACTACGACATAGTGCCTATTTTTATCCTGCATGAGCAGGTGGATATTGGAATCATCGGTGGGGAATTGCCTGCCGTTCTTTTCCAATCTTAATCCTTTTTCCAGATAGGAGGGATTCTTTTCCAGGGCTTCCTTTAATAGTTTTTCTTTGAACAGTTTGTCGGGAGTATCTTTCAACGACTGCTGCTCATCAATATCATCAGTAAAACCGATAACTTCTTTGGCCCTATTGCTTGCGCACATATCTACATAGTATTCCATGCTATTCGCGTTAGTAGCCTAAAATTCTCAATTAGACAGATTGATTTATTTTGGGAAAGTGCATTTTATAAATATTCTGTTATATTTTCACTCCAACTATAATTTTTAAACTTATTAAAATTCTTAAAAAAATCTTGCCCCGACTTATACATACTAAATACTCTTTCGAAACTCCACACCTCTGTCCACGATTTTATCTCTGAATTATACATAAAAATTTTTCTGATTCTTTCCAAACGATTAATACTAGAAACTATTACTACCTTTCTAGCACCAAACGTCTTAGCTTGCTTTAAAGCGTCCTTATCTTTTTCTATATTTCCTTTGTCACATACCTCTATAGCGATATATAAATCTTTGTCTTTATACCATAGACAATCAATTGAATAAGGGAATTCTTCTATGCCAATTGGTTTACTTTCAGTGAAAACTTTAAAACCAGCCCATTCTCCTATATTCTTTAACATATCTATTGTAGTGGCGTGGATATTTTCTCTGTGAAGATCATTTTCTTTTGCTATATTTTTATACTCTTGCTCTACTCTTTGAACTCTTATTTCGGGAGTATACTTAATATCCAATGCTTTGAATAACCCTACTTCTCTTCTATCTGTGGCTAAATAATCGTAACGATTTAGGTAATCGGTTATATTGTAATGTCCAAATAATCTCAAAATATATAAACCACTTTTCATCTTAATAATAGGTTTCCATTGCCTAAAAGTTACATAGTTAGTTGCTTTTGCGTCTCTTAAGATTTCTATCATGAAAGATAATGGAATAACAAAAACCTGGCTTTCATTTTCACACACAAATACTTGAAAAAAGTTTCTGGTTTTTTTATATATCTTTTCAAACTGTTCCTGCTCTATACCAAAAAAATATTCGCCCCTCTGGTTCAAACTCGCATAAATAATATCAATAAATATTCTTTCATTATCCAGAGAGTAAACTGTTCTACCAAACCTTTTATCTTGGCGCACACTAAAACCAAAACTTTTAGTTTTATTCAGCACTTTTTCTTTAATACTGTCTATTGTTTTTTGAGCTTTTCTAATTGTCATATGGATAGCTCCCGAACATCAGTTTTTTAGTGGGATTTGTTCTATCCCAGATAAAAATATCATAGAGAAAGAATTTGGTTTTGTGCAGTATTTCATGTTGTATGCCTGCGTTGATGTCAAAGATGTCCCTTGTGTAGTGTGTATTGCGTTGGGACTTTAGAATAGGCATAAGCGGGGTATTAATGCACAGTTTACCATTGGGTTTTAAGACTCTATAGCATTCTTTCCACGCTGTAGTTAATTCATTTAGATATTTCTCATAATCATCTATATCGCCAAGTTGACCTTTTATGCTATCGCCGGTTTTTCTTTTTTGCCAACCATCCAGAGAATAATCCTTAACATTAAAGTAAGGAGGGCTTGTCACAATCAGATGGATAGATTCGTTTGGCAATTCTGCCATGGTTCTGGCATCTTTAAAGAAAACTCTATTTACATAATCTATCTTCTTATAATCGTGATTATTGTGAGTAAGCTTGTATTTTCTTGTATCCAAGCGATAAATCGTGATAGTATCGTTTGGCTGGAGTTTATGGAGCCGAACAAAATCCTTTACCCATTTTCTTTCTCTAAAAATCCAGCGAGGGTTACCTGTTTCAGTATCCTTAGGGATGTCGGTTTTTATGCAATTTGGTAAGCCGTCCACTTCCAGAATGATTGGAACGCCGATACTGGCCTTTTTGGATGAGCCGCCGAATACGTCGGGCGGGAAGAAATCTTTGCCGCAAGTGCTTATATTCAAATTTCCATATTTGAAAGCTGCGGGTGTTAATTTGATTATGCGGGAGTCCATTTTGCCCTTTCCTTGTTAATAAGGTTTAATAATATTATTCTACCGTAACAGAGTATAGCAAAACATATATCATGGTAAATAGGATTTTTCAATTTTCTAAAGAAACCCTAAGGCGAAGGTTTTGCCCAGTGCCAGGTATCCTCGAATGACTTGATTTGAGCGGCGGCCCGACTGCCGTTACGCTCGGCGAAGAGGATGTTATAATCCTGGTCGCTTTTGAAAGGCAGGTCAAGATATACGAGGTCAACCGATTCATCTTCGATATAGCGGCGGAGTATTTCCAGGTTATCGCCGTAATACAAAATGTTCTCTGCCATATCGCCTCTCTGTTTTATTCAAAGGAGAATCGTCCGTAATGTTCCTGTAAGGAAGCATTATACCGCAGGTTATTACGATTACAAGGGCAATAAGAACCCCGAAGCAGGCCCCCGACTACGACTTTCGAGGGCAGGCTTCGGGGCTAAACAGTTTTGCGTTGTCGTGCCGACAACGGCTAAACGGGAAAGAGACCCCCACCGCGCGGGGTGGGGGCTAAATATGAGATTGCTTCGTCACTTCGTTCCTCGCAATGACGAGGGCATTTTCGATTGACGATTTACGATTGACGATTGACATATTCGTATTGCGGGGTGCGTCGCCCCTTCGGCAAGCTCCCCACTTTGCCCTGAACGACAGGGCTTCCGACTTCGCTAAAGCTACGCCGGACAAGTCGCAAGGCAAGCAGGACAGGCGTGCGTAAAGGGGAATTTAGAAAATTTGTTGCAATTCCGGGCGTGGGTGGGTAGGATTTAAGCCCTTCTGGTGATTGCTGTAAGGGCTGAGGCCGGTAGCAGATGGATGAGACGAACAAAAAAGGTGGTAGCGAGGGGGAAACGGCTGTCGATAAGGCGGTAACGGAATATGCAGCCAGGCTGAGCAATGAGCATAAGATGCTGGTGATTTTGAAGGCGCAGTTGTATGGCGGGACGTGGGAACCGATGTTAGATGACCTGCGAAACCGGCTGGTGGGTAAGCCATATATATTTAAGCTTGTGAATCGGATAAAGGACGATATTGAGCGGATTGAGGAAATGAAGAAGTTTGAGAAAGAGCACAAGATTGATTTAGCAGACTATGTTGAAATGCCATAGGAATATCAAAAATTAAAATGTAAAAATCAAAATTGAGGAGAAGGGAGAGGATGATGGGAATTTCGAATAACGAATAATGAATATCGAATAATGAAGTAAGTTAGCAAAGGCACAAAGGCAGAAGTAAAAAGAGATGGGTAGGCGATGGTAAAAATGAATAGTTGCAGATTAGTTTTGTTGATGGGCGTTTTGATTTTATGCGATGCGCCAAAGGTGTTTGGTGCGGAAGATAGCTTGCGCCGACCGGCCCCCGATAAAAACATTCGGGGACTTGTTTCGGCGCGGCTGCTTAAGCAGGCCGGGCTGGAAATGTTGTGGGAGAATGAGCTGCCTATTAAGAAAGGCGAAAGGCTGGAGAAGCTATTTATTCTTGGAGAGCGCATCTATACACTTTCGGACCGTAATTACATAATTTCTTTAGACAGGCAGAAGGGCAATATTATATTCAGCAGGCCAATTGCGCCGGCTGGGGTCCCGGTTGGTGCGTTAGAGCTTTATGAGGATGAGCTTATCTTTATGATGGGCAGCACTTTGATTGAGATAGATGCCAAGTCCGGCGAGGAGCGCGGGACAAAACGGATAGAGTACGGAATAGAGTGCCCTGTGGCCCGCAACAGCTCACACTTTTATTTAGGCGGGGCTGACAGGCGGTTGCATGTTTTGCGGGAGAAGGACAGGGTCCAAACTTTTGAGGCGGCAGCCGAAAATGATTCGATGATTACCTCGATTGTTGCTGATGAGGATTTTGTGGTTTTTGCCACCGATGGCGGTAATGTGATAAGTATGGCGCCGGACGAGCCGAGACGGCTGTGGCAGTTTGATGCCGGAGCTGCTATTGCCGGGCCGATTGTAAGAGACGGGATGTCACTATTTTTTGCAAGTAAGGACACGAATGTTTACAGGGTCGATGTAGTCAGCCCAATAACCAGGAATCTTGTCTGGAAGCATCAGATGCCGGGTGTCCTCGAGAGAGCACCATCTGTGACGGAAGAGGTTGTATATCAGTACGCTCGCGGCAAAGGTCTGACGGCGATAGATAAAGAAAGCGGTAAGCTTATATGGTCGCTGCCGGAGGGTGTTGAATTGTTGGCGGAGGCGGACGGAAAGGCCTGTGTGATTACAAAGGACAGGACTCTTGTGGTGATGGACAATGTGGAGGCAAGGAAGCTATATACAGTTAATTTTGCGAGGGTGTCGAGATACGTGGGCAATGCAGCGGACCCGAGAATTTATATCAGCGATGAGAATGGGCGGGTTGCCTGTTTGCAGCCGGCCCGGCAATAGTCGGTAGTCGATAGGGATTAGTCAATAGTTATTCAGCGTTCGGGAAGGAGAAGCAATTCAAATGGATGTGAAAATTAAGACAGCATTAGTAAGTGTTTCCGACAAAAGGAGTGTTGTTGAATTTGCAAAGGCGCTGGCCAAGATGGGAGTCAAGATAATCAGCACGGGGGGGACGGCCAAGGCGCTCGGTGCTGCGGGGGTGAATGTTATCAGTATCGAGTCGGTAACAGGATTTCCTGAGATGATGGATGGGCGCTTAAAAACGCTGCATCCCAAAATACACGGGGCGTTATTAGCGCTTCGTGACAAAAACGAACATACGGCGGCGATGAAAAAGCATAATATTGAGCCGATTGATTTGGTTTGCGTGAATCTGTACCCGTTTGAGGCAACGATTGCAAAGAGCGGCTGCACGCTGGAAGAGGCAATTGAGAATATCGACATCGGCGGGCCGAGTATGATTCGCTCGGCTTCGAAGAACCATAAGTTCGTGACGGTTGTGACGCAGCCGGAGCAGTATGATAGGGTCATCGAAGAAATGCAGAAAAACGACGGGGCCGTCAGCGAGCAGCTTCGCAGCGATTTTGCACAGGTCGCGTTCGGAGTTACGGCTTCTTATGATGCGGCAATAGCGAAGTATCTTAACGCCAGAGCGGGCGTGGAGTATCCGGAGAGGATTTCGATTGCGCTGGTGAAAGAGACGGGGCTGCGATATGGGGAAAATCCTCATCAGAGCGCAGCGTTCTATAAAAAGCTACCGGCAAGCGGAGAGACATCGGTGAGCAGCGGCAGACTGTTAGTGGGCAGCACGGAAATAAGCTTTAATAATCTGCTGGATACCAATGCGGCATTTGAGCTGGTGAAGGAATTTGATGAGCCGACGGCGGTAGTTGTTAAGCACCTTAATCCGTGCGGGTGTGCGGTGGATAGCGACATCTGTGTGGCATATCGCAAGGCCTACGAAGGCGATGTGGTAAGTGCGTTTGGCGGTATTGTTGCTTTGAACAGGACAGTGACCGCGGAATTAGCCAGGACGATTATGGAATCTTACAGCTTGTTCGGCAAGGCGATGGGTGCGAGCGGATTTTTTGCAGAGGTAATTGTCGCGCCGGAGTTCCAGAAGGATGCGATTGAGATAATAAGGACGCTGAAAAGCTGGGGCAGCAGAGTTCGGCTGATAGAGACCGGGCCGATTGACAGGACAAGGATAGACATCTTTGAGTTTGATGTCAGGTGCATCATAGGGGGACTGCTTTTGCAAAAGAGGGATTTGGCTGGGTGGGAGCCGGAGGCGCTGAAGTATCCGACGAAGGCCAGGCCGACAAAGGGACAGCTTGAGGATTTAAGGATTGCGTGGCTGGTGGCCAAACATACCAAGAGCAACACAATCGTGCTGGTCAAAAACAAGAAGGTGCTGGGTGTAGGGGCGGGGCAGATGAATCGTGTTGAGTCCGGCCAGATTGCGATAAAGCACGCCGGCGACCAGGTGAAGGGCTGTGTGATGGCCTCCGATGCGTTTTTCCCGTTCCCGGATAATGTTGAAAATGCGGGCAAGGCCGGTGTGGCGTGTATAGTTCAGCCGGGCGGCTCACAAAAAGACGATGAGGTCATCGCCTGCGCAGATAAATACGGCATTGCAATGGTGTTCACAGGTAAGAGGCACTTTAAGCATTAAATGCAGTGTTTTAGAGAAAAGAGGTTATAAGCTATGCGGTATAGAGTTTTGATTGAGCAAGATGAAGATGGGGCGTTTGTTGCTGAGTGTCCTTCGTTACCAGGATGTATTTCACAGGGGAATAGTCGGCAAGAAGCTCTGAAAAATATCCAGGATGCTATCAAGGGATATTTAGAGAGTTTGAAGAAACATAATGAGCCCATTCCACCATCTATCGAAGAAGAGATTATTGAGGTGCCGATTTGAGCAAGTTACCGGTTGTATCAGGGAAGCAATTGTGTAAGGCGTTTGGTAAGGTCGTTATTTTGCGGACCATCAGACCGGTAGCCATATTATTCTAAGGCAGGAAAGTCCGCCTCATCGCAGATTAACAGTGCCGGACCATAAAGAGATTGCGAAAGGCACCTTGAGAGCCATTATACGGCAGGCGGGATTGACTTTGGACGAGTTCAGAAAATTGTTGTAAAGTCGGTTGTGGGCAAGGAGTATGCCTGCATAGTTCAGCCAGGCGGCTCACAAAAAGACGATGAGGTTATCGCCTGTGCCGACAAATACGGCATTGCGATGGTGTTCACAGGGAAGAGGCACTTCAGGCATTAGGATAAGGGGCGACAGAATATAGGGCGACCACGCAGGGTCGCCCGTACGTTATTGTCCGCCGAGAACCGAAACCTGCGGCATACACAGTGTCTGTGGGTATTAATAATATGGCGGGCCTCCCACTATGGTTACAGATGGCGGACGGAGCAGGTTGACTGCTTGCTCGAAGCGCATTTGCCAGTGGATTAGCTGCTCAAAGTTTTGTCTGAAGGCGTCTGCCTCAATTGAGAGTAACTCATACTCGTCTGCGTGTTCGAGGAGCCCTTGTGCATTCCCAAGTCGGTCCTTGAGTGCCGAGTTTTCGGCGTTGTTTTCTTTACTTCTGATCAGAAGGTCGTCCAGTTTTTCATTGTAAGAGGCAATGAGATTGCCGCCTTTTTCGGTAAGTAATTGTTCCTGCCTTTGTGCGAGTTCAATTCTTGCTCTGGCGTACTTTTCTCTGGCCAGGTCGATTTCAGATGGGGGAGCATCGCCGCTTTTTATGAGTGCCTCAATGGTAGCAAGCGATTTCACGTTTATTTCAACGATTTCTTCAAGCCCTTTGGCGACCGGGTCGGCTTGAATTTGCTCTTTCAATTTCGCCTCAGTCTCGGCGATTCGACGGGGGATATCTTGAATGAGCAGGTCGGAGGAGGCCTGTTTCATTTCATCCGACTCAATTTGGCTGAGTAGCTCACGGATGTCATTCTGAATGGCGGACCGACCCATCTCACAGCCAGGCGGGAGCTCCCGGAGGTATTTTTGCCTTTTGACCCACTCTTGTTTGGCACGGTCTGCTAACTCAATAATTGCTTTTAGTTGTTTAGCGAGGCTTGACTGGTGGTCGTTAAAGGTCGCCTCGAGATTCCAGTCAAGATTTTGGACAAGGGCGGTCAAAAATTCCTCGGCCGCAGGTTTGACATCTAAAGGCAGGTGCACCTGAAGGTGGAAGAGAAGCATTTGTTGGGGCGTGATGGTTGGCAATTCTGGAGCGACAACTTGTGGTTTAGGGACGCCGATACCCCAGCCGCCATAACCACCGTAGCCGCCACCGCCATAGCTACCGCCGCCATAGCTACCGCCGCCATAACCACCGCCGCCGTAGCCGCCCATTCCACCGTAGCCACCCATTCCGCCGTAGCCACCGCCGTCTGAAGTGCCATAGCCCGGAGTGAAGACCGGCGAATAAGTCGGCTCTGTTGGTCTCGGTGGCTGCTGAATTTGCGCCCCCGGCTCGTCCTGGTTACCTTCCTGTGGAGGCCGTTCTGAGTTGGGTTCTAGTTTTTGGGTGGGCCGGTGTCTGGCTGGTGGAGAAGCAGAGGCTGCTGCTTGAGGTAAAGGTGGCAAAGGTGCTGAAAGCGATGCAGCCGAATCAAAAGGCAAAGGTTCGATTTCAAAAAGCTCGGCGGCGACATCAGGAGGCAAATTCAGCTCCTGACGGGTAGCTTTTCCTGCCACACCTGAGCTATGCAAGAGAAAGCTGATGGTTTCGAAGCTAATCGGGAAGACGGTTGGGTCTGAGGTAACCTTGACCAAGCAGCTTGCGGAGCGGGTATTTGAGATTTGGCCTGCTGCTGACGCCACAGCAGCTTTGGTTTCTGCCGGTTTTTCAGCGGACCGCGCTACTCCAGCTACCAGTAGCATTACAACCAACAAGGCGATTATGCGCTTTGCGGTTTCCATATTTGTTCTCCTTCTAAACTTGTTTTATCTGTTTTTTTGTTTTTGATTTCCGAGAGGCGCTGTCGTGCGACCTCAGCCCATTGGGTTTGCGGGAAAAGTTTTATGACCTGATTATAGGCCTGGACAGCGGAATCCGTTTTGTTCGACTGGCGATACAAACGGTCGGCGTGATAAACGAGGATGAAGGCAGTTTTGTCAACTTCTTGTTGTATTTCTTCGAATGGGTCCTGGATACTGGCAAGCTGGGCCTGCAATTCATTGAGCCGGCGTTGTCGCCGCTCATCTTCGAGGACCTCTTGAATCAGACTCAATGTGGCATCCATCTTTGCATTGAGCCGCTTGACCTAGGCTTCAAGTGACAAGACTTTATTGTCACCTGGTGTTTGAGGGGGTTTGTGGGGAGCGTAGCGGATGCTTAACAATACAAAGAAAAGTAAAGCGGTGAGCGCCGTGGCGGTGGTTGCGAGTCGGCGGCGATTGGCCCGGCGGCGAAGTGCCGGGATGCTGATAAAGACGGATTTAGGTTCGCCTGCTACGTGGTCAGCATCTCGAAGGAGGTTTTTTATTTTGTCTTCTATCATAGTTTATTCTATCAAATCTTTTAATTTTTCCTGTAAGTGTTTTCTGGCACGGTTAAGCCGGACCTGCAGGGCATTTTCTGACAGGCCGAGGAGTTGACGTATCTGGTCATCAGGAAGCTCCTGCAAATACTTTAATACTACCGGCTCACGATATTTTGGCAACAAAGTTTTCACAACACGCTGAACGCGAGAGAAGGTTTCGCTATCCAATAGGGCCTGGTCTGCACTTTTGGCCCGGGCGAAGGAGACCTTATCCGCTGCCGGTAAAAATCTCTTAAGGCGGAGCATTTACCTGTATCGGTAAGTTCTGCATTTGTTTATTGTTATGGTAAAGAGCCAGCTTTTTAAGCTGCAATCGCCGCGAAATTTTTTCAGCCCGGTAAACGCAGCCAAGAATACATCTTGAACGACATCTTCAACTTCGCCGGGCCAGCCGAGCAGTCGATTAGCCAGAACCGCTATTTCAGCGGAGAACTCGTTGACAATCTTGTCAAAAGCGGACTGGTCACCCTGCTTGAATTGTTCAACCAGGAGCCGGTCGTCACTGGTTCTGGCCATGACTATAATATTAGTCAGGGCGAGGGCAAAAAACTTACAAAAAATGGCAAGATTTAAGGAAAGTTGCTACGCCTAGTAAATAAAAAATCTGCATAGTGAGGCTTTTTATTTTATGTATTTTTTTAGACTTCCACTCTCTCAACTTCGCTCGGGACAAATCCATCATACGTCTGGCGGACAAGTTTCGCTGGAATGACATCCGTTGATTGAGCTGTGGCAGGGCACTAATTCGATAAGCTCTTGATTTCATCGGTGTTTAGCGCGTGGTCGTAAATGCGAATGTCGTCAATCAAGCCGGACCAGAATTCGGCCGCATCAAGGGTTTTCCCGGCACCGATGTGCAGGCCGCCATCTGAAGGAAGCAGACTCCAAAGCTTGTTGCTATCATTAGCAACCTCTGCTCCATCTACATAAAGGTGCCTTCGCAACCCATCCCAAACAACGCCAATCTTATGCCAGTCACCATCGGTAATTACAAACCCCGATACAAGTGGAGGGGTGAAGATAGAGCTATTTGTTAATCCTGTCAAGAGGTTTCCCTGTGAGCTATCTGTGCCGAGCCATATTGCGCCGTAACCGGTGCCTTTTGTCTGCGATATAATCACTCGACCGGGGGCGCCTCCTTTAGTCCAGGCGAAGACGCTAAATGGGCCGGTTGCCGGGTTCAGGACGAAAGGTGTGCTGATATAATCGTCTATTCCGTCAAACTCGAGCGCCCCATATAGTTTCCCGCCAGTAGGCCTCCAGATAGGCCCACCATTGACTGTGCCATCGTGGTCGCCGGCGATGTCGTGGGCGATACTGCTCTCTGTTTCATCCAGCGCCCAATACGCCACAACACCGGGAACTGTCAGCCAATTTTCAGCAAAAGCGGCCAGGTCCGATGCATTAATGACATAATCAGTTTGTTCGGAGATATCGCAGAGCGGATTCCAGTTTTCATCGCCGTGGCTGCTCATCCAGGCCGATGCGAATATTGAAAAGTCCTCCATATCCACATAGTAGTCGTTGTCAAAGTCACCATTACTCTTTGGCAACTTATAGCCGGTATATAATGCCACCTTGGTCCCCCAGCTATACATAGTTCCATCTCTTCCCGGGACATCGGATTGGTAGAGACATCGAGTTTCACCGTCGCGGGTTTCCTTTACGAGCATTTCATAATCCGGATTGACATAATTTACAGTCAGAAAACCTGCGGCAGAAAAGCTCGACTCTTCATTGATGTACAGTGGCGTGTCGCTCGGCACTGAATGAACCGGATAGTAGAACCCGCCAAACAGTTCCGTGCGGCCGCCGTTAGTCGTCTTAATTATGATTTTGGCACCTTCTGTCTTTTGGCCGAGTATCCATACGTCCGCCCCTTTGTTATGGATCAGCGGATAGGGGGAGTTGCCTAAGTCCTCTGTATTGAACTGTCGAGCCCAGACCTTCTGACCCGGTTGAAATATAAGTCCCTCGCTTGCACCTCCAATATAATCATCGAAAAAAACATCCCCGGCTCCGGGCACAGCTTCATATCTGCCTCTACTGTCCCTGAAGACAACAGTCCGAGAACCTACGTGGTACCAAATCGCCTTAATTAGCGTGGGTGGCATGCCATAGGTGTGTATTGTGGTGCAGCAGTCGATAATTAATGGCGGGTCGCTGGCTCTGCCTTCGATTCTGAAAAGTGGATTTGCCCCGGCAGCCCAATCTAACAAATACAATGGCTGCTGGAGAAAATAAATCTTTCTGACCGAGCTGGGGATTGTTATTGTGCTTGTTACACGGTACCAGTTGTATTTTACACCGCCGAAAACCTGGGCCAGCGTCGTTTCAGGAAAGTAGACTATGGGCTTGCCGGAATTGAACGCTCTCTGGATACCCACTGTATCATCCGCTCCATCGGCGCTTATGGCTCCGAAGCTCGCAACATTAGCCCAATCATTGTGGTCCCAGTTTTCATAATCAGGAGTTTCTAATATCGGCAGGTTCAGCGACTTAGGGGGACTTGGAAAAACAGATTCAACTTCGTGGGAAGTCCACTCGGTTATCATTGTACCCGGAACAATAGTAGAGCCATATTTAATGGCTGATTGATAGCCGGACGTTGTGATATTCCGTGCCCACATTCCTGTGCCCTGGACAAGTTCGATTGCGCTATGGGCTGGTGAGCCGCCCGACAGGTTGCTGTCCAGTAAAACAATCAGACTCATGCTATGTGTTGTCGTAAGGGCCGGCACAGAATTGTTGCTTTGCAGCCCGCGGATAAAAATTGCATTTTGGGTAGTTATTATCCGGCAATATTCTGATTTTGTAAAGTAACGTGTTCGAAAGTAACACCGTGAAGTGGCTGGCCGATGAATATGCCATAGTCGAAGCCGATCACTTCAACACTCTTGATGAGCATAGGGCCCGGCCAGGAGTCAATGAAGCCAAAGCCGTACTTTCCCTGACCGTCCTCGGAGACAACTTTGACGTTTCGGATAGAACCGAGGTTGTTATCAAGATATTCGATTCCAACAGCGCCCGGATTTCCGGAGCCAACATTTACAGTGAGGTCGAATATATACTTACCATAGGCTTCGTTCCCAGTTTGTAACGGTGTCGATAACCGGTTTGAGAATTAACGGGTTGTTAAATCCGGGGCAGTTGTCAGCCAGTTTGATAATGACGCCGTCTCTGCTCTGCCCTCTCATCATTAGATACTTTCCGCGATGGTATGACTCGTTGTCCCATATCAGAGTATTATTTACGTCATATACCCCGTTTGGGAAAAATATAGTTTTATATCCGTATTGTCTGCCAGCCAGGTCAACAATTGCCTGCTGAATCTTTGCAGTATCATCGACTCCGTCGTTGGGCGTGGCACTATAGGGTGGTTTCGTAATATCAATCAGATTAGCTGCCGACGGAAAAACCCCCGGCGTCTGCCCAACACAAACTACGCTCATGTAAAAGAAAACAGTCAGTACAGTTACAATTGTTCTAACGCCAGACAGTGGTTCAACCAATACTCGCCCTATATTATTCAAAACAAGCCTGCGAAACATAGCTTTGAGATTCTTGGTCTTACTTACAATTTCTTTTATCTTTGACATTACCATTTTACTTTTGCCTCCTCATTGTTTATCGCAACGACCTTTCTATGGAAAAGCTCTCATTGGGTATGTTCTCACTATAATAGACGCAGCATTGGTTAGGTTTTCTACAAAAAATCGTTTGTCTTCCAGCATAGAAGGATTACTTTCCCAAACCTAAAACGGTCAATTGTTACTTATGTAGCAACCGAACTGGCTGTTTTAGTATAAAGAAAATGGGAATTTTCTATCATATTAGACGGGGCAGAGGGCAAAAAAATTACAAAAAAACGGCAGATTTAAGGAAAACCGCCGTATCAGACAAATAAAAAAGCCCGACCGCATCGGGCTTTTTGTAACCACCAGTCGCCACGCTCTACCTTCCCTTTGGTTTCAGTCCCGCGGCTTTGCGGAGTTTGTTTACATAATCGGTTTTTTCCCAGGTGAAGTCTGGCAGGTTTCGTCCGAAGTGGCCGCCATAAGAAGTCTGGGCATAGATTGGACGGGCGAGCTTTAAGTGAGCAATCATCTGCTTGGGGGTCAAGGGAAAGATGTCTCTTATGATTTCGCTAAGTTTATTCTCGCTTATTTTTGCAGTTCCCTCGGTACTTACCTGCACGGAGACCGGCTGGGCTACTCCGATAACATAAGAGAGCTGGAGTTCGCATATATCGGCCAGGCCTGCGGCGACGATGTTTTTGGCGATGTAACGGGCCATATAGCTTGCGGTCCTGTCAACTTTTGTGGGGTCTTTGCCGCTAAAGCATCCGCCGCCGTGTCGGCCTCTTCCGCCGTAGGTGTCAACGATGATTTTTCTGCCTGTGACGCCGCAATCCCCTTTCGGGCCACCTATAACGAACCTGCCGGTCTCGTTGATGTGGAATACGATGTTTTTGTCAACGAGACGCTTTGGCAGGATGGGCAGGACAACCTCCTCGATGATTTGTTTGCGCAACTGTCTGTAGGTTATGTTCGATGCGTGCTGGGCGGCTACGACGACTGTGTGGATGCGTTTAGGTTTGCCGGTTTCGTATTCGACTGTTACCTGGCTTTTGCCATCGGGCCGAAGCCAGGGCAGTTTGCCACTTTGCCGGGTTCTGGCGAGGCGATTGGTAATGGCGTGGGCAAGCTGGATGGGCATAGGCATAAGCTGCGGTGTTTCCCTGCACGCATAGCCGAACATTACGCCCTGGTCGCCGGCACCCTGCTCTTTGTGCAGTCCTGCACCTTCGGTGACGCCCCGAGAGATGTCGGGGCTTTGCTTGCCGATTGTTACCATAACGGCGCAGTTTTCGTAATCGAAGCCCATTTCGGGGTCGGTATAGCCGATTTCTTTGATGGTGTCACGGACGACCGAAGGGATATCCACGACTGCATTTGTTGTGATTTCGCCGGCGACCACTACCAAACCGGTTGTTACAAGTGTTTCGCAGGCAACTCTGCTTTTGGGGTCCTGAGCGAGCATTGCGTCGAGGATTGCGTCGGATATATGGTCGGCCACTTTGTCAGGATGGCCCATTGTTACGGACTCGCTGGTGAAAAGGCACCTGTCGATGTCAGCGGGGGGATTGCAGTAAATCGGTTTTTTTGCCATTTTGTTATCCTTTTTAAAAGTTCATAGTTTCCCGACAAGTCGGGATTCATCGATTCTACGAACTATCGTTGAGCGTCCAGTTATATTTTATATATTTAACGGAATAGTTTTCTACTTCAAGGAAATCTACATCCCGCTTAGAGAGGTAATTGGTGATGAAGTTGAAGACGGCGCGGGTTTCGGGCTCCTGGTCTTTAAACTTTTTATCGGTGCCGAATTTACTGACAAACTCTTTGCCATTCCAGGTGGGATGAAGTATGGCGGATAAATAAACTTTTTTGTTTTCTTTATCTGTTCTGAAGAACTGCGGATTTGACAGGAACCTTTTAATCTGGTCTTCCAACTGCTGGTGGAGCTTGTGGCCGTAGTACGGTTCATTACGGAGAGGCGGGCTGGAGAGACTGGCGTGGGATATGGCAAAGAATACCCTCGGCTCACCGAACTCTTTGCAGAAGAAACGCCGGTTGACCTCGGCCAGCGTAAACTCCTCATCCATCACGATAAATTTGTAATCACTCCATATACCTTTGATGTGCCTGATGCTGTTGGGGCCGTAGAAGGGGTTAAGCAAACGCGAGCCCTGGATGGGGTAATTATCGGTAATTATTTTCAGCATCTGGATATTGTATGCGTTAATCCAGAAGGCGATTTTGTCCTCTTTTGGCCAGCGTCTGTATTCGTTTGGGTCGAGGTGGGCAAATTCATCGAGGAGATTTTTCAATTCGGGTCTTTTGCGTCTCAGGGCTCTATAGTTAACCATTCCCTTATCATCGACATAGTTTTTCAAGATGTCGGCGCATTTGTCGTGAAAAGATACTGTCGGCTGGGGTTTGGGCTGATTAGGTTCGGGTGTGGGTTTGATATTATTAGCATCGACTGCATTTGGTTCGTGTTTGGTGGGTTCGACCTTGTTAGGTTCAATTACAGGAGTTTGGACATTATTAGGTTCGGGTACAACAGGTGCGGGAACATTCGGTTCAGCTCCTATAGGCCCAACCTGGTTAGGTTCAACCTTGTGGGATTCGGCAGCGTTGGGTTCGTGCTCAACAGGCGAGGTTTCATTAGGCTCAATTTCAGCCCCTGCCGTTTTGCTTCGCAAAAGCGAGGCAGCAGGGGCAGAGGTGCAGCCAGCGATAAAGACGGATATAGTTACCAACGTTATAAAAACAACAATGCACTTACCCATTCCTGATTTTCCTATAAATAATTACGTAATTCCCATATTAGGAGAATTACTCGATTACGTTCTGTATTAGCATAAGACTTTGGCCAACAAATGCAATGGTTTGGCGGTTATTTTTATCGTATTTTTGCAGAGGGCAGGTAATTGCGGGACCGGCGTTTTGCTGATTTTTAGCCTTTTAAGACGGCTACGGGAACCATTCGAGCGACGGCCTTAGCCCAGCCACATTCGACAACGATTCGGACGACCTCTTCGATATCTTTGTATGCGGCCGGCGCCTCTTCTTTTATTCGGTGTTTGTCGCCGGTGATGAGCTTTATGCCCTGCATACTGCGTTTGAACTCGTCGTCGCTAATCAAGGCTGGTGTGATGATTTTGCCTCTATGGGCTTTTCCGAGGGCGGCGGTTCGACTCATCACTCTGCCGGCACCGTGATTGACGGAGGATAAGGATTCATCGGAATTGCCGGTCCCGACAAGCAGAAAGCTTGCGGTGCCCATTGAGCCGGGGGTTATTATTGGCTGACCGATTCTTTCAAAGATTGTTGTAGCCATCTGTTTTGGGCCGAAGGCACGGGTGGCACCCTTGCGGTGGACCCAAAGCTGGCCGCCATAGGTGGGATAGTTTTCGAGCTTTGCTATATTATGGGCAACATCGTAAACCAGCTTTAAGGGAGTTGGGCCGAACATTCTGTTGAAGCAGCGTCTTACAAGTAGAGCCATAATGTGGCGATTGGTGAATGCGAAATTGGCGGCGGCGCCCATTGCGGCGATGTAGTCTTTGCCGGCATTGATGTCTGTGGACAGATACGCGAGCATTTTTTTTCTGCCGGCCATTTCGGGGCTTCTGGCAGCGACATCCATATACTGGTCGGCGATTTCGTAGCCGAATCGACGTGAGCCGGAATGAATCATTACGACGATTTGGTTTTTGAAAAGGCCGAAGGTTTTTGCCAAATCTTCGTCGAAGATTTCCTGGACGTACTGGATTTCGATGAAGTGGTTTCCGCCGCCCAGAGTGCCGAGCTGGTCTGAGCCTTTTTGTACAGCGAGATTTGGAACGGCACCGAGGTCAGCGTGGAGCCGGCCGTTTTCTTCGATTCTCTGGAGGTCTTCAGCGAACTCCTCGGGGTCAAATGCCTCCCAGGCGCGGTGATTGAGCCGTTGCACGAGTGCGGGTATGGAGGCAACTCCTTTAGTGATGACGGCTTCGAGGCCGGTTTTGTCCAGCCGCAGATTTTCGTGTCCTTCGCCGAGCGGGATTTCCCGGGCGATGTCGATAGCGATTTTGTCGGTGTCGATCTGGCCTTTTGAGAAGGGTGTGCGCAAGAGCCGCATACCACAGTTAATATCGTATCCGACGGCAGCGGGCATTATGGCCCTGTCCAGTCCTAATACGGCACCGATGGGGATGCCGAAACCGACGTGGATGTCAGCGGTGGCAAGAACCTTTTTGGCAGCCGGCAGGCAGGCGGCATCAAAAAGCTGGCGGATGGCATCAGGTTCAAGTTTGACAGCTTCAGAGGCAAAAATGGTCGCGTCGGTAACCATTTGGCCACTGCGTTCCATACGCAAGCGGAGAGGGTCTATGCGAATAAGTTTTGTGGATAGTTCGGCCATAAATAACTCCATCTACGGGTTTCACTCGTAGTATTGCGGATGAATGAAATAAAAGCCGGGCAAGCTCATTTTCCATAATTTGCTTGCTCGGCTTATCCGCTTGAGGCGAATAGAAACTTTTAGTATCGGATTGTTGCCATTCGCTGGGCTTTGCGCATACGCCGACGATTTTTCTCGGAGGGTTTTTCATAATAGGCCATGCGCTTCATATCCCTGATTAAGCCCTCTTTTTCGCATAGCTTCTTAAAGCGCCTTATCATTTGCTGAACTGATTCGCCTGTCCGCGATTTAACTCTCAACATAGAAAAAAATATCCTTTTCGCCTTTGGCGTCCGCCTCAGGCGGACTAAAACTAACATTAATGACCAGACAACATTATTCTCTTTTAGCTTCATCCCGCCTTTAGCGGGATAGATTCATTACTTTAATATAAGTTCTATATTCTTTCAAGTCAAAAAATGTTTGCAGTTGATTTTTGTTTGCAAAAACGGCTTTTATAGCTCAAAAAGGCCGATTTGGTCCGAAAAACCCCCGAATTTACCCCGCCGTAGGCGAGTTTTGTGCTTTTCTTGTATCATACAAGCAAATGTGTTAAAATAGGAAAATAATTTTGGGAGGTGCATTTTAGTTGGAAAAATTGCGTCAGACTCTGACAGTTAGAAAAGAACAAGCGATATTGGTAGCTGCTCTTCTTAAGGGTTCTATGGGGGACGATTTGGCTGAACTCACTGCTCTGGCTGAAACTGCCGGGGCAGTTGTCGTGGATAAATTTCAGCAGAAACTCCGCAAAATAAATCCTTCCACATATATAGGTAAAGGTAAGGCCGAGCAGCTTGGCACGCGTGTCAAGCGGTTCAAGGCCGATGTTGTGATATTCGATAACGACCTATCGCCGGCCCAGATACGCGGGCTTGAAGAGATTGCCGGAGTCAAGGTCATCGACCGCAGTGAACTAATTCTGGACATATTCGCCACCAGGGCCAAGACCAAGCAGGCCCAGCTTCAGGTCGAGTTAGCCCAACTCGAATATACCTATCCTCGGCTCACCAGAATGTGGGTGCACCTCGACACTCTGGCCGGTGCTGGCGGAGCAACCGCTGCGGGTGTTGTCGGCGCCATAGGAACCAGAGGTCCGGGCGAACAGCAGTTGGAAATCGACCGGCGCCTGGTTTCTAAACGAATCATAGACCTCGGGCGAGAACTGGCAAATATCGACAGACGCAGGATTCGCGAGATTGATGCTCGAAAAGGGATGTTCAAAATCTGCATTGTCGGCTATACCAACGCCGGCAAAAGCACGCTTCTTAATGCGCTTACCAACGCTGGCGTCCTTGTCGAAGACCGGCTGTTTGCAACCCTCGACACACGGACAAGAAAATGGACACCCGCTAAGGGCGTAGAGGTCCTCATAAGCGACACGGTCGGCTTTGTGAAAAATCTGCCTCATCAATTAGTCGCTTCATTTAAGGCAACGCTCGAAGAAGCCATCAATGCTGATTTGCTTTTGCATATCATCGACTCCTCGAATCCGGAGGTTCTCAAGCAGATTGAATCCGTTGACAAGGTTTTAGGCGAAATTGGCTGCGGCCAAAAGCCGATTTTGAAGGTCTTAAATAAAGTCGACATCGTCAAAAAAATCAGCGACCTTGAAGTGCTGGAAACGCTTTTCCACGATGCGGTTTGCCTATCAGCCAAGACAGGTTTTGGTCTGGATGGCCTCAGTGAGGCCGTCACAGCAAAATATAGAGGCGGAGAAGTTCTGCTGCGGGTCGCCAGCAGCCAGTCGAATGGCAAGGTGCAGAGTTTTCTGCGGGCGCACGGCACAATCGTCAATGAGCAATACCTCGACAGCTCTGTCTTAATTGACGCCCGGCTTGGCCGAAACCAGTTGCCAAACCTGCATCGCCTCCACCCAGAAAGCATTGAAATCATCGAAGCGTGAAACAAAATCCGAAATTCGAATATCGAAATTCGAAACAAATTCGAATGACCGAAATATAAAATTCAAAAAAGAAAAATAGCAACGAATTTGCCGTGTTTTTCCTTGATTTGCAGCTTATAAGGTCTATAATAATAGACTGACAAGAGTGTAGGGGAAGTTTAGGAGAACGAAAAATGAAAAAGTTTATTCCTATAGTACTTTGCTGGGCAATAACAGGCTGCACGTCAGTAGCACAATTAGAACAACAATGGCTTGGCAAAGACCGGAACAGTTTAATTGCTTCAAGAGGAACTCCAGACCAGGTAATGGATGATGGCTTCGGTGGTCAAATTTATACATATGTTAAAGTAAAATCTTCTACTCTTCCTGGAAGCGCAACTACGCATCCAACTGGAGGAATTTATACATCTAAACATGGTTGGCAGTATGGCGGGGCGGAAACTACATATTATCCACCGCAAACTTTTACGAACAGAACAAAAACTATGTTTTGGATAAATTCCACAGGGGAAATTTATAAAGTTTCTATTGCCCGATGAGGTTAAAGATACGTTCTGGAAATAGCTTTAACCGCCCACCATTTTATACCCCTACCCATTGTCAAGACAAAAAATAGAAGTATTTAAGGTGGATTCATCACCGCGTATTAAAGCAGTTGGAACGAAGGGAGCCCGAAGGGCGACCGGAGTGCCAACTGCTACGCCGTACA
>Ga0315280_10000994_pt1 | contig 50552 bp, 47 predicted proteins | sample YL17G06_40_MG_FD_203697 | JGI IMG/M metagenome (GOLD analysis project Ga0315280, IMG submission 203697) | Sediment microbial communities from Yellowstone Lake, YNP, Wyoming, USA - YL17G06_40 | ecosystem: Environmental > Aquatic > Freshwater > Lake > Sediment | place: USA: Wyoming | collected... | reverse complement strand
ATGTGCGAGCGAGCTTGCTCGCGACAAGGGCACGCCCTTGACCACGCGGGGTTACCATCGTGCACCAAAAAAGGTCGAGCAGGATGCAAGCAAAATTGGTCAAGGCCTATGGCCTTGCGGTCTCACCAGACCTAGTCAAGGCCGTGTTGCTCCCCTGACTCTCATCAGCGGCGCGACCTTGCGCTGGAGTTCCGTCCTGGAGATCAAAGCTGCCTTGGTCAGGACGAAGACTTCACGAGCAAAGATGATCTGGGGGCGAGGCCACGCCTTGCCCCTCTATAAATATAGGAAAAATTGGCCACGGAGAAAACATATAATTTGGAGCGCAACCTGCGGTTTTAAAAGATAAATATCAATTTTTCCTCGAGCTCGACCTTGTTTCAGAGCGGCTAAACACTTTTTAGTTTTAGATTATTTTTCACCGGGTTAGCGATGCCGAAAAATGACCCCAAAACGACCCTATTTTTATGACAAAAATTGTCAGGAATTGGGAATTAGGAGCTAGGCATTCGGCCAAGTTCCCAATTCCTGATTCCCAATTCCTTTTGAAAAATTATTTACCGCTTCAGGCTTGATCCCGAATTCCGCGGCCTGTGCCTGTCCTTCGAAGCATCTTCCTGCTTGAACTTTCCTGGGGCGAAGAAGGGAGCGAGATTGCCCGCGGTGAGTTCACCGAACCGCCGAGCGGGACTAAAGAAGTATAGAAGTGACCACAAATCATTTATTTAGGAGATATATTTCAAAGGAGTCAACGGTCGCTGCATGGCTGTAATTACTGGTGATGAATTCCCACAATTCAGGGTAGTCTTCAATCAATGCCTGCATTATATCCGGGTTATAAAAATAGGGCGTCGAGTTGACAATAAAATAAAGGGGAGGGTCTTTTATTATTGTGTCCAAAAACTCGTCCCCCAATTCTTTCTGCACGGGGGACAGCGACTCAGGCCCGGGAAGGAACGGTATGAGATGGAGGGTGCTGGGAAACCTTGAAGGAGCGCGCCTTCGAGCGAAATAATTAATCACCGGTTCTCCTCCCCAGATTTGAAGCTTGTCTTCCGGAGTGGAACGAATTCGAATGTACCTTGCAGCTTCCTGGTAAATCCTTTGACAAGGATACATATTTTGAGCTTTTTCCGGCGGAAATTGCAAAGCTTCCCCGATAAAATGTCTGTAGTCCCGCCACATCATTAAAATGCTGAGCAGGATCAAAATGGCGCTGAATAGCGCGGTTTTTGTTTTTCTAAAAGAGCCCCACATCTGATTCGCGAAATCGATAAGCAGCGACCAGCCCCCGCCTGCCGTCACACAAAGCACACCCCAGACTGGCGCCTCATGATAAAAGAAATAATAGCCGTACTTGGCTTGTGAAAGGTATCCGATATAACTTGCAATCAAAATCAGCAAGAGCCAGAAAAGGTAATTCTTTTTTTCCTCCGGCATCCTTTTCCTCAGCGGGATCAAAAGCGCGGAGCCCAGCAGAATAAGAGCATTGGATCCCAGATATGAAATCATGAGGATGCCGCCTATTAACTTTAGCGGGTCAACCAGCTTGTAGTCCAGGTAGATCTTGCCGGTGAAATAAAAAAGGGAGAGATACAGGTCTTTAAGCGCGCCCAGGTGCCAGTAATAAAAGATGATGGCAAGAGCAGGTGCTGAGCAGCCGGCAATAAAGGCCAACCCGGACCGGAATTTGGATCGCGCAGTTTTGATTGCGAGCGCGAGGAAAACCAGGGCAGCCGCTCCCGCAACCGGTTTGATCAGAAATGCAAAGCCGATCAAGAGTCCCGCAAGCGCGGAATAAGCCGGGTCTCGGCCCTCTCTTCTTCGCATCAAAAGCCGGAAAGTCAAAAGATATATGAGCAGGAAAAGGTCATCCCGCTCTCCCGTATGCCACGGGCCCAGGTTCAGGTAGTAGATGCAATAAAAAACAGAGCCTAAAAAACCCGCAAGCCGATTCTTAAAAATAGAGGCTGCGACCAGGTAAATCATGGCCGCGGTTGCAGTCTGCCAGGTCAGATCAAAAATGCGGAAAGCGGTTACACTTTCGCCCAAGGCCGCCTGGATAAAATAGCTGATGAGAAAAAGGCCCGGGAAATTCTGCTCAAAAATGTCCCGGTAAGGAACCAGGCCGAACTTCCGCCAAGCCCACGCGCAATAAAAATTAAACCCCTGGTCCGCACCGAACCCATACCAGAGAAGAGGCAGGAGTATTAGGAAGCAAGCCAATATTGAGGTGAGCCCGTATATCCAGCCGGATTTCTGCTTCTCCATTTTCGGTCAGCAAGAATAATACCACTGACCGAGCGGATTCCACAAATGTGGATCGAGTCATCTATGAAAGCCCGAGTCAAGAAAAATTCCTTCCCTTCCAGTCAAAATTTTTTTGACTTGCGTGACCGCGGGGTCTGACGGAGGGGTCGGTCTGACGGAGGGGGCAGACCCTAGCCCCTCTGTTTGGCAGGATTGAACGAATTTGAACACGCGTCCCGCGGCTTGGGGCGAGATAAACCGAGCGGGACTAAAGAAGTGCCCCCCAATCTCACCCGACGGCCTTTTCCGCAAATCTGGTATTCTGGTACCAGAATACCAGATTTGTTGAAACTGGAGAGCGGCAGGGGCTGGAGGCGGATTATAGACGGTTGCGGTCCTGCGATGAGGAGGGAGGAGCACGAACAAGTGATCCCCCGGAACGCGGCTTGTGGCGAGATAAGCCGAGTCCCGCGTAAACGCGGGGCTAAAGAAGTGAGACTAATTTTCCCCAATGTTTAATGCAAAGCTCTGACCCCGAAATACGAAATACCAATCCGTAAAACCAGCCTCGCACTCAACCATTATCTATAAATTGATTCAAGGACTCGGTGATATGCGAGCCAAACACCCAGGATCACCACGGCAATCAACAGAATATATATAACCGATGCAGTGAGATGAATTTTTTTGGTTTCCTTTTCGAGAATGTCTTCAGACGCCCGGCCCTTCCGAAGCCGGTTCCTGCGAATCACCCTGAAGATGCAGCTAAGGCCCAGGCCAAAAGCAATGGAAGCAAACGCTATTTTTATCAGATGAAAAACCGTGAGTTTGTCGACCAGCACCGCCATTGTGATTCCCGTAGCGATTACTCCCAAGGCTATTGGCAATTCGAGCAGTAAATCTATCCATACATGAAAGCGAATGGCGCTGTGATGGAGATCCTTTTGCCGGAGAGGAAGCAATTCCATCACGGTTTCGGTTGCAATGACGCCAATCAGCGCGGAGATGAACGCGAGATGAAGCACAGCTACGATGTTCACCGTCGGTATTGATCCCACACCCTGCCCTGGACCGAGATTATGCACCAACCAGCCATCCCCAATGATTACAAGCCTCCACATCACACTTCTTCCTCCTTGCATATTTGTGGGGTCAGAGCTTCAATTTTCAATTAAGGCCTCCGATGCTTGTTTCAGCCTTGACCTCGGCTTGGTTTTACTGCGTGAAAACTTGTATGGAGAAATTATGCCGGAAGCTATGACGGTTGTCAAGTGCGTTGGAGAAGGATGATAAGGGGCTGGAAACCGGGGGCTGGGGGATGGTGAATTTTTATTTGAGCCGTTCTGCGAGATTTTTGAGTTTGGGGTTTTGGGGGTCGAGGGAGAGAGCGAGGTTTAGGTATTTTTTGCCCAAGTCTTTTAGCCCCATATTGATTCCAATCTCAACCGCGAGCGCGTAGTAGCCCTGGGAGAGGAAGGATTGGGGAAGGGCGTCGATGTAGTTTTTTGTGATCTGGTCATAGTCTGACTCCCAGCCGGCTGGAATCTGAAGCATACCTTGCGCATTGCCTTTTTTGATTATTTCTTTTGCGATCAGCGCGTGGGTTTCCAGCCGGGGATGGCAGTGGTCGTAGAAAAGGTTGTCACCGGGGATGCCGTCCTTGCTGGCCGCGTCAAAAACCGGCTCCAGGTCAAGAACCTCTGGCTTGCCCGGGAGTCTACGCAGGAAATCATTGAATTCCGGGAGAGCGCGCACCTGCCAGGCGTCTTTTTCGAGTGCGGCCTTGAACGATGATTTGGCCAGGTTCGTTGCTCCTTCAGCCAGACTTGCTTGAGCCGTCTCAAACCAGGTGAGCGCGTATTCAGGATCGATTCCGGCCTCTTTTTCGAGAACCGGGATTGCCTCTGAAAAATTTTTTTGGGCAATCAGCTCCTGGGACTCGGCATCAAGTTTCTGCCACTCAGCCAGCTCGGAAGCTGCGATGTTTGTTTTGTGGTCGGAGTGGAAGGGCGGGAAGTCTTTGAGGTTTACGGGCAGGGTGAGGAAAAGCACCGGAGTTTTCCGCTTCTTTGCCAGCCGGTTCATCTCGCTGATATTAAACTTGTAATGGTCAATGATTTTTGCCCGCATCTTTTGATCCATTGTGAAATGTTCCCACTTAACATCGGTTGAGATCAGGGGCTTTTTGGGCGCAGGATGAATCTTGAAAAGCGCGGTCTTGAGCAGACAGTAAATTTTCAAGCGGGACAGCTTTGACTGGAGCCAAAAAAATTTAGGCGCGGAGCCGTATTCCCGTTTTTCCAGGAACTCGTTGTGTCCGGTCATAATAATGATCAGGTCGGGCTGGTAGTTGAGAGCATCCTTTAACACCCGCGCCACCCGGTAGCTGGCGTATCCGAATGCGGCCAGGCTGATCACCTGGTAGTGATGAGCGGGATCGAGCTGGTTCAGTCCCAGAGAAAGGAATTTAGAGAAGGCCCCCTGGTCCCCGAACGGAAAACCCATAACATCTGAGCCGCCCAGGACAAAAATGCGCTTGGTGTTTGCAGACTTTTCTTTGGGGAATGCGATGGGATTGAAGTAAGAGCCAAGCCTGGGGTTTATGGTCAATACCTTTTGCCCCTGGTAGTTGGCGTCCACCAGCACCGGGACATTCTCCTTGAAGCTGACAAAAGGATCGGAGTCGCACGCGGGGGCATGAAATCTTGCCGCCTGAAGTCCTATCTCAACCAGCGCAATTATGCAAAAACCGAACATTAACGCGGCGAGACTTTTTTCCCAGCCGGACATATTAAAAATAAGCTAACACAGATTGCGGGGAAGTTGGAGCCGGAGATCGCGACTTTCGCCTTAGCTCCTCGGCATGCTCGGAGTTGCGGCGGACAAGAAAGTCGCTCGCACATTAAGGTGTGCGGACAAGAGTGTCCGCACCACGAAGACAAGAGTGTCGGCGCGCCTGAATCCCGAGCAAGCTCGCTCGCACATTGAAGAGTCGCGATTAACTATATCGCGGCCCAGATGAAGAGGGCAAAGGTGACCAGGAACAGGATGCCGTCGGTGAGCGCTCCCGCCAGGTAAGCGAAGAATTTTTGGCGCGCGAAGAAAAAGATGTAGAGGCTGGTGGAGCAGGCTTTGCTGGCGAGGATGATTACAGTCATAGCCAGGTATTTCTCCGGGCTGGATGCGACAAAGACCGAGCAGACGGTGAGCATAAGCATCATCGAGGTTGTGAGCACGAGCCAGAATTTTTCCGCGGACTCCGGGATAAGCGGCCGGCTTTTAAAAAAGGTGCTGGAAAATCCGTTAATGCGCCTTAAGAGCCAGTTCTGGCCGAACAAAAAAGTCAGCCCCGCGAAAAAATACATAAACGCGGAGATGACCATCCAGATTCTTAAATATTCCAAACTGGTCTCGATCATTTTTCCTCCTCCTTGTTGTTTTTATCAGTATATTCCAGCCGGCTTGGCCGCGCAAATGGAACCGGCTCGGAGAGATTAAATCCTCCGGAAAAAACGCGGGTCGTTTTTTCGTAGTCATAATTATTATTTAAATTTAAGCAGAATATGCGGCAAAGACGATAGCCGAAGAGCTTCAATTGGCAGGCTTTTCCGGGGTTGGAAAACGGCAAACGCCTGTTTTTCAAGGCTCTCAAGGGTCATCGACTTGACAAGCCCTGTAAATTAGGCTAAATTGCGGGCAAAGAATGGGTGTGGAGCAAGGGTCAGAAGGTTTGAAATAAAGGCTGGTTCTTTTAAAAACTGAAAACCCAAACCCAAAAAGGAGAGCAGAGCAATGACAAAAGCAGATTTAGTAAGCGCGATAGCGGACAAGACCGGACTGACCAAAAAGGACGCGGAAGCGGCCGTGGATGAGGTTTTTGGCGCGATCAAGAAGGCGGTCAAGAAGGACGAGCGGTTTGTTTATCCTGATTTCGGCACCTTCACGGTCCGGAAGAGAAAGGCCCGGACCGGGCGCAATCCCGCGACTGGAGCGGAGATCAAGATCGGGCCGAGCAAGACCGTAGGGTTCAAGCCCTCGCCCAGCTTCAAGAAGAGCCTGTAAGCTATCTAAATTTAGATAAGAGAAAGCCCCCTCAAAAGGGGGCTTTTTCTTTGAAAGAGGCAAGGTTTTTTGCCGCGCGGTTTTGAGGATGATTATCAGCTCAGGCCGGACTTTTCTTGGCGCGGGAGAGCAATAGCTCTTCCGCGCGCCATCTAATAAATTCTTCCGGGCTGACATCAAGGTCGCGGAGAATACTGCGGATTATTCCTCGTCCCAGGTCTTCACCCTTGTGCACAGGCACAGTTGCCGTTCTTCCGTCAGGATGACGATAGAACCTGTGGCTTCCTCGCTGGCGGACTTGTTCAAACCCAAGGGACTCTATAAATTTTATAAATCCCGGGCGGGAACCGGCCCCAGGCGGGTCAAATCCTTACCTCTATCTGCTCAACCGCCACAAACTTCTCGCGGCCGGGCTTCTCCTCTTCCAGGCACAGGTTCACAACTTCTTTTATTCTTTTCCTTAATTCCTTCAAGGTGCGCGCCTGGGTACAACAGGACCTGAGCGCGGGAACTCTGGCAACATAGTAGCCGTCCTCGTCCTTCTCGATCAGAACCGTTAACTCCAGATATTTGCGGGATGGTTTAGCCATTCTCTTCATTTTTTATTTTAACAGATTGATTAACAGGCTGCAATTTGGCCTGCTTGTCTGTTGATAAAGTGACAGCTGGTCAGCGGGGATAGATTTGTTCTCCGGGCAGGGGCGGGGTGCAGGAAAAGCTTTTTTCCAGGTCGATTATAGCGAAATCGATTCCGCTTCTGGTCTGGATTCCCGCGAACTTTCCTTTTACCTGGTAAGAGCTGGGTTCGGTCGCGAGAACGGACAAAGCCACGGGGCTTGCCCGGCTCCAATTTTGCGAAGAGTCCTCGGCATCCTGCGCCCCCCATCTTGTTTGCCCCAATCGGAAATGCTCCCTGCGCGGGCATAAGCCGGGGCCAGTTGTTTTCATCGATCCAGGAGATAAATTTTGCAGCCAGGATCCTCAGAAATTTTTCCGCCACTACTTTCGGCATCACTTCCGGCCCGCAGTTATGGGTGCCGTTGCTGCTTGGCATTATCCTGGCCTGCAAAAGCCGCCAGAGCTCCGCGTTTGACCATCCCCTGTCCTCAACAACTTTTATCACTCCCACCTGTCCCGCGCCGAAGTAAGCGTTGTACCGGTACATCGGCTGCGCGTTAAAAAAATCCAGCCGCTCCCCGCTTTTTTCAAACCCCTCAAATTCTCCCAGAACCTCAAGCGCACTCGTTAATCCGAGCGCACAGACCGCGACTTTTTTCCGGTCCTCAAGATTCTTCCTTGTCTTCCAGACCATAAATCGCACGAAGCAGAGCGTGTCTTTGTCCCAGGGGGTGACGGAAAGCAGAGGCACCACATTGGGCCAGCCGTCATCCCCGATTGTGGCCATAAATTTCACCGGCCGGTTTTTCAAGAACTTGAAGGCTTTATGACTCAAGCCTGCCATCAGTTTTCTCCCGCGGCCATGGCTTCCCTGGCGATGATCTCATCCTGTATTTCTTTGCCCAGGGTCGTGAAATACGCGTTGTAGCCGGTGACCCGGACCAGAAGATTTCGGTAGCTTTCCGGATTTTTCTGCGCCTCTTTCAAAACCTCGGGCGAGATGATGTTGACCTGGAGCGCGCTGCCTCCTTTGCGCTCAAACCCGCGCAAAAATCCCGCGAGAATCCGCTTGCCCAAGCCGCCCTTGATTATGCCGGGATTTAAGCTCAAGGTGAGACTTGCGCGGTTGGGCACAAGCTCGAGTCCCATTTTCGAAACCGAGCCGGCAATGCCGGTCGGCCCTTTGTGCGCGACACCGGTCACCGGGCAGACGCCGTTTGAGTGTAATAGCAATCTACAGTAGCATACGAGATGTTGCATGCCGGCAGTATTCTTGGCGATAGACATCCATGGGAGTTTTTCCACCCAGTCCCTCCAGTCCCTGATGGGGCCTGCTGTTATTATATTCCATCTCCCACAACTTCAACTGGTATTTCCTTTCTTCCGAGTCAGCGAATGTCATCTGATGGAAGAGCTCTTCATTGTCCGTGCGGTGGCTTCTTTCGATGATGCCGTTCTGCCAGGGAGGACTATGCGGCTGGCATTTCCCATGGATCAATCGCAGTGCTCCCACGAGTTTCTCAAAAGCGCTCTTGCGCTCAGGATGCGCGGTAAACCTCATGGTGAATTCCGCGGCATTGTCAGTCCAGACGAGGAAAAGGGGGGTATCAAGTCCAGCCCGCGTTTCAAAACTCCGGCTACCGTCGCAGACCTATGATCCTGATGGATTTCCGAGTATTTGAGTCGGGTGCGAAGGTGGATCGTGGAAATTTTGTATTCGAAACCTTTGCCGCCCTGGATCGCAGGAAGTTCTTGGATATCCATCTGGATTCTGTGCTTGCCGACCGGGATGGGCTTGGAATCACGCGCCGCTCTGGTCCTCGGGCCGCAGAGATTTTGCTGTTGCAAGATAGGCAAGACCGTGCCGCGATTGGCTTGGGGGAATTCAGGTTTTAGATCTTGCGCGATCCGAATCGGCCCACGGCGAGGATAGTTCTTGCGGTAAGAGATCACGGCCTTACGGTACTCCGGGGTAATGACGGTATGATGCCGAATCGGAGCCGCGCTCCGGTCCAGAGGCGAATTCCGCTTATACCACCGCTGAATGGTGGTGGGGTTGACGCCAAATCGCTTGGCCAACTCCCGAATGCTAATCCCTTCTTGCTCATGAAGCCGCTTAACTTCTTGACGCTGTTTGAGCGTCAATGCCGCCTGGGCATGTAATTTCATGGCCTCCCTCCTTTCTGCCCAAGCATTATAGCGTATGTTACTGTAGCTTGTCAATACACCTATAAGCCTTCCCTCATAAAATTCTGCAGGTTGCCGGGGGGTTTGTTTTGCTGAAAACTCAGGGACGGTCAAGAGAGGTGTCAACCTTGTAGAGGGTGAGATCGCTGTCATAAAATTTGAAATTGATGACCGGCTGTTTTTGGGCAAACGCGGCTGGGAACGCGGCCCGGAAGCTCAAAAGATAGGGGTCGTTTTCCAGCTCGGATTGGAAGCGGGTGAGCGCGGGCACATCCCCGAGCAGGATATAATTGATGCCGAAATTCCTGAGCTGCTCCGGCTTCCGGTTAAAAACAATCTTGATGTAATAATACCGGTGCCGAGTCGGCATCAGAAGCGGTCCTGCCCACTTGCCCACAACCACAGTTTCTTTCTCGCCAAGAGCCTGGGCAAGCTTTTGGGAATTATCCGCGGCCTGGTATTGAGCGTTCAACTGCCAATTCAGCCAGGGCTGGAAGTTGAACAGGAAGCTCGCGAGAAGAACAATCCCGGCCGGCGCAAAGCTCCGTTTGCCTCGGGTCTTAAGCGAGGTTTGAATGCGGTTGAGAGCAGCCGCGGCGAGAATAATCACCGCTGGCAGTTGAAGGATCCAGAACCGGACCACCCTGGCGGAGCTTAAAAGCAAAAGCGCCTGGATGGAGAGCAGCCACACCCCCGCCAGAATTTCAACTTTGGCCGTCTCCCGCTTCCGGACAAAAAAGTATAGGACAGCCGCGAGGTCAATGACCGCGAGCCCGGCTGCGACCGGGTCATACGCGAAAAAATTTTGCCAGAGCCCGGCAAGGCTAAGGTGATAAATGAGCGAAGCTTTCATCATATCCGGCCTGATGGTCAGCCCTCCGCTTGCTGGCGGCAGGCCATAGCCGTGGCGGAAATTCAAAACCGTGTAAAGCCGATAGGCTGGCTCGGTCCAAAGATGGTAGAGAACAGCCGCGCCCAAAACAATCAGGATGACGCTCACCCCGTTGGCCGCGCTCATCCAGAATTTTCTGCGCCAGGGTGATCCGAAGACAAAAAAGTATCCCGCGGCAAAAACCGGCGCCAGCAGCAGCGCGTTCTGCTTGATGAAATATGAAGCCAAAAAGGCCAGGATGCTCATCGGAAAAAACCATTTTCGCTCAAGGCTCGAGCAAAGCAGCATAAACGAAAGCAGGAAAAAACTGTTAAGCATGGTCTCCATCAATCCGAGCCGGGAAAAAAGCAAAAGATAAAAATTGACCCCGTAAAAAAAAAGCGCATAGACAGGCGCGCGGTCTCCCGGATTTTTCCGGAGCGCAAAATAGATCAGGATAAATCCGATCCCGAACCAGAAGACCGAGAAGAGCCTGAGGCTCGCATAGTTCACGCCCAAAATTTCAAACCACCACCAGAGCGGATAGCACCAGACCGGGCTTAATTTCTTCCAGTACCGATATTGGTCCTGCTCGCTTGTGTTCCATTGGCCGAAGAGCGCGCGGTTGCGCGCTTGATAGGACTTGGCCGCCTCGTCGGTGAAAGGCTCAATTACGCGAAAGCCGTTGGGAAAAACCGTAGGCGGGTCCGCATTCAGCTGGATCAGCCGCAAAAGCAACGAAACCGCGATCAGGCCGGCCGCGATTATTTTTATTCTCACAAGCTCGATTTTAGCAAAAAGCGCGACAGGCGGAAAGCCCCTTGCCCGCGAGTGCGGCTGATGATAGAATTTTCTCGTCAGGAAAGGAGCAGGCTATGCCGGACAAAAATATGAAACAGGTCACGCTTCAAATCCAGATTGACGATCAGACCGCGCAGGGGGTATACGCGAATATGGCGGTGGTGCAGCATTCCCCGAGCGAGTTCATCCTTGATTTTATTTTCATCAACCCGGGCGCGCCGGCCGCGAAGGTCAGAAGCAGAATAATTATGTCCCCTGATCACGCCAAGCGGTTGAGCGCGGCGCTGGCCGAAAATATCGCCCGCTATGAAAAGCAGTTCGGCGAGATCAAAGTCTTCGATCAACCCAAGCCGGGCACCACGGTCCAGTAACCTCCGGAAAACGGAGTGAAAAATTGAGCTCCGCGGCTCTCGCATATCGGCTTTCTTCAAGCTGGCTCAACCCCAATGCTTCCTCGTATTTGATCTACTTTGTCACCGCGGCCTGCAACGCGAAGTGCGAGAGCTGTTTCTACTGGAAAGAGACCGATTCCGCATCACCCCAAAATGAGCTTACTCCTGAAGAAACCGCAAAAATCGCGGAGCATCTGCCCCCTCTGGTTCAGCTTACGCTTTCGGGCGGAGAGCCGTTTTTGCGGGAAGACCTGGTCGAGCTGGTGCAGCCGCTGATCGAGAAGGCAGCGCCTTGTTTCTTGAGCATTCCCACCAACGGCATCCTCACGGAAAGAATCGTAAAAACCGCTGAGACCCTGGCCACTCGCTATCCCCGGCTCAGGCTGAACATTGAGCTCAGCCTTGACGGCATTGGCCAGGCCCACGACCAGCTCCGGGCCAGGCCGGGCGCTTTTGAAAATTTGATGGCCACCTGGCGCGCTCTCAAAAGTCTGCAGCCAAACCATAAGAATTTGCGGCTGGGAATTCTGACCGTGCTCAGCGGCTTGAACCGCGGAGATATTTTTGAGACTCTGAAATATATCAAGGGCGAGCTTAAGCCGGAGCGGATGGAAGTGTTGTTTGCGAGAGGCGAGCCCAGGAACCCGGCTGCCATTCAAGTTTCCATCGACCAATTCAAAGAGGTGAACGATTGGCTGGAGAAAGAATCCCCGCGGCCGAAAACTTTAGTTGACCGAATCCGGTGGTCGCTTGCTGAGGAAAAGCGGAATCTGATCATCAACACCGTTTCCAAAAACCAGATGATCCTGCCCTGCCTAGCCGGGAAAAAATTGGTCGTGCTTGAGCCGGATGGAAGAGTAAGGCCGTGCGAGATTCTCTCTTCGAGAGAATCTCGCATTTCAAATTTCAAATTTCAAATCTCAGATCTCAAATCTCAAACAAGTCCAAATCGATCCGGTCCTGATAATTTCTGGCTGGGAAGCTTAAGGGAATCTGATTATGACTTGAGGCGGATTTTGAGAAGCGAGCAAGCAAAAAAAGTCCTGTCCTTCATCGAGTCCGGCGGATGCCATTGCAGCTATGAATGCGCGGCTCTGGCTGACCTCGCATTCCGGCCCAAGCGTATGTTCAGAATATTTTTGAGAAGCCTCTTGCCTTGACCAAAAGCGCTAGTAAAAGGCTATGGCCGCGAAGCTTACCGCGCTCTTCGTCTCTGAATCGTAAGACACCGCCCACTTTAAAATTTCCCCGCGGCCGGGCTCGGCTATCTTGCAGATCATATATATGGGAGCAAGCCCGCAAATTTTCCTTTGATCCTCGATCTGCGCGATTTGCTGAAAAAAAGACTCAGCATCGCCTTTTGCAAGATGATCGAGCATCTTGTCGTCCTCGGCCTTTATCTCATCTTCACGGATCGCCGCAAAAGTCTCGCGGTCTCCATACTTGGGGCCCAAATGAGCAAAGTCTCCGCTCGCGATCAAGGCGACCTTTTTCCCGCTTTCTTTTATTTCCTCCCGGACGGCTCTTATGTAATCTTTAACCAGCAAATCTTCAGCCGGAGACGACCCCATTTCAATCATGGTCTGAAGCGACCCGGTTATGACGGGCACAATCTTGAAATCCCTTTTTCCCGCGAAGAGATGCTGCAGGAAAATAACCTGGAGTTCAATCGAGTGCTCGCGGCGGTGAGCGAAATCTCCCGCGAAACTTTTCTTGCGAAGCCGGGAGCGGACGCCCCGGACAAAATCCCGGTCGGTCGGAACCGTTCCGAGCGGGGTTTCAAAATGTTTTTCGGTGAAAACCAGAATATCTTCCAGCATCGTGTGCCCGGTGCCGAAAACCAAAAACAAGTCGGCTCCGCTCTCTTCGAAAAGTTTTTTGTAGGCCTGGGCATAAACCCGGCCGTTTTGGCTGAGCTCGATGTGGGGAACAACTATCCCTTTAAGTTGATCGCCGGTATTTTGCAAAGGAATTCCGGGGCCGTCTTTGGCCGTGTAAAAGGCATCGAGGAATTTTTTCAGCTCTTCCGGCTCCTTGGGGTAACTCAAGCCGGCCAGGGTGGCCGGCCTTACTTCCGAGCTGTTCCATTCGGTCTGGATTTGGCTGATGTAGGACCTGAAATTCTCCGAGTCCAGAAGGTGCCGGTTGTCCAGCTCCTGCGCGATTTTTTCAATAACATCGCTCGGCACCAGCTGCTCAGCCTCGCGCATAAATTTTTCCTGGATTTCCCGGACCGAGAGCTCGCCGGTGAAATATTGAAGAATGACCGCGAATTCAATGGGCACGAAAACCAGCTCCTCGCACCAGCGCTCGGGGTCCTGGAGAAGGAGCAATTTTTCCCCGGAAACCTGGACCGGCACGAAAATCAGCTCCGGACGCAGCCTGGGATTTTCAGGCATAGGCTTAAGGTCTCCGGTTGCGGCCGGGAAGCTTATCGCGCGAGCCGCGCCCCGGATAACAATCCCGCTGATCGAGGCGGCTCAAATCACTTTTCCAGGCCGAGCGAGAACATTCGCTCAAGGTCGAATTTGGAAAAGGCTTCAAACGCGACCAGGGTTGTGCTTTTTTCAATTCCGGGCAGCTTGAGCATTTTTTTGGTTACCAGGTCTGCGAGTTCCTGGTTTTCTTTGACCCTGATTATGGCCGCGATGTCATACGGCCCGGCGATGGAATACACCTCGCTCACTCCCGGCAGCTCCGCCAGCGCCTGGGTAGTTTCCGGGATTTTGTTGCGCACCGCATTGATCAAAATAATCGCGGTCACCATCTTGGCCTCCTTCTCAGACTTTCAGCGCCTTAGCGTCTGAGTTCGCGCACCTCGGATTTTACCTTTTAATAACCCGATGAATCGCGTTTCCTCTCGCAACCAGGTTGCCTTCCTGGTCAAACGCTTCCGCCTGGCTCCAAGCCAGATTGCGGGTGCGATACACGGCCTTGCCCCTTCCGATCATAAGCCCTTCCCGGATCTGGCCCAGAAAACTTGTATGGAGATCAATCGTCCACGCCCCCTCGTTCTGCTCCAGCAGCGAATATAATGAAGTCCCGCAGCTGGTGTCGAGCAGAGTCGCGGCAACACCGCCGTGGATCAATCCCCAGATGTTCTTGTATTCCGGCTGGAGCTGAAGATGCACCTCGGAAACCCCCTCCCCTATCTTCACCACCTGCATCTTGATGAAACGATAAAACGGACTCTGATTGAGCGCCTGCACCGCAAGTGCAATTTCATCCTCCCGACTCTTATCCGCCATTTCTTCTTCTCCTGCTCTGAACTTACTTTCTGATTATAGCTGAAAATTGAAACCGAGGAAATCTGCCGCTGGGAAAAAAAGATGCTCTTGAAAGCCAAAGATGCTTTGCTCCCGGAAAGGACTCTCTCCCCGGCGCGGTTCCTGGTCTGGATTATTATGTCTCTTTTTCGATAACCAGCCGGGCGAAGTTTTTGGCTTCCACCGAATCCCGGCCGTAAAAGTCCGCGCCGATCTCGTCCGCGAATTCCTGGCGGATAGGCGCGCCGCCGATCATAATCTTGACCTTGTCCCTGAGGCCCGCTTCTTGCAAAGCCTGAATCGTGTCTTTCATCGACATCATCGTGGTTGTGAGAAGCGCGCTCATACCGACCGCGACCGGGCCGCTGGCTTTCACAGCCTCCACAAATTTCTCCGGCGAGGCATCCACGCCCAGGTCAATAACTTCAAAGCCGGCTCCTTCAAGCGCCATTGCCACCAGATTTTTGCCGATGTCATGAAGGTCGCCTTTCACGGTTCCCAGCACCACCTTGCCCAAAGGCTGGATGCCTTGTTGCTGGAAGACCGGCCGGAGTACGGCCATTGCCTGCTTCATCGCCCGCGCGGCCACCAGCATCTCGGGCACAAAGTACTCGCCCTTCTGGAAAAGGTCTCCGACCTCGTCCATCGCCGGAATGAGCGCTTCCTGCAAAATTTTCTCCGCCGCCACATTTTTGCTCAGCAGTTCTTTGCTGCGGGCTTCAGCTTCTTTGGCCTTGCCGTTTTTGACCAGCTCTTTCAAATTTTCCATTTAGTTTTAGTCTCCTTTCATTATTCCCAGGAGACATTCAAGGTCAAAGTGGTGATTTTTTGAGAATGAATCAAAGGCTCTTCCTCGGCCACTACCTTCACATTCTTGCCTCCGTTCTCCGTGACCAGCCGGGCAAAAACTCCTCGCATCATGGGCACAAAGCAGACCTGGCAGGGAATTCCATCCGGGTCCGTAACCTTGAAAACCCCGCCTTTGCCGGTCGCGGTAAACCGGGCTTCCGCCCGATTAAACCAGGTTCCGCAGTAAAAGTCAGCGAATTTGGACATTATTTCCTTGGGGTCGTGGGCCGTCAGCGGACTTCGATAGACCTTGAGCAGGGTCTCGGCCATTATCCCATACCCGAACTGGTAAGCCATCTCGGGCTTGCTTTGACCCGTGACGATAAAAACCGCGGTCGCGAGTCTTTCCATCAGGCTGCGGTCATACCATTGAGAGGCCAGGATTCCTTTGCGGACAATTTTGAGGTCTTGTTCACTAACTCCCGCCACGCCAACCCAGTTGGTATCCTTCATACTGTTGATTATCAAGGCCAGGGGCACGAGCAAAGCGCCTTTAGCCTTAATTTCAGCTTCTTCAGGCATCGGTTAACTCCCTTTCCTGAGTCAACTAAAAAACGTGCTTCTTGTGCTTCTTGTGTAGCATACACCTTTTCTTGGAGGGAATAAATTGGCTTCCTATATCCCGCCTTGCGATTTTTGCCTTTCAAGCATCAGGCATCAGTCCCAGTATATATGGAAGGTGACCGTGTCCAGCTTCTGGGACAAGGCCAGTTTCTCTTGCTCGCATTCCACGCGCACATTTTTACCGCCGTTGGACTCGATCAATCTCGTAACCACTCCCTTGACCATAGGGATGAAGCATTCCTGGATAGGAATTCCCTCGGGATGGTAAATCTTGAAAATTTTTTCCTTCTCCGTAAGAGTGAACTCCGCTTGGCCAAAGTTGAACCAGGCTGTGCCATAAAATTCAGCGAATGTTTTTGTTAACTCCTTGAAATCGTTCGTGACCAGCGATCCCTGGTAAATCTTGAGCAAGCTGTCGGCGAGCACGCCTTTTCCGAATTGATAAGCCATCTCCGGGTTCGACTTTCCCACTAGCCTGTATACCGAAATTGACATCCTTTCCCAAAGACCGCGATCATACCACTGAAATGCCATGATGCCTTTTTTGATTTGCATGAGGTCTTCTTCGGTCAGGACGGTTTCTTTAGACCAGTCCACATTCTTCGACGCATTGATTACCATTGCCAAGGCAACAAGAAGAGTTCCTTTCACCTTGTGGTCCTTATTCGGCTCTGCCAAGATCTCCCACTCCTTGGGAAGGCTTCGTTTTAGTTTCAGCCTGTTCCAAATATCTTATAGCCGGATTTCAAAACCAAGTCAAACATTAAAGGAGGCGGGAATTTAACCGGCTGGATTGGGAGCTATTTTGTTTCCAGCTTTTTCTCGTTCACTCTCGCATACAATTTTGTCAGATCCAAAAGATGGCCGGCAAGTTCAGGAGTAAGATGCTCAGGCAAAAGCCGCCACTCCCAGTTTCCTTTAATAACCCCCGGCGTGTTCATCCTCGCGGATTGGTCCAGGCCCAGGATGTCCTGCATCGGTATAACAACCATATCCGCAACCGACATCATCGCCATCCTCAAAAGCTCAGGCGCAAATTCGTCAACCGAGATTTTCCGGCCGATATACCGGCAGAACCTTCCTTTTTCATCCGGCCCAGCCTCGCTCTCAAACCAGCCCCTCGCGGTGTTGTTGTCGTGAGTGCCGGTGTAGAGCGCGCAGTTTTTGATGTGGTTATGAGGCGCGTAAGGATTTTGCGCCAGGTCCTGGGTAAAAGCGAAAAGCAAAACCTTCATTCCCGGAAAGCCCAGCTTCGCGATAAAATCCCTGACCTCCTGAGTGATGATCCCCAGGTCTTCCGCCACGATCCGGATTCCGGGCAGCCTTCTCAATACCTCGTTGAACAAGTCTTCTCCCGGCCCCCTTGACCACCTGCCCTTGACCGCGGTTTTTTCCGAGGCCGGAATTTCCCAGTAATCAACAAACCCGCGGAAATGGTCGATCCGCAGGATGTCAAAAAACTTCTGGTTGTGCTCAAGCCGCTTTATCCACCATTCATAACCGGTCTGCTTAAGAGCATCCCAGCGGTAAACCGGGTTGCCCCAGAACTGGCCGGTGGCGCTGAAATAATCAGGCGGCACGCCCGCCACCAAAACCGGCTTCTTGGACTCGTCCAGGCTGAAAATTTCGGGATGCGCCCATACCTCCGCGCTGTCATAGTCAACATAGATGGGCGTGTCGCCCATAATCTCCAGGCCTTTTTTGTTGCAATAGCTTTTAAGCGCAAACCACTGCCGGAAGAAAACATATTGCAGGAATTTCTCCTTTTCAATCTGGTCGCGCAGCTTTTCCTTAACAACCTGCAGCGCGTCCCCCGCTCGGTCTCTTATCTCAACCGGCCACTCGCTCCAGCGCCGGCCACTAAACTGGGTCTTGAGCGAGACAAAAACCGCATAGTCATCCAGCCAATAGGAATGCTCCTGGCAGAACTTCTCAAACTCCTCCCGCTTTTTGTTCTTTTTGAAAAATTGGAACGCGCGGAACAAAAAAATCTCCTGGTAGGTGGTCACCTTTTCGTAATCGACCCGCTCGCGCGCAAAGTCAGGCAGGGGGTCAAGGTAGGTGCTTTCAATCAGGCCGTCCGCCACCAGGAATTCCGGGCTGATCATAAGCGTGTTCCCCGCGAAAGCGGAGTCGCTGCTGTATGGGCAGTTGCCGTTGACCGTGCTGGTCGGGTTAAGCGGCAAAACCTGCCAGAAGCTCATACCCGAGTCAAAAAGAAAGTCCGCGAAGATGTAGGCAAAAGGCCCCAGGTCCCCGATCCCGAACCTCGAAGGCAGGGAGCTTATATGGAGCAGTATGCCTGAGCCTCGCTTGGTCATCGCTCTTTGATTTCAAAACAATTCAGCCTTTTTTTCAAGTGGCTCCTCCGGATCATCGCATAAAAATATAAGCATTATGTTTCCGGGTTCTCGTGGCTTTGCGAAAGCGTTTGCTCAGCCTGCGGCCTTGGCCGGAGCATTGTTTCTTCTGTGATGCGGGTAGGATTTCAAGAAAAGGCAGAGCGGCACCGCGCAGAGCATAATAATCCCCGCATACACAAATCCGTTTTCAAAACCCATCACCGCTCCCTTTTTCATAATCGCCTGGACAGCCGCGAATGCGGCTTTGGTCTCGGGCGTGACAAAAATACCGGGCGCATGCCTGACCACGATCTGCGAGGTGTCCCGCGCGAACCTGTTGAACGCCTCGGACTGGGCCGGGAGGAGCGAGCCGATCCTGACCGAATGCCGCTGAATCTGGTTGGTGACAAAGTTGTTCAAAAGCGCGATTCCCATCGCTCCTCCCACATTCTGCGAGATATTGAGGAAGCTGGAGGCCATGGGAATCTCAGAATTCGGCACCGAGTTGATCGCGGCCGTGAGCAGGGGCGCCATAAGCATTGCCAGGCCCATTCCGCGGATGATCTGCGGAAGAACAATCATCCCCAGGCCGGAGAGCGGGTCCAGGTTGCCGAAGTAGATGAGAGAAACCCCGGTCAAAACGCAGCCGATCACCGTGAGAATTGCCGGCGGGTACCGGTCCGCAAGCCTGCCCGCGATGGGCATGGTCGCACCCACAGCGATCGCGCCCGGCATCATCCTCAAGCCCGCCTGGACCGTGGTGAACCCCATCTCATTCTGCAAAAAAATCGGGAACAGGAAAATGCTTCCGAACAGGCCGATCGAGCGGAAGACCGTAAGCACCATACTGAGCGAGTAGTTCCTCTGCAAAAAAAGTTTCAAATCGAGCAGCGGATGAGCTATGCCGGATTCGATTCCCAGAAACATAATGAATCCGACCACCGTGAACGCGGTGCATATCCTGATGTAATCCGAGTTCCAGCCCTTATCCTGGCCGTTGGAGAGCGCGGTAAGCCCGGCTACCAGCGCCATGGTCAAAAAGATATATCCCCAGACATCAAGTTTTCGGTTCCGCTCTTTAGCGTAAATCCTGCCCATAATGATCAGTCCCGCGATAAGAGTAACCGCACCGATTGGCAGATTCACCGAAAAAATCGACCTCCAGCTGAAAGTGTCGGTGAGGTATCCTCCCAAAGTCGGCCCTAACGCGGGAGCAACCATAATCCCGGTTCCCCAAACACCCAGCGCCTTTCCCCGCTCCCTCGGCTCAAACAATTCAGCAACTATCGCCATCCCGACCGGCTGGATCGCGCCCGCGCCAAAGGCCTGGATCACGCGCGCAAACACCAGCGACTCAAAGCTCCACGACAAAGCGCACAGGCCGGATGCAACCGTGAACACGAAAAGCGAGCCGAGATACAAGGTTTTGTATCCCATCCTGGTTGTCATCCATCCCACCAGGGGCATGGCTGAAGCGGATGCGAGCAAAAATCCTGTTGTCACCCATTCGATCTTGTCGCGGGTGACCCCGAACGCGGCCATCATATGAGGCAGCGCGACATTCACGATGCTCGAATCAAGGATGGCCATAAAAGTGCCGAGCATGATGATTCCGAGCACTCCCCAGCGGTATAACCCGGATGTTTTCTGCTCGGCCATTATCTATTGTCCCTTGTTTGGCTGGTGCGCTATTTCTTCGCGCTTAAGCTTTTTCCCGTGGTCCCGGTTTTGATCCTAACCTCTACCGACAACCCCGGCCCAAGAGGAAGGTCAGTCGGAGCGTTCACCGAAATCTTTAGAGGCACCCGCTGAGTCACCTTGATGAATGTGCCGGAAACGCCCTCTGCCGGCACCAGGCTGAATTCCGACTGGGTCGCACGCAAAATTTGGGTAACCCTGCCCTTGAGACGGAGACGGGGGTAAGCATCCACTGAAATATTGACTTCGTCTCCCACTGCGACCCGGTTGAGATACCTCTCTTCAATATTTGCTTCAACATTCAAAGTCGATGGATCAAACACGCTCAAGACCGGACGGCCGATTGAAACCATTGCGCCCGGGTCCAGCCATTTCCTCACCACCCAGCCGTCAAACGGAGCATAAACCGCGGCGCGCTCAAGCGTAAGCTGAGCTTTTTCCAGCGCAGCCTTGGCCTCGGAAAGCCTGCCTTTCGCGGTCTGCAAATCAGCTTCCGAAGCCTGGATGTCTTCATACCTCGCGCCCTTCTTGACCAGAGCGTAGTTCTCGCTCGCATTAACCCGCGCCTGGTGAGCTGATTCATATGCGGCCTTCGCGCGGTCAAGCTGGTCCTGGGGCGCAACCCCTTTTTTGAGCAGGTTGTCTATCCGGGTGTATTCCAAAAGAGCAAGCTCTTCCTCGTTGGAAAGCCGCGCGACAACCGCTGCAGAAGCCTTTATCTCTTCAGGTCGCGCGCCGTGTATGGTCCGATCATAACGCGCCTGCGCGACTAAAAGCGCACCCTGGCTGGATTCAAAGCCGGCTTTGCTTTGGTCAAACGCGGCCTGAAAAAGAGCCGGGTCAAGCTCAAACAGCTTCTGTCCCTTCTTTATGCTGTCTCCCTCGTGCACATAAACCGCTTGCAAGGTCCCGCTGACCTCGGGCGCAAGGTCCACCAGGTGGCCGTCAAACCGGGCGTCATCCGAAGAGACCGTGCCCCGGATGAAAATGAACCAGTAGAGAAACACTCCGAACGCGATGACAACCAGCGCGATAACCGCCTGAACTATCCGTCCGGAATGAATCAGCGATTTGTTATTGGAATCAGCCATAAACCTGCTCCATTCCCCTCAAAACTGAATTCGAGTAAGCTAGAATATCATATATAGCGCTCAAAACAAAAAAATCACCTGCCGCGGCCTTAAGCCGCGACTTTGCCGAGTCACGCGGGCACTGTTGCTTGGGGCGCAGACACTCTTGTCTGTTCACAAATGTGCCCAGAGTACAGGCGAGCCAGCCTCGCCCAAGCCCGCAACGCGGGATCCAATTTACGGGTCAGCCGGCCTGTCCGCCGTCTTGAGGGGCGCAGACACTCTTAGGGGAACAGACACTCCTGTCTGTTCACAAATGCGCTCAGCGTACGGTGCGACGCGGCGCGTCGCCCATCGATTTGACAAGCATTCTTTTTCTGCCATAATTTTTTTATACAATTTCTCTGCAGTTAATCCCAGCCGAAGTCGAGGCTGAAACAAGCTAGGGAAAAAGCCTGAGAAGTCGGGCAGGCCAAGAGCGTCAGTGTTTCTTGACAATAACCCGCGAATATGCTAAATGCTTTACTCAAGTTATAGCAAGGGAAAAGATTAAATTGGCAAAACTTTTAAATGCCTTTTTTCCCTTTAGTGGCGGTTGCTTAATTTTTGAATCAGGGGCTTATAAGAAAAAAACATGAATATTCTTAAACATATAGAAATTCAAGGTTTTAAATCAATCAAGGATGTAAAATTGGATTTAGGCCAGATCAACATTCTTATAGGTGCGAATGGAGCGGGTAAATCAAATTTTATTTCCCTGTTTAAGATGCTTAACTTCATGACCACCGAAAGCCTACAAGAATACATTCAAAGATATGGTGGTTCTAATTCATTATTATACTATGGGTCTAAAAAAACTCCACACATGTTTGCGAAACTCATTTTCAAAACCGATACAGGAGAAGATACTTATATAATGCGTCTTTCGGACGCAGCTCCAGATACCCTTATTTTTGTCGAAGAGAAAGCTATATTTCAGAGACACGGGAAATCCTACCCTCAGGATGTTCCTATGGGGTCGGGTCATAAGGAAACAAAATTAAATGAATTAGGTGAAACGAATCGAACCATTAATGTGATAAAGCGTATTCTTAAAGATTGCCAGGTGTTCCAATTCCATGATACTTCAGAAAATTCAAGACTTAGAAAAGAAGGGTATATCCAGGACAATAGGTTCCTTTACAAGGATGCAGGGAATCTCGCGGCATATTTATATATGCTTAAGCAGACAAAGGCTGATCATTATAAGAAAATCGTATCAACAATAAGGCTAGCTGCTCCACATTTTTCTGATTTTGTTTTAGAACCATCCACGCTCAATCCAAAAAATATTATGCTTAATTGGAGGGAAGTAGGTATTGAATATCTTTTTGGTCCACATCAGCTACCGGATGGTTTAATAAGATTTATGGCCCTGGTTACTCTTCTGTGCCAGCCAAAAGAAAATATACCTGATGTGATTGTTATAGATGAGCCAGAGTTAGGATTGCACCCTTCTGCTATTAATTTACTATGCGCTCTAGTACGTGAAGTATCAAAGTCTTGCCAAGTAATAATGGCTACACAGTCGGTAAATCTTGTTGATCAATTTAATGCAGAGAATATAGTCGTTCTAGAAAGAAGGAAGGTGAACAATCAAAACGAATTTGCTACAGAAATTAAGAGGCTTGCCCAAGATGAATGGGCCAGTTGGTTGGAAGACTACACTCTATCTGACCTTTGGCGGAAGAATTTATTTGGCGGAAAACCCAGCAAATGATTCGAATATATGTAATTGCCGAGGGACAAACGGAAGAGACATTTGTTAGTGCGGTTCTCGCCCCTCATCTCTACAACATGGAAATCTATCCTACGCCGATTCTAATTGGCAAGCCAGGTCACAAAGGAGGAATTTTAAGCTACCAACGTGCGAAAAATGACATACTAATGATGTTGAAGCAAGATCAAGATGCTTATTGTACCACTATGTTTGACTACTTCCGATTACCACAAAACTTTCCAGGAATGCCGGTTCAAATACAAACCCCCGTTGAGAGAAAGGCTAAAATAGTAGAGGAGGCGACATATAATGACATTCATGAGAGCCTAGGTGAAAATTTGAGACCGGACAGATTCATTCCGTATATTCAAATGCATGAATTTGAGGCGATTCTTTTCAGCGACCCTGGGGCATTCTCTCGGGGGATTTTTGAGCCAAACCTTGCGGAGGAATTCGGTGAAATTAGAAGGCAATTTAACACACCAGAGGAAATAAACGAGAATCCGACTGGCGCCCCATCAAAAAGGATTATCGCAATATTCCCGGCATATGAGAAAGTAATACATGGCTCGCTGGCAGCAATCGAGATAGGTCTGGAAACGATTCGGAGAGAATGTTTAAATTTCAACAACTGGTTAACAAAGATTGAGAACTTAACTAGACGTAATCGTTCACTTTTTTAAGTCAACTACAAAATTGGGCGAGGTCACTTCTAGCAGATTCGGGGCAGAGCTAAGCTTTAAGTTTGAGGCTTCCATCCTGCATAATCCTATCAAGATTTAGCTGCCACTTTTTGGGGAGGAAGGTCAGCGCTTCTTTCTGCGTTTGCGTTTCGGAGGCCGCTCAGTCGGGTTTTTCTCCCGGAAACGCAGATAGTTCCAGTAGTGGATCAGTTCAATTCGGCGGTCAGGTTCGTTCACATAGTCGAGGATGATATTCTTGATGTATTCTTTTTCTTCCTGTGCCAAGAACTTCACCTCGTCAAAATAAAAGAGCAAAATTTGGAGCCAATCCTTGTCTTCTGCGGGTCTGGTCATGCGTACGCCCACTTTGCGGATGATACTGCTCACCTCAGGAGCGATCTCCCGCTCTTTCCCTGCCACCAGCCAGTCCGAGCTCACGCCGGTGACGGCAACAATTTTCTGTAGGGATTCCCGGCCTGGGGGTCTGCCTCGCAAATAGCGGCTTACTGATGATTGGGTTACCCCGAGACGCTCAGCGAACTCTTTCTGCGTCTCTCCGGGATGGAGCAATGAAGAGAACCGTTCTACAAAAGTCTTCATAATATTATGCCCTCCCGCTGATCTTCAAGAGCGCTGATGGCAGCTTTGGTCTCCTTTTTCAAGTTCATTTGCTACTCCTTCCTGTAGACTACAGACTCCAGCTAAGAATAGACCCAGTTGCATAACTTTGTCAAAAAGGTTTGTATTTCCCTGGCATCGCCAAAGATGGTATCGCGTTTTTATATTCCTGATTTCGGGTGATTTCGGGAGCACTGCTTTAGTCCCGCGGTAAAACAGGGGCCAGGGGTCAGGGGCTTCCACCTTCGCCCAAAAGGCGCTACGGCGGACAGGCGGGGCTGGGGACGAGTCAGCGCGTTGCGCTGAATAACAGATTTCAAATTTCAGATCTCACAGATATATTCTTTGCGTTCTTTGCGTCTTTGCGGCAAGGTCAGAGACCTTGACCAAATTGGTCAATCTGGCGCTCGAAGTCGTATCGTGCACAATGGTAACCACCCGTGCCGCGGGGTGCAGGGCAATGCCCTGCCTTTGCGTTCTTCGCGTCTTTGCGGTGCAAGGGCAACGCCCTTGACCGGACTTTTTCGCGTCGTGCCCTAATTTTTATCGTGCACGAGGATGACAATTTGGTGCAGGACTATGTCCTGCCTCTGCGAACTCCCTGTCCTGCGTAGTCCCGCGATTACGCGGGACGGAGCAGGATGCGTCTCCGCGGTGAAAAATTTTCTTCAATGAATCGCGACTAAAGCCACTCGCACAGAATCTGGTCAAGGCTCAGGGCCTTGGGTTCAGACCCTTGTAATTTTCCCAACCTTTATCCAAAGTTTGCTCTAACCCGCCGCTTGGTATATCATTTTTGGTTATGAAGCTGAGTTCCATTTTCAGGCTGAGCTCGCTCCGCATGGGGATCATTCTGACCCTGATAATGATATTTGTCATCTGGTATCGGCCTCCTTTTATGGAGCAGCTGGAGGCCAGGGCCTATGATATCCGGTTTAAGATGCGTTTCCGGCTGAACGAAAACAAAGACATCCCGGGCGCAAAAGAGATTGTGGTCATCGCCATGGACGAGAGAAGCATTACCAAGCTGGGCCGCTGGCCCTGGCCCAGGAACGATTGGGCGCAATTCTTCATCAACCTGGACAAATACCAGCCAAAGGCGATCGTGGCTGATGTCTTTTTTTCGGAGCCGGATCAGAACATCAATGTCAACTTCCTGAAAGATGTCAAGGAAAAATATTTGCGGCTTGCCGGGGAGAGTAAAAAACAAGAGCCTAAGCCCGATCGGCAAGAAGAATCCGAAAAGCCGGATCCATTCATTCCTTACATCGAGGGCCTGGAAGCCCGGGCCAATACCGATCAGGCCCTGGTCCAGGCGCTGGCGCAAGTTAAAAATGTGGTTCTGGGCTGGTTCTATTTCCAGACCGAGGATGAGGCCGCGCAGCTTGCGCCCGGGGAGAACGAAAGGCGAAGGAAACTGGTCGAGCCCTTTGCCATAAAAATTATTCAATACCGGTCGGGCGCCACCCCTTTTGACTTGGTGATGCTGGCGCCGCAAGCTCTGGGTTTCCAGGTCAACCTGCCGATGTTTACGGACAAAATCACGGGCTCCGGCTATATCTCGGTGGTGTCGGATGAGGACGGCATTATCCGGTCTGCGGCGCTGGTCTCGGGATGGCCGCCTTTCAAAGAGGACGAGGGCTTGGAATACTACAAAGACTATTTGCTCTTTCCAAGCCTGGACCTGGAGGCCATGAGAGTCTATCTGGGACAGAGCCCGATTATCAGCGTGGAACCTTACCCGCTCGGAATCCAGGAGATCAAAATCGGAGATTACCGCATCCCGGTAAGCGAAGGCGGACAGATGCTCATCAATTACCTGGGCGCAGCTCAAAGTTTCCCCACTTGCAGCTTCTATGATGTTTACTCCGATTTCCAAGACAAAAAGGATGCTGATCCGGGGCAGCTTTTCAAAGGCAAGCTGGTTCTCATTGGCGCGACTTCCACCGGCCTCTTTGACCTGAGAACCACGCCGCTTGGAACAATGGCCGGGATATATATGCACGCGAACATCATTGACAACATCCTCAGCAATCGCGCGCTTTACCGGCCCACCTGGATGTGGGGATTTGATTTGATTGCAATCACCATCCTTGGACTTTTGCTGAGCTTAATCTACCCCCGCATCAGGCCCGTTTTCAGCGCGGGTTTGGTTATCGTTTTGACTGCTGGCTATCTGGCGGTGAATTATTATTTTTTCAACAAGGTTCATATCTCGCTGACTATCATTTATCCGGTTGCTTCCATCCTGGTCGTCTATATCGGCATCACTTTGTATCATTACACGATGGAGGAGCGGGAGAAGCGTTTCATCCGCAGCGCGTTCGGCTTTTATCTTGCGCCCGAGGTCATCACCGACCTGTTGAGCAACCCCAACAAGCTCAAGCTGGGCGGGGAAAGGAAGCGGGTGACCGTCTTCTTCTCGGACCTTGCCGGGTTCACATCGCTCAGCGAAAAGATGGAGCCGGAGCAGCTCGTGCATCTGCTCAATCAGTATCTGACCGAGATGAGCGAAATAACCCTCAAAAACCGAGGCACTATTGACAAGTTTGAAGGCGACGCAATTATGGCTTTCTTCGGCGCTCCGGTTGATTACCCGGACCACGCGGCCGCCGCCTGCCTAAGCGCCATAGAAATGCAGGCGCGGCTTAATGAGCTTAATGAAAAAAAATGGGGGCCTGAGGGCTTTCCCCAACTGGTCTGCAGGATCGGGCTTAACACCGGCGAGGTCCTGGTCGGAAATATGGGCAGTGCGCGGCGGATGGATTACACCGTAATGGGAGACGAGGTCAACCTGGCCAACCGGCTGGAAGGAGCAAACAAGGCCTACGGAACCAAGATTATGATCAGCGAATCAACCTATCTCGATGCCAAAGACTTGATCGAAGCCCGGGAGCTGGACCTGATCGGCGTGGTCGGCAGAACCAGGCCGGTAAGAGTGTACGAGGTGATCGCGGAAAAAGGCAGGCTCGATCCGAGAAAGAAAGAGCTAATCACTCTTTTCCAGCAGGGAATTGAGTTCTACCGGGGACAAAAATTCGACCAGGCCGGTTCCTTGTTCAAAAAATGCCTCGAATTGTTCCCTGATGATTCCCCCAGCCAGGTTTATCGAGAGCGGTGCCAGACTTATCTTGAATCCCCGCCGCCTCCGGACTGGGACGGCGTCTTCCGGCTTGCCAAAAAGTGAGGAAGAGCTATGGCAAAGATTGACATAAAAAAGCTGAAAATGGAGGCGGAGAAATTCCGCGGCAAAGGCAAGCTGGATAAGGCCATTGAACTTTACGAGGAGATCGAAAAGGCCAAGGGGGCGGATGCCAAGACTTTGCAGAAAATGGCCGAGATATACCTCAAGCTGGGCCGCGAAAATGACGGCATCCAGGCCTATCGCAAAGCTATTACCGGATACCTGGCGACTGGATTTCTGGTCCAGGCCATCGCGGTTGGTAAAATCCTGCAGGAGCTTCGCCCGGATGATGAGGATATCAAAAAGGGAGTGGAGCAGCTTCTGGCCAAAAAGTTCACCATACCAGTCGCCAAACTCGAGCCGCGGAAAATTCAAGCCGGAGGGGATGAGGCCGAAGAAGCCGGTCAGGAAAAACCAAAAGAAAAGGAACCAGCCGCGGCCGAACAAAAGACGGAACCGGCAAGCGAGGAAATTTCTGCCGAGAGCGGTGGAGAGCCGGTTGAGCTGGAAGAAACGGTTGAACCCGAGCCGGCCTCTGACTCGGAGGCGATTGAGCTTGAGCAACCGGCTGAAGAGGAAAAAGAATCGTCCATTGAATTTTTGCTTTTCGCGGACTTGAGCCAGGAGCAATTTTCCCGGGTTTATCAAAAGCTGCGCTCGGTTAAAATACCCGCGGGCGTCCGCATCTGCCGGGAAAACGACCCCGGCGACACCATCTTCATAATCGCTCAGGGTGAGGCCGAGGTGACCAAGATGAATCCGCAGAGCGAGGAGCGGCTGCTGGCAAAGCTCGGTCCCGGGCAATTTTTCGGCGAGTTTGGATATTTCACGGACAGCATTCGGCACGCGACGGTGGAAGCCATAACCGACCTTGAGCTTCTGGAAATCTCCAAGCAGGATATGGACGAGATCGTGGCTGAATTTCCGCAGGTGAAAGAAGTGATACTGAAGTTTTACAAGCAGCGGGTTCTGGACAACCTTCTGGTGCTTAGTCCGCTCACCGCGGTTCTGTCCGCGCAGGACCGCAAAAAGCTGATCGCGGGGTTCGAGCTCAGGGAATTCCCGCCCCTGGCAGCCATTGTGAAGGAAGGCGATCCGGGCGATTCAATGTTTCTGATCAAAAGCGGCCAGGCCGAGGTCACCACCATAGACCCCAAAGACCGCCGCAAACTGACCCTGGCGAGGCTGGGCCCGGGCGAATTTTTCGGCGAGGTCAGCCTGATCAAGAACAAACCCAGAACCGCAACCATCACCGCGCTCACCAAGATGGAGCTGCTTGTTATAACCAGAGAAAAGCTGGGCGAGCTAACCAAAGACCATCCGGAAATGGTCTCGCTTATTGAGCAAACCATTGAGCAGAGGGTTGAGGACACGATCAAGAAAATTATTGGAGAACAAGAATGAGCCGGAGCGCGGAAAAAAAGAAAAAGGTCGCCAGCAAGCCGGGACCCAGGCCGGTGAAACCGGGCGCGGAAGCGCTTGAAAAGCGCCTGCTGCAAATCGGGGTTCGTTTGCGTAAATCCGGGCTCCCAAGCGAAGACATCCTGGCAAGATTTGCTTCCGAGCTGCGGAAAATTCTTAAATTAGACGGCGTCTTTCTCTGGTATTTTTTAAAAGACGCTGACTACCGGCTCTTTATGTCCACGCCAAACCTGAAATCCTGGTTTGACCACATGCCGCCGGAGCAGGCCGGGCTGGGAGCGTTCGTCCAAAAGCCAAACGCCCACTTTTTCAATCCCCGGCCCGAACATTTTGCCGGGATGAAAACCTTCTATGAAAATTTTTCCCTGAAACCTGAACACCTCGCGGCTTTCTCGCTGGATGACAACTCAAAAAAAGTTTTAATCGGTCTTTTCGTCTCGGAAAAAAAGCAGCTGTCCAAGGCTGAGCTCGCGGCCGCAAGAAACGCGGCTTTTGAGCTTAACCTGGCAGTCCGCAACGCGCAGCTTCAGAAAATAAGCGAGAAAGAGTCGGAGCAAACCCAGACCATCCTTGAAATCAGCCGGATTCTGAATTCGACCTTGAACCCCAAGACCGTGCGCACCCGGGCAATGGAGGGCGTGGTCAAGCTCTTGGACTGCGAGGCCGGCTCGCTTTACCTGATCGACGAAGCGCGCGGGGAGATTTATTTTGAGGTTGCCCTGGGCGAAGCCGCTGACCAGGTCAAAGAAATCCGGCTCAAAATCGGAGAAGGCATCTCCGGCTGGGTGGCTGAAACCGGCCAGTCCCTCCTCATCCCGGATGTGGCCAAGGACCCCAGGTGGGCGAGCAAGGTGGACAAGAAGAGCAAATTCCAGACCAAAAACATGGTCACAGTTCCGGTCAAAACCCGCAACAAGATAATCGGGGTGCTCCAGGCCGTCAACAAGTGCAGGGGAAGGTCCTTTAACCAAGCGGACCTCAAGCTGATGGAAAGCCTAGCCGACAGCGTGGCCATCGCGCTGGAAAACGCGCTGCTTCACGACGAGCAGAGAAGGACCTTCTTTGAAACCGCGGAAGCGCTTGCTGACGCGATTGAAAAGCGGGACCCGTACACTGGAGGTCATACCCGCCGCGTGCGCGACTTTTCTAAAGCGATCACCGAGGAGTTGTCCCTGGACAAAGATATTATGGAAAGGCTTGACCTGGCCGCAATCCTCCACGATGTGGGAAAGATCGGGGTCGAAGACCGGGTGCTGCGCAAGCCGGGCCGGCTCACGGATGAGGAGTTTGCATGTATGTGTCTCCATCCGGAGTACGGGTCTGAAATCCTGAGCCACATCAAGTCCCTGGGCAAGGTCATTCCCGGAATGCGCCATCACCATGAGCGGCTGGATGGGAGAGGATACCCGGCCGGGCTCAAAAATTCCCAGATTCCCCAGATAGCCCGCATCATCTCGGTTGCAGACACCTGGGACGCAATGACCTCGGACCGTCCCTACCGGCCGGCCTTGTCCGAGGACGCCGCGCTTAAGGAGCTCTGGCAAAGCCGGGGCAAGCAGCTTGATCCCCAAATGGTGACCGCCTTCTTCAAAGCATACAAGAAAGGCAAAATATACACTCAGCAGCGAGAAAAAAGTAAAGCAATCCCGGCCCAGGCGCAGGCGGTTTTGACACAAATCGCCAGAGAAAATAAACTAGAATGGGATTAAATCAATAAAGGAGGCGCAAAATGAGCGAAGAGGCTCTGTTCCAGAAACTGGGAAAAACCTTTCCTCCGGGCACGGTTCTTTTCAAGGAAGGCGAGACCGGAAGGGAGATGTTTGTCATCCAGAGCGGCAAGGTGAAAATATCCAAGATGGTCCGAGGCGAGGTGCAGGTGCTTGCGACCCTGGGTCCTGGAGAGTTTTTCGGAGAGATGGCGATCCTGAACAACAAGCCCAGGTCCGCAACCGCAACCGTGATGGAAGAGTGCAAGATGCTGGTCATTGATCCTAAGACCTACGAGCTTATGCTCAAAAACAACATCGAGATCGCGGTGCGGATGATCAAGAAGCTGGCGCAAAGGCTGCAGGAGGCCGATGACCAGATCGAGAGCCTGCTTTACAAGGATGCCAACAGCAGGGTGGTGCACACCCTTACCAGAGCGGCCGACTCGTCCGGAAAACAAGCGGAGGGCGGAATAAAAGTCGCGATGAGCGCGGAAGACATCGCCGGCAGGACCGGCATGGAACCGGAGCAGGCGCGGGAAATAATCGGAAGGCTGGAAAAGGCGAAGCTGATCAAGCTGCTTGCCGACGGCATCATCATTTCGGATGCGAACCGGTTAAGGAAATATCTCGAATACCTGAGTATGAAGGAGCAGTTTGAGGGAGCGGAATAAAGGAGCCAAATGGAATTAAAGGTTTTAGGCGCTTTTGGAGGAGAGGCGCCCGGGCTGAAAAGCAGCTGTATCCTGGTCAATAACCGCATAGCCTTGGACGCGGGAGCGCTGACTTCGAGTATGAGCCTCCAGGACCAAATTCGAATAAACTACATCCTGATCAGCCATACGCATCTGGACCATATCCAGGATGTCAGCTTCCTGGCCGACAACATCTTCGGGAAAAGAAAAGACCCGGTAAGGATCGTGGGCCTGGATAAAAGCATCGAGACCATCCAGAAGCATCTTCTCAATAACCGCATCTGGCCGGATTTCACAAAAATTCCCAGCGCGGAGCAGCCGGTGTTGGCATACCAGCCGATCAAGGCCGGCCAGGAAATCAAGATCGAAGGATTGAGCGTTAAGGCGATCCCGGTCAATCATGCCGTGCCCGCGGTCGGCTATATCCTGAGTGACGCCAAGAACTCGATCATCTACACGGGAGACACCGGCCCGACCGAAAGCATCTGGGAGGAGGCGCGCAAGCTCAAAAATCTCCGGCTGGTCTTAATCGAGGTTTCGTTTCCCAACCAGATGCAAAAGCTGGCTGAGCTCACCGGCCATTTCACTCCCGGGCTGGCTGAGGCCGAGCTAAAGAAACTGAACCAGGACGGGGTTATGGTCCGCGCTTTTCATTTGAAACCGGCTTATCTCAAGGAGCTCAAGCAGGAGCTTTCCAAAACCAAGCCCAGGATCATCCCGCTTGATCAGGGAGAAATAATCCAAATTTAGGCCGGTGAATGCTGAAGCGCACGCGTTTGAGGCCGGTCGGCCTTTTATTCATCGTTTATTTTTCGCTCTCGGCTCCTGTCGCCGCGCAGAAAAAAATTGAAATTCTGCAAAGCGCGGGGCCGCTCGAGTCCTCGGCCGATCAGCTCGCCTACGACCGTGAAAATGAGACCCTGACCCTGATCGGAAATGTGAAGATTGTAAAACCGCCCTGGATTATCTACGCGGATGAGCTGGAGATAAACCTCAGAACCAATCTGGCCAAAGCAAACAAGGGTCTGAAAATAGTCAGGACCGAGGCTGGTGAGGAAAAGGAGATAATCTCGGCTGAGCAAGCGGAGATAAATCTGGAGACGCAAACCGGTCTTCTGGTCAAGGGCAGGCTCACTCTGCCCACGGAGCAGGGCCGGATCACGGTTCAGGGCGACAAGATCGAGCGCCTAAGCGAGAATCAGTTCCTGTTCAAGCCCGGGTCTTTCACCAGCTGCCAGTGCCAAGAAGGGGAAAAACCGGATTGGGAAGTTAAGGCAAAAAAGATAGACGCGGACACAAAAAAATCGGCCAAGCTGCGCCTGGCAAGAATCTGCGTGCGTGATAAAACTATTCTTTATGCTCCATACCTTGAATACCCGATTTCGCAGGAAAGAAAAAGCGGATTCCTCACCCCGGATATCGGATATTCCAGCCGCAGCGGATACCAAGCGGGACTGCCTTATTACCAGGTCCTGGGCGATGCGGCTGATATGACTCTTTACCCTTACTGGCTTCAGAAACGCGGATTCCTCGCGGGCGCGGACTTCCGGCATAACCTGGGACCGATTTCAACCGGCCGCGCGGAAGGCTTCGCGATCAACGACGGCAAGGAAAGCCGGTTCCGCTGGTTCGCGGCGTACAAAGGAGAGTCAAGCTGGAAGAGCGGATGGCTGCGCGAAGAAATCTCGCCCTTGAGCGACAATGAGTATATTGTCGACTTTGACCAGGATGTATCATACCGCTGGCAGCGAGAGCAGAAAAACCGCGCGGTTTTCAGCCAGAATCTTCCCGGCTCAAACCTGAGCGGCGAGTTCACTTACTTTGACGATCTTGCCGGCTGGGATCTTAGACCCGTTTCCGGCTGGCGCCATGACCAGGACAACACAACCATCCATCTTATGCCTGAAATCAACTACCAGATTTTCAACCGGCCGCTCGCGGGACCGGTCGGGTTTGATATGCTCAACACCTTTGATTATTTCTACCGGCAAAAAGCGGAGCTCGGAAGAGGAGCCGAGCTTGACCTGAGCCCGAGGCTGATCTACAGCCCCCGGCTTGGGTCAGGCCTGAGGTTCTTTTCTTTCACCGGTTATCAGGCAAGCGTGCTCAAGCCCGACGCTCAATTCTCGGACAGCACGAGCCTTGTCGGCCGCGCGCTGGCGGGAGCTAATCTGGGGGTTGGTTTGGAAAAATATTTCCACCAGAATGATTCCGCGAAAAACAGATATCGCCACCTGATCGAGCCGCAGCTGATTGTTTTTTGGAATGGCGAGACGAACGAGCCTGAAGACCGGTTTTTCCGCCAGATATTTGACAGCCAGGAAGTAGGGCTTGCGGGCATGAGGGTCTCGAACCTTGTTTTCCAAAAACCGGTGAAAGCCGTTGAATCACGGCTGGTCAGCGAGGTCGAACTGAACCAGTTTTATGATTTTGTGAGGGGCGAAGTTTTTGACCTGGAGTTAAAATCGCTGGTGCAGCTGCCGGACCGCTACGGGCTGAACTCCGACTATTACTACAATCTTGACCAGGGACAACTTCATCGGATTCAAGCCAGCGCGTGGGTGCAGGACTCTCGCGGCGATCGCTTCTGGCTCGGATACCTTTTCGCCCAAGGCCGGGTCCAAAGCTCATGGTACGCCTTTGACCAAAGCCGGGGTGAAGATTGGAGGGCCGGAACCGATCTCAAGCTGTCCAGAAACCTGAACTTGGGCTACCAGATGGCTTACTCGCAAAGGTACAACCGGCTGGTATCCCAGAGCCTGCTTATGAAATACCTGGCCCGGCAGAACTGCTGGACCGCTGACTTGCGTGTGAGCGAGAGAATAAACCCCGAGCAGCCGGAGAAAAATCCTGAATATTCCCTGGCGGTGAATTTCCAAATCCTGGTCGGAAGCAAAGTCCAGCTCCCGCCCGGCTGGTCGGATGTTCAGACCAGCGAGCTCGGCCCTGCGCCCGGTCAATGAGTCAGGTCCACGCTGTGCGCCTGATCGTCCAGCAAAATCTCAACCTCGGCCAGATTTTTTTCCTTCCGCCAGATCAAATCTTTTCGCTCGGCTCCATCGAAAAATATTTTCGGTTCTGAGGTCTGGAGGTGAAACCTGAGACGCGCTTTGCGCGCCGGCACCGGGAATTTGCCAAGCTTGGCCGCAATCGAAAGCCTGCAGCCGTTCTCAATTTTTGCGAGCGCCAATTCCCTTTGCGCGAATTCCCCGCGCAGATAGCCATCGCTCTCCCCGTCATCCTCGTAGAGCTGAAACCGGCTCGGCTTCGAACACGGGTATAAGTCGATCAGCAACTCGGGCCAGGGCAGCCTGAGTTCCGGATTCGGCTGGGAAATAATGACCGCTCCCTCCCGCACCAGGATCGGCATCCGCTCAAGCGGGGCCTCCAGCTTGATCCATCCCGGCCCCGCGTAAGCTTTCTCTTCCCAGAAATCGACCCAGGTTCCGGGCATAAGATAGATTTCGCGTTCTCTGGCTTTTTCCTTCAGAACCGGAGCGAGCATAAGGAATTCGCCGAGCATAATCTCGTCTTCAATCAGTTTTGCCGCGTGGTCATCCACAAACTCCATCATCAGCGGCCTTAAGAGCGGCAGCCCGGTCTCCGCATTCTCCCGAAACAAAGAGTAAATCATGGGCAGAAGACAATAACGAAGCTGGATATATTTCCGAGCAATGGCCTCAACCTCCGGGCCGAAACTATAAGGCTCCTGCCGCCTCGCCCGGAGCGCGCTGTGGGTCCGGCAAAAAGGATAGAACGCGGCGAGCTGAATCCAGCGCGCATAAAGCTCCGCGCTGCAATCACGCCTGAATCCTCCGATATCCGCGCCGGCAAAGCCAACGCCGCTCAGACCCAGGCTCAAAATCTCCGCGACACTTTTGGCCAGATGCTTGAAAGTGCTTTTGTTATCGCCGGTCCAGAGCGCGGCGAAACGCTGGATGCCGGCGAAACCGCTGCGGCTGAGAAGAAAAGGCCGCAAGCCCGGCCGAAAGCGCCTGAACGCATCGGCTGTCGCCTCGCACATCTTCTGGCCGTATAAATTGCGGCAGTATGTGTGGCTGAGCCTACTCCGTCCGATTTTATGCATAATCCTGGGTGAATGGATTTGTCTGATCGGAACCAGGAAATCTCCCAGCCTTATTTCGGTCGACCACATACTCGGCTCGTTCATATCGTTCCAGATGCCGCTGACGCCTTGGTCAAAAAGCGGCTTATGCTGTTCGGCCCAGAAATCCCTGACCTCAGGCTGGAAAAAATCCGGGAACGCGGCATTGCGGGGCCAGACATTTGCCTGAAATTCCACACCCTGCTCATCCGCGCAGAAATAATTTTTGGACCTGCCGTCTTCGTAAGTCTTGTAGCCGTCCTCAGCCTTGACCCCAGGGTTTATAATGCTGACCAGCCTGATTCCTTTTGTCCTGAGCTTTTCCGCCATCTTCCCCAAATCCGGAAAACGATTCCGGTCGATGGTGAACACCTTGTATCGGTCCATATAATGAATGTCCAGGTAAACCGCGGCCAGGGGGATTTGACGCTTTTCAAACTCATCCGCCAAGTCCTCAACTTCTCTTTGAGAAAAATAAGACCAGCGCGACTGATGGTAGCCCAGGGCCCAGAGGGGCGGAAAAAAACTTCTGCCCACAAGCTCGGTGAAGAGCGAGACCAGCTCCTTAAGCGACTTGCCGCAAAGAAAGTAAAGGTCCGGGTCCGCGCCAAAGCCCCGGATTGAAACCAGGCCCGGATATTTCTTGCCCACATCGATTTCCAGAATTCCCGGATGGTCAACATACCAGCCGCAAAAAAAATCGGGCCGGAGCGAAATCAAGAACGGGATCGATGTGTATCTCGGGTCTTTTTCATAACATAGATATGCGTCCCGGTTCCAGAATTTCCAGACCTTGCCAGATCTTGCCAGAGCTCCGAACTTGTCGCCCAGGCCGTAGAAAGCCTCTTCCGGAAGAATGTGCCGATGAATCAGAAAGTCATCCTGGCCAAAGCCGGGCCCCAGCCCGGGAAAATCGCGGCTCAGGAGATTTCCAGCCCGGTCATAAATTTCGAACCTGAACGGCCCCTCCGGGATCAAAAGCCTAAGCTTCCCGGTTGAAAAATTCAGCTGGTCCGGCGTGCGCTCAAGCTCATAATTTGCCGAAGGTTTTGCCACAACCGCGTCTGAAATTTTTTCCGGCCAGTTCAGGCTTTTGGCAATTCTAATTCTGATTATCCCCGGCCTGACCGCCTGGATTTTTGCCAGACCGTTGAGGTATTGAAGCTCGATGCCGTTCTCTTCCTCGTAAACCTGGCGCAAGCCGACTATTGACTCGCGTTCAAAATCCTTGTCTCGTCTTCTAAAACTAATTTTTAAACGCATAGCATTTAACACTGACAGATGCTCAGGGTATTTTCAGGATTTAAGTCCGAGACTAAGGCGCACGCGTTTTCTCACGGCTTGGCAAGCATCAAGCGCCTTTCTGGCCAGAGCTTTGTCCGCGGATTCTCCTGGGTAGCGAAAATCTATCGCAAGGGTGTTCAAGGTTTGAAGCAAAGGATAGAGGTCCTTCCATAAAGGCTCAACTGGGAGTATCAGATCCAATAAAGCAATCAGATTATGGGTCTTACTGAAGACAATCTCGGCTTCCTGGAGTCTGGCTTTGAGATATTTTTCAGCGCATTGTTGAGAATGAAAACAAGCTGAATCGTAGTTCGGGGATTTACGCGTCCGGTATTCACGCTTCGCGGTAGCGAAATCTCCTTCCGCTTTTTCAACCCATTCGCGGGTGATGGGCTTCATAAAGCACCTTGCCTTTTTCAATAATCTCTTTGATAAAAAAGTCGTTCCATTTGACCCTTTGTCGGATCTGTTTTGGAGTTCTGACCAACAAATCCACCCCAAATCCGGGTTTGAGCTGATTTAATATTTCTATTGATTTCCAGGCGCCCTTGCCTTTAAAATCCAAAACGACCAGAAGGTCCACATCTGAATCCGGACCGGGATTTCCATACGCATGAGAGCCGAAAAGAATTATCTTTTGGGCGTTAAACTCCCTGGCTATGGCTCGGCTTAGCTCCTTAATTTGAGACATTTCCACCATTTTGCGCCTGACTTTGAGCATAACCTATGCTCAACCGCCGTCAACCCATCGATCCTGATTAACCGAAAACAAACGATCAACTGGACCGGACGCTCGCCCCTAGTTATTGGCAACTAATTGAAATATTCAGGTTCCCATTTCCCAGCTGGTGAGATATTTTTTCTGCTCGGGTGTGAGCGTGTCTATCTTGATGCCCATGCTTTTGAGTTTGAGCCGGGCGATTTCCTGGTCAAGCTCCTGGGGAACCACATAGACCTGCCGGTCGAGTTTTTTCCCCTGTTCCACGAGGTATCGTGAGGAAAGCGCCTGGTTGCAAAAGCTCATATCCATCACGACCGAGGGATGTCCCTCAGCGGCCGCGAGATTGATGAGCCGGCCCTCGCCCAGCAGATACACCCTTCTTCCGTTCTTAAGCGCGAACTCCTGGACAAAAGGCCTTATGGTTCGCGTTCGGCGGGAAAGTTTTTTAAGCGCAGTCTTGTTTATCTCCACATCAAAGTGGCCGGCGTTTGCCAGGATTGCGCCGTCTTTCATAACCTTGATCGCGTCTTCGCCGATGGCGTTGATGTCTCCGGTCACCGTGACAAATACATCGCCTTCCCTGGCCGCTTCTTTGATGGGCATAACCCGAAATCCGTCCATCACCGCCTCAAGAGCCCGCAGCGGATCAACCTCGCACACGATCACATTCGATCCCATGCCTTTGGCCCGGGTTGACACGCCCCTTCCGCACTGGCCGTAGCCGACCACCACAAAATTTTTGCCCGCAAACAGGATGTTGGTTGCGCGGAGAATCCCGTCGATGGTGCTCTGGCCCGTGCCGTAGCGGTTATCGAAGAAATGCTTGGTCTTGGCGTCGTTGACCGCGATGACCGGGAACAAGAGCCTGCCCTGCTGGGCGAGGCTGCGCAGGCGGATGACGCCCGTGGTTGTTTCCTCGGTGCCGCCGATCATTCCCCGGGCCAGATTTTTCCTCTGGCCGTGAATCGTGCCGACCAGGTCCGCGCCGTCATCCATCGTAATATGCGGCTTGATGTCGAGCGCCGCGTTGATGTGCGAATAATATCTATCCCTGCCTTCTCCCTTGACCGCAAAAACCGGCACGCCCTGATCCTTGACCAGATAAGCCGCGACATCATCCTGGGTGCTGAGCGGATTGCTCGCGCAAAGCGCAAGCTCAGCTCCGCCTTCTTTCAAAGTCATCATCAATACCGCGGTTTCGGTTGTGACATGGAGGCAGGCTCCGATCCGAATGCCTTTAAGCGGCTTCTCTTTTTTGAACTGTTTTCGTATGAGCGCGAGCACGGGCATCTGCCGCTCAGCCCATTCCACCCTGCCCCTTCCCCCCGCGGCCAGTCCCAGGTCTTTGACATCATATTTCATTTTTCACCCGCCCCTCTGAAAATTACACTCCAAGCTCCGCGCGCAATTTTTTAACCATATCGATTTTTTCCCAGCTGAACTCATTTTCGTTCCTGCCAAAATGTCCGTAGGCCGCGGTTTTCTGGTAAATGGGCCTGAGCAGGTCAAGATGGTCGATGATCCGCCGCGGCTTAAGCGGGAAAACCTTTTGCACCGCCCTGGCCAGTTCCTCTTCGTCAACCTTGCTCGTGCCCCAGGTGTGAATTTCGACCATTATGGAAACCGGCTCCGCGACGCCGATCGCGTAAGCGAGCTGGACCTCGCATTTCCTGGCCAGTCCGGCCTTGACGATGTTTTTCGCGACATAGCGCGCCATATAGGCCGCGCTCCTGTCCACCTTGCTCGGGTCCTTGCCCGAAAAACAGCCGCCGCCGTGCCTTCCCATCCCGCCGTAGCTGTCAACGATAATTTTTCTGCCGGTAAGTCCGGTGTCCGCGTACGGGCCGCCTTTTTCAAACCTCCCGGTCGGGTTTATGTAGTAGTGGATATTTCGGGAGAGGAGCTCTCGGGGAATAACTTTCAGAATCACCTCTTCAATAATCCCTTGCTCCAAAGTCTGCTTCTTGACCTCGGGCGAGTGCTGCGCGGCAATGACTATGGTCGTAACTTCTTTTGGCTGGCCATCCACATATTTGACGGTGACCTGGCTTTTGCCGTCGGGTCTCAGGAACTTGAGTATTTTTTGGTGGCGCACTTGGGCCAGCCGCCTGGTCAAACGGTGCGCGAACATAATCGGCATCGGCATCAGCTCCGGGGTTTCGTTGGTGGCGTATCCGAACATCATTCCCTGGTCGCCCGCGCCCTGCTCTTCTTTCTTCTTGCGCACCACGCCCATTCTTATGTCTTCGGACTGGCCGTGAAGGAAGGTGACCAGGCTGCAGGTTTTGTAATCAAATCCGATTTCCGGGTCCGTGTATCCTATGCCCTTGATGACATTTCTCGCCAGTTCGGGCACGGCCACGGTTTTGACCCCGCGCGAGGTTATCTCGCCGGCTATGATCACGGTGCCGGCCGTGACCAAAGTTTCGCACGCGACTTTGGATTCCTTGTCTTCTTGGATCATCGCATCCAGCACCGCGTCCGAGATCTGGTCCGCGATTTTGTCCGGATGTCCCTCGGTAACCGACTCCGAACTGAACAGAAACTCTCTTGCCACTTTCCCACCTCCAAGATTTTTTATAAACTCAAGCCCGGTCTTAGCTCTGGCAGCTGAAACTTGGGTCCGGCGAGGCTATATTTTCCAGGTCAAGATGATACGCTTGTTTCCAGTCTTTTTCAATCCGCGCGTTCAAAAAATGCTTGACATCTTCAGCAGTGGGCAGCCTGAGAATTTCATCCACCATCGCGCCGAGCTCTGAGGCCTTCAATCCCTTCAGCACCTTGCGCACCATCGGGATCAGCCGGGAGGGCATTGACAGCTGGTCCAGGCCCATTCCCACGAGCACGGGCAGGAAGAAGGGATCGTTTGCCATTTCCCCGCACATTGCGACTTTTATTCCCGCGTTGTGGCCCGCGTCCACCGTGCGCTTGATCATCATCAGCACGGCCGGATGCAGGGGCTGGTAAAGGTAAGAAACATATTCGTTGATGCGGTCTATGGCCAGGACATACTGGATGAGGTCGTTGGTGCCGATGCTGAAAAAGTCAACCTGTTCAGCCAGCTTGTCCGCGGTCAGAGCCGCGCCCGGGACTTCGATCATTATTCCAACCGGTATCTTGTGATCGAACTTCACTCCCTGGCGATCCAGCTCCTCCATCGCTTCATGCAAAATCCGCTTGGCCTCCAGAACCTCTTCCAGGCCGGAGATGAGCGGGAACATCACCTTGGTTTTCCCGAAGGCGCTTGCGCGGAGGATTCCCTTGATCTGGGTCTTGAGAATCTGGGGACTGCGCAAGCCGAAGCGGATAGCCCGAAGCCCGAGCGCGGGGTTCATCTCCGGCGCGAGCTTGAGCTCGCTTGCGAACTTGTCTCCGCCCAAGTCAAAGGTCCGGATGATGGCTTCATAGGGCGAAGCAGCTTCGGCCAATTTCCTGTAATTCTCAAAATGCTCTTCCTCCGTGGGCAGCGCGGTGCGATCCATATAGAGGTATTCAGTTCTATATAATCCAACCCCCTCCGCGCCGTATTTTTCAAGAAAATTGGTTTCATCCAGGATTTCGAGATTGGCGGAAAGCTGAATTTGCTGCTGGTCCTGGGTGAGGCTCGGGGGCGCTGCATACCGCTCGAGCAGCTTGTTGAGCGCGTCAAATTTGGCCTTCTTGCCCTGGTAGATGGAGCAGAAAGAGGGATCAGGATTGATTATCACATTGCCCTCAATCCCGTCCAGAATCATATAATCGCCGTCTTCGACCTGCTCCGTGATCCTCTCGAGCCCGACCACCGCGGGAATTTCGAGCGAGCGGGCGACGATCGCGGTGTGGCTGGTCCGGGAACCGATGTCGGTGGCAAACCCCAGCACTTTGGAAAAGAGCATCGCCGCGGTCTGATCCGGACGAAGGTCCGGCGCGACAACGATCACCGGCTCCTGGATCTGGCTCAAATCCTTTTCCTTGTGGCCGACCAGCTTGGCGAGTATTCTCTCGCCGGCGAGGTCAACATCGTGCCCGCGCTCGCGCAGGTATTCGTCGCTGAGCGTATCAAAAACCTTCATCCAGCGGTCAACAACTTTCCGCACTGCCCATTCCGCATTAATCTGTTCCTCTTCGATCACCTGCTCGATCTCTTTCCAGAGCGCCTCATCCTGGATCAAGAGCAGGTGCGCATCGATGATGGAAAACGGCTCCCGGGAAGTGTGCGCGGCAAGTTCACCCCTGATCCCCTCCAACTCGCGGATCGCGTCGCGGATTGCCTGCCCGAGCCTCTGCATTTCCTGGGGCAGCTGCTCGGGACTGATCTTCTTGCGGGTGATGGGAAGCCGGACTTTGCTGATCACATAAGCGCGGCCGGCGACGATCCCCTCGCTTGCCGCGATGCCCTTGAACTTTATGTTGGTCCGGTTGTCGGCCATCTACTCATCCTCGCCAAACCGGTCTTCGATCAATGCCGCGAGGGCCTGCACCGCTTCTTCCGCATCTTCTCCCCAGGCGCGGATGACTAAGTCGGTTCCTTTGGACGCCTCCAGAGCCATCAGTCCCAGGATGCTCTTGGCGTCGGCTTCGATCCTGCCTTTGACCAGCTTGATCTGGCATTGGAACTGGGCGGCAAGATTCCGGAGCTTGCCGGCCGCGCGGGCGTGCATTCCGAGCCGGTTGCAAATTTTGACCCTGCGGTCGATTTCCCGGAGATGGGTTTTGATGCCAACCCGCATAGAGCTCAAACCCTTTTCTTCATTATTTCGCTTGCGACCGAGATATTTTTCCTGCCCGCGTCTCTTGCGATGCGGATGATCTCTTTCAGGTTTTTTCCCTGCCGGCTCACGCTTATTTTCAAAAGCATGGGCAGATTGACCCCGCTCACCACCTCGACCTTTTGCTCCTGCAAAAAACTTAAAGACACATTGCTGGGCGTCCCGCCGAAAAGGTCCGTGAGTATAATCACGCCCTCGCTCTCATTTACCTTGCTCAGCGCGGTCTCCACCCGCTCCGCAATTTTTTCCAGCTTTTCGTCCGCGGCAATCCCGATTGGCACACAGGCAGGTATATCACCCAGGATGAGCTCAGCCGCCTTGACCAACTCCTCCGCAATCTGACAGTGCGTGATCACGATCAACCCCACCATTTTGCCTCCTCATTCGATCTCTTCGCTCATCGAGCCGGTTCCTTCCTCGCTCTGCAGCAACTCCTCGAGCAGCTTCTTCTGGAAATCACGCGCGGAATGAAATCCTTTGAGCTTGAGCAGCTGGTTGCGCGCGGCCACTTCGACAATGGTGGTCAGGTTTCGCCCCGGCCGAACCGGGATGGTCAGATGCGGGATTTCCACGCCCAGAATGGTGTAGGTTTCGTCCTCCAGACCCAGCCGGTCATAGTCCTTGTTCGGGTCCCACTCAACCAGCTCGATGACCAGCTCGATTTTTTTCCGGTCCCGGATGGACGCGATTCCGAACAAATCCTTGATGTTGATTATGCCCAGCCCGCGGATTTCCATATGGTACTTGATTACTTCCGCGCCTTTGCCGATCAGGTTGTTCTGCCCGCGCTTTCGAATCTCAACAATGTCGTCGGCCGCGAGCCTGTGGCCGCGCAGGATCAGGTCGAGCGCGGTTTCGCTTTTGCCGATTCCGCTCTGGCCGAGAATAAGGATTCCGATCCCATAAACATCGATCAGCACCCCGTGCAGGCTCAAAGAAGGAGCGAGGTGCTCGGCCAGAAATCGGGCCAGCCGGAAGATGAACTCTCCGGTGGCGAGGTCGGTTCCCAGCAGGGGAATTCGCTGCCGCTCCGCGATTTTGATCATCTCCGGATAGGGCTGGATTCCGCGGGTGATGATCAGGCAGGGAAAGTTGAAGCTGAACAATTTTTCCAGGACTTTCCTTCGCTCAAGCTCGGAGAGCATATCAAGGTAAGCCTTTTCGCTTCCGCCGAAAATCTGGATCTGCCCGGGACCGAGCTCGAACTTGATTCCGACCAGGCTTAAGCCCAGCTTGTGCACATCCTCGTCGCTGATCATACGGTCCAGCGCTTTCTCGCCGCAAATCAGGTTAAGGCCGAGCTGATAATCCTCGGCCTGCACCAGTTTGCGCAGTTCTACCCCTTCCAAGCTCCGACTCCTTTGCCTCTGAAAAACTTGAAAGCCAATTGGGAACTCATTCTGGCTCGATCAAGCCGTAGTTGCCGTCCTGCCTCCGATAGACCACGCAGATTTTTTCATTCTCCGCGTTCCTGAAAGCGATGAATCCGGACGCCCCATTCTCCAGAACCTCAACCGCTTCCTCCACGGTTATGGGCTTGCTGATGAAAAATTCGCTGCTCCTTACTATCTCCGGGATTCCGAGCTCGCTGCCCTCTCCCACCGCTTCCTCCACCGGCCTCCGCCCCTTGGAGCGCTTGCGCCGGTCATGATACTTCTTGACCTGGGTTTCAACCTTGTTGACGACCTGATCGAAAGTGAGATAAAAATCCTCTCCCTGGCTGCGGGCGAAGAACTGAGAGTGGTCCGCGAGGATATTCATTTCCGCGATGACCCTGGATTTCTCCCTGCTGAAAATGACCTGCGCCTCGATCGGCCGGTAGAGCAGCCTGGACACCTTTTCGACCTCGCGCTCCGCGTACTCCTTGAGTTTCTCGTCCGGCTCCTTATGCCTGAAAGTCACTTTGATCTCCATCTTCTTCAGCACCTCACCGCATTTTTTTCCTTTTGTTTGATGAGAGGATGGCCATGCTTTCGCGATACTTGGTCACGGTTCTGCGCGCGATCTCAATTCCGTGCTCCTGGCGGAGAACAGCCACGATCTCGCGGTCGCTCATCGGATGCTCGCTGCTTTCCTGGTTGATCGCCTGCCGGATTCTCTCTCTCACGCTTTCGCTCGCAAGCGCCTCCCCTTCCAGCCGGTTGATCTTGGAATTGAAGAAAAACTTCATCGCGAAAATCCCGTGCGGGGTATGAACCCACTTGTTGGTGGTGACCCTGCTCACCGTTGATTCGTGCATGCTGATGTCCTTGGCCACATCGCGCAGCACGAGCGGCTTCAGGTAGGTCACGCCCTTGTCAAAGAAACCCTTCTGGAATTTGACGATGCTCTCCATCACCCGGTAAATGGTGCGCTGGCGCTGGTGGATGGAGCGGATGAGCCACATCGCTCCCTGCAGCTTCTCCTTAATGTACTCCTTGGTCGCGGCCGGCGCGCCCCCGCGCAGCAGATTCAGGTAGTAGGGGCTGATCCTGAGCTTGGGCAGTCCGTCCTCATTCAAAATGACGCTGTAGTTGTCCCCGGTCCGGTAAACATAAATGTCGGGAGTGATATACTGCGCCTTGTCTTCCGCGAAAGGCCTGCCCGGTTTGGGTTCCAGGTCGCAAATCACCTTGACCGCCTGCTTGACCTTTTCAACCGGGACTTTTTCCCTGCGCGCGATCGCCCGGTAGTCCTTTTTCTCGAGCTCCTTCATATGGTTCATAACAATTTTTTCCGCCAGCGGATTCTCAATCTGCCACTGCTTGAGCTGCACCAGCAGGCATTCCTGGAGACTGCGCGAGGCGATTCCCGCGGGGTCAAACTTCTGAACCTTTTTCAGGGTCTGCTCGATCTCCTCCGGGGTCTTATTAAACTCCTGAGCGATGTGCTCCAGAGGCAACTTGAGGTATCCGTCCTCGTCAAGGTTCCCGATTATGTACTCCGCTATCTCTTCGCCTTCCCGGTCAAAATCGCTGAGCCTGAGCTGCCAGAGAAGATGCTCGCAAAGGCTCACGCCCTTGGCAACCGTGGTCTCCGCGGACGGCTTTTCCTCAGCCTCGCTCATCCTAAAGCCGTGCTCGCTCTTGACGAAGCTGTCCAGGAACTCTTCCCAGTTCAGGTCGTCGTAGCTTTGCTCGCCGGAGTTTTCAGCCGCGGATTCCGCTTCTTTTTCCCGGGGCGGAGGCTCAACGGCAGCGGTCTCCTCGGTCCGGTCCTCCTCCAGGATCGGGTTCTCGGTCATTTGCTGGTTGATGAGATCTGAGAGCTCCAGCCGGCTCAGCTGCAAAAGCTTGATCGCCTGCTGGAGCTGGGGCGTCATCACCAGCTGCTGAGTCAGCTTTAAACTTAGCTTAAGGTCTATCGCCATCTTTTTCTCTTACAGTGAAAATTCTTCTCCCAGGTAAAACTTGCGGGCCAGCTCGCTTGAGACGATTTGTTCAGGCCGGCCTTCAATCAAACTCTTCCCCTGATTTATTATCAACGCTCGATCACAAATTTTCAAGGTTTCGCGCACATTATGGTCGGTGATGACGACTCCAATGCCCCGGTTCTTCAAATCCCGCACCAGCTCTTTGATCTCCGCGATAGCCAGGGGGTCAATGCCGGTGAAAGGCTCGTCAAGGAGAATGAAGCTGGGATTGATCACCAGGCTCCTCGCGATCTCGGTTCTCCTGCGCTCGCCTCCGGAGAGCGTGGTCGCGGCCTGATCCCTGAGGCGCTTGATCCCGAAATCGTCAAGCAGCCGCTCCACCACTTTTCCCCGTTCGTCCGCGGCCAGGTTTGAAATCTCCGCGATGGCCATCAGGTTCTCCTCAACCGTCATCCCCCGGAAAATGGAAGGCTCCTGGGGGAGATAAGTTATGCCTCTTCTCGCGCGCTCCCACATCGGAAGATGATCAATGCGATCATTGTCAATGTAGATCTCGCCTTGTTCGGCCGCGACCAAGCCGACCAGGACATAAAAAGTTGTGGTCTTGCCCGCGCCGTTCGGCCCAAGCATTCCTAGCACCTCCCCGGAGTTGATCTCAAAGGTGATGCCGTCCACCACCCGGCGCCCGCGGTAGCTTTTGGCGAGACCGGCCGCTCGGAGCCTGGTTTTCGCCTTATTCATTTTTGACCTTCTCAAATTGGATTCGGGGGCTGGTGACTACAAGCAGGCTGCGACTGAGGTCGAACTCCATCTCCTCCCCCTGCACCGTCTGTCCTCCATCGACCAGCTCAGGGTTGCCTCGCAACCATATTTTATTCGCGTCTTTCAGATATTCCAGCTCGTCGCCGGCAGCAAGAGATTTTCCCTCGCTCAGCTTGACCGCGCCCGAAGCCAAGAGCTGGCTGACCTGGCCGCTCTGGAGGTAGTTCACGGTCAGCCGGTCGCAGTGAATCTGGCTTGCGGCCTTCCTGACCACAACCTTTCCCTCAAAAGTGGCCCGACGCTCATTCAAGGACAGGCTCATTTTGTCCGCATCTATCTCCACCGTTTCGCCCGGCTTCCAGGTGAAGCCGCTGAAAGCGATCTCGGTCTTAGCGTTTTGTTTCTGCGCAAAAACCGCGCTCGCTAAAGCCAGCCCCAACGCGACTGCTGAAACTATCCTTCTCATATAGCTCGCTTCACGAACCTGCCTTTAATGTCAGAGAGAATCTCAATTTGGCCGGTCCTGAAATCAAATATGTAGCCCTTGCCTTTGAATTCCAGGCCGTCTCCGTGGACAGCGATCTCGCGGCCGCCCGAGCATTTCCGGCCTTCAATGTCATAAATAAGCTCTGAGGTTTGGGCAAGATATTTGTTGAATCTCATTTCAACTTGGTCGCGCATCCTTACCTGCCTGGTATCGCGGAAATAGTTCCCGGTTTTGCCTTTCACCGAAACTATGCCCTGCGCGGTTAAAATTTTTATCTCCGGCTCTGCAAACTCGGCCTGGCCCTGGTCATTATTGTAATTAAAGTCCCTGCCCTGCATCCAGAATCTCACCTGGCCGTCCTCAGCGCGCGAAGCGAGAAACTCGCCCTGGAGCTCAAGGTCTGACTTGAGCGAAATTTCCTCCCCCCTGTTGTCCCTGGCCCGGCCGATAAAGTAAAGCGCGATCATCCCCGCCACCAGCGCGAACCCGAAAAGATATTCAAAAATTTTCTTCAGCCGCAAACGGGACTTTTTATCCGGTTTCCTCATCTTCCCGCTTAAAATAATAGCATCACCCGGCGCTGGTGTAAAGGAAACGCGAAGCCGGGAGCGAGATTGGGATTTACTATTTGGCGGATTCCAGAACCCTCTGGTAGCAAGCGACGATCCGCTCGCAAACCTTCTGCTCGTCCAGATTTTGAAGCGCAAACCTTCTCGCGCTCTGGCCGAGATTTTGGGCAAAGGATGGGTCTTTAAGAAGCCGCTCGATTGCGCCGGCGAGAAGCTTTGAGTCTTTGGGGGGCACAAGAAGCCCGGTCTTCTCATTCTCAACCACCACCTGGCAGCCTTTCAGATCGCTGGCCACGATGGGCTTTTCCATGGCGGCCGCCTCGATCAGGCTTCTGGGGAAACAGTCGCGGTGAGTCGGGAACACAAAGATGTCCATCAGGCTGAAAATTTTTTCCATATCTTTGCGGTTTTCGAGCATAAGGGTTCGGTCAGCTATTCCCATTTGCCTGGGCAAATCTTTGGGGATGGTGCCGGCCTCGCTGGGGAAATAAAAACCCGCGGTTAAAAGGAAAAGCTCTGGATATTTTTTGCTCAATTCTTTGAAAGCCGCGAACAATTCGGCAAAACCTTTTTCGTAAACATATCTTCCCGAGCTGCCGATCACTTTGGCTGACTTTGGTATGCCGAGCTCGGCCCGCAATCGGTCTCGTTCTTGAGCGGAAATTTTGCCGGGGTCGAAGCGGGAAAGATCAACCCCGTTTCCCTGGATGAACAATTTTTTTTCTTTCACGATGTCGAGGCTGAGGTAAAGCTCATAATCGAGCGGATTTTCAACCATAACCAGGTCGGTGAGCGCAGCCGCTATTTTTTCCATCAGAATGAAAAATCTCCTCCCCGGGCTGGGCGGCATTTCCCGGAAAATCGGCCGCGCGGTGTTGACCACCGGAATTCGGGCGAGCTTGGCGGCAATGGCTCCGAGCAGAGTGGTCTTCGGGAGCTGGGTATGGATCAAATCAAATTGTTTTCTCTTGAAAACGCGATACAGCCTTGCGACCGTGAGCAAGTCGGCGAAGGGGGATATTTTTCTCTTGATGGGGACCTCAATAAACTCCACTCCTATTTTTTTGAAGAACTCGATGTTTTCGGGAAACTCCAGAGTGGAGATGGCGCTGAGCTCAAAGCCCTGCTTGCGGAGATTGGTCAGCTGATTGTAAAACAGAATAATAAACGAGGTGTCAATGGTGCTTACAAACGCAATTTTTTTTCCCTTGAAATCGGCCAAGCCACAACTCCCCCGACAAAATTATTCTAACATTGCCGCGGCCAATTGGCGACCAGCCCTGCCCTTGCTTCGGCGGTGGGAGAAAAATTCCTCCGAGCAGCAGGCGCAAAGGCCGAGATCATCAATCTGGTCCAAACCGATCCCAGATTCCTTCAAAACCGAAAAAATCGCGGCCTTGAGATCAAGATGATACGCATCTTCTTCCCCCCGCCAGATGGCTCCGGCCCCTTGCGGGAAACGATCCTTGAATTCGGAAATAATCTCATCGCCGACCGGGTAGCATTTCGGGCATACGCCCGGGCCAAGCGCGGCGATCAAATCCTTAAGCTCCCCTCCCTTTGCGGTTATTGCCTTGAGCGCGTTCTCGATTATTCCGGCCACAATTCCTTTCCGGCCGCAATGAGCAATGGCCAGGATTTTTCGCTTCGGGTCCAGGAGCACGAGCGGGAAGCAGTCAGCCACCAGCACGCCGATTCCAATATCTTTCTTTGTTGTAACCATTCCATCAAACTCAAGCCCGCGCAGCCGGTCCTCAGCAAGCGGTTCGCGGTCAAGGTCCAGCACTTTAGCGCCGTGGACCTGATGAACCGTGACCAGGGATTTCAGTCCGATGACTTCTCTCACTTTCCGGTAATTGCTCAGCACCAGCTTTTTATCATCCCCGACCCGGAAACTCATATTCAGTTCGGCATACGGACCGGAGCTGAACCCGCCTTGCCGGGCGAAGAAAAAATTGTGGGCGCCGGCATTCAAGAGCGGCTCGGACTGGTAAAAGATCAGCCCCTTTTGCTGGATGCGCCTCATCGGTCAAACTCTTCAAGCCTCTTGATCACAGACTCCATGTCATCCGGGAGCGGCGAAGTGAAAAGCATTTTCTGCCCGGTTAGGGGATGAACGAATCCGAGCTTGTAAGCATGGAGCGCCTGCCGCTTCAGGTTTTGAAGCGCGGACCTGACTTCAGGCGCCAGCTTTTGCGAGAGCGCGCTCCGCCGGCCGTAAAGGGGGTCTCCGACCAGCGGATGGCCGGCTTCGGTCATATGCACGCGGATCTGATGGGTGCGGCCGGTGAAAAGCCTGCACTCAACCAGCGCGAAATGCTTGAAGCGCTTTTTCAGTTTCCATTCCGTGATGGCCAGCCGGCCTTTGCCGGTCCGGCCCGTCATTTTCAAGCGATGAGCGGGATTGCGGCCGATGAGCGATTCGATCCTGCCCGATTCCTTCGGCATATTGCCCCAGACCAGCGCCAGATACGCGCGCTCGATATCATGCTCCCTGAACTGCGAACAAAGGCCGATGTGGCCGCGGTCGGTCTTTGCGATGACCATCACCCCGCTGGTCAGCTTGTCCAGCCGGTGCACGATCCCGGGCTTGAGCACTCCTCCGATTCCGCTTAAATCCTTGATCAAATAGAGAAGCGCGTTCACGAGCGTGCCCGTCATTTTCCCGGGCGCGGGATGAGTGCTCAGCCCCGCGGGCTTATCGATCACCGCGAGATGCTCGTCCTGATAAATAATCTTTAAAGGAATGGACTCCGGCTCAGGCTTTGCCGGCCTGGCCTCCGGTATTGAAACCTGGACTCGATCCCCTGCCTTGACTTTGGTCGCGGGCTTGGCCTTTCGGGAGTTGACCAGCACCCTGTCCTGTTCAATCAGCCGCTTGATCTGGGACCGGCTCAAAAACTCCGGCCTTCGGGCAAGAAACGCGTCAAGCCGGATCGGCTCTTTCTGCTCTTCCGAGACCTCAATTTTTAAATTGGTTTCCACGCCGGATATTTATCCACAAATACCTTCAGACCCCAATTATTATAATACATTTGGGCTGCAAGGTAGAGCCGCAGCTTAAAGCCCCCGATTTTGGACGCTGCCATCAGCGAAAAACGCGGACCGTCAAATCCTGAGCATTCGAATTTTTGTTCCTGATTTCAATAGCTTGTAGATTTTTATCAAACCAGATGAATTTTTTGCTTGACATTGTTTTTTCCTTTTTGTTAAAATGGGGGGGTATAAAAACCGGATAAAAAGCTAAGGCAGGAGGGGCGCAGATGGCAGCTTGCAGCTCTCGGAGCTTTAAAGGTGTAATTCTCTTTCTTTTCTGCTTTTTGTTTCTTTTTCTCGTTCCTGATCGATCATTGGCGCAAAAGCCAGGTGCGCATTTCTGGGGCAATGCAGATGGCGACGAGTCTCTTACCAGCAAGGATCTATCAATTTTGAAACAGGTTCTTGCTGGTGGCACCGACAGTCTTTACGGCACTATCCCTCAGACCAA
>Ga0315280_10000993_pt1 | contig 50574 bp, 46 predicted proteins | sample YL17G06_40_MG_FD_203697 | JGI IMG/M metagenome (GOLD analysis project Ga0315280, IMG submission 203697) | Sediment microbial communities from Yellowstone Lake, YNP, Wyoming, USA - YL17G06_40 | ecosystem: Environmental > Aquatic > Freshwater > Lake > Sediment | place: USA: Wyoming | collected... | reverse complement strand
TGTAAGTCATTTGTTATTAACATGATATAGCGCCGATTTCCATCGGATTTCGCTGCGCTTTTCATGTGGTTCCATGGTATAATTTCGCTTCGAGCACCAAGCGAATAAGTCATTATAAACATTAAGGTTTCAATCAGCTGCGGTGGGTGAAAAGGAAGAGACTTTGAGCATGCAGGATACGGGATCAAGCGTGCCGGAGGCCGAGAGCCCGGAGATTGCCGCCGCGATCGGCGGAAGCACGGCGGAAGACGCCTACGGCGCCGACAAGATCAAAGTCTTGGAAGGCCTCGAGGCCGTGCGCCTGCGGCCTGCCATGTACATCGGGTCGACGTCGGTTGAAGGGTTGCACCACCTGGTTTACGAGGTGGTGGACAATTCGGTCGACGAGGCTCTTAACGGCTACTGCTCGCGGATCGAAGTCACGGTCCACATCGAGAACAGCATTACCGTCGTGGACAACGGGCGTGGCATCCCGACCGACTTGCATCAACAGTCGCAGAAGTCGGCCGCAGAAGTTGTCATGACCATGCTGCACGCCGGCGGCAAGTTCGACAACGACTCCTACAAGGTTGCCGGCGGCTTGCACGGCGTCGGCGTGTCGGTTGTCAACGCGCTGAGCCAGCGTCTGGACCTGGAGATCTGGCGCGGCGGCAAGGTGTACGAGCAAAGCTACGAGCGCGGGAAGCCGGTTACGGAGTTCAAGGAGACGGGGACCACGAAGAAGCGCGGTACGAAGATCACCTTCAAGCCCGACGCGACCATTTTCGAGACGCTCGAGTTCAATTTCGACACGATTGCGGGCCGGCTGCGCGAATTGTCATTCCTGAACCGCGGGCTGGAAATCATTCTCGAGGATCTGCGCTTGGATCGGCGCGCGGAGTTCAAGTATGAGGGAGGAATCGTCTCGTTCGTGGAGCACTTGAATATGAACAAGAACGTCCTTCATCCGGCGCCCATTTACTTCGAGGCGCGGAAGGAGGACGTGGTCGTCGAAGTGGCCATACAGTACAACGACGGCTACAGCGAAACGATCTTCTCGTTTGCCAACAACATTAACACGCACGAAGGGGGCACGCACCTGATCGGCTTCAAGTCGGCGCTGACGCGCACGCTGAACTCCTGCGCGCAGGCGCGGGATCTGCTCAACGATCTCAAAGAGAATCCCACCGGCGAGGACGTGCGCGAAGGGCTGGTGGCCGTCGTCAGCGTGAAGCTGCGGAGCCCTCAATTCGAAGGGCAGACGAAGACCAAGCTCGGCAACAGCGAGATCAAAGGGATCGTCGAAACGGCGGTCAACGAGAACCTGGGAGCGTTTTTGGAAGAAAACCCGCAGTGGTCGCGCAAGATTCTAGCGAAAGCGGTCGAGGCGGCGCGCGCGCGCGAAGCGGCGCGCAAGGCGCGCGACCTGACGCGGCGGAAGGGCGCCCTCGATGCCGCCCTGCTTCCGGGCAAACTTGCCGACTGTCAGGAGCGAGACCCGAAGTTCTCAGAGATCTTTATCGTCGAGGGAGACAGCGCGGGCGGCTCGGCCAAGCAGGGCCGCGATCGCAGATTCCAGGCCATTCTTCCCATTAAAGGGAAGATTCTAAACGTCGAAAAGGCGCGGTTCGACAAGATGCTGAGCAACCAGGAAATCACCGCCATGATCTTGGCGATCGGAACCGGCATCGGCAAAGAGGATTTCACTCTCGAAAAGCTCCGCTACGACCGGGTCATCATCATGACGGACGCCGACGTCGATGGTTCCCACATCCGCACGCTGCTGCTCACGTTCTTCTACCGCCAGATGCTGGAGTTGGTGGAGCGGGGCCACATCTACATCGCTCAGCCTCCGCTGTACTCCGTAAAGCACGGAAAGACCATCAAGTACCTCCGAAGCGAGCGCGAGATGGAGGAGTATCTCATGCAGCGTGCCACGCAGGACGTCGTGGTGACGGTCGAAAAGAGCGGCCAGCAGTTCAGCGGGGCGCCGCTGGTAAAGTTGCTGAAAGGGGTCAACGAGCGCACGTCGATCTATGCCAAGCTCAACCGCCGCCTGGAAAACGCCGAGTTGCTGGACCGGCTGCTGCAGTTCGTGGCCGGCGAGGGCGCCTTGCTGCAGAAAGGCTTTACGCTGAAGCAGCTCTTCGAGCAGAGGGAGCTGCTTGAGCTATTGGGTGGCGTGTTGAAGGAGATCGGCTACGAGCACACGATTCTGGACGACGAGGAGCACGGGCTGCACTCGCTGGTCATTCAAAAGGACGGCAACGGCAGCAAGCTGGCCATCAACTGGGATTTCCTTTCGTCGGTGGAGTGGCAGCGCCTGTTTCACCTCTACGCGGAGATGGCGCCGTTCGAAAAGCCTCCTTTCACGGTCAGGCAGAACGGCGGCAGAGTCACAGTCGAGTCTCGTGAGGAGCTGCTCGAGCACGTGCTCTCGCTCGGCAAGAAGGATCTCACCATCCAGCGTTACAAGGGCCTGGGTGAAATGAACCCGGTGCAGCTCTGGGACACCACCATGAATCCGGAATCGCGAACGCTGATGAAAGTCTCGATTGGCGATGCGGTGCAGACCGACGCCATATTCACGATCCTGATGGGAGACGCCGTCGAACCGAGACGCCGTTTCATCGAAGAGAATGCCCTCAACGTTCGCAATCTGGATATTTAGAACTCCGCCATGAATGCAGCACTGGAGCCAGTGCCCGTTAATCTGATTGACGAGATGCGCAAGTCCTACCTGGACTACGCCATGAGCGTCATTATCGGCAGGGCCCTGCCCGATGCGCGCGACGGGCTCAAGCCGGTGCATCGCCGCGTGCTGTACGCGATGCAAGACCTGGGCAACACGTACAACAAGCCTTACAAGAAGTCGGCGCGCATCGTAGGCGACGTCATCGGCAAGTACCATCCGCACGGGGAGAGCGCGGTCTACGACACCATCGTGCGGCTGGTCCAGGATTTTTCGATCCGATACCCGCTGATCGACGGGCAGGGCAACTTCGGCTCGGTCGACGGCGACAACCCTGCAGCCATGCGCTACACCGAGATCCGCATGGCACACCTGGCCGACGAGCTGCTTGCGGACATCGAAAAGGAGACCGTCGATTTCGGCCCCAACTATGACGGATCGCTGACGGAGCCGCTGGTGCTGCCGGCCAAGTTTCCCAACCTGCTGGTCAACGGGTCTTCCGGGATCGCCGTCGGGATGGCGACCAACATTCCGCCCCACAATCTGACGGAGATCATCAACGCGACGATCCTTTTGATCGAAAAACCGGAGGCGACTCTGGATGAACTGATCGCGCTGGTGCCGGGACCGGACTTCCCCACTGCAGGATTCATCTACGGCCGTTCCGGGATTCGCGCCGCTTACGAGAGCGGGCGCGGCATCATCGTCATGCGGGCCCGGGCTGCCATTGAGCGCCTTGGACGCGAGCGCGAAGCGATCGTAGTGACGGAGATTCCCTTCCAGACCAACAAAGCCAAGCTGATTGAGCGCATCGCCGAGTTGGTCCGGGACAAGAAGCTGGAAGGCGTGGCCGACATCCGTGACGAATCGGACCGCGAGGGGATGCGCATCGTTATTGAGATCAAGAAAGAGCAGCCCGCCCAGGTGGTGCTGAATAACCTGTACAAGATGACGCCGATGCAGTCGAGCTTCGGGGTCATCCTGCTGGCGATCGTCAACAACCAGCCGCGCATCCTGTCCCTGGCGGATGCCCTGACCTGCTTCATCGACCATCGCAAGGAGGTGGTCCGGCGCAGGACCGTGTTCGAACTGGGGAAGGCGGAGGCGCGCCTTCACATCCTGGACGGCCTCCGGCGCGCGCTCGACATGCTGGACGCCATCATTACCCTCATCCGCTCTTCCAAGGAACCGGCGGTTGCCAAGGAAGGCCTGATGACGCAGATGCAGTTCAGCGAACTCCAAGCGCAAGCCATCCTCGACATGCGACTGCAGCGCCTGACCGGGCTTGAGCGCGAGAAGATCTACGCCGAGTACGAGGAGATGCTGAAGCTCAGCGCCCGCCTCAAGGAGATCCTGGCGAGCGAGCAGGTTCTCAAGGGCGTCGTCGTGGGGGAGTTGAAAGAGCTGCAGAAGGCCTACCGAGATGCGCGCCGCACCGAGATCGTGGACGAGGAAGTCGAGATTAGGCTCGAAGACTTGATTGCCGTCGAGGATGTCGTGATCACGGTTACGCACTCCGGCTATATCAAGCGCACCAGCGCATCGCTGTATCACTCGCAGGGCCGGGGCGGTAAGGGCCGCATCGGCATGACCACGCGCGAGGAGGATTTCATCGATCACGTTTTCGTCGCCTCGACGCACAGCTACCTTCTCATCTTCACCAACCTGGGCCGGGTCTACTGGCTCAAGGTTTATGAGATCCCCGATGTCGGGACTGCCGGCAAGGGCAAGGCGATTGTCAACCTTGTCAACATGTCTAAAGAGGAGAAGACTGCGGACATCGTCGCGGTCAAGGATTTCGACGTCGACCGCTACGTCGTAATGGCGACCCGCAACGGCATCGTCAAGAAAACCGCGCTGAGCGAGTACTCCAATCTGCGCAGCTCGGGGATCATTGCCATCACGGTGCCGAAAGACGACGAACTGATCAGGTGTCAGCTGACCGACGGCTCCTACGACATTCTGCTCGCGACGCGCAACGGCAAGTCAATTCGGTTTTCAGAAAAGGACGTGCGCGAGATGGGGAGAACCGCGCGCGGCGTGATCGGGATTCGGCTTAGGAAAGGCGACACGGTCGTGGCGATGTCGGCTCTGACGGGCGACGGCCAGTTTCTCACCGTTACCGAGAAGGGGTTCGGCAAACGGACCGGCGTGGAAGAGTACCCGCGACACGGACGCGGCGGCTCGGGCGTGATCAATATCCGCGTCGGGGAGAAAAATGGCGGTGTGGTCAACACCTGCCATGTCCGCGAGGACGCCTGCGTCATGTTGATTACGGCACAGGGAAAACTGATCAAGCTTTACGTCGACCAGATCCGGAACACGCAGAGCCGCGCCGCCCTCGGCGTCAAGTGTATTGACCTTGAGGAAGGGGACTTTGTGACCAGCGTGACCGTGGTGGCCGGCGAGGAGTCAGGTTCAGAGGAGTCGGAGAGTGAGAGTTCGCCGTCGTGATTCACGGTTGTGCTTGATCGGATGCATGCTTGTTGCACTGCTCGCAGGGTGCAGCTCCAGCTCGCGTGAGCTGCTGGATCAGGCGGAGGCGAGCTGGCGCAAGGGGCGCTACTACGATGCGATTCAGGCCAACGAGGATCTTTACAGCCGCGAACGGTACGGCAAGTATGCCGCGGGCGCGCTTCTGAAGATCGGCAACATCTATTACCTCAACCTGCGCCAGGTCAAGCAGGCGATCGAGTTCTACGACAAGCTCACCCGGGAGTTTCCCAACAGCCCGGAAACGCTGGAGGCGCGCCGGCAGTTGGCCGCCATTTATGTCAACGAAGTCATCGACCTGGATCAGGCTATCGCTCAATATGACAGACTTCTGGAGGCGAAGAATCTCGCCGACCGCCCGGACATTCTGTTCCGGCGCGCCGATGCCTACTTCAAGAAAGAAGATTACGACCGTGCACTGCGGGAGTTGCGCAGCCTGGAGGACTCCGGCATCACCGGCCGTCTCGCCGACCAGGTGTCACTTAAGATCGGTAGCATCTATCAGATTCAAAAGAAATTCGAGGAGGCCTTGGAGCCGTTCCGCAAGGCCATCGATGCGTCTTCCCCGGAATACCGGCGGCGCGCGATTCTCGAGGTGGCGGAAACGTACGAGAATCTGTTCGAGTTCGATAAGGCCATCGAGACGGTCCGCATGCTGGACAAGACTCCCGAGAACGAGGCGTACGTCCAACGCGAAGTCGAACGCATGAACGCAAGACGCAAGCAGGTCGAGAAGGGCGGCGCCTTGGAACGGGATCGGCGCGGCAGTGGTAGCAGCGGGGCACGCAAAGGCGGAAAGGTTGCAACAACGGCCAAGATGCCAGGACACGAAATTGGTGCCAGGCGCCTTTTTTCCGCGACGCTATGATCCATCCACTGAATATCCCGAGCGAAAAAAGGTGCCTGGCACCAATTTCGGCGGATGCGCGCGGCTTTCTAGAATCTGAAATCGGCCGTATAATTGATGGGTTGAGATGGCTGTGGCTTGACAGCCAATAGGAGCAAGAGTAAGTTATGCCGTCGTTAGAGGAAGGAGGTGCATAGGTTGGCGGAAGTGATGGTCAATGAAGGTGAGTCTCTCGAGAGCGCCCTTCGACGCTTCAAGCGCAAGGTTCAGCAGGAGGATATCATCAAGGACGTCAAGAAGCATTCCTTTTACCTGAAGCCTGGCGAAAAGAAACGGATCAAGCAGGCACTCGCGCGCAAGAGACTGCGCAAGAAGATGCGCGGCATGCGCGGCTAGTGTGCGGCACACGCAAAACCGCAGATGAGCGCAGATGAGCGCAGATTGATTTCCGTGTTCATCCGCGTTCAGCTGCGGTTTCGTTTTTGATCGCGCACACGGGTGGGAACTGATGACGGAATATGAAAGGATTCAGGAAGCAGTAGCCGCGGTTCGGGCGCGTTGCGGGGCACGCCCGACCGTTGGCCTGATCCTCGGGTCAGGCCTGGGCGGCTTCTGCGAGACCATGCACCACCGAGAGGCGATGCGGTTCGAGGAGATCCCTCATTTCCCGCGCGCCACAATCGCCGGTCACGTCGGCCACTTGGTCTCCGGCGACGTGATGGGAGTGCCGGTGGCCGCACTGGCAGGACGCACGCATTTCTATGAGGGGAATTCCATGGCTCAGGTCGGTTTCCCCGTCCGCGTCCTCGGGTGTCTTGGCATCCGGCAACTCATCGTCACGAATGCAGCGGGTGGAATCAACGAGGCTTTCCAGCCGGGAGACCTGATGCTGATCCGTGACCACATCAACCTGATGGGCGCGAACCCGCTGGTCGGAGGAAACATCGATGAGCTGGGGCCGCGCTTCCCGGATATGAGCCAAGCGTACGATTCAGCCATGTGCGAGGTGGCCCTGCGAGCCGCAGCGCGGAGCGGTGTGGAACTGAGGGTCGGGGTGTACGTCGCGCTTCCCGGCCCCAGCTACGAAACGCCCGCGGAGATCCGCATGTGCCGGATCCTCGGGGGCGACGCTGTCGGCATGTCTACGGTTCCCGAAGTGATTGTGGCGAATCATATGGGCATCCGCGTGCTCGGCCTCTCCTGCATCACCAATATGGCGGCCGGTCTCCTGCCGCGCCGGCTCTCGCACGAAGAGGTGATCGAGACCACCGAAAAGACGAAAGAGAAATTCTCTCTGCTTCTGACTTCTCTCATCCCTGTGCTGCAGGAACTTGGAGATGGCTCAGGGTCGGTTTGATTGGAACGGCAAACCCCAAGGACCTCCAAGACCACAAAGTGCGTGCAGGATGTGGTTTGGGATCTTGGAGGTCTTTTCGGTTCAGGCTCAAGATGGCGGGGTGGTTGGGTGCAGCGCAGATTTCAACGCATCATTGTGATCGTGCTCGACGGCGTGGGCGCAGGGGAGATGCCCGATGCCGCCGATTGGGGTGACGCCGGCAGTGACACTCTGGGCCATATCATCGCGGCCGAACGGACGCAGCTTCCGCATCTCGCTGACCTGGGTCTGGCTGCCATACGGCCATTCGCCGCCCTGCGGACGCCCAAGCAGGTGCGCGGCTCCTTCGGCAAAGCGGCGATTCAGTCCAACGGCAAGGACACGACGGCCGGACACTGGGAGATGGCCGGAATCCTGAGCATGGCGCCCTTTCCCACGTACCCGTCAGGGTTTCCCCCGAGGATCATCGAGCCTTTCGAGCAGGCGATCGGGAAGAAAGTGCTCGGCAACAAGCCGGCATCTGGAACCGAAATCATAAAGGAGCTCGGTGACGAGCATGTGCGCACGGGAATGCCGATCGTGTACACATCGGCGGACTCCGTCTTTCAAATTGCCGCTCACGAGGAGGTCACTCCGCTCGGGGAGCTCTACCGCATCTGCTTGATTGCACGCAATCTGCTCGACGGACCGGATCGAGTGGCGCGCGTGATTGCGAGGCCGTTTATCGGTTCCTCCGGCAAGTACCGGCGCACCGGCAACCGCCGGGATTTCGCGATTCCGCCGCCCGCGGCGACGTTGCTGGACTGGATGAAAAGCGCGGGGCTGACAGTGACCACCGTCGGCAAGGTCGCGTCGATCTTCGACGGCCGGGGAGTCACCGAGGATCTACCGGCTCATTCCAACGACGAGAGCATGGACGCGACGCTTGCTGTTCTTGCGCGGCCTTCCGAGGGGCTGATCTTTAGCAACTTCGGCGACTTCGATACGCTCTGGGGCCACCGCAATGATTGCGCCGGCTTCGCCCGCGGCCTCGAGGCTTTCGATCGAAGACTTCCGGAACTGCTCTGCGCTTTGATGCCGGACGACTGCCTGATCCTCACGGCCGACCACGGCTGCGATCCCACCACTCCGGGCACCGATCACACGCGTGAGTATGTTCCGATCCTGGTTTTTGCGCGCAAGCTCGCGGGAAACGTGAATCTGGGCACGCGCAGCTCCCTGGCCGATATCGGCCAAACCGCCGCCGAGAATTTTGGGCTGCTCCTGCCGGTGGGCAAATCTTTTCTCAGAGATCTGCGATAGTGCCCGGCGGAAGAATCAGCTCGCAGATGTATGGCAGGTTCCGATAACGCTGGTCGAAATCCAGTCCATAGCCCACGACAAACTTGTCGGGCACGTCAAATCCCACATAGTCCGCGTGCACGTCAATCTGCCGCCGGGAAGGTTTGCTGAGCAGCGTTACGACGCGCAGAGACTGCGGATTTCGCGACTGCAAGTTTTCCAGCAGGTAATGAAGCGTAAGGCCCGTGTCGAGGATGTCCTCGACAAGCAGGACATCCTTCCCTTCCACGCTCTCATCGAGGTCTTTCAATATGCGCACTTCACCGCTGCTTTTGATGCCGGAACCGTAGCTGGCGACCGCTATGAAATCAACAGAGACGCCCACGCCGATAGCACGTATCAGGTCGGCGTGGAAGATGGTTGCACCTTTGAGAACGCCGATCAAGTGAGGTGTTCTTCCTTGATAGTCCGCGGTGATCTGGAGGGCGAGCTCTACAACGCGATTTTGAATCGTCTCCGCATCAAGCAGGATCGGGCCGAGCGCTTCATTCAGATGACGAAACCAATCGACAGCCACAAAACCTCCCTTCCATGACGAAATTGGTGACAGGCGCCTTTTTCGCCCGGGATATTTCGATGGATGGATCAAAGGGCCGCCGAAAAAGGCGTCTGTCACCAATTTCGTCTGCACGCAAAGCAGTGTAATCCTTATCACAAAGAGCGCGCAACGGGAACGCGCAGCAATAGCGCTTGATGAGGCGGGCGCGATGGACTAAATTCTTTTTCCACAGAACGGCGAAGGAAGCGGGAAGCTTCGGGTGAGATCGCGATGGAAACGAAACGAAAGTCCGTGCCCGTGCGGGTCGGTCAGATCCAGGTGGGCGGTGACGCTCCGATTGTCGTGCAATCGATGACCAACACCGACACCGAGGATGCACAGGCGACGGCCCAACAGGTGGCCGCGCTGGCAGGAGCCGGATCCGAGCTGGTCCGGATTACGGTCAACACGCACGTGGCGGCGCGCGCCGTCCCGGAGATCATGGAGCGGCTGGCGGATCTGGGCGTAGGTGTCCCGGTCATCGGAGACTTCCATTACAACGGGCATCTGTTGCTCTCTCAATACCCAGCGTGCGCGCGGGTGCTGGCCAAGTATCGCATCAATCCGGGAAATGTAGGCGCCGGCAAGCATCGCGATGAGAACTTCCGCAGGCTGATCGAGGTGGCGATCGAAAACGATAAGCCCGTGCGCATCGGTGTGAACTGGGGTTCTCTCGACCAGGCGTTGCTGGCGAGGCTTATGGACCAGAACCGGCTGGGTCCCGCGCCGCGTCCGGCCCGTGACGTCATGATTGAAGCCATGACCCTGAGCGCACTCGAGTCGGCGCGCATGGCCGAGGACTACGGGCTGGCACACGATCACATTGTCCTGAGCGCAAAGGTCTCCGGGGTCCAGGACCTGATTCTGGTATACCGATCGCTGGCGGCACAGTGCGACTATGCGCTCCATCTCGGGCTGACCGAGGCCGGCATGGGAGCCAAGGGGATCGTAGCCTCTACTGCGGCGCTCGCGGTTCTCCTCCAGGAAGGCATCGGCGACACGATCCGCGTTTCGCTCACCCCCGCCCCCGGCGGGGACCGAACGGAAGAGGTGCGTGTGGCCCAGCAGATCCTCCAGTCGCTGGAGATCAGGAGCTTCATGCCTCAGGTTGCCGCCTGTCCGGGCTGCGGACGGACTACCGCCACTTTTTTCCAGGAGATGGCTGACGAGATCGGGACCTATTTGCGACAGCAGATGCCGGCGTGGCGGAAGCGCTACCATGGAGTGGAAGAGCTTAGGGTGGCCGTAATGGGGTGCGTGGTGAACGGTCCCGGCGAGTCCAGGCATGCCAACATCGGAATCTCCCTGCCCGGGACGGGAGAAGAACCGAAGGCTCCTGTATATGTCGACGGCCGCTTGATGACTACCTTGCGCGGAGACACCATCGTCGCCGAGTTCATCGACATTTTGAACCGTTACGTTGATTCGCATTACGCCGCCGCGGTTTCGAACGATCGTTCCTGAGCGCCGAGTGCCCAGTGCCGGCGCCGCGGAACCTGTCTCGACTTGCGGGGGTATTGTTATCTCCAGACAAACCGATTTCTGGGAACGGAAACACTATGCTCAAGACGCACAATTGTGGTGAACTGCGAGCATCCGACAGCGGGAACTCCGTGACGTTGGCCGGCTGGGTGCACAGGCGCCGGGACCACGGAAGCTTGATTTTCATCGACCTGCGCGACCGTTCGGGCTTGGTGCAGATCAAGGTGGATCAGGAGAGCGGCGACTGCTATGGCGTGGCCGAGCGGCTGCGCAACGAGTTCGTTCTGAGAGTTCGCGGCACAGTTCGTCTCCGACCCGAGGGGACCGCCAACCCGAATTTGCCGACCGGCGAAGTCGAGGTGCTGGCCCAATCTCTCGAGATCCTAAATCCTTCCAAACCGCTGCCCATTCAGGTGGACGACGACGGCTACAAGACCGACGAAAGCCTGCGTCTCAAATACCGGTATCTTGATCTTAGGAGGGCGCGGCTGCAGAAAAACATCGCCCTGCGCCACAAGACCGTCAAATTCATCCGCGATTATCTGGACCGGGAAGGATTCTACGAAATAGAGACACCGATGATGATCAAAGCGACGCCTGAGGGGGCGCGCGACTACGTCGTGCCCAGCCGCTTGCAGCCGGGCAAGTTCTATGCGCTCCCGCAGAGCCCGCAGCAGCTCAAGCAGCTGCTGATGGTGGCCGGGTACGAACGCTACTTCCAGATCGCGCGTTGCATGAGGGACGAAGACCTGCGCGGCGACCGCCAACCGGAGTTCACCCAGCTCGATCTGGAGATGTCGTTTGTCGATCGCGAGGACGTTCTCGCCGTGGTCGAGGGGCTCATTAAGGGGCTGGTGCCCGCGGTCACACCGCAGAAGCGTTTCCTCGATCCGTTCCCGAAGCTGACCTACGATGAGGCGATGGCCCGGTTCGGCAGCGACAAGCCGGACCTGCGTTTCGGCATGGAGCTGGCCGACCTTACGGACATGTTCCGTGATTCCGATTTCAAACTGTTTGCTGAAGCCGCCGGCGCGGGACTGGCGGTCAAGGCGATCAAAGCGCCGGGGTGCGCCTCCTATTCGCGCAAGGATCTGGATGAGCTTGCGGAACTCGTCAGAGCCTCTGGAGCGAAACGCCTGGCTACGATTGCCTGGACCTCCGCAGGTTTGACGGGGAGCATTGCCAAGGCGCTCGGTGATGAGAATGCCTTGGAGCTGGCCCGCAGAATGAATGCGGCCAAAGGCGATCTGGTCTGCATTGTGGCGGAAAAGCTGATGACGGCCAACAAGGCCCTCGGCAGCCTGCGCCTCGAGTTTCGCGATCGGCTGAAACTCGCGCCGCCGGACCTGCTGGCCTTTGCATGGGTGGTTGACTTCCCCATGTTCGAATGGGACGAGGAGACGAAGACGTGGAGCTTCACGCATCACCCGTTCACCATGCCCAAGGAAGAACATCTGGACAAGCTCGAAAGCGACCCGGGATCGGTGGTGTGCAAAGCGTATGACCTCGTCTGCAACGGGTACGAACTCTCAAGCGGGAGCATTCGTATTCACCGCCGCGACGTTCAGGCGCGCATCTTCAAGCGGCTCGGGTACAGTGAGGAGGAGGCCCACCGCCGCTTCGGGCACATGCTGGAGGCTCTTGAATACGGCGCGCCGCCGCACGGCGGCATGGCGCCGGGAATCGACCGTCTGGTGATGCTGCTGGCTGACGAGCCGGATATCCGCGAGGTTATTGCCTTTCCGAAGACCGCCAGCGCCAGCGACCTGATGTTTGACGCCCCTTCCGAGATCGATCCCAGGCACCTGAAAGAGCTGCATCTGCGCATTGTCGAGTGACGAAGGACCGATTTGAGACCACGGGATCGCGGGCCTGGCAGCGATCGCTCCAGAGATGCCGCAGGATGGGGTCCACGATTCGAGGTTGAGCAATGCGGAGAAACTGCTTGACTACAATCTGAGCTCGTCCTTGAGGGCCTGGATCAGGTCTCCCGGCGTTCCGATTCGAAAAGACAATTGCCTTTCGGCGCGCATTTTCAGGAAGTGTTCTTTGTCGTGAGTAACGAGCCAATCGGGGCCGGCATGAATGGCGCCTGCCAGAACATGAGCGTCAGGCAAATACCTGACGTACATTTTCGCTGTCGCAAGCTGCCTGCTGGTCGGCGCGGGGGATGTTTCGACCTGTCCGATGGCAAGCAGTTGGGCCAGCAGTGGCAGAGAGGACGGCGATTTACGCCGCACTACGTCGTCACATTCGCGCAGTTCATTCGGGCTCACGATCAGCTTTAGAAGCCCTGCCTCGGCAAGGTGAAACAATTTGCGCGCCCCTCCTGTAGGCGAGAGAACCGCCGCAAAGATGACGCTGGTGTCGAGAAAGATCCTAAGGACGCTTTTTGGCGCCATGTTCTGCCCGAACCTCCCGCAGGGCGGTCAGCATCGACTCCAGTGATTCACCGGAGGAGCGCCATTCTTTGGCTAGTTTGTCGGCAATTTCATCCACTCGCGAGCGGCGCGGACTCATGACGACAACGCCATCCCCCAGATCAATCAGGGTGAGCGTGTCGCCTTCTTCAATGTTGCTGTGGTCGCGCAGTTCCTTGGGAAGCGTAATCACACCACGGCGCACTACCTGAACTTGAAAGGTATTGCTCATAATTCCGCTGTCTCCTGACTGACAATCCGTAAATCCACACATCAGTATAACGGATATTCTGTCCAAGTCAAAAAATTCGTCGGATGTTTATTGGTTACCGGGGGGTTTTACTTCTGGTGGAACGGCACAGAATTATCCCTTTCCGCAATCAAGAATCGTAGCGCAGCGCGGCGCGCGGGGTTCCAAGCGATCTCGGACCTGGCAACGACCTGATGTTCGACGCCCGTTGTGCAAGTCTCATGCACGGTCTGCTCTGCTCGGTCATTGCGTCGGTTCGCCAGGTTCCTGCGCAACCGCGAATACGAAGTTCACTTTGGTCGGCGCCTCAAGGCCTTTGAATCCGAAGATGTAAATTGTACTTAATGACATGTCGATAACTAGAGTGCAGTTTCCACGGGCCGTTTTTCTTTGCGATGCGAGAGACTGATGGAATGGCCGCGGGTGGAGAGGCTTTTCGGCGAAGAGACATGAACATTCTTAACAGGGGGCCTGAGAAAATGAAGGCCAGATTGCGCTTCGGTGGAATTGGCATGCTTGTGATCGGCGCCGCCATGGCAGGTGTTGCCTTGGTCGCCGGGCTGAAAGCGCCCGAGGGAGCGCTCACTCACGAGATGAAGTACAAAGACAGGGTGATCAGCGGCGTGTATAAAGTGTACGGCGCCGAGGATTGTCCGGTGCCGATGTGGCTGGCCAAAACTGTGTTCCGGAATGACATGAACGGCCGTGTCACCAATCTCAAGATTCGTTACAAGGTGTCGGAGTACTCTGATTGGTGTTCTTGGCACCAATACATTGCGGTGGATCCGACCCAGACGGTTGTGGATCTCTACTATCCTATCATTTCGAGTGCGTGCGCCAGACTAATGAGTCGAGCGCCCGCTGAGCTCCTGATGGAGGGGGAGTACGTTGATCCTGCCGGCCGCAAGCATCAGATATCAGAGACGCGCCGGCTGGCGATGCTGGAGCGCCACGAGTTTATCTTCTCAGATCTGACGGAGGAGGAACGAACTGCATCCTTCCAAGATCAGGACACCTACTCCCCTCTTCTGGCGGCGTATGTATCGCGCAACGATGATCCGGTGGCCCGCCTCGCCTCCATGGCGAATAAGAATGCCGGCGGTCTGGGAGCCCAAACCAGTGATGAAGATTGTATCAAGGTGATGGCCGCCCTTTACCAGATCATGCGCACGATCCACATCAGCTACCAGCACCCTGCCGAGGTCATTGATGAAAGAATGTCGTATGACAGTAAATTGGTGCAGAGCCTTCAGTATCCTCGCGACACCATCGAGAAGCGCAGCGGCACGTGCATTGACCTCGCCATTCTCTACGCTACCATGCTGAATTCGGTCGATATCCAACCATACCTGGTAAGCATGGACGGGCATTGTTTCCCAATGGGTCAAACTCCCAGCGGCCAGTTCGTGCCGGTAGAAGCCACTGGGGTGGGAGACGGCTACGCGAAAGGAATGGACTTCGGAGAGGCGGTAAAGAGTGGGATGGAGACGTGGAAGAAGGTGAACCAGAACGGGCGCTTTAATCTGGTAGACGTCCGCAAGTGTTGGATGGACGGAATCGCCAATCCTGAATTGGAACCGCTGCCGCCGGACATCTTGGAGAAGTGGGGTATTGTTGCCCTTGTTGAAGGTTCGGGCCGCAGGGCTTTGCCCGGGCCGGCACGCGGTGTAACCGCGCAAGACCTTGCGCCCCGAACTCCCGCATCTCCGGCCGTTCCCCAAAACGTGCCGGCGATAGCCGGCCGTTGGGCCTATACGGTGACCGCTCCTGATGGAAGAATGATCAACGGGCAGATGCAAATCTCCGGACAACCCGGCCGGCTGCAATTGACGGCCGTAGCGGCCTACCCGATGCTTGGATCTGACGGAAGGATGCATCAGTTCAGAGAAGAAGACTACTTTGTAGGCAGGCTGAGCGGTCAGAGCTTAGTAGCGCAATGCACCAACGCGACATACATGATGGACGGGCTTCAGATGCCGCCGCAGGGACTGCCATTACAGCTCAACCTTGTTATATCGCCCGATGGACGTTCGATGCAGGGACACGTTTCGAACGCCACGGGCATGGCTGCAGTTGTTGTTGCCCAGCGACAGCAATAGGAGCGGGCTGACAGTGCCGGCTTGGCGGCAGCCCGACTTACGGAGGGAGAAATACGAACATGGCAGCGTTACGACGGTATCCGACGCGGAGTTTGGGAGTGTTGGGTTTCCTGGCCGCAGTGTTGGCCGCGCAGGCTGCAGCTTCAGCCCAAGAGATCCGCTATGACGGCACTTACTCGCTTGCGCCCAACGGCGATATGGCTGTCACCATCAAGCTCGTTCCACCCATGGTGATATATCAAAAACTGCGCGAAAGCATCTCCAACCTCTATCTGGTTATGCGGGGGTTCGCTTCAAGCCGAGCAAACGCTGAAGTGGTCGAAAAGAAAGCTGATTGGGATGATTCGAATCGAACCCTCAGCTTCTCAATGAAGATCTTGGGCGCCGGGCACAACCTAGGCGACCGCTGGGAAGTGGAAGTCCCCAAGCCTACAGAGTTTTCGAACCTGGATGAGGCCAAGAGGACGTTCTATTTTAACGAATCCGCAGCCACGCCTGCGGGCACGATCCGTGGAATTTCCAAACTGATTCTGCCTGCCGAGGCAAAACAGTTCAAATGGGAAGAATCGCGACGTGTGGCCAGCTACGTGATGCCCCCGACAGGCGGCGCCTCGGGCAAGATTCTGCTGCTTTGGATCGCGGCTGTCGTTTTCCTCGGCGCCGGCGCTGCTCTCACGGTTGCTTCCTTTGTCATTAAGCCCGCTGTGGCTGAGACACAGAGCCTGCCTAGTGAAGGACCATAGAGCTCGCACGAGAATAGGATGATGAGGACCTGCTTTTGTTGGGCTATTGGTACGATCATACTGCTGTCGGTCTGTTCGAAGTGTATCGCGCCGCAGCGCTGGATTTGCCATCCGGAGGGCGTCGAGTCGTCCCGGTCCCTCTCCTGAATCTCCTGATTTTCCATGCCACCCAGGGCACTTTTCCCTTGTACCCCACGATAAGAAGTCCTATAGGTATTGATCAGGTAGGTCTTCACTACAAGCACTTTCGGGAATGGTAGCCTTGAAAACACACGACTTACGGCAGCCAAATACAGCAGATTGGCCGAAAATGCCCCGCAACTGCGAAAGTGTTGTTACCAGCGCTCGTGCGGATCTGTGCGGCGGGGTGCCGGGCGGCTAGCATTCCTACCGTACCCTCGAACTCAAAAAGTCTGAGACACGTGGCGGAGTGATCCGTCTTATGATTAGGGCGTGCTTCGTGAGTTGACGCGATGGAGAAGGTAATATTGGCCGATATGCCGCCGCTGACCTGTGCGGGTGAGGTCGACTTCGAACCGCTCGTGCACGCCCATGCGCGCTTCGTGTTCAAGATCGCTTATGCGGTCCTGCGGCATGTAGAAGACGCGGGGGATGTGGTCCAGGAAACCTTCTTGCGCGCGATTCGGTCCGGAAAGGCGGGCAGTGTCGAGCAGATGCGTGCCTGGCTGGCACGCATCGCCTGGCGCCTCGCTCTCGACCGGGTGCGGCGCAGATCCGGCAAGCGCGGCACGGGGCAATCGGAGGACATGCTGGCAGCGTTTCCGGCGTCCGGCCCGGGAGCGGAAGAATTGTTGCTGCATGTCGAGAAACTAACGCTGCTCGAGCAGTTGCTGAAGGGGGTCCCGCGCGGTCTGCGGGAAGCGCTGATCCTGTTCACGGTCGAGGGTATGACCTCTGAGGAGGTCGCTGCAGTGTTGGGAATCTCCACATCTGCGGTCCGAAACCGGGTCAATCGGGCGCGAAAGCACCTCAAGGAAAAGCTTGCTGCCTTGATGGAGGGCAGCCATGGATCATGATCTAAGGGAAAAGAAGCTGGATGAATGGCTCGACTCGGCACTCGCGGAATACGGCAGGGCCGAGCCGCGTTCCGGCATTGAGGCGCGCATCCTAGAACACGTGCGCAGCCGCCTTGCGCGAAAGGCTTGGCGGCTCCACTGGCGGCACGCTATTTGGGCGTCCGTCGGCGCCCTCGCGGTCCTGCTTTTCCTGATCGTGATATCCCCGAAGAACGAAAGACCATACGAGCCGGGTCTCGTCAAAGAAAGCGACCAGGAGCTGCTTTTGGGGATCGACGGATTGTTGAACCGGGAAGTTCCTGCTGCCCTGGAGCCGGCTCTCGTGCTGACCCAGGAAATCGCCAAGAGCAAGAAGGAGTAGGCCGGAACCGCGACGGCGGGCGATACGAATAATGCCCGTTTCATGCTGCGTGGAGGGAGTCATGAGATTCAGAGCGAACCCAGCCATCCCATTCCTATTCATCGCATTGCCACTCGCGATGCCGTTGCTTTCATTTCGGGCGATGCCCGGCGCGGAGCTGGGGACATGGTGGCGGGACTCCGGAGTGGTGCGCGATTTGCGGCTCAGCGACAATCAGATCAGGCAGATCGAACAGTCGTTCCTGAACCATCGGTCCGAGCTTAACAATCTGGCTGCTGAATTGCAGCGTCAGGAAGCCATCCTTCAGTCCATCATCGAGAGCTATCGCCTCGACGAAAAGAAAGCTGCCGCACAGATTGACCAGGTGGTGACGGCCCGCGCCCGGCTGGAAAGAGAAAAGACCATGATGGCGCTCGACATCCGGCGGACCGTTGCCCTCGATCAGTGGAAGAGACTGCAGGAGATCCAGCGCGCACAAGCGGCCGCGGCGGCGGCTTCTTCGCCGGCATCTACCAAGCCTGCCCCGAAGGCAGAGGCAGGCGCGCCGGGCGCGGAGGAGCCGGTCTACCAGATTGGCGGCCCGGTAACCGATCCCGTTCCCATCCAAAGACCGATGCCCCCATTCACTGCCGAGGCGAACCAGAAGAAAGCGCAAGGAAGCGTCCTTCTGGAAGCCGTCATCGGCAAGGATGGGATCGTTCGCAGCGCGAAGGTGCTGCGCGGGATCGGATACGGTCTGGACGAGTCGGCCGTTGAAACGGTCACAAAAAAGTGGATTTTCAAACCTGCGACGCTGAACGGCCAACCCGTGAGTGTCCAAGCGAAAATCGAAATCATGTTCCGCATGTATTGAGGAGGTAGCCGGTGGTGGAGAGTCTGCCGAGTGTAGTAGCCTCGCGATCCAGCAGCCTGCCGTTGCCCTCTGTCCCCCGAATGAACACTTTCATGAGGAGTCGGATACGCACGCGCAAACAGTCCTTTACATCGGTGACGGTAGTATTTTCCCCTCTGCTGTTGTGCCTCCTTGTCCCGCACTACTCTCCAGCTCAAAAGGCCGCTTCAGGGCAGAAGGCCGGACAGGCCGATCATACAATCCGCGTCAATGTTGGGTTGATTCAGACGGACGTGATGGTCTTCGACCGCCAGGGACACTTCGTCCCGGATCTCAAGCTGGAGCAGTTTGAATTGCGGGTCGACGGCAAAGTGCAGGCAATCTCCTTTTTTGAAATGGTTTCCGCAGGAAGTCCCCATGATGAAGAGATTTGGGCGAAAGGGGAATCCAAGCCTGCTCTTCCCATAGAGCCGCCGGCAGCAAGAAACGCCAATCCTGGGCGCACGCTGCTGTTTTTCGTTGATGATTGGCACTTATCCGCAGACAGCGTCCTGCGGTGTCGTTTTGCACTCTCAAACCTGATAAACACCTCCGTGGGAGCGAATGACAAGGTCGGTATCTTCGCGGCATCGGGGCAGCTTGGTTTGACACAGCTACTCACAAGCGACAAAGCCAAATTACTCGCTTCCCTGGAAAAGTTTAACTTCATGAGTGCGGGGGCGCAAGATCTCGCATGGCCGCCAATGACCGAGGCCCAGGCACTGCTGCTGGAGCAGAACGACCGGGATGTACTAACCTATTTCGTATCACTGCTGTCCAAATTAGCTGAAATCCAATTCGTCCCTGTTGATTCGAAACGAGTTACGGCCTTCGACAGCGCCTTTCCTGGATGAGGTTGGCTGCCCGGGCAACTACTTTTTCCTGTCCGCCCGTATATGCTGTCCAATTTATCCGTCGGCTTCTCGTGCTTTCACGGGTTCCTCCTGGTTACTACCGCTTTCTGCTGTCCAAATTATCGGGAAAGTCCAAGAGACAATTGCTTCACCTCAAATTCCGCCAGTACTGGCGGGCCTTCGAATGGAGCATCCAACCAAGTGAAGAGGTCGCGGTAAACAAAGAGCTGATGGCGCAATAGGGCAATCAAGTTGGACAAGGACCAGGCGAAGGTGGATCGAAGTTGAAGGTACCGCAGGATCAGCATGGCGATGAGAGCCGTCCAGATCTGCGTCTTCACGGCATTGGCGCTGGTTCCGAGGAAGGTCTTGATCTTCAGGTTCTGTTTGATGGCCTTGGCCGAACAGATTGCCGGGCTCACAAAGGACGGCGAGATGATCGAGGTCATCGAAGAGGATTCGGTGGAGTTCGAGATGACGGCAGAAGATGCCGTTGATACCCTACACTCGCTGATCAGCCAGACCCGTACCCTGCTCGGCGTGCCGGATCGTTATCCGGAGTGAATCCTCCACGGGGGTATACAAGCCCGGTTTGGCCCCTACCTACCCCGCCGGCCGCCTCATGATGGCGACTCTCACGCCACTATTCCCCGACTCAACCGCCGAATGTCGATTTGGTGTATGTGGCATGCGCAGAACGGCTGGAAGGTATTGGCGGATCAATCGGCTTCGCTGCCCCCGTCATCGGTTGAGGGCACTGACGAAATCCCATCGCGTAGAGAATCATTGGGCGGCTTGAGCTGCATTCAGGCGCGGCATCGAGTGTGCTAGACAGCTTTTTCGAGGTTCTGGCCGGCATGACTCGCAACCCGGGCCCGCCGCCAGAGCCATCGGGGGAGTACTGGCACTTGAATGCGCGACCTTGCTGATGAATGCCATTCGACCCAGCGGCAGATCACCACTCGCAGGAACTTGTCTCCCATATGAGCGTTCAGTCTAGATCTAATCGAACCACCCACTGCCGGTCAATGTTATCCTGGCCGCCGGGTGGCAGGCTGCCGGATCACATGATCGGATCGTTTGCGTTCTCGGATGCACCTAACCAGCTCATCTCTACCAATGATGGAGAGCAGAATCTCCTGCTCCCCGATGGAACATGATGTGCAAGCAGGGGGCACCACCTAAAGTGCCGGTTCCATTTTGGCCGTGCTGCGAAACACCTCTGTATTTCAAGGCTTCAGATCCTTCCATGAAGACTTGGCGCTCAACTAAACCGCAGGAGATGGCAATTGATCTTGTAGTTGAATCGCAGTATGTTCGGGTGCGCCCTCAGAGATCCCCCCTCTTGAACGGGCAAGGTTTCCGTTCCTGCTCATGGATGGAGGTCCTATGCCGAATGCGGTTAATGCCGATTTTATCCGCTGTCTCGTCGAGGAATGTGGTTGTTTTGTCTCAGACAAAGCAGTGTTGCCAGGGCGAAGCCCGACTTTTGAACCTATCCCGCAGCGAATCCATCCGCAACTAAGGGAGGCCCTAAGTCGGCGCTATCCGGGTGGTTTATATGGACATCAAGCGCGTGCTATCCAGGCGATTTTGGACGACGAGGACATATGTCTTGCCACATCCACGGCGTCCGGCAAGAGTCTCGTGTTTATGGCAGCTGCCATTGAGTTGATACTTCGGGATACCTCTGCGCGAGTCCTAGCGCTTTATCCGGTCCGAGCACTCATTCAAGACCAAATGGAGAAATGGAAAGGCCTGTTGGAACCGCATGGTATTTCTGTTGGATTCATTGATGGCGGTGTCCCGGTGGAGAAACGTGCACGAATTCTGATGTCATCCAAGGTATTGCTGATGACTCCAGACGTCGCTCACGCCTGGTTGATAAGCCACCTCGGCGAAAGGCTCATCCAAAAATATCTCCGGCTGATCCGAATGGTAGTGCTGGATGAGGCGCATGTTTACGACGGTGTCTTCGGCACCAACATGGCGTATTTCCTTCGGCGGTTTTCGGCTGCCGTCGGCGAGTTCCGACTGGTTTGTAGTACTGCGACCATAGGGCAGCCTGATGATCTGATGGAGAGACTCACCGGGCGAAATCTTCGAGTGTTCGGTTTGAATCACGATGCGAGCGCCCGCCCTGAAAAGACCGTCTTGCTCTGCAGAACAGCGCTCGGGGATTCCTTCGAGAACAGGGTCCGATTATTGGGTGAACTGGCAAAGCTCGATGGTTGCCGGTTTCTGGCGTTCGGCGATTCTCGGAAAATGGTAGAAAGGTTTGTCGCAGCTACTTATCGCTTGCGTCGGGACCCGACAGCTCCCGAGGGGGAACCCGATGAGACATCTGACGAAGAGGAAGAAGAACTCGACACTCCCACCGATCTGGCGCGTCCGGGCTGGGACAAAATACTCCCATACCGAGCCGGGTACGAGGCACATGACCGCAAAGACATCCAGGAAGCGCTCTCGAGAGGCCATCTCGCCGGTGTGGTTTCCACAAGCGCGTTGGAGCTGGGCTTGGACATCGGCGAAATCGATATCGTTGTGCTCTTGAACACTCCACCCACGGCCAAATCTTTTCATCAGCGTCTTGGCAGAGCGGGACGTCAAAGACCGGCAATATGCATCGTGCTGGATGACCAGAATAATGTCCGCTCTCTCCGAGACTATCTTGGTCGTCCTATGGAGCCAGGCTGGCTCTACCTGGACAACCGTTACATTCAATACGCAAATGTCTTGTGCGCGGCTAAGGAAATGGCGTCTCTCGGCATGGCTGTTTCTGCCGTACCATCGTTTCGAAGCCTGCCCAAGGAGTTCGTTGGTCTTTTGGAGAATGAACTGGACCCGAAGGACATCGTTCCGCCGGATCTCTACATGCTCAAGCAGCGTGGTGCGGGTGATCCTCATCACGAGTTTCCGATACGTAGCGCAATGGAACAGGAATTCAAAGTCTCCGATGTAAGGGGAGAGCCCTTGGGATCTTTGAGCCTGTCCCAGGCGTTACGGGAAGCTTATCCTGGCGCGATCTACTATTACATGGCACGCCCCTACAGGGTATTCCGGTTCAACTATCGTTTGGGGGAAATCAAAGTAAAAAGGGTCAAGCATTGGACCACAAACCCAATCGCCCAATCGAAGGTCTTTCCTAGATTTCGGGGCGGAACCCTTTGCCTACTAAGGTCACAAGATGGATTTCTCGCCGAAGTGGAAATGCAAGTAAGTGAGCGAGTCCTTGGTTTCATTGAAATGCGCGGACGCAACAAAGCGCAACATGAATATGGCCCAAATTCAGAATACTATCATTCCCCTATCAATCGATTTTTTCAAACGACGGGGGTCTGTTGGGACTTTTCCGAGCGATCCGTCGTAGCCGAGACCCTTGCCCCAGCAGTTTTGGAAGCATTCTGCCAGGTCTGCGGGATGCAGGAACGCGACCTGGGGATCGGCTCCTTCTTTTCCAAAGAAAGTCCCGTTGGGTCAGGCCCTTGCCAAGGAATGTGCATCTACGATGCGACGAACGGAAGCCTCCGGCTGACGCAGAAGCTTGCTGAACGAATCACCGAAATCCTGGAGGCTGCAGTCCAGAACGCCGACCGCGACGGTGATCTGGCCTTGTGCCGAGAGCTTCAGAGTCTCGCAAAGATGATTTTGCGTCTGGAACCAGCGTCCTGCTCGGTCGCCAGTGTTTTACCGGACATGCAAGAAGATTGGGCTTTCGTCATCGCACCCAGGGAAAAAGCCATTTACACGAACGAGGACGGACCGCACGAAGTCGAGGTGGTTCAGTTTCGCTTCACACCACATGGGCCAATGTATGAGCTTACTTCTTCTAAACCAGGCACCTGGATGGTTTCGGCTTCGAGTGTGCAACCCATTCACGGAAGAACTCAGATAATTCGACTAAACCTTGTTACCGGCGAGACTCAGCAGCTTTCGGCCTCAGCTGGGGACAGCTCCTCAGGTCTTAAAGCGTCAGCAGAGGCATGATAAGCGGCGGCGAGTGCTTTATGCAACGGAGGCAAGAATGATTTAGGTGACAGGCTGTCACCGAATTATCTGCAATTAAGTTTTCCAGGCCTGACCCTTTGCCCCGAATCGCAGCTTGTTTCGACTATTCGTCGAAGCAAACCCGCCGCTCCCCCCCCTACATCGACGATCTCCCGGGGAAATAACGCGGAGAAGCTGCTGGCGGTGGGGGGGGAAAAGGAGCTTGAGAAATCATCAGCGGTGAATCGGCCGCACGGTGCTATTGACGCGGCTGAACACCGTGCTACAATTCATGCACTTATGGGAATTCGGTGCGAGCGCGGATCATCCGCCATTGAGGGAGTTGGACCATGAGCGCGGCACTGCCAGACTACAAGTCGCCTCCTGTCATCGAGGTGGCCATTGGCGTGCAATTCGCGCCACTTGATCACTTCTGCAGTGCACACACGGGCCTGTTCTGGGATAGGATACGCCAACTGTATCCCAGAGTCGAAGAGCAGGCGCCGCTTGCCCATATTGTTGAGCCCCTCGAGACGGAGTTCGTAGAGCTCCCCATGCCAGTAGTTCTTCCTAGACCTCCGCAACCTAGGATGTGGTTCCTCTCGGAATCGGGGACATCGCTGGTGCAGGTACAGCAAGATCGCTTTCACGTGAACTGGCGAAAACTGGAGTCTGAGGAAGACTATCCGCGCTATCCGCATGTGAAAGAACGGTTCTTCAAGGCATGGCGGGAGTTTTGCCGATTCCTCGCTGATGAACACCTGACAACCCCTGAGATCGACCAGTGCGAACTCACTTACGTGAACTTCATCCCGAGGGGTGAAGGCTGGAACGATGTACGTGACTTAGAAAAGGTTTTTACAACTTTTGTTTGGAATACAAAAGAAGAGTTTCTCCCGCCTCCCGAAAACGTCGGCTGGTCAATGCAGTTCAGGATGCCTGACAGGTCGGGACGCTTGCACACAGATGTACATCGGGTCCTTACAATGCCACGAAAGAGGGAAGCGATACGCTTTGCTTTGACGGCGCGAGGATGTCCTGCCGAAAAGGAAGAAGAGCATCTCGAACAGTGGTTTGACGTCTCCAGGAAATGGATCGTGAGAGGGTTCTGTGACTTGACCGGACGCCTTACTGATGAATTGTGGAGACGCAGCTGTGATCGTTGAAGCAGTAGCCGATACTTTTCCTTTTCTCCCTTTCATTTACGACCGTTCTGGTGAAGTTCAAGAGTCTGCGGTCTTAGAGAGGAAGCGGGGAAAACACGCGGCGGCAACCTCCGACGCTGTTCGTGAGGATGGAATCGCGTGGGTCCATCGTGCATTTGAGAAGTTGGGGGAAATTGCCTCTCTGCCCGAGAACTGGGACGGCGAGGGTAGTCCTCCTGTCGATAGATGCCTCCTAGCGGTGGCCGAGAGACTTCTCGAGCGACTCAGAGGAAATGTCGAATTTGATGTTCCGCCTCCGGAAGTCTCACCTATACAGGGCGGGGCATTCCAGCTTGAATGGCAAGTGCGTAAACGGTATCTCGAGTTCGAGTTCAGTCAGTCGAAGAAACTGCTCTTTCTGACCGATGAGGACACGCCGCAGGGAGCGATCATAACCTCGGGCGAATGCCCCCTGGAACTGGCTGACAAGGCGCGGGAACTCCTGTCCTGGCTCATGGGTAGACCGACCGCATGAGTGAATCCCACGGGCTCAGAGACGATCCGCTAATCCCGGACGAAGAGGGTCTCTACGGGTGCATCCACCAACTGCACCTTGATTCTGCCGAGGACAGGCCTAAGTCGGCGACATTCAAGAGTAAGACGAATCCCCATCCATCGGTAGACAGGGCATCTCTCAGTACCCCCGAGCAGAGTTTGGCCAGGAAGCCCGATAGCATCGGGGTCGCCTGCTTGACTGCCGGTGTAGTCCGGGAATTCACCGTCGGGATCGCCTCAAACCCCCTTCCGGACAACCGGGCTCACGCGGTTATCATACGTGACCTGACGCTGTCGGACAACCAGTGGAACAAAACCGCCCGGAAACTGGCCAAGGCATGTACCTGGGCCTTGCGCAGAAACTCGTAAGTTCCGTGCGCCCAAAAGCCGCCCGAACGAAACCTAGCCCGACTTTGACAACTGGGCCTCGAAATTTCCGTAAGCTATTGATTCTACGTTCAAGGAACTCATAGGTCTTCACTACAAAGCTACGCGATCGGTGGCATAGTTTTCGTCCGGTTGCGAGATCTTTGGAGGTGGCTGCGCAGGCAGCGTTAGATGGAGGCGCTGCAGCAGCAGTCGGTGATCTGGTTCCGGTTGCGTATATCGGGAAAGGATGAGCAGTCGGTCGTCTGTGGTTGGCAGGTGAACGTCAATCATCTGGATGGCGGACATCTTCTCGATCACGGCTCTGCTGGTGAGCCCGGGGGCCAAAGCTCGCAGCCGCTGCTGTAAGGTGACATAGAGACAGTAGGCCAGAAAGGCAACGAAGATGTGCGCCTCGATGCGCGGATCCTTTTGATGGTGAATGGGCCGGATGGCCAGATCACTCTTGAGATTGCGGAAGGCTGCCTCGATCTCCGTCAGCTGAATGTAACGCTGCCACAGGATTGCTGGGTCCTCGCCGGAGAGGTTCGAGCGCAGTAGATAATCGCCCTCGCTGCGCATTGGGGCTCGGAGTTTTTCTTTACGCAAGGAAAAAGCGAAAGTCTCGGCACTGACCGGTTCTTCGGCCTTGGGCACCTGAACTTCCACCAGGCGATAGGCATTTGCCTGCTTCCGCCTTGGCTGCCCCGAGTTTCAACAGCAATTCATCGCGCGTTAGTTTCTGCCGCTGCAACTGATGGAGACGTTTCCACAATTGTTTGAGCCGGCGCCGACGCATCGCGCGTTCTTTCTTCCTCCGACCCTGACTGCGGGCCAGGATGTACAGCTCTCCCTCCTGCGGCAAGAGTTTCACTTCCAGTGATTCCTTCACCCTCGCCCACGGGAGTTTCAGAAACTCTTTTTCCAGTTTCGTCAGCTGCGCTCGTGGCGTCCCAACCAAATATGACACCGGGGTGGTTGCCTCCCGCATCTCACGCAAGATATCCTCGGTCGGGATACCACGATCCATCACCCAAATCCGATTAGCCTTCCCGTACTGTGTTTCGATCATTTCCAGAAATGTCTTCAGGGTGGTCTTGTCGCTGGTGTTTCCCGCCATCACTTCGTACGCCAGAGGAAATCCTTCCGGCGTGATCACCAACGCGATTACCACCTGCACACAGTCCGGACGTTTGTCGCGGCTGTAGCCATGCCGTCGCTTTCCGTGGGCTGGAGGATCGCATTCGAAATAGGTGCTGGTCAGGTCATACAGTAAAATCTCGTACCCCGCCTCGAATAGATTTCGCCAGCGCTCGGTAAGAAAACTGAACAGGCCGCGCTTGTGCTCCAGCAGCCTGTCCAGGCATCGATACAGCGACTGCAACTCGAGGGCGTCCCCCGTTCGCCCAAGCAAATCACGCATCGCCGAGCGGTGAAACCACTCGCGGTGCAGCCGCCATTCACTGCCGGGATTGATCAAACGATAGCTCACAAGGATCTTCAGAACGTCCAGCCAATCGGTTCCTTCACGACTCGGCCGTAGCTTCTCGCGCCAAAAGTCATCCAGCCCCAGCTGCTGCCATAACTCACACGCCAACCAGCACGCTCCCCATTGCCGCGGCCGCCTGAGTTGCAGTTGATCCAGTCGAACGTGGACAACCTCATGCGCCAGTTCCGGTGCTTCCCGATCCTCGGGGAAAAGGGCTACCTGACGCCAGTGGCCGGTCCCTGACTCAAACACTTCGATGCTACGGCACCAGGCGGCCTTCTGGCTGTCGTTGATCTCGCCCAGGTAGAGCACCTGTCGCTGGAGCACTCGCCTGCCCTCGCCACGGCGGTTCTCAACGATGCTCCAGTAGCGGTGCAGCTTCCCGTCCTTCTTTCGCTGAGTGTAGCGAAGAAACATGACGCCATTGTCTACGGGCCAGGGGCCAGATCAAGAGGGTAGGTCTTCACTACAGCCGCTTTGGAGGAAACCTCTGCTGAAAACAAAAGACTTACAGATACAAAAAGGCCAAAAATCGACAAAAAGCGGGCCCAGTTGTCAAAGTCGGGCTAGGCGGGGACGCCACCCCATTAGCGCTAAGATAAGCTCGCTACCCACTTGGACTTTGACCTAGACCTCGGCGTGGACTTGGACTATCGTGCCTCACGTGAACTTTCGCAAGCTCGACGTTTAGCAGGTCGCCGTGCGCTCCTTGCCGCTTGCAGCCGGCATTGCCGACAGTCTACCACCGCGCTACGCAGCTTTGGCGGATCAACTCCGCCGTGCATCCATTTCCATTCCGCTGAATATAGCCGAGGGCTCAGGAAAGATCACTGGAGCAGACCAGCGGCGGTTCTATAGCATAGCGCGCGGCAGTGCTATGGAATGCGCCGCAATCGTTGACGCCTGTACCGTCTTGGCGCTTATCGAGCAGCCCCAAGCCGAGCAAGCCGATCAGCTTCTTCTCTCCACCGTTAGGATGCTCTCGAAAATGTGTCGAGTACAAGAACATCGGAGTCGAAGTCCAGGTCCAAGTCCAAGTCTACGAGGAGGCAGTGGCTTAAGTTAGCGCTTGTGGGACGCCACCCAGGTCACTTTTCCTTTGTTCCCCAGGACAAAAAGTCCTATGAATCGAGCAAAGACAGGCCGCAAGGACGCGCACTTGGCAGACGGTCAGGTGATTGACACTGGGTGAGTGGCAATCGATGCACGTGGGGCGCCGAAGATGTCCTCGTAGGCATACATGAGGGCAGCCTCGCCGATGGCGGTTGTGATAAAAGCGCCCACGCAGCAGGCGAGCAACCCCACCAACGACAATAGCCCAATTACGATCAGGAACCCAAACATTGACCACCAATGTTTGGTGACGACCTTGCGGCTAAGTTCCATCGCCTGCCAGAAGTCCATCTTCTTATCGATGACCAGCGCCAATGCGAACACCCACGAGACCCCCAGATAAATACCCGGCACCAAGCATAAGAGCAAGCCCAGGCAGGTGAGCAGCGCCGAGACCAGGTACGTCCCAAGGAGCGACCCAAACGCCACGCTGAAGCCGAGGAATGCGTCGCCGAAGCTTGCAGACTGACCCCGGATTCTCTTCAAGTACAGCGCATACAGTCCGCCCATCATCGGCCCGCCGAGGATCAGAGCGATCAATACACACAGATACGGGATGAAGCCGCCGGCCGCGATCACACCTGCGACCGCAGAGGCGCCGACCAGCAACCAGAAATCACTCTTCACCAGTTCCCAGCCGCGGCTAATGCAATTGCCGATCTCGATCCGGTAATCGCGAGCGAGGACTTCCTCCGCCCAACGTTGCGTGTCGATGGCCACCACCGTCGGGGGCGCAGTCGCCGCGGCAAACACATCAGCGAACTCCGCCAATGTCCCCAACGATTTCCACTCCGTGGTGCCTTCGGGCTGCACTTTGGTTTGCGCGTTGGCACGGCCCTCGGCGATCCACCGCCGCAACTGATCCGCACTGACCGGCCCATACTCGCTTCCATCTGCGCCGATGATTTTGTACATGACGGCAACCTCCTTTGGTTTAGACTCTCGTCATTTGCCACTCATCGTTTGTTGTTCTGCTTGATGCCAGGCGAGAATCGAACCACCCGAGCCGGCGATGCACGAGGTCGACCCGGGCGGTTTTCGCCATCTTCGAGGCCACAAGTTATCCGTCGTTAGCCGTCAGACGGAAAAGCCATTTCTGTCACCTGTCGCTCGCCAGCGCTCAGAAGGATGGGAAAAGGATTCTGGCAATACGCCAAAAGCCAAATAGCACCATAGCGCCGGCGGTGAAGACCGAGAGTGGGCCGAGACCGCGCCAGTGCAAAACTCGTTCCTCCCAGCCAGGCAGAAGCCAGCCAATCAGAGGGCGGAGCAGGAGGGCGATGATCACTGCGTAGGCGAGGAAACCGAAGGGATGATAAGCCCACGCTTCGGCAAGCTCGCCGTGAGATATGCAGCAGACTGCTCTCGTGAGGCCGCAACCCGGACAGGGCAAGCCTGTCAGTCGATGGAAATAACAGAACTCCACACGCGGCAACGTGGCGGGCGTGAATGCACAACTTCCGGCTATGATTGTCACAGCCGCGAGAAAGCCCAGCATTCGTCCCGTGGACAGGCGAGCGCCATCCATGAAATCACACCGCCGGTATTTGGTTCTTCAGCTCGTTCACTTTAACCAAGTACACGATCAGCAAGACCAGACTGGCGATGCCCGTCAAACAGCCGAGATAGGGGATGATAGATACGGCGCAACAGATTGCGTAAGCGAGTCCGATGCTGCCCGAGCAATCGCCGACATCGGTCCGGCCGATGGAGTCAAAGTACGATTTGAACGACTGAGACAGGCGAGGAAAGACGAAGAAGTTCCATACCAGTGAGAAGCAGGGAATGAGCAACAGCCACACCAGGCTCGGTTCCAGTTTCCGGAACTGCGGCGGGATGCGCTTGTAGCAGTTCTGGAGCAGAAGGCAAATGACGACGTTGACAACAAGAATGAGGAGCAGGGCGACAACCACTATCCCCAGCACACCTAATGCAGCGATGACGTCAGATTCTGATCGCATGATTTTGTGAATCCCCCGTTGACAGTTCTCTCGGAGTTTCTTGCAAAAGGGCCGTGCGTTTTTAAAGTCGTGCAAGCATAGACCAAAAGAGTTCGCAGTGTCTACACGATCTCTGACTGTTGCTCCCGGTGAAGGGTGTCACTAGTGACAAATCGATCCGGCGGTTTCGAGGACGCGCCTGGCGCAGTCTACCCGCGTGGTCGCGAGTCTTTAGAGAATTGGTGGAACGTTCTGAGGCAGAAATGCGTTCCGGATCTTGGGTCGTGTCATGAAAATCAGCAGCAGGATTGGATAGACCAGACCGAAACAACCGCCGGCCATGCCGCCCACCAGGCCCCCTATGGCGGCTGCGGCCTCGGGACCCCCGTCTCTTGCCTGAGTCATCATTGGCCCGAAGATAAAAACGACATTTACGATAATTGCCACGACTCCCGTCACAATCCCGAAGATCGCGTACCCGATGGACGTCAAGCGCGCCCACGATTTCATTTGCAGCAGCCCGATGCCCGCGGCGATCAACACGAGCGCCGCCAGCACTCCCGCGACTGCGGCTGCGATCAGGTAGACGCGGTAGGCGGCATTCTCATCGAGGATGCGTGACATAGGATTTCCCTGCTGCGCTTGGTAAAACAACATGATCAGTGAGATGGGCGTACACAGAAGTCCCAGCCCGCCAAAGACAAGATTCAAAACTCCAAACACCGTTACCGCGGTTGGTCGTTGCATAGGCTCCCTCCGCACTTGTTGGCCGCAAATGGTCTTTCGGCCGCACACAAGCCCAAAGCCTGCCCCGGGCGACAACGACTCGGCCGGAGCAACCCTCCGCTGTCGTTTTCAGCGCAGCACGAGATTCGTGTCGAAGGATGAGTGTTTCTATCACGGCGGTGTCGCAGGGGCAAGCGAATCTCGCGGCGCGGAATCACTGTTCTCGCCCCGACCCCTTTAGAGCGATGTCGCCCAAGAAGGTCGTCAATCGAATCGGCGCGCCGCCGGCGCCGATGGAGGCGCTGACGGAGCGGATCTTCTTCTTCGCCGCTACCGCCAACGGCACGGGTTCTCCCTGAACGATCTGCTCGGGGTAATCGATCGAGATCTTGCCGTCCCTGGTTTCCAGCTGAAGCACGGCGGAGTAATCGAGAGGCAGCTTCAGGTCGATGGAGCCGCGGCGCGTCGCCGCTGTGAATGAATGGCCTGTCCAGCGCGGTCCGGACAGCTCGACAGTCAGATCGCCCTGTTTGGTGATGCCTGAGAAATAGCCCGCCAGGTCTCTTGCCTCAACATTTCCCTCCTCGAGAGTTGCTTCCACCCAGCCGCTCACTGAGGCCACAGACAGGTCGCCTTTGACCATCTTTACGTTGAGATCGGTTTTTTCCCCGGGAACATAAACCAGGACGTTTACTTCCATCGTGGCGGCGGGCTGAGTCGAACCGGAGGTGCTGATCCGGGCCGAAGTCTGGGTGTTGGTGATGTGGACCGGGAAGCGCTTGGAGAGGGCCTGCGCCTGGTCAGGAGCGAGATAGAAAAAGACCTTTTCGATCTCTACACGGATGGAAGCGTTCCGCCAGCCCACGATCCTGATGTTGCCGGGGGCCGCGGCGACGACCTCGAGCTTCCCGCCCGGATAAAATGCGAACTGCTTCTCGCTCTTTTCCACATAAGGTTTCTTTGATTCGGACCCTTTTTGCCCTGGGGGTTCGCTCTGCTGCCCTTGGGCGACTAGAAGGAGAAAAGCAAGCATCAGACGAAGGGCCATGGCGGCAGGCTCCTGTGAAGGTCTGAAACGAAGCGGAGAACCGTGTAATTGTCGATCGCTCGAAACATGAGGACGCAGAAGAGACCGATGCCGAGCCAGAAAGCCGTGCGTGCCGGCCTGGAAATGAAACGGCGCTGTATCTGGGTGAGCAGGTGATAGAGGATCCAGCACTCCAGGGCGAAGGGTGGAAAGCCAAGGAAGCCGAGAAGAGGCATTTCAAAGATTTTCCAGCTCCCGAAATAGGGGATCGAATAGACCCACCGGGAGGCAGCCCAGAAATTCCAGAATTCCCATAGAAATCCGCAGACGAGCCCTCCCAGGAGCAAGCTCAAGATCTTGCGCCGGTCGCCGGAGGCGATCCGCAGCGAGAGACTCCGGAGCCCAAGCCGCTCCAGCAGAGGGTCGAACAAGAAGATCGGGCCCAGCCAGACCGTGGGGAAGAACCAGCGGGGCCAGATAAGCGGAGCGGCGCTGAAAACGAGGCCGAGCACGAGGAACGCGGGCGAGGGAACCGTGCGTGGAAGTGCGCTCAGCCCTTCGCTCTCCGAAGCGAAATGCCGCTCGCGACTCCCGAACAGCATGCGCTCGATAAGGTCTGTTGTGATGAACACGCCGGGAAGAACCGTTGCAAACGCCGCATAGTATCCAGGCCAGCGGAGCCAGATGTCGGCTGGGACGTCACTGTAAGCCCAATTGCTTATCGCCAGGTTGTAGCCTTCGAAGATGAGCCAAATGAAGACCGAAAGCGGGAGCATGCGCCAGAGTTCTCGGCGCCGACCTGAGAGCAGCGAGCGCCCGCGCAGCTTGAGGAGGAGGTTATCGGCCAACAGGATGTAAGACCACCAGGCGAAGCAGTAGAACCACGAGCAGAAGGGCTCGATCTTCCGCAACAGGCAGTACTCGGAGACGAGGAGGAGCAGAAGTCCCAGCCAGCCGTAAACCTTCATTTCACTTCCCGAATTGCGTTGTATTTGCGGCAGATCTCCAGGACTTTGTCGATGGGCAGCGCCTCGACCGTACGCCCGCCAGATCCCGTGGTTGTCTTGGCCATGAAGAGGGAATTGTAGACCGCTTCCTCCGTGGCTTCCTTTACCGCTTGAAAGAGAGGCGACATGGCATCGTTACTGAGCACCGGCGGCGAGAGCGTCGGCGTCCTGGGACTATCCGGGACACGCGCGTCGAGCGCAGTGGAGAAAGCGATCACGTAATCGCCGCTGCCGTTGCTGCTGTAAGATCCCGTCTTAGCCAGGCCCATGATGGCGCGCGCTGCCAAGCGCCTTAGATTGCGCGCATCCAGGGGAGCATCCGTCGCCACGGCCACCATGCAGGAGCCGTCGGGCGAACCGGTTTGGTTCCCCTTGCGGGACTTCGCGAGTTCCTGTGCCACCGGTGCCCCGTTGATCTCGAGCACGCCGCCAAAATTGGTTTGCACCAGCACGCCCACGATATAGCTCCCCTGCGAGGATGAGAGCCGGCGTGAAGACGTGCCGATGCCTCCCTTGTAGCCGAAGCAGACCGTGCCGGTGCCGGCGCCCACAGCGCCTTCCGGAACCGGTCCCCCCTTGGCGGAGCGGATCGCTTCGAGTACGTTCTCTTTGGTTACGTGGCGGCCACGGATGTCGTTGAGCGTTCCATCATTAGTTTCACCCACGACGGCGTTGACCGATCGCACCCGTTCGTTCCCGGGCTGCGCCAGTGTGTATTCGACGATCCCTGCGATTCCTTCGGCCACGTTGAGGGTATTGGTCAGGACGATCGGCGTTTCGAGATTCCCCAACTCCTCCACCTGAGTGCTGCCCGCCAGCTTGCCGAAGGCATTGCCCACGAAGACTGCGGCAGGGACCTTCTGCTGGAAGAGGTTGCCCGAGTGGGGCAGGATGGCTGTGACGCCCGTGCGGATGTTGTCGCCTTGCCAGAGCGTGACATGACCCACAGCTACTCCGGCAACATCCGTGATCGCGTTCAACGGTCCGGGTTGCAGCACCCCCGGTGCGACGCCCAGCTCACGCGCTCTCTTTTGGGCCGCAGCTTGCGGGCAGAGCGCAAACAACGAGATCGCAAGCCCAAGTCCGGCGCACAGAGACGAGGAATAAGACCCCCACATGTTCACCTCCCGTTAGGAACGTTGATGCATACGAAGCAGTCCCCCATGCGCGGGGCGCGCACCCAAGCGCATGAAAAGGGTCGGAATCGGCATCGGGATCGCAATCGGCTTTTGCAGATCAACAACTTCGATAGCGATTGCGACCCCGATTCCGATGCCGATCTTCTCGGCTGTTCGTTTCAATTTTCGAAACAGAAGACCAGAACAGCCCTGGTAACCGTTCTCGGCGCATGCCATTGTACAGCTTTTGCGGGAGCTGCGAAGTCAAATTGGCCCTCTCGGTCGCAGAAAAATCGGCCCGTTTGGTCCTGACCGGATATCGAACCGCTGAAAATCTGCATACAACAAACCTATCTGAAGTTCTAAAATAAGGGAGCGGATATTCCGCGGCTTACAGCTAATTGCAGGATTTCAAATCGAGGGGTGAAGAAAGATGAGCATCCTGATGCACAAGGCTCTGGGCATTCTTTTGGCCGGGGGCGCGGGGGAGCGTCTCCACCCGCTCACACGGCACCGGGCTAAGCCGGCCGTCCCCTTCGGCGGATGCTATCGGATTGTGGATGTTACACTCAGCAATTGCATCAACTCCGGCCTGCGCAAGCTTTTCATCCTGACCCAATACAAGTCCCTGTCGCTGCACCGCCACATTCGGAACGGCTGGTACAACGTGGTAGCCAAGGATCTGGACGAATTCGTCGAGGTCATCCCGCCGCAGATGAGGGTCGGTGACAACTGGTACATGGGCACGGCTGATTCCGTCTGGCAGAACCTTTACTCGATCAAGGGGGTCGACCGTATCAACTTCGTCATGATCCTCTCGGGCGATCACATCTACAAAATGAACTACTACCGCATACTGAGGCAGCACATCGACAAGCAGGCGGACGCGACGATTGGCGCCATTGAAGTGCCGGTGGAGAATGCGCGGCTGTTCGGTGTGATAGAGGTCGACGACTCGAACCGGATCCGGGGATTCCGGGAAAAGCCGCCCGCGCTCGACCCGAGCACCACAGCTTCCGGGAAGGTCCTTGCCTCCATGGGCATCTATGTTTTCAACAAGTCGTTGCTTTTCCAAGCCGTTGAGGAAGATTCCCGAAACCCGGATTCCACGCATGACTTCGGCCACGACATCGTCCCCTCACTGATCGAGCGCTACAACGTTTATGCGCACCAATTCGTCGACGAAAACAGGAAGGAATCACAGTACTGGATGGATGTGGGGACGATCGATGCTTACTACCAGGCCAACATGGATCTGGTTGCCGTCACTCCCCAGTTCAATCTGTACGACGAGGAGTGGCCCATCCGCACCTATCAGCCTCAATACCCTCCGGCCAAGTTCGTCTTCGCGCAAAAGGACCAGCGCATGGGCATTGCGCTCGACTCGATTGTGTCGGGAGGGTGCATCATCAGCGGCGGGAGGGTGGTGAACTCAGTGCTCTCGCCTGGAGTGCGCATCAACAGCTACTGCGAGGTAGACGGGTGCATCCTTTTCCCGAATGTGGAAGTGGGGCGCCATTCACGGATCTCGAGGGCCATCATCGACCGGGATGTCTGCCTGCCGGCAAGGACTGAAATCGGATTCGATCCCGAAGAGGATCGGAAGCGTTTTCACGTGACCGAAAGCGGCATCGTCGTGATCTCCCCTGAGGATTTTAATATGGAGGTCAGCCCGGGCGAAGGTTAGCCGCTCGCTGCATTTATTAGGGTGCCGGGTCTCCGAAATCCCATTTTGCCTGGTCCCTATCCAAAATTTGGATGTTGGAGACCGGCACTACGAGGAGAAACGCCATGGCGCCGGCGATGGCCGTGGGCCACGCATCGGGTTGTGCTGCGGCATTAGCTGCTAAAAAAGGCGTGCCACCCCGGAAGCTGGATGTGAAGGAGCTTCAGAAACTGCTCAGGAGTCAGAACACCGAGATCCGTCTCTAGCGAAAAAGGGTACAGATCACCTTGAGGGAGAAAAAGAAATGGCTCTTAAGCGTTTCCCGATGACCGTTGCGCTTGTGATTACATGCCTGGTGTTTTGCTCGGGCGCAGTCGGGCCCAAGCAGCCCATCGGCGAGATTGTCAACCCGTCGATCGAGATGCTGGGTCAGAACAATCAGCCCGTGAACTGGTCCATAGATCCTGTCCCGCGCGGGAACACGGCTCCCACGGCCCAAGTGGCGTCGGACGTGGCCCATGCCGGCACGCACAGCCTCATGCTCTCGGGCAGTGGCGCTTCGTGGATAAACAAGACGCTCCTCAAGCCATACGCGACTTACAGGTTGGCGGGTTGGATCAAAACCCTGGACATACCGACCACGAGCGACCGGGGTGCCACGTTTCAACTGCGCGGCGTCAGAGTGACCTCGCCTCCGCAGAGGGTCAACGGCACCAGGGATTGGACTCAGATGGAGATCACCTTCGACACGGAGGGCCAGGACTGCATGATCGTTGCCGCCACGATGAGTGGCAGCGGCGCTCGAGGCGGTCGTGGCGCTGAAACTGCGGGACCGCAGGGGAGGGCCTGGTTTGATGACCTGAAACTGGAGCTGGTTTCGGCACGCGAGCTCAAGCCGGCGGTGACGATCGACGCCGCAAAGACGCGCGAGCCCATGCCTGATCTCATCTATGGTCAGTTCATCGAGCACCTGGGGCGCAGCATCTACGGTGGCATCTGGGCCGAGATGCTCGAGGACCGCAAGTTCTATTACTCCGTCGGTGAGACGCGCATTGAGCAGCGGGCAAGTGTCCCTTCGGCCTGGAAGGCCGTGGGCGCTGCGAGCGCAATCGCAATGGTGAAGGAAAACGCTTTTGTCGGTGAGCGTACCCCGCAGGTAAATCTGGGCGAGGGCGGCGCGGCCAAGGGGATCACGCAGTCCGGCCTGGGCGTCGTCGCTGGCAAGGGCTATACGGGCTACGTGATTCTAGCGGGTGACGCTTCGGCGGCGCCCATTGAAGCAAGCCTTTGCTGGGGCAGTGGGGCGCGCGAGCGTCAGACGGTCAAGATCGATAAGATCACGGCCGAATATAACAAGTACCACGTCAAATTCAGGGCCGGCGCATCGACCGACAACGCCACGTTCGAGATCCTCGGCAAGGGCAGAGGCAAGTTTCTGATCGGCACATCCTCGCTCATGCCGGATGACAACGTCAAGGGCATGCGCAGGGACACGCTGGCGCAGCTCAAGCAGCTCGATGCCCCCATGTATCGCTGGCCGGGCGGCAACTTCGTCAGCGGCTACAATTGGAAGGACGGCATTGGCGACCGTGACAAGCGTCCGCCGCGCAAGAATCCCGCTTGGACGGGCATCGAGCACAATGACTTCGGCATTCACGAATACTTTGACTTCATCAAGGAGCTGAACACGCAGCCTTTTATCGCCCTTAACGCAGGCCTCGGCACGGTCGACCTGGCTGTCCAAGAAGTGCAGTACGTCAACGGCGGCCTTGACACGCCGATGGGCAAGCTCCGCGCCCAGAACGGCCACCCGGAACCATTCCATTGCACATATTGGGCTGTCGGCAATGAGATGTCCGGGAGCTGGCAGTTGGGCAACGTGCCGATTGCAGAATTTGCCAAGCGGCACAATGACTTTGCCCGGGCGGTGCTCGATGTCGACAAATCCATCAAGCTGATTGCTTCCGGCGAGGCGACCCGGGCAACCAGCGATTGGGATCGGCAGTTGCTCTCCAACTGCGCCGACTATATGAATTTCAATAGCAAGCACTTCTACAGGCAGGATTATCACGGCGGCGGCCTGATGACCCATGTGCGCCAGATCGCCGATTCCATCCGCGCCATAGCCGACGGCCACCGCGATTACTTGAAGACGATCCCACAGATGCAGGGTAAGAACATCAAGGTCTCCCTGGACGAGTGGAATTACTGGTATGGCCCGCACATCTTCGGCGAGCTTGGGACACGCTACTTCCTGCGCGACGCGCTTGGCATTGCCGGGGGCGTCAACGAGTACAGCCGCAACACCGACGTGATCGCTCTGGCTTGCTACGCCCAGACGGTCAACGTGATCGGCGCCATCAAGACGAACAAGACGGCCGCAGTGCTCGATTCCACCGGCGAGGCGCTCGCGATGTATCGCCACCACTTCGGCACGATCCCGGTGGAGATTGCGGGAGCGCCTGAGCCGCTCGACGTGGCCGTCACCTGGACGAAGGATAAAAAGGCGCTCACGATCTCCGTCATCAATCCGACTTACGATGCGCAACGGCTCGGGATCAAGGTCGTGGGCGCCGAGCTCGCCTCGCAGGGGAGATCGTGGGTTCTGACGGGTCCAGACGAGATGGCTTACAATGACCCGGGCAAGGATCCCGTGGTCAAGTTCACCGAGAAGGCCCTGGGCGGCATCAGGGACACGCTCGAGGTCGCGCCCGCGAGCGCAACCATCTTCGAGATCCCGGTGAAGTTTTGAGGTGCCAGGTCTCCAAAATCCGATTTTGCTTGGCCCTATCTGTGAAATTTGGATCTTGGAGACCCGGCGCCGCAGGAGGTGTCACATCCAGGTGATCCTGAAGCCGCCGACGCCCGTCTTGACAACCAGGTGCATGCGCACTTTGGTTCGGTTGTAGTTCTCGCTGTAATAGTCGTCGCCGGCGCCTTCTCTGCGGAAGCCGTCGAGCTGAAGGCCGCTCAGGAAGTGTTTTTCGGCGGTGACTCTAACGCCCACGTCGCGGGGCATGCGCGCGGTTACACCTCCCACGCCGACCTGAATCCGGACCGCGGCGTCCTGCTTCAACTGGCCGGAGAAATCAAGAGTGGCGCCGCCGACCCCGCCCTCGAAGTCAAAGCGGCGGAAATTGAGGTTGCCCAGGCCGACGGCATTCAGGTTGCCGACGCCGTTGCGTAAGCGGATCTCATCGCAAACCGCGGGGTTTGGATCGTAGGCGCTAAGTCTGGTGTCGCTGACCCCTGATTCAAGGTCGAGCCGGGCCAGGCGCAAACGCGACAATGCGAGGCGGGCGTCGCCCACGCCCGTGTTGACCTTGAGGCTGACCGGCAGCGCGTCTGTAAGGTTGAGAAGCAGTCGGTTGTTGCGCCGTTCATCTCGGATGCCCCTCTTGTGGGTGCTCTTGAGCGTGAAAGAGAGCCGTCCGTCGCCCCCGCTTCCTTGATCATAGTTGATTTCGGCTTGATAGCTGGCTTTGTCGTATTCGAGGTCGAGCGAGTACAGGTTCGACGACTTTCCCCGGGAAATCTCGAGCGAGCCGATATCGAGGCGAATGTCCACCTGGAGAGAAGACGCATTGCCGACGGGTGAACTTTTCGCGATCTTGGCCATTTCCACAGGAACCCGCTCCTCAAGACTGCAGCCCGAAAGCAGAAGAACTGCTGTCATGCCGGCCATCCAGACGACGTTTCTCATGGGATTCCTCCTGGACAACAGCTATTTGTTGCGTCTGCTTGCCTGCTCGCTGGTGCGGACTCGTACATAGATGTCCTTGTTCTCGGTCTCGAGAACGATCCTGGGCCCGCCGGTTTTCGTTCTCCCTTTGATCGTCGTGATATCGCCGCTTCCCGAGAGCGGTTCCAGGCCGGCGAAGTCTGAGGAGATGCGGCCGTTGCGCGCCGTGGCGTCGAGCTGGAAGGCAGCCGCCGGCGGCAGAAACACCGTGATGTCGCCATTGCGGTTTTTAATGCTGATCTCATCTTTGCCCAGGGATTCTGTGGACAAGGTCACGTCGCCGTATTCGTTCGTCACTTTGCAGCCTTTGCTGAAGTCGTTCACGATCACGTCTCTCAGGGTCGTGCCGATTTCCACCGGGCCGCCCACGGTGTTCACATTGAGGGATGACCCTTGCGCTGCGCCTTTGAGGTATCCGCCGATGTCATTGAGACCGATGCGGTCGGCTGTGGAGCGGAGATCTACGTTGCCCTTGATTCTCCTGAGCGTTGCGGTGGCGTATTCGCTCGAGAGCACGACGTTGGCGGCTACGTCGCTTATCTGAATGCGCCTGTGGCTGCTGGTGACGTTCACGCTGTCTCCCAGGTTGCTCACGGTCACCTGGCATCCGCGTGCATCGATTGTCACCGGTTTGGCAACATGATTGACAGTGATGCTGCCCTCCTCATTCGAAGCTGTGACTCTTCCCTCAACGTCATTGATCGTCACGGGCTCATACTGGTCGCGGACATCGACATCGCCTTTGACGGTCTCAACTGCGACCCGCCCGCGGGCGCGGACCGACAGGTTCCCGGTCAGATTTGTCAGGCGCGATTCGCCGTATTGGTTCTCGACCACGAAACTGCCGCTGCATTCGCGCACTTCCAGAAGCTTCTGGCTGGATTGGACATTGAGCTTGCAGTCGAGGCCGGAGACATTCACGCCGCCAAAAGGATTGCGGATATCCAGCTGCACGTGCTTCGGCACGTAGACGTCCATGTCCGTGTTGAAGTGATAATTCTTGGCAGACAGGTCGTCGCGGTTGGTCTTAACCACGAGAGTCGAAGTTGCTGCCGTGCCCTCCACTCCCCCTTGGATCTTGATTTCGTCGGCGATCTGTCTTGCGCGCGCCTCATCGTCCTCATAGACCCTCTTGCGCATGTGAATGCGGACCTCGCTGTCGCTGCCGGCGGAAACGGTCACGAGACCGCTGGAATTCTCAATGCGGACAGGCATACCGGCAGCGAGAGGATACGTGAAGTCCTGAGTGTACTCGTGAGAGGTTCCGAGGAACACATCCGTGCCGCCGATGTTGATGGATGTCGACAGGAGATCTCTCACAGCGCTGCCGGGGATTTGCGAGATCGCCAGGCCGATGATGAGGACAATCAGTATGCAAAAGACTTCCCCGACTTTGAGAGAAACCCCTTCCTTGTGCCTGAAGTAGTCGATCACCTTGCCCAGCCCGAGGAGGATGAGGAGAATCGGCCAATAGCGCCGCGCCATCGCCCATAAGTCGGGTCCAATGCCGAAATTCTTGAGCAGGAACATGGTTCCAATTCCAACCCACAGCAGCCCTCCCAATAACGATGGGCGCCGCCTCCGGTGGCGCTTGACGGCCGCGGGGTCCGAGGGCGCAGGCTCCTGTTCCCATGTGGTGTAGTAGTAGAGCTTTTTAACTCCGATCAGAATCAGCAGGATCGGCCAGTAGCGGGCGATTAGTTGCCACACCGTGAGGGTCGAGTACCAGTTTGCGAGAAAAAAGGCCAATCCGATGCCGATCAGGATCAGTCCGAAAATCAATGCGCCCTTCCGGGTACCAGCAGACATGAGACCCTCCCGAACCTATTCCTTGTGTTCGCCCAGCGCAGTCTTGTTTCCGGCTGCCGCTCCCTCTTCCCGCTCGCGCAGGGCGCCGAAAACGAGATATGCGCCCAGCGCGATAAAGACAAGCGGCCACAGCCGGTTGAGGAAGTTGTAATGAATGAAGTTTTGCAGCAGGAAAACAAGTCCCAAGGCAATCAAGATGATTCCCCAGGCGGCTACCGTCCTGTCCTTGGCAGGACTGCCCGTCACGGGTTTCGCTTCCATACGCGTCCGGAGGTAGGCTTCCGCGGTGCGATAGGAATCGAACATCGTAAAAACGAGGAAGACGACGGCCCCGAATCCGAACACCCCGTGGACTTCATCACTCATGATGAGGAGCGCGGCGAAGATGGCAAACTGGGTGAGCGCTTTCCGGTATTCGCCGTTATAGACGGCGCCCATGCCGGGGATCAGCGAGAGAGTGGCCGCGCGCTTGGGAGCATCCGTGGGAATATGGAGGCCCTTAACGGCCGCCGCCCACTCGGTGCCGCGCACCAGACAATCCTGGCAATAGACCTTGCTCTTGATCTGATGCGAGCACTCGGCACACAGCGCTCTGCTGCACGTGCTGCAGAAGTCCTGGGATTCCACCGCAGGATGATAAGAGCATTTCATGAGTCATCTCCTTCCGGGGCTGAACGGCTGCCCCCGCTAGGCACGCAGCAGCCAGACAATACTCCTCTGCTGCACGGGAGCTTTTTCCGGCTGCTTGTGCTCGACCGGTTTCTTGTTGCCTTCGACCGGCACATCCAGCTGCTCGATCATGAAGCCGAGCTTGTGCAACACGTTGTTCTTGAAAAAGGTGAACTGGGCCTGCCACTCATTCTTGGTATCGTAAAGCTTCAGCCCCTCGCTGTAGAGCTGCTGCACGCCGCGATCCATCTGCCGGAACAGCTCTCCGGGAGTTAGAGACGAGGCCAGCACGCTCATGCGAGGCACCATCAAGTCCACCAGCAAGGCGAGGGAGAGCAGAGCCAATCCGGCGCCCGCGGCGAAGCGCGGCGTGAGGATGGGCTGCAAAAAGTATGTCCTGAGTCGCTCGCGTAGGGAACGGGTGCGTGGCCGCCCCGAGGTCCGGAGTAGGATCCTGTCGAGCAGCGCGGTGTCCAGTTCGTAGGAAGGAAACGCCTGACAGGCGACCAGGATGGATCGAATTTCCTCCACCAGGCCCTGACAACGGGGACATTTCTGGAGGTGCTCGGCTACCTCCACCATCTCCTCTTGCGGCAAGGTGCGCTCGACGTATCCGCTCAAGCGATCTTCAACCAATCCGCACTCCATAACTACCCCCTGACTTGCAGTCCGGCCTGGGCGCGTCGCTTGGTCAGCAGCTTGGCCAGCTCCAGACGCGCCCGGTTGATCCGGCTCTTGACCGTGCCTTCCGGGATTCCCAGGAGTTCTGCGATCTCCAAATAGGCCATGCCTTCCAGATCGCGCAGTATGATCGCCTCTTTCAGTTCCGGAGACAGCGCTTGCAGACCTTCGCTGACGAACCTGGAAGCTTCCGATTGCTCGGCGACCCGCTGGGGATTCGGCGCCTTGTCGTCCTTCAGGTTCATGATCTCCATTTCCTCAGTCCCTGCGGCTTGCTGATAGCGCCGCGTCCGCCGATAATGATCGATGATCAGGTTGCGCCCGACTTTCATGATCCAGCTCTGGAAGCTGCCGGAATCAGAACGGAAACTCTTGAGATTCTGATAAACCCGGATGAATATCTCCTGAGTCAAGTCCTCCGCCTCGTCGCGACGGGAGGTGTAACGATACGTAAGATTGTAAATCCGTTTCGCGTACTGATTCACAACCGTCTCCCAGGCAGCGTCATCTCCCCGGAGACAGCGCTCGACCACTTTTTCATCGCCCGGGAGCAATGGTCACTCCTTATCTCCTATCCCGAAAACGAAGCTGAAAGGCGTAAAGTTCAAAAAATCAGGTTTCGCCCGTATCCCGGCGCCGAGTTCCCAAGGTCGATCGAACAGCTCCGGCCGGACAAGGAACTGTAGCAGGCGCCGGCGTGCGAAGATACATTTTCCTACGCCCGGTGAGTTTCTGCAACATCATGTGGGAATCGGTGACAGGCGCCGAGTTGCCTGACTATGAGCAGGCACAGGCAAGTTCCTCAAGGCAATCCAGCGCCCGTCACCGATTTTCCTGCTTGACCTTTTAGGAGATTTCATATTTATTTCTGTAACGTCTTTGAATTTGCTAACTTGAAGGCTTCGCAGAATAGCGGGAAGCTTCCCTTTTGAGCCGGTCAGGCGCCGAGCGGGATTTGAACCGATGAAGTGCCCATATTGCGGACATACCAAAGATCGCGTGGTGGACTCACGAGAGAGCCGTGACGGTGACTCGATCCGTCGCCGCCGCCATTGCCTGCAATGCTCTCGGCGATTCACGAGCTACGAGCGGATCGACGAGATTCCTTACATGGTTGTGAAAAAGGACGGCGGCAGGGAGAAGTTCGATCGTGGTAAAATCTTGACGGGTCTGCTGAAAGCGTGCGAGAAGAGGCCGGTCAGTCTCACGCAACTCGAGAAAATCGTCGATCTGGCCGAGCAACGGGTCCAGGAGAGTACCGAACGGGAACTCGAGACTGCAACTGTCGGCAAGATTCTGCTCTCTGAGCTGAGGCGTTTGGATAAGGTCGCCTATCTGCGTTTTGCTTCGGTCTACTTGGAATTCGAGGATGTGGCGGAATTCATGACCGAAATCAATGAATTATTTGAAAAGAAGCCATCGTAGACCTCGCACTGCATCTGCCGGCGTAAGAGCGGAGGGTTCGATCGGCTTCTTGGGTAGCTCATGTCGAAATCGCGCAAGCGAACGCCCTACGAACAGGCGCGGTTCCCTCTGATTCTCGAAGCGGAAGAAATCCTGGACCGTCTCGCTGTGGGTGGCTGGACCCCCAACGTCGACATCTGCGAGACGGCAGATGCCGTGACGGTCCGCGTTGAGTTGCCGGGCATTGAACCTTCCGACATCCGGGTCACGATCCAGGACAGCACACTGCGGATTCAGGGCATGAAGAGAGAACCGGCGATTGCTCTTGAGCGCCTTTCCTACTATTGCCTGGAAAGGAGATATGGCAAGTTCGACCGGCAGATCAAGATAGACCAGGTCATCGATGCCGGCCGTGCGCGCGCCACTCTGGTCAACGGTGTCCTTACGATCGAGATTCCGAGAATGGAAGATCGGCGCAGCGTAATGTTCGAGATTCCAGTTATAAAGAAACAAAAATGAAACTCTGCCAGCTAAATCCGGATCGACATTAGGCGAAAGGATTTCAAGGCGGTTATGCCGACAGCAGATTTGAAACAAGACGCAGCGGGGAAGGAGGCGGGCGCCGGGCAGGACGAGCAGATCCAGATACCGGAGCAACTTCCGGTGCTGCCTCTGCGGGACGTCGTTACGTTTCCGTATATGATCCTGCCGCTCGTGGTGTCGCTCGAAAAGGCCATCCATGCGGTTGATCAAGCGCTGGCGCAGAATCGCATGATCCTCCTTCTGGCCCAGCGCAATCAGGAGGCCGAGAACCCGACCCCTGGGGAAATGTACGATGTCGGCACAGTCGGCATGGTGATTCGCATGCTCAAGATGCCGGATCAGGGAGTCCGCGTCCTGGTCCAGGGGATCGCGAGGGCGCAGGTGGAAGACTGGTTTAGTGGCCTGCCCTATCTGCAAGCGAAGGTCAAAGTGCTCGAGGAAGCGAAACCTGAAGTTGCCGGCCTCGAGATCGAGGCGCTCATGCGCAACGTCAGAGAGGCCCTGGAGAAAGTGGCCTCATTGGGGAGAAACATTGCGCCGGAGATTATGGCCATCGCTTCGAACATGACCGACCCGGGGCGCCTGGCGGACCTGGCTGCCTCCAATCTGGCGCTTAAGATCGAAGACGCGCAGGACGTCCTCTCCACTCTCGATCCGGCCAGGAGGCTGCGCCGCATCAACGAGCTGCTCACGCGCGAGGTCGAACTGCTTACGGTCCAGCAGCAGATCAACATCCAGGCGAAAGATGAGATCGAGAAGGGCCAGCGGGAATACTTCCTGCGTCAACAGCTCAAGGCCATCCAGAGCGAGCTGGGTGAAGGGAACGAGCTGGTGGAGGAGGTCGCGCGCTACTTGAAGAAAGCTGATGAAATCAAGATGCCCAAGGAAGCGCGCGATGAGTTCGACGTCCAGGTGCACAGAGTCGAGCGCATGAACCCGGAATCGGCCGAGACCGCAACGCTGCGCACGTATTTGGACTGGATGGTCGGCCTGCCGTGGAGCTTTCGAACGGAAGACAACCTCAATCTCCACAAGGCGCGCAGGATTCTGAGAGAAGACCACTACGGCCTCGAGAAGATCAAGGAGCGGATTCTCGAGCATCTGGCTGTACGCAAGCTCAAGCAAAACACCAAGGGCCCGATCCTGTGCTTTGTCGGGCCTCCCGGAACGGGAAAGACGTCCCTGGGCAAATCGATCGCGCGCGCATTGGGGAGAAAGTTCGTGCGCTTGAGCCTCGGCGGCATGCACGATGAAGCCGAAATCCGGGGCCACCGGCGCACCTACGTGGGCGCTTTGCCCGGCAGAATCATCCAAAGCCTGCGCCAGGCCGGAACCAAGAACCCCGTTTTCATGATGGACGAAGTCGATAAGATCGGCGCCGACTTTCGCGGCGACCCGTCGTCGGCCTTGCTCGAGGTCCTTGACCCGGAGCAGAATGATTCATTTCGGGACAACTACTTGGGTGTTCCCTTCGATCTCTCAGATGTGTTGTTCATCACGACGGCCAACATTCTCGATACCATCCAGCCCGCGTTCCGCGACCGCATGGAGGTCATCGCGCTATCGGGCTACACAGAGCTGGAGAAGCTCCAGATAGCGAAGCGGCACTTGATGCCCAAGCAGGTCGAAGCGCACGGCCTGACCCCTGACGACATCAAATTCCCCGACAATGTGATCGTCAAGATCATACGCGGTTATACGCGGGAGGCTGGCCTTCGCAATCTCGAACGTGAGATCGCAGCCATCTGCCGCAAGGTGGCCATGAAGTTCGCAATGGGAAAGCGCAAGCGCGTGATCCTGCGTTCTGCCGACCTCCATCGATATTTGGGCCCGCAACGGATCCTGCCCGGCGAACATTTGACACGCAACCAGATCGGAGTCGCAACCGGGCTGGCCTGGACTCCCGTTGGGGGCGAGATCCTGTACGTCGAAGCCCAGGCGATGGACGGCAAAGGCGCGCTGATTCTGACCGGCCAGATGGGGGACGTGATGAAAGAGTCGGCCCAGGCCGCCTTGAGTTACACCAGAGCGCATGCGGGCAAGTACGGCATCCCAAAGGACTTTTTTTCGTCTCACGATTTCCACATTCATATCCCGGAGGGTTCGATCCCCAAGGACGGACCATCGGCCGGGGTCACCATGACTTCCGCTCTGGTTTCGGCCTGTACCGGGCGCCCGCTGAACAAATCCATCGCCATGACGGGAGAGATCACTTTGAGCGGAAACGTGCTGCCGGTCGGAGGAATCAAGGAGAAAGTTCTGGCCGCACATCGGGAGCAAGTGGGCATTGTGATGCTTCCCCGTCCAAACAAGAAAGACCTCGAGGAAATCCCCCGCGAGGTGCGACGAGACCTCAAGGTAATATTCGTGGATCGATTGACCGAAGTGCTGCAGCGTGCTCTTGTCTGAGCAGCAGGCAGTGGGCTGCGAAATCTGACGCTGCCTGCGAAAGCCTGCCGCCAACTGCCGTCTACCGACTGCCGACTGATGTTGAGGATCGACGAAAACCAGATCGTGCGCTTGCTCCAGGAGTGCTTTGGAGCGAGGAGCGCGTCGCTCATCAGAGGGATAGGCGATGACGCAGCAGTGCTGCGCCTCCGGGGCGCGCGCGAGTATTGGGTCGTCACCACCGACATGCTCCTGGAAGAAGTGGATTTTCGCAGGAGCTGGATTACACCGCCCGAGCTGGGACACAAATCCCTCGCCGTCAATCTGAGCGATCTGGCAGCCATGGGCGCGAGACCGCGTTTCTTCACGGTTGCTCTCGCCTTGCCTTCGGATGTCAGGGAAAAATGGATCGAGGATTTCTACAGGGGCATGTCAATCCTTGCCGAGCGCCAGGGAGCGGTGCTGATCGGCGGGGACCTCTCGCGTTCCTCTTCCGGCATACAGGTTACCATCACAGCGATTGGGGAAACCTCCGACAGAAGAGTTGCCTGCCGATCCGGCGGCCGACCCGGCGACTTCCTTTATGTGACGGGAGTCCTGGGCAAAGCTGCCGCCGGCCTGGCCCTCTTGCAGCAGGGCCGTACATCCCGGAGGAGCGCCGCCGAGCGTTTGGCTCTCCGGTCTCACCGAACTCCTGAGCCCCGGTGCGATGTGGGCTTGTGGCTGGTCAGGAATCGCTTTGTCAGCTGCATGATGGATCTCAGTGACGGATTGTCGACGGATTTGCCGCGCCTGTGTGAGGCTTCCGGCGTGGGTGCGGAAATAAACGGCGCGCAGCTACCCGTCTTCGCGGGGGCGCGCAGGTGGCAGTGCGATCCTGTGGATCTGGCGCTGAATGGGGGCGAGGATTTCGAGCTTCTCTTTGCCGTCCCGGCCCGGAAAGCGGCGCGTCTTGAGAAAGCATATCCTTCCAGGTTTCCTCCCATCAGCCGCATTGGACGCTTGCGCCGGGAGCGCAGTGTCGTCTGGGCGCCCGGCCCGGACATGCCTCTCCGCCCACTGGCCCCGGGAGGCTTCGACCACTTTCGCAATTCCTCATAAGGAGACGCTTATGACAGACGCGCGCACATCCGCCCTCCAATATGCCCATGAACATCGCCAGGAATTCCTGAACATCTTGAAGGAATTTGCCGGCATTCCATCCATCTCCGCCGACCCGGCTCATAAAGCCGACATCCAGCGCGCTGCTGAGTGGGTGGCTGGCCGCCTGCACGCCCTCCGAATGAAAAACATAACCATCTACCCGACCGCCGGTCATCCGGTCGTATATGGCACGAGCCCGAAAGCCGGCTCGCAGGCCCCGACTGTGCTGGTCTATGGCCATTATGATGTTCAGCCTCCGGAACCCTTGGAGAAGTGGCAGAGCGGACCGTTCGAGCCCACGGTGCGCGGCGAAAACTTGTACGGCCGCGGGGTGAGCGACATGAAAGGCCAGGTGATGGCTTCTCTTGCTGCCATCGAGTCCATCGTCCGCACCGGCGAGCTCCCCGTGAATATCAAGATTCTGATCGAGGGAGAGGAAGAAGTCGGTTCGCCTAACCCGGAACGATTCATTCCAGAGCACAAAGACTTGCTCGCGTGCGACGCCGTCTTGAATCCCGATGCAGGGATGATAGCCGCCGACATTCCCTCCGTCACTTACGGGCTGCGCGGGCTTGCCTACTTTGAGGTGCGCGTCTATGGGCCGAGCCAGGACCTGCACTCAGGCAGCTTCGGCGGCACGATCCATAATCCAGCCCAGGTGCTGTGCGAGTTGGTTGCTGTCATGCACGACGAGAACGGGCGCGTGACGCTGCCGGGCTTCTATGACAGGGTGCGGCAGCTCAGTGAAGAGGAACGTCGCGAGCTGGCCCGCGTACCCACAGACGAGGCTTTTTTCAAGCAAGCCGCCGGCGTGCCGGCGCTGTGGGGAGAGCCGGAGTATACCCCTGCGGAGCGTGTGGGAGCCCGACCCACGCTGGAAGTCAACGGCCTGCTGTCCGGTTACACTGGCGCCGGCGCCAAAACCGTCCTCCCGGCCTATGCGATGGCAAAGATTTCAACGCGCCTGGTGCCCGACCAGGACCCAAAGGAGGTCTACGGGCAGCTCAAGCGCTTCCTGGAAGCTCATGCTCCGGAGACCGTGCGTTGGGAACTCGAAGAGCTCGTCGGAGGCCCGGCTTCCCTGTCCGACCGCCACTCTGCGGCAGTGCAATCCCTCAGCCGGGCGATTGAGTCGGTATGGGGCAAGCGCCCGGTCTTTGTGCGCGAGGGCGGAAGCGTTCCTGTGGTCGCGCAGTTCCAGCAGCATCTGGGCGTGGATTCCGTCAACACCGGCTTCAGCCTGCTCGACGACGGCGCCCACAGCCCCAATGAAAAACTGCACCTCCCCACGTTCTATCGCGGCATCGACGCGCTGATCCATTTCTTCTTCAACCTGGGGAGCAAGTAGCCGATCCCGCCGTGTCAAGCCCTCCGAATCCAATTCCCGTACCCCTCCGCGCAGGCACGGATTCAAGAAACGGAAGTTTCCTGAATCGGCGAAAACGTAGCCACGGGGCTGGGCCCCATAAGCACTGACTTTATCTATGTCGGATCGCAACCGGCCCCGGAGGGGGCGAAGAGAGTAGCCCCGGGCGAGCGAAGCGAAGCCCGGGGTTATGAAAGCAGCAGGGCCAAGCCCTGAAAGGGCGGCAGAATCTGTTGCTTAGCCAGTGAGATTCTCCGTTAGATACTCTGAAGAGAATGCCATGACATCCACTCACCTGAGCCTTCAATACCATTTGATATTCAGCACCAAGGAACGCTGTGGCTGGATCAAAGAGTCTTGGCAAGAGAGATTGCACAGCTATCTGGGCGGCACCCTTCGTGGACTGGGCGGAGTGGCAGAGGATGTCGGAGGGACTGACGATCACGTGCACATTCTGGCCAGCCTCAATGCGACTCACTGTCTGGCGGACGTGATGAGGGAGATAAAATCGAACTCCTCCAAATGGGTGCATCGCATCATCGGCGTTGGGCTGTTCGCGTGGCAGGATGGCTACGGTGCGTTTACTGTGAGCAGATCGGAGGTTGAGGCGATCAAGCGATATATTCGAGGGCAAAGAGAACATCACAGGAAGAAGACGTTTCAGGAAGAATATTTGGAGCTCCTGCAGCAGAATAGCATCGAATTTGACGAGAAATATCTCTGGTGATTTATTCCTTCTATCGCCCTTCCAGGGCTCCCAACCTGTTGGGTAACTGTCTTGCTCTAAGGTCGCATTTTGCGACCTTAAAACGGGGCCAGCACCTCAAGTACGCTCCGTATGCTTTCACGGAGCATGGTGCCGTCATGGCAGCGAACGTGCTCAATAGTCCTGTTGCAGTTCGCGCCAGCATCAAGGTTGTCCGCGCGTTCGTGCGGCTACGAGAGATTTTGGTGACCCACAAGGATCTCGCGCGCAATCTTGCCGCCATGGAGAAGAAGTACGACGCGCAGTTCAGAGTAGTTTTTGAGGCAATCCAGAAGATTATGGCACCCGCACCGCTTCCCCCGAAGCGGCAGATCGGCTTTGTCCCTCCTGAAGAGAAGAAATGACCTTGGGGTTCCGTTTTGGCACCTCAAACTCTTTGAAGTCGCAATTTGCGGCCTCAAGAGCCGAGTGTCGCTTGAGCAGGGAATTGACAGCTCCGACCGACGTTGCTATCCTGGTTTTGGATGTCGGAAATTCCGACTTTCAGAATTAACGGAGTTTTTTATGGCTCTTGTCAAAATGCAAAAGAAAGGCCAGCTTACCCTGCCCAGCCAAATCCGCAACCGCTTAGGTTTGGCGGA
>Ga0315280_10000992_pt1 | contig 50610 bp, 52 predicted proteins | sample YL17G06_40_MG_FD_203697 | JGI IMG/M metagenome (GOLD analysis project Ga0315280, IMG submission 203697) | Sediment microbial communities from Yellowstone Lake, YNP, Wyoming, USA - YL17G06_40 | ecosystem: Environmental > Aquatic > Freshwater > Lake > Sediment | place: USA: Wyoming | collected... | reverse complement strand
CGCAACCCAGAGAAGCCCAACTATTGTGCTTGAGGCTAGGTCGCCAATGCCGTTGATCATCTGTAACACACCAAAGCCTGTACCTCTAATCTCTGAGGGCAGCAGGTCCGCTGCCAATGCTCCCTCGATCGTTTCGGTTGTAGCTGTGAAAATTCCGGCCCCCACGAATATCAGTGCCAAGTATGGCAGGTCTGCCGTGAGGTATGCCGTGGCCAGGCAGATCACGGATGACAGGAAGTATCCGGCTACGAGCACTCTTCTTTTCCCAAATTTGTCTCCCAACGCTCCTATCGGAAAGCATGCAACCGCGTAGGCTATGTTAAGCAAGGTATACAGAGCGATCGCCAAGAGCGTCGCGCTTGCTGTCCCGAGCCTTGGGGCAAGGACCTCTTCAGCTCTAAGTGTGAAAAGTGTGTTGGCAAAGTTCGCTAACCCAAAGATTCCGATAGCCACCAGGAGCGATACGAACCGCCTAGGGAGAGCAAGCAATGTCCTGACAAATCCAAAGCTAGCAGGACGATTTCCACCTCGCTTTCCCTTGAGTTCCTTAACGAATAAGAGGACTATGACGAGCGCTGCCACGCCCGGCAACGCCGATAAGAAGAATATCTCTCGATATCCAAGAGCAGAAACAAGAACGAGCGCAAACGCGGGGCCTACCGCTGCTCCAATAGTGTCCATTGCTCTATGGAATCCGAACGCTCTGCCGTGAGCTTGACTTGGAACCGAATCGGCCAGAAGAGCATCCCTCGGTCCACCCCTGGCTCCTCTGCCGATCCATGCGCCGGCCCTCAAGGCCGCTATCTGGAGCCAGTTCGAAGCAAGGCCAATCGCGGGTATGAGTAAGCCCGTGAGAGCGTAGCCGAAGTTCATAGGGGGCTTTCTTCTTTCTATTCGATCGCTCAAGTAGCCAGAGAATGGCTTGACGAAACTTGATGCACCATCAGACAACCCCTCAATCAAGCCCAGAGCCGCAACGGAATACTTCAGGTCAAGCGTAAGGAAGAACGGTAGGATTGCAGTCGCCATTTCGTGACTTGCATCACCGAGAAGGCTAACCAAACCCATGAAGAAGACATTCCCAGATAACCAGCTAGACTTCTTGTTCATCTCGTTCACCTGAAATTCTTGCCGATCGCCTCAGTTCTCTGAACTGCTCGGCTACCAACACCCACCGCATGCTCCAACAGCATTAATAAATCGTAACGATCGTTACATCCCATTGGGGCGGTGTTGTGAAAGATCCGTTTCGGTCGGTGATCTTGGCCTTTCGACGAAGGCCGGGTGCCGAGAATGAGTTGGGTGGATCACCTGCCAGCAAGAAGCACACTACTGACCCCTTTCGATTCGACTTGGAGGACGCATTTGGTAAGGGAGGATGTCCCGTGTGTTGGCTTTCAACAAGATATGACGAGCGGTCCTTTGATTCTTTGTTATACGAGTTCGTCAATGATGTTGGTGTCAGAGACGAGATGAGGCAAACGCTTGGATTCTGCAACTATCACGCTTGGGTACTCCATCAGGTCGCAACGGACCTGACCCCAGGGAAGCTAAGCGTGGGTGGTGGGCAGATGGGGATCGGCATCATTTACCTCGACCTTGTGGAGACGCTTATCAAACGCCTGAAGGCGCTCTCGTCTTCCACCTCAAAGCGTCATGGCAAGGCCCTAGCCACCCTCTCGAAGAGCACGGGTACCGCATGTCCTATGTGCAGTGCGCGGGCCCAGTTTGAACTCTGGTATCTCGAAAGCATTCTTCGTAACATTGCAATGAAGGATTTTTCGGAGAAATATGCGGCTTGCGATGGATTATGTGCGATTCACTTGCTGAGGGCTCTGGAGCTGTCAGGGTTCGATGGTAACAAGAGAGCGCTAGCTGCCGCTGAGATTAGGCGCCTCGAGGAATTGTCGGTAGATCTGCACGAGTTCTTGCGGAAACACGATTATCGGTATGCGAGTGAAGGCTTCGGAAAAGAAGGTGACTCTTGGCTCCGGGCGGTTAGAAAGATATCAGGTGAACGTTACGCTGCACCGACCAAGACGCCGTCTTAGTCCCCGGCCCACCCCGTCAAAGTGTTGAGCCGGGATTTGGCCTCTGCACCAGGGGTGTTGTCCCCTGGCTTCTCGCCGTGAAATGATTGACTTCATATTCGTAGACCAATAGTCGCTGAAGAACATGCGGCTCAATGGGTACCGATAACACATGTCAGACGGTTTTAGGTACGGGTCCCCAAGCAGGTCGAGGCCTCCTAGTAACGTTCGCTTGAACGACGCGGATTGGGCAGGAGCATCAAGCCCTTGTCGAGAGGCAGAAAGCGCTGTGTGTAGAGGTGCTGGCTGATGCGCCGAACTATCGAGACCCGGATGGGGGACGTTTCCGTGTTGACTTGCTTCTGCCCGGAGTGTTGGAAAGAGATCGGACCTCAAAATGCCGAGTGCCCTCACTGTGGATGCAACCTTTCACAGCATGACTATCTCTCTTACGAAGAGAAGTTGCTTGCTGCCCTGAGACATCCGATCAGAGAGAACCGCATGCTGGCAATTCAGCTACTTGGGGATTTGAGAAGCCAAGCCGCCTTGCCTGTCTTTCGATCCATGCTTGAGACCGAACAAGACTTCTTCGTCGTGCGTGAGATTGCGCGGTCTTTGGCCAAGATCGGAAGCGCAGAAAGTGAAGACATCATCCGAATGCTCGAAGATCACAAATCGAGGCTCGTAAGAAAGATCGCGAAGGAAATTGTTGTGGAGGAGCATCCCAATATGCCGAGACCAAGACCCAGCGCATCGCCTAGGAGCGACTAAGGCATAGTTGTTCCCGCCGCGACTGGGATTTTGACCGCTCCGGCACATGACGAGACTTTGAATGGGCGCCATATCGCATTCATGAACTGGGTGGCCGGCGTGCGCCTTAATCAAGTTCTCGCTAACCCATTCTTGGCATTGCTTGCGTCTGGTCACACTGAAGCCGAGCGGAACCTAGCCGAGTTCTTGATACAGATCATCCACCATATCCGATAACCTCGAAATGTGAGGCCTCCAAGCGTCTTGAACATCGTCAGACATCTGGCCAAATGCTCGACCAACCTTGTCAGGCTTGAGATCGTCAAGAATACTCCAGATTTCGCTTAGCGTAGCGATGATGTGCCATCTGAGGGACTTGTGGGCAACCTCCAGACTGAAGAGTTCCTTGATCTGTTTAATTTCGTCGAGCATTGATTTAGCGATATCGAGCATCTTTGTCCTCGTTTCCTGGTCAATGTCATTGATTGTGAACTGCAAAACGGAATCAGCCTCCTCACCGGTCTGCTGTAGATCCCGGCCTATTTGACGGAGCCGCCTCTCTATGGTTAGGAGGCTACTTCCCAGAACCCTCTTGTGGTTCTCGTCCATGATAATCCGACCGGAAAATGCTCGAGCCCTATGAACTCTCACTCTTCACCGCGATTGGTCCCAAATGGGATGTGCCGATGAGTTTGAGGATGCCTCTTTCGACTACGTCGACCTCCGAACCAAACCCCTCCTTCGCAAAACGATAGTCATGTTTCATGATGAACTCTGACAGCTCAAACTTGATGCGTGTGAAGGAGCTCGCCTCGATAGACAGGAGGGTCTTGAGCACGGAGGCAAAGCTGCGCTTATCCAATCGTCGAGAGGCAGACTGCATTACCTCCACAAGGTGGGGTAGGCATAAGCCCCTTGACTCTCTGAGAACATCGTTGAAGGTTTCACTTTGAACTATCATTTGAATGAAAGTTTCGATATGGAATGCGTTCGATTCAAGAAGTGACAAACAGGCCGGGCATTGGGCGTCCACGTAGTCAAGGCTCGCGGCAACTTTTCGTGCGAATCTTCGTAGCGATTCAGGATTCTTCCTCAAGAGCCTCCTTTCAAGGATTGACTTGGGATCGTTGCGTCTCAAGACGTCGATCAAGGAGTTGCTATTCTTGTGTAGGTTTTCGATTGTCTGCAGCCGGTTGTTTACTAGGTTTTCAAGGACCAAACCCAGGCCGAGCTTCTCGGCGTGAGCCTCTGCAAATCTGAGTATCTGATGTGAGTGGTACCTACAGAAGCCCCGGGAGCTAATGATTTTGTCTCTGGACCAAGGCTCCATTATCCATTCAGAGAAGAATGCTTGCAGGAAGCGATTCTCACTCTTTTCAATAAGGTAACACAGTGGACACTCTGTGCCTTCCCTGATGGCATCCTCGATCGCGATGGTTAGAATGCTTGGCCCCATCACTCAGACCTCGCTAAGATAATTGAGCACGCCGAGATCGCGTGATAGGTAGACTCGAACGTTGAGATGCCTAGGAAGACTGATCTACGAAAGCCGCCGTTCTCGTTCTGAAACTTGGCTGCTAGATCCAATGTTTGAGATGGAAATCTACAGTTCTTCCCCAAAACGTCGAGGCACTTCACTCCGAAGTAGATGTCGTCCATGATGAAGTACGGGTCATGGCTCTCTGGAGCTGTTCTGAATCCTCCGCTGGGAATTTCACATTGCCTCACCCACTCTTCCGTGCGGCGCAGCGTCCTCACGTCAAACCCGAGTAAGCTAAGACTTGCCAGCGCATGGTACGTTGCGCCTAACCTTGAGTAGCCATATTTCCCAAAACTGCCGTCATAGTTCTGGCGAGTCAATATGAGATCCTTTGTCTTTTCGAAAGACAGATTATGTTCGACTAGTCTGAGAAGCGCAAGAGATAGGTACGTCACTTCTAGCTCGGAAGGCGATTCGAGGTCGGCCTCCAGAACGCCAAACCCTCCGTGTGCGCTCTGAAGCGAGAGAATGAAATGTTTGAACGGTTTCCGTGGTTTCGCTTCCAGCTCATCCAGGGTTTCAACAACGTAGTATGTCACGTTGATAGAGTCGAAACTTCCGTCTTCATGTTGTAGACACTTCATGAAGTCGATCGTCTTGGTGACATTCTCTGGTTCGGTTCCCAGCATCTTGAGAATTTGAATACCGTAGTATGTGTCGGCGGCTGAGGACTCAGCTCCTCGCGCAAACGAATAGCCACCATCCTCATTCTGCCGTTTCTGAATGTAGCAAAGGACTTTGTCGATTCTGATACGTTTCTCTAGACCTGTCGGGCCTGTTGTGGAAGCATACGCATCCATGTGAGCCTCACCTCTCGGAGCGGATGATGTAGAAGCTATCAGCCTGACATGCTGTCAGGCGGTTGAGGTGAGCCTCATCACCTAGGTCAGTTTAGCCGGTGGGTGAATACGACGTGAATCATGAATTCTTAAACTTTACTTGTATCGACGCGCTCGGTCTTATTTGCCGTCCTAGCGGACAAAGGCTTTGCGACCCGCGTAGGCAGCTGCATTGCCTAGTTGTTCCTCAATGCGGATCACCTGGTTGTATTTTTCCACGCGTTCGCCTCGGCATGGTGCGCCAGTCTTAAGGTGACCGGTGCCCATCGCCACGGTGAAGTCGGCGATGAAGGTGTCTACAGTCTCACCGCTGCGGTGCGATATCATTGCGCCCCAACCAGCCTTGCGCGCCATCTGAATCGCCGCGATCGTTTCGGTCAGTGTGCCAATCTGGTTAGGCTTAATGAGGACGGCGTTGGCAACGTTTTCGGCAATGCCGCGTGCGATGCGCTGCACGTTGGTGACAAATAGGTCGTCGCCCACCAGTTCGATCCTATCCCCCAAGGTCATGTTGAGTAGCTTCCAGCCGTTCCAATCGTCTTCGGCCATACCGTCTTCGAGCACAATGATGGGGTACTTCTTCACCCAATCAGCGTACATTTCCACCATCTGCGCTGATGTCACTGTGCGGCCTTCTGTCCGTAGGTGATACAGCCTGTCTTCGTAGAAGCCGGTCGAAGCCGGATCCAAGGCGATGGCGATCTGTTGACCGGGCGTGTAACCAGCTTCTTCGATTGCCTTCAAGATCAATTCGACGGCTTCGGCGTTAGTCTTCAGTGGAGGAGCAAAACCGCCTTCGTCCCCTACGCCTGTCGTGTAGCCCTTGTCCTTGAGCACACGCTTCAGCGCATGATATGTCTCGCTACCCCACCGCAATGCCTCGCGAAAGTTCGGGGCGCCGACTGGCGCGATCATGAACTCCTGGAAATCGGTGCCCTGCCAGTTTGCATGGAGGCCGCCATTCAGAATGTTGAACATCGGCACTGGCAGAATGTTTGCTGATTCGCCACCCAAGTAGCGGTACAGCGGTAGACAGCGCGCGTCAGCCGCCGCCCGTGCCACTGAGAGGCTCACCCCCAAGATGGCGTTCGCGCCCAACTTGCTCTTGGTGGAAGTCCCATCCGCGTCCAATATTGCCTGATCAACTCTGGATTGATCCAGCGCGTTCATGCCGAGTACAAATTTGGCGATGTCCAGATTGACATGCTCGACGGCTTGTAGCACACCCTTTCCGCCGTAACGGTCCTTATCGCCATCCCGTAGTTCTAGCGCTTCGTGAACACCGGTGGACGCGCCGGACGGAACGGCCGCCCGGCCCCACGCGCCACTTTCTAGCTCAACCTCAACTTCGACTGTCGGATTGCCGCGGGAGTCCAAGATTTCGCGGGCATGGACTTTCTTCACAGCTGTTGACATTTTTCCTTCCTGTTTTGCAAGTAATGAATCTACGGTACGTGCTTCTGGCATGTTTAATGATTAGCTTAGATGCCATTCGCGGCGCGTTTCGGAGCCGCAAACAAGCCTGGTCCTCATTCAACTGACGACTTCAACAGTTGCTGGTGTCAGGGAGCTCTGAGTTGCGTTGCTAATAGCCCTGTTGCATTTGATGGTATGCCTCCATCCCTCCACTCCTCAGCATGGTTTCACGCGAAGCCGAGTTCATTGTGATTACTGGTTAGCCACCTTTGGTGATCGGTGGACAATGGTTCTAGTGGTGCGCGCAGACAAGAATCAGGGGCAGGAAGTCAGTGCGGCCTGGATTCGCATTCGAGTCGTTGGTTTCCATTTCGCAGCAGTTCTAGACTCAGCTCATTTGCGGTGACGCAGACTGCGATAGTCACGTAGGCACCAATAGTGAAGTGATACACGAGTGACGGAATGGAGGGAACTGCCACCCGTGAAAAGGGATGGCGGGCCCGGTGGGCTTTGAACCCACGACGTGTAGCCGGAAATAGCTCTCGCTTTTTCTGTCGTGCCCAAGATGGTCGATGAGAAGAGCTAAGAATGCGTGTGGGAGATACATACATCTGAGTCCAACGAAGCGAGGGTCGCGGAATTCAAGGGGTTGAACCCGACGTTCGACTCCCACCCCCGGCTCCAGGTCCTACAACGAGGTAGACCTAGCCGCCACTATTCACCAAGCCCATGAAACCCTTAAGTCACCGTCATCATGCTGTTTCGAACAGGTTGAGAAATGCTTCTTGAGAGATCACGAGTCACATCGTGTAACAATGGGACAATTCTCCTGATAATCATGCTGTCTGTTCTGGTCTTTTCAGGTTGTGCGCACATCGTCCGCGCCGAGTCCGGTTATGATCCGACGGGTGACATCGACCTCACGAAGATGAACTTCCACATGTACTCGCCGGTCTACAGCAACTCCAATTCGTCCATATTCGTCTACAACGGCGCTGAAACGAACCCCCCAACCTATGCGTCCCCCGTGACTAGCGTAATTTTCTGTGACCTGCACCAGACTGTTCAGACCTGGTTACCTGTATCTGATGTGTGGTTTGGCGTGGTTACCTGGATTACGCAGCCGTTGGCTGAAAACATGACAATTCAGGGCAATGTGAGCATGACGGTATGGATGAGTACGCCTGATGAAGCCCCTGCACTATCAGGCTACGCGTTCGGCTTATCGGAAGTTGACAGCCTTGGAAACCCTATCGGAGAGTCATCCTACCAGTACTACTACGCCTGCGGCAATGTGCTTGGGCGCTCGCCTGCACCCTTCAAGCTCTCTTTTGACGTGAATCGTACCGTCACGAAGGGCCACATCATCGGATTCTTCGTGGTCGTAGGAGCAACCGCTCAGGGTTGGCGCTACCATGTCTACTTCGACAGCCCCAACATGAACTCGTTCGCAGAACTCCCGATTCTTAGTGTTCCAGTTCCAGAGTTCTCACAAGCCATGGAAGTCATCATCATGACCATGGTTCTGATCTCTTTGTGCGTCCTGAAAAGAAGCAGGAACAAACCTCTTGCGAGTCCAGACTAGATAAACACGAGAAGAGTGAACCCCACATCCGACGCGATGAGTTTGGCGGGCGGGGCAGGATTCGAACCCGCGACCTCAGGCTCCGGAGGCCTGTGCCATATCCTGGCTAGGCGTCGGGAGAGACCATCAATCTCTATACCCGCCCAACTCCGCCCGACCATACAGCCTTTTGCGAGTCAGAAGACTTGTCGGTCTTCCAGCTCACAGAGGCGAGGACATAGTTTCCTGAAAGATACTTAAGGTGCGTCATCAGGACCGCACGTTGGTCAGGCGTTCGTCTCCCCAAATCTATTCAGTAAGTTAGGCATGTAAGATGCCCGTCCATATGCAGTAGCTTGGCGGAAGTCCCTGATGCACTCAACTCTCTCGAGATTCAGGCGCGAATGCGCTGAGGCCTTGATGTCTGCTGTGTCGGCGCTCTACCGCGTCGACTTGACTGAGGCAATGTTACAGGAGCCTCCATCTCTGGAGTTTGGTCAGCTAGCCTCTTCTGTCTCATTCGAACTCTCCAAGACTCTTAAGGCCGATCCTATCGATGTCGCCAGAGGTATCTGTGAACGAATTGACCCGGCACGGTTTGAACTGATAGAAAGAGTTGAGCCCGCAGGGTCAGGGTATGTGAACTTTCATCTGGATTTCAAGAAAGCCGCCAATGAGATACTCACGGACGCAGTCTCGGAAAGAGAACTCTACGGATTGGAGTTGACAAAGGAACCAAAGAGAATCGTTGTCGAACACACGAGCGCGAACCCGAGCGGCCCATTGCACCTAGGACACGCAAGAAACACAATCTTGGGCGACACACTCGCTAGACTCTTGAGAGACAGAGGTCACAAGGTCCAGACGAGATTCTACGTCGATGACGTGGGCAAGCAGGTCGCAATGCTCGCATACGGATACTCTCTTCTAGCGAGACCGAGACCCGTGGGAAAACCAGACCAGTGGCTAGGTCTACTCTATGCTTGTGTGAATTGCGCAGTTCAAATCGAGACCCTCAAGGCCGAGATATCGCGCCTAGGGGGTACAGGAGACCCCGAGAATAGAGGTCCCGACCTAAAGAAGGAACTGGATGACTGGACATTAGTCGCAAGAGAACTGGAGTCCATCGACTCAGCACTATTCCACATGACTCTCGAAGCAGTTCAATCAAGAGCCGAACCGATGAAAGAAGTCGAGCATCTTGTCATGCAATACGAGAAAGGCGACGAGAAGACACGGGAAGTCGTGAGAACAGTCGTCGACCTCTCTCTTGAAGGGGTTCGGCAGACCCTCAAAGAGATGGGAATCACATTCGACGAATGGGATTGGGAGAGCGAGCTGGTCTGGAGCGGAGAAGTCCAGGAATCGATGAAGAAGCTGTCGTCCACACCGTTTGCGATCTTGGATGGGGCATCAATCACTCTTGACGTTGACGCGATCGCCAGGAGCCATGGCCTCGACAAGACCCTCGGTTTCGCAGAGGGATACGAACTGCCAAAGTTAACACTGGTTAGAAGGGATGGCACAACGCTCTACGTAGCTAGGGACATCGCCTATTCGATCAGGAAGTTCCTGAACGCTGACACTGTGATCAATGTAATTGGGTCTGAGCAGAGACTTGCCCAGCTGCAGCTCAAACTTGCTCTCTATGCCCTCGGCGCCAAACAGGTTGCGGAGAACCTAGTTCACTATGCATATGGCATTGTCGAACTGCCAGGGGTGAAGATGTCAAAGCGCAGGGCTCGATACATCAGCCTTGACGAGATCATCAGCCAAGCGGTCTCGCGTGTTCAGGAGAAGATCTCTACGAGAGGGGACTCGCTCTCCGAGGAGGAGCGAGCACAGATCAGCAGGACAGTGGGACTTGCCGCGATAAGGTATGCGATGCTCTCCACTTCAAGCACAAAGACGATCACGTTCACTTGGGACCGGGTTCTGAGTCTTGAAAGGAACAGTGCTCCTTTCATCAACTATGCCTATACTAGGACTCGAGGCATACTAGCGAAAGCTGGCGAGGTCCAAGAAGAACCGGACTTTGCGGTCCTCACTGATCCGCTGGAGCATTTTCTGATAATGCAGATAGGCAAGTTCCCGACGATATTCGCAGAGGCTGCCGACAACCTCAAGCCTGAACAGGTCGCGGCCTACGCCAACATGTTGGCGGAGAAGTTTCATGAATACTATGAGAGAATCAATGTCCTGCGGGCTGATACACCAGCTCTGAGAGCGGCTAGGCTCATGCTTGTGCGTGCACTGAGGGTAGTCCTCGCTAACGCCACGCACGTGCTTGGTATCAAATTGACAGAGAAGATGTGATGCGCACGATGGCTACCTCCAGACTGAAGAGTCTCTTCCAGATCGACTTTCATCCTAGGCAGAATTCGCATGATCACGCTTTCATGTATCTTCTGGCCGTGAGCGCCGTCCTGAGGATCATTTGGCTCGACAAACCAGCCGGATTGCTCATCTTCGATGAAGCATACTACGTCAACGTGGCTCGGATACTGCTCAGGTTGCCTCAGCAGCCAAACATGTGGCCTAGCGCGATCCCTGGAATCGATTCTGTCAACCAAGAGCATCCGCTCCTTGCGAAGCTTCTGATTGCCCTCTCAACTGGCCTTCTTGGAGACAATGCTTTGGGGTGGAGAATTCCAAGCGTGGTGTTCGGTGTTGTCGCAATCTTCGCCCTCTATCTGCTTCTCAAGAAGACCTCAAACAACCCACTCATCGCAATAATTGGAGCGTTCCTCTTCAGTTTCGACACGCTCGTCTTTGTGCACAGTCGAATCGCCACGCTAGACATATTCGTTCTGGGCTTCATGCTATTGGGGTTCTACTGGTATTTCTCAGGAAGGCTGAAACTGAGCGCCTTCGCAATGGCTCTTGCCACACTCTGCAAGATAGGAGGATTCTACGGAGTCATAACCATCGTAGTATTTCATCTGGCCAGAGAGATCCTCGCAAGGGGTAGGAAGGCGAACTGGCAAGACCTCTTGGGGTTCTTCGAGAAGTACGCCATAGTCTACTTGGGTTCTTTCATAATCCTCCTAGCATTTCTTGACTTCTTCTGGGCTGGCTACAAGAATCCCTTCGAACACTTGTCGTACATCTACACCTACACGTTTGCTCTTCGCGCGCCTGATGTGCACAACCCGAACGATATCTGGAGTTACCCTTGGGAGTGGTTGCTGGATCAGGTGAAGATCCACTATGCCACGGTGAACGTTTCAGTCTATTCCGATGGCAACCTTGCTCGAACCTATCCCAGCGTCGATTTCATAGGTGCCATGAATCCTACGGTGGTGTTTCTGACTATTCCCGCGATGATCTACAACGCTTACAGCTACTACAAGACCAGAAACCAGTTTGCGTTGTTCATACTTGCGTGGTTTTCGATGACTTACCTGCCATTCATACCAGCGGCATTGTTCGGCCACAGGATAATGTACATCTTCTATTTCCTAAATACCGTCCCGGCTGTGGCCGCATCGATAGCGAACATGATTGTCGAGCAGTCTCCTCCTAGACTGATCGTCGCGATCTACATCGGAGCTGTGATCGTAGGATTCTACACACTGTTTCCATTCAAAGTCATCCCGTGACCCCGTGATTGCCATGGAGAGTTGAACACTGAGCCGTGAGCAGGAAAAGAACTTAGCCTACTACACGTAGGAAAACAAACCAGAAACAGGGCGAATCCAGTGCTGCATTTTCCGATGGGCGACTAGTCGCTCTCCTCAATCTTGATGTCTATAGTGGAGACATTTCGTGTGTCTCCTCCTTCGCCGATCACCTGTGTTCCAATCGTGACCTCCTTGACCGACATCTTGCCGCCGAAGAACCTCCTTCTAACGACTTCAACGACATCGACTGCTCGGCTGATGGCTCTTCCTCGAGCTTTGATCGTGAGTATTTTCGCTCCGCTCTGGAAGTGCATCATGACCGCAGTTGCGTAGGCCATCACAGGCTTCTTACCGATCAGTATGGTGTCAGGGGGTATTGGTTCTCTGGGGGCCATTGGAGGGGCGGTCGCCGTTGGCTTTTCTGCCATGCAAAGTTCACCTCCGAATCAGAGACATGCTTGTGTGAAGGCATGTCTATACTTTCGAGAACTTGACTTAAGCCTTACCATGTGCAGCCTCAAGAGCAATTGGGCGGACTTCGGAATTTGACACCACTGAGTGTTCCATGGAACCACCAACACGCTCTTCTTCGTGATGCATTCGATCAGCGCGCCACTTGCCAAGGAAGCTATGATGCCTATGGACTTCCGGATTCCCCATGCATTTCTGGCGTGAACCAGCAGTGGTCTTCCGAATTCTGTGATCTTCACAAGATCGCTCTGCGAGAACACAAAATCCTATGCTATTTAAGCCTCGAAACCCCTGAGGACTACTGGACACCGTCGGGCTCGGTCGCTATTTGTAGTCTGCGAATATGGCAGGGGCTCCTTATGAGAAACCTCCTAGAGCCGTGCCACTCGTTTTGACAGATTTCTTTCCAGAAATCTAATGGCGAGAGGCACACAGAAGTGGGAAATCACAAGTCAGTTTGTAGGTTGCACAATATTGAGACACAGCTTCAACGATTGGGATAGAGAGCCCCTTAGCACCCGGATTACCAGCAAGATGCATCGTGGCGTACCACCGAAAGAACGTGTTGACGAAGCGATCTTTCGTCTGCGGGTTCAAGAAAACCGCCTTGAAGGCGCAGCATCTCGAATGCAACAGCACGACAAGGAGATGTTCAACAAGTGCGTTCGAGCACAAATGGACAAGGACAACGCCCGAGCATCAATGTATGCGAACGAATGCGCACAGGTCAGAAAGATGGCGAAAGTCACACTACAGTGCCAACTTGCACTCGAGCAGGCTGCTTTGAGATTGGAGACCGTTCGCGAGTTTGGCAATATCGCCTCAATGATGGCTCCCGTCGCAACAGTAGTCAGATCGGTGCAAGGACAGATCACAGGTGTCATACCTGAAGTGGGATTTGAGCTGTCGGAAATCGGAGAAATGCTGAACAGTTTCGTGTATGAACTCGGCGATACGGGCGGCTCGAACCTTGAGGTTCAGACTTCAAACGAAGAAGCTCAGAGAATACTCACAGAAGCGAGCACCCTGGCAGAACACAGAATGCAGCAACGTTTTCCAGACCTGCCAACTGCATCGGTTTCCGCTCCCCAGAGAGGAGCCGAACAGGGGTACCAGTAGCAGCGTTCTGATTCCTCTAGGTGTCGGTCAATGGTCATCCTTGTAGAAGACATTGGAAGATTCCTCGGCAAGACAGTACAAACCCCATACCAGACCCCAGTTGGCACTTTGATAGGAATTGACACAAACATCCGAAACGAAGTGACCCAAGTCAATGTTGAACAGGCATCAGGAATACTTGCAAAGTACCCGACTACTCAAGTCAAGATCCAGAACGAATCGATTGTACTGGTTCCATCTTGGAAACATGATGCCTCTGACCTGCAGAGAGAGCACCTGACCGCATCAAAGCGAATGGTCGCTCTCAAATCGCTGCTTTCCGACGGCGACATCGACGCATCTGCATACAAAGAGATGACAAGTGAATATGAGAGCGCAATACGTGCAATGGAAAGTCGCCGTCTCGCGCTCGTAGATTCTCTCAAAGAAAGAACTGTCAAGCTTGAGGAAGAGATCCGGAGACTTCAGCTTACACTAACCGACAATAAGCTTCTCTACTCATCTGGAGTCGTCGAAGCAACTGCATACAAGGACGCGTGCCAAATCATACATGAAATGTTGAACGGACATATCGCCGAAAAGAGAGACATCCAGGGAACACTCGAAACCTTGTCATCCTTGGAGCATAGCCAGTCAGCGCAGATGCCGACTGACTCTAAGCCCCCTGAACACAAGATTCCGGACTTTGTTGTTGTGAAAATCAACGAAGAAACACCTGCCTAGGGGGCGGAGGATTTGTCCCTAGTAAAGAGGATTGAGGAACGAATCCATCCGGTTGCGCTCAAAGAGCGGATCATGCAAGCGCGGTCAAGACTTGGAATCCAAGAACAAAGACTCGAAAGCATGGCGATCAAGATACAACAGAAAGATCGAGACCTTTTCCAACGCTGCATCGGCGCAGAGATATCAAATGACCTCGCTCATGCTCGGCTCTACGCCAATGAGTGCGCTGAAGTGAGAAAGATCGCTCAGGTGGTGCTGAGTAGCCAACTCGCCCTCGAGCAAGTGATCCTGCGACTCGACACGGTCCTGGAATTCGGCGAGATCATGAGAGACATGAGGCCCATCGTTGGGGTGGTCGCAGAGACCAAGGGAAGAATCGCCGGCATCGTTCCACATGTCGCGAATGAACTAGAACAGATCAACTCATTGCTCAGCGACCTCAGCATAGAGACCGGCCCAGTCATTGATAGCCCGGCACAAGTGGAGATGTCGAGTGAGGACGCAAAGAAGATACTGGAAGAGTCATCCGCGATTGCACAAGAGAGGCTTTCTCAGGCATTTCCGAAGCTCCCAGAAGTCGCGATCGGGCAGAAGACTGTGCAACCCGAGCCGTTGCTCGCAACAGGAAGCGGAGTAGAAATCGAGCGACGACTCTATGATTACATCAAATCCCATGAGGGGAACATCCACATCCCCGAAGCTGCATATGCTCTTGGTGAGCCCCCTGCACGAATCAGAGAAGCTGTGGATCGCCTAGCGAGTGAGGGAAGAATTGTCGTCGAGTAGCAGTCCTCATAGGAGCCAAGCGGGTGTCCAGGCATTTGGCATTCCATCGGTTCGATCGGACACAGGTTCCGGGTCTGCCTCGCAAGAGCTTGAGAATCTCGCATTACGCTATGCGAACGAGGCGATTCAGTATGATCGGCAGGGCTCCAAAGGAATGGCTGTGTCGCATTATCAGAGAGCATGCGAGGTTCTGCTCAAACTCTGTTCACTTTACCCCGACGCTGCTCTGAACAGAGTCTATATGGAGCATGTTGAGGGCTATCGCCGTAGAATAAAGCAACTGAATGATCAAGGCGGTAGACCTGCTGCTGGTCCTTCGTCTTTGGCTTCGACCGAGTCGTTGGAGCATTTCTCACCCATCGAGAAGCCAAGCGTACGTTGGAATGATATTGCGAACCTGCACGACGCCAAGCTTGCGGTCGAGGAGTCCGTGATCTATCCGGTCAGGCGGCCAGACCTCTTCCCGCTCGGGTGGCCGAGAGGGATACTGTTCTTCGGTCCTCCAGGATGTGGCAAGACTCTGCTGGCTGCAGCGATAGCGACGGAGATCAATGCGGACTTCTACTGTGTGGACGCGGCGACCGTCATGTCCAAATGGTTGGGCGAATCGGAAAGGAACGTCTCGAATCTGTTTCAGGAGGCAAGGCGAACGGCTGCTTCCGGAAAGCCTTCGATAATCTTCATCGACGAAGTTGACTCTCTCGTGGGAATCAGGGCACAGGAAGTCGGGGGAGAAGTCCGCACAAGGAACCAGTTCCTGAAGGAGATGGACAGCATTCTCGACAAGGCTAGCCCAATTCACGTGTACGTCGTAGGCGCAACAAACAAGCCATGGGTTCTCGACGAGCCTTTCATTCGCCGCTTCCAGAAGAGAATATTCGTTCCCTTGCCCAACGTTGAGGCACGAACCGAACTCGTTTCCATCTACTCAAAGAACTTGAGCATGAACGACGACACGCAGAATGATGAACTGGTTCGAATGACAGAGGGCTTCTCTGGGAGCGACATACGCGACATACTGCAGTCCGCACAGATCAGAGTTGTTAGAGAGTTATTCGAATCAAAGAAAATAGCCGACGGATCCCGACCCAGGCCAATCTGCATGCAGGATATTCGTGACACCCTTAGAAGGCGGCGTCCAAGCGTCTCGTCTGAGATGCTTCGATACTACGACAAGTGGTACGAAACATACAAGGCGTTGTGAGAATATGCAAATCTCAACCGATTCAACTGATCTCAAGATTCTGGCAGAGCTTGTTGAGAACGCCAAGTCTTCGTTCGTGGACATAGGAAAGAAGCTAGAGCTTCATCCGAACGTGGTCGCATACAGAGTCAGCAAGCTGGAACGTCTTGGCATCATAAGGGACTACACTACGAGGCTCGACCTCGAGAAGCTTGGTCTATCCGAACAGATCTTTGTGGCCGTCAGCTTGCCAGGCAATTCAGAACGCGAGCGAATCCTCGACGAAATCGCCTCGATGCCACAAACAACGCAAGTAGTGTGTTCTCTTGGCGACCCCGAAAGCATTCTGTTCCTAGTTGGAAAAAACAAGGCTGACCTCGACAGGACCATGTGGAGACTCAGAAACATGAACGTGAAGATCGAGTACACCGGCTCAATCGTACGAACCTACGAAGAAGGTGGCCTCTGCAGCTTCCTGAAACTGCTGGCCAAGGAATTCGAGGAATCCAAGGACCTCTGTAAACAGCCGGTAATGGCTCAGTAATGAGAAGGAGGGAGAGAGAGTGTTTAGAGAAAACCAACCAATGTTCGGCAAGATTAGGGAAACGTTCCACCCAACGCCTATTCGCAAACGGATAATGGAGGCGCTCTTCAAACTCAAGATGCAGCTTGCACGCTTGGACAGGACAGCTCAGAAAATGCAGCAACGTGATGCGACACTGCACAGCAAGTGTGTGACAGCCATTCAGCAGAAGAACACACAGCTCGCTTCCATGTACGCAAATGAGTGTGCAGAGATACGAAAGATGGCCAAGGTGGTTCTGCAGAGTCAACTTGCACTGGAACAGGTCGCGCTCAGGCTGGATACCGTAATGCAATATGGCGATGTAGCACATGCCATGATGCCAGTCGCCAGTGTGGTCCGCACGATCAAAACACAGCTTGAAGGTGTGCTTCCTGAAGTGTCCATGGAACTTGCATCAGTTAACGAATCACTTGAGTACCTCGTGATGCAGGTCGGCGAGGCCACTGACCAGTCTTTTGACACGTCAATCACTAGCGAAGGTGCACAGAAGATCCTGAGCGAAGCTAACGTCGTGGCGGAGCAAAAGATGCGAGAGCGGTTCCCGGATCTGCCTCAAATTGCGGCACAAGAAGCAAGAGTTCAATGACCGACGCTTGGCTTGGACTCTTTCGTCTCCTCTTTTTTGTCACCATTCCTCGAAAGGCATATAGCCTCTCTAGTTCTGCCGTCCCACCTTGTGGCATAGGATGGCAGTCTTCGCTAAGGCACTGACAGTCTCGACTAGAGAGAGGTATCAATTGGTTGACCTTACACGAAGCATTGAAGAAATCGTGGCGGAATCCAAGATCGAGAAAGGGCTTTGCCTGGTCCATGCTTCTCACGCAACCGCCGCCATAATTGCCAACGAAAATGAGAGCGGATTGGTCAATGACGTCCTTCGGAAAGTGAAGGAGATCTTTCCTCCAGGCGCTGGCTACCTTCACGACAGGATCGACGACAACGCGTCTAGCCACATCGCCTCAGCTCTCATCGGTGCATCACGTGCATTCCCGGTCGAAGACGGTCGACTTGTCCGAGGAACTTGGCAGAACATCTTCCTGTTGGAGTTGGACGGCCCGCGAGCACATCGCATTGTGAATGTGCACATCGTAGGCGAGTAAGGGCTAGGTGTGTCTGAGATGATTCGTACTCAATCGCATGAGAAAGAATGCTTGTGCTGAAAGAGCGACCCCGCTGGACCAGCTGTTGATCGTCGTCATATCATTAGCGGCTGGAGGAATCGGGGCAATTCTGGGCCTCGGCGGAGGCTTCATGATTGTGCCTATGCTTCTCTTCGTGTTCGGTCTTTCTGCTCAAGTCTCTGCTGGAACCAGTCTCGTCGCATTAGTCTTCACAGCACTTTCCGGAACCATCGGCTACACCTGGCAACGTAGGATCGACTACAGGCTTGGACTCTCACTTGCAGCCGCTAGCGCCCCCGGGGCAATCTTGGGATCCATTGCGAGCACCTACCTAACGTCGAAGATTATGACTGCGTTATTTGGCTGCTTCATGATCTTGGTGTCGATCTACGTTGGGATCGGCACTCCGGCCAAGTCCTCCGGGACCGCGGCCGGTGGCTGGCGGCGCCACTTGGTGGATAGAGATGGAAATGAGTTCGAATTCACCGTCAGGCATTTGGTGTCGGCGTTTCCGTTAGTCTTCTTTGCAGGGGTTCTTGCAGGGTTCTTTGGAGTTGGAGGCGGGGCGCTGCAAGTCCCGGTATTGATCATGTTGCTTGGGGTTCCAGTCGAGATTGCGACTGCGACGTCAGCGTTGATGATCGTCGTCTCCGCACTCACGGGAGGCATGACACATATCCAACTAGGCAACGTTGCGTACGAATTCATTCCGTTCATAATAGTCTCCGTGGTGGTCGGCGCGCAGATTGGAGTTCAGATCCAGAGACGAACAGGTCCGCGTACTCTGAGACGACTATTCGCATTGTTTCTTGTCGTCATTGGACTTAGGATGATCCTTGTCCTAGTCTAGGCCGTGGGCCATCACCGGTGCCGACGAGCCTGCTATGACAACTTCTTGCTGCCTAGGAAAAGCGGATCCTGCATACTCCTTAAAGGGGGCTCTGGCTTCAGTCGCCCGCTTGTCGGAGTGCTAGGATTCCATAGATTTGCTCCAGATGAAGCGTGGGAGAGTTGTCGAAGGAAGGCGAAGAGCATGCACTCAAGCGTGAGGTTGGGTGGTACGGCTCTTTTGCAATGGGGTATGCAGATGTTGGAGCAGACTTGTACGTCGCCATAGGCCTCGTTGCCTTTTACGCTGCCGGCGCCTCACCAATCGCATTCGCGATAGCGTCTATCACATACGTCTGCACCGGGCTCGCCTACGCGGAGTTGGCCACAGCCTATCCATACGCCGGCGGGGCCCAAGTATACTCAATGAAGGCCTTCAACGATATGATAGGTTTCGTCGCGGGCTGGGCAGTCATGCTCGACTATACAGTCGACATGGCCTTGTTCTCACTTGCCAGCGCTGGGTACCTAAGCTTCTTCTTTCCTTGGATGAAGGGCTCGTTCTTTCCGCTGTCTTTGCTGGGTCTCGAGTTCAAGACCTCATACATCGGTTTCGCCGCCTTTGTACTGGTCATTGCTCTACTACTGCTGAATTCTATCGGGATAAGAGAATCATCTGCTTTCAACGAGCTGCTAGTGTCGCTTGACCTTGTTGTTGAGTCAGTCATTCTGATCACCGGCGTCCTATTGGCTTTCGGCTTGATGCTCTTCTTATCACAGATCACTGACTTTGGTGCGCCTTCAGTGTTCTCGAACATTGTCTATGTGATGCCGAGCCTTGGGACTCAGACACAGAATTTCGTATACGGAATCACGCTCGCTATGACCTCATTCATCGGCATCGAATCTATTGCTCAAGCGGCGGAAGAGACGAAGAGACCCCAGAAGTGGATTCCACGTGCTAACAAGCTATCGATAATCGCTGTGGTGGTCTTTGCCGTTGGCTTATCAGGGCTAAGTATGGGTTTGATGCCTTGGCAAGCCTTGGCAGCCTCCCAGACAGATCCCATGGCGGCCATTGCGTCCAGAGTACCCTACATAGGGCACTTTCTGGCACCGATCGTTGCATTGACAGGTTTCACCATATGTTTTGTATCCACCAACACCGGAGTCATCGGTGCTTCTCGGGTTGTCTTCTCGATGGGACGTTTTGGGCTCATGCCCGCATGGTTCTACAAGGTTCACAGGAAGTTCCGAACTCCAGTCCGGACAATCGCTGTTTTCGGCCTAATTGGTGCCACAATCGCGCTCTTGGGTGAGCTACACTTTGTCGCTGATCTCTACAACTTTGGAGCTCTACTGTCGTATGTGATTGTGAATATCTCGCTGATTGTGCTCAGAAACAAGGAGCCCGATGCGTATCGAGCTTGGAAGCTTCCAGGGACGCTGAAGATACGGTTTCGAGAGAAGCTGATCTTTGTACCAGTCATAAGCGTCATTGGCACAATCGCAACGGGAACAATGTGGGCATTTGTCATCGGGTTCCATGCAGAGGGACGGATCGTAGGAACGATCTGGCTCGCCATTGGAATCATTGGATTCATCGTGTTCAGAAGATCTCGAAAGATGAGTATCATCGGAAACGAAGTTGGCAAGACCATAGCACCAGGAGCGTACATGATGAATGCAACCGTACTTGTCAGAACGCCAGAAGACGAGGACAGTGTTGTCGAGGCTCTGGAGTACGAACTCGACACACGGTTCAGAGTCAAGTTGCTTAGCATCGTTGACCCGAGCGAGCTTGGCTTGAGTACTGAGAGCATACGAGACTACTCTCAGCTGAAGCAGTGTCAAGCCATCTCTTCAGGGGAACTGAGGCGTGTGGCCAAGAGGCTGAGTTCGGAGGGTTTCGACGTTGTATCGCGTGTGGAAATCGGGTCAACCAGATCTATCGTGGAACGAGAGATGGAATCAAGTGACAATGACGTTGTCGTATTGATCAAGAGAAAGACGTTAAAGGGTCACCTTGAAAAGAGGGAAGACAGTGCCTACGCCATAGCGTCAAGGTACCCTGGAAAGGTCATGATAGTCAGAAGGTTCGATTAGAATGGCACCCGGCGTGGTCGTAATACTAAACATCTTCGTGCACTCCAAGGAGTTGGACAAGGTCACAAAGAAACTGCTGGCACTGCCGGAGGTCAAAGACCTCTACGAAGTGACGGGAGAATATGACATAGTGGCTACGATCGAGACCAAGGACATCGCTGCATTCAGGCTTTTCATAAAGGAGAAGATCCTGTCGATCGAAGGTATCCGGAGCACTGTCTCCGCGGTCATTCTGTATACACACAAGGAAGATGGGAAGCCTGTATCCTGATGAGGAGGAGAGTTCAACGAAAGAAACCTTCTGTAAAGATCCTCATTCCAATCGCCGCAAGCGCTGATAGACAGCTGATGACTAGGGCGCTCTATGCCCTGTCCGCGTTCAAGGATCCAGAGATTGTTCTCTTCCACGTTGTGGAAATGCCCAGCCGAACCGTGCCCATCGAGGTGATCTCGCATAAAGAAGAGATAGCGCTCGCGGATGAGGTCCTCTCTCCAACCGCCAAATGGTTGGAGAAAGAAGGCTATTCCGTGCGCAAGAAGATTGTCGTGGCACGTAGTGTTGCAGAAGCAATCGTGACCGAGGCGAATGCGGAGGACTACACATTCGTCATAATGACCAAACGTCGACCGAAGAAAGGCATTGGGGGACTCTTTCATCGGAGTGTCAGCGAGCAGGTCACTCGAGAGGCCAAGTCCATGGTGCTCACGACACTCACAGAGGGGGACAGCGAATACCTCAGGAACTCCACGAAACAATAAATAGACCATTTCAGAAGTGACGAAATACAAGCTGTCACGTTGAGGGAAAGCGAATGGTGTCGGCAACTGCGGGTGGCTTTGTTCCAGCCGCCTAGCGACAATTGCATCTCTTCTCGAACGATCTGTTGCATGTGGTGTTCTGCCGTTGAGTAAAGAAATAGGAATCACTGTCAAGAAGAAAGATGACATTTCTGAATGGTACACGCAAGTCGTGACAAAATCTGGTCTTGCTGACTACGCTAGCGTCAAGGGATTCATGGTCTTGATGCCGTACGGCTACTCGATCTGGGAGAAGATCAGGGAATACCTCGACACGCGGCTCAAAGCCATGGGTCACGCAAACGCATACTTTCCGTCATTGATCCCGGAGAGTTTCCTGAAGAAGGAGGCTGAGCACTTCTCAGGCTTTACGCCGGAAGTATTCTGGGTCACCCACGCAGGAAACGAGAAGCTGGGCGAACGGTTGGCCATCAGACCGACATCTGAGACGGTCATCTATGATTCGTATGCGAATTGGATAAGGAGCTGGAGAGATCTCCCCCTCCTGATCAATGTATGGAATTCTGTTCTGCGAGCCGAGATCAAAGCCACGAAACCCTTCATGCGAACCTCAGAGTTCCTGTGGCAAGAGGGACACACCGTCCACGCAGACAAAGAAGACACAGATTCGGAGGTCATGAGAATCCTCGAACTCTACAGGCAGCTCATCGAAGATCAGCTTGCGATCCCAGCTCTTGTGGGGTACAAGACCGATCGCGAGAAGTTCGTGGGCGCGCAATACACCACCACGCTGGAGTCAATGATGCCTGATGGGAAAGCGCTTCAGATGGGCACCTCACACAACTTAGGTCAAAACTTCTCCAAGGCTTTTGAGATCAAGTATCTGGGCAAGGATGAGCAGACCCACTACGCCTGGAATGCATCTTGGGGAGCCTCCTGGCGACTAATCGGTGCATTGGTCATGCTTCACGGGGATGACCGTGGGCTCGTCATTCCACCCCGAATAGCACCCACTCAGGTCGCTGTGGTGCCAATTCCCTACAAGGATGCAGAGACAGCACCGATAATGAGCCAAGCCAAGAAGATAGCAGACGGGCTTCAGAAAGCGGGTCTGAGTGTTGTTCTTGATGACCGTGAGCAGTACACGCCAGGATGGAAGTTCAACGAATGGGAACTGAAAGGAGTCCCTGTCAGGATCGAAATCGGCCCCCGTGATGTGCGCAACCGTCAGGTGACTGTGGTTCGGAGAGACACATCAGAGAAGTCAACAATCCCAGAGGCTGATGTTGTTACAAAGACCAAGATGCTGCTCGAGACTATCCAGTCAGACATGTTCCAGAAAGCAAGTCGTGCTCTCAAGGAATCGATCCATGACGCACGCACCTTTGACGAGTTGAAGCAAGTAGTCGAGAACACGGGGGGGTTCGTCAGGGCGTGCTGGTGTTCAGACATGGCATGTGAGGATAAGATCAAGGAAGAGACCGGCGCCACAATCCGTGTGGTCCCCCTTCGGAACGAGACTGTCTTCGGCGCCTGCGTCCGATGCGGGAAGACCGCCGATAAGGTCGTCTACTTCGCGAGGGCATACTGAGCGTCCATAGGGCACAACGTTTAAGCGAACTCCAGTTGAACTAGGCATTAGTTGTGCGTAGCAATGGGAAAGAAGAGGAAATCCGGAGGACGTAGTGGAGGAGGAAAAGGCCGCAGCGGGCTCGTGCAGTGTACGAACTGCGGTATGCAGGTGCCACGTGACAAAGCAAAGAAGGTCACCAGCTTCGTTTCATTGGTTGAACCGTCCTTAGCACGGGAACTTCGCGCTCACGGAGCGTTCATCGCTAGGCAGAAGGTTTTCAAGTACTACTGTATCTCCTGCGCGGTCCACTTCGGAGTTTCCAAGGTCAGAGCACGCGACGAGAGACGTTTCTCGCACTAGCGCCTCCGACGCAAACACCTACACTGCTTCGAGCTGAGGACGGATCAGCTCGGCTCTTCTTCTAACCTCCTTGTCTACGACTGGGAAGTCTGGTCCTACGCTCTCAACCATTATCGAAGCAGCAGCGGAAGCGTAGAGACATGAAGCAGCGAGCTCTTTGGTCCGACTGTACTCTGCCAAGAAAGCGCCACCATAGACATCTCCTGCTCCAGTTGGGTCAACAGCTGTTGTCTCGTATGCAGGGACCATGAAACAGGCTCTTCTGTCGCAAGCCACAGAGCCTTTGTCACCAAGAGTCACAATCGCGATCCGAGCGCCCCAGTCTATGAGTTCTCTTGCAGATCTCACGTGATCCTGTAGGCCGGTGATGACCTCCGCCTCCAATTCGTTCGGCTTAACAAAGTCGACCGAGCTGACAAGTTGTCTGAAAGCTTCTCTGTTGCAGAAGTGTTCTACTTCCGCATCCTTTCCGAGTCGACGAAGCAATCCTTGAGGATCCAGGAAGACCTCGCCTGACAAGGAACCCATGATTTCGATCAAGCCCTGCATGTCTAATTCGCATAACACAGGACCTAGCAGGATGTAGTGTGATCGCTGGCACTCAGACAGTACTTCCCGAATAGGAATCTTTCCCGCATCAGCAATGACCCTCAATGTACGTTCCCCCTTGTCATTGTATCTCAGGCTGAACCCTGTCGTTCGATCGCTTGATCCCGTATCGATCGCTTTGATTCCATATCCTTTCATTTCGGCGCGAAATCGCTCGCGGAAATCTTGCCCAACGTTTCCTATGAGCAGTACGTCTTTCATCCCGAGCCTCTTCGCTGCGAGGGCCGCATTGGTGCTGCAACCGGAAAGGATGCGGTGGCTCGTGGTTATTCTGGGGGTGCTTATCAGGTCGTAGACAGGGTTCCCGATAGCTACGAGGTCATAGGTCATTTCAGAAAGCCCTCGCGTTCTGTCGCGTGTAGACAAGCCTTTGAATCACAGTAGCATGTGACAGGAATCCAACTAGGATCATTGCGTACTGAAGAGCACTTGGCCATACTGGCACAAGGACTGATCCCACGAGAATGAGCAGGAGCTTCTCCTGTCTTTCTGCAATGCCGATCCTGCATTTACTCAGACCTCCGACGGACTCCGCTGCTGCTCGAGCGTAGCTGGCCAATAGCATGCCAATCAATGCGAATATGCCCCAGAACCAATCTGCAAATCCTCCTGCAATGATTCCGATGACCAAGGCGTACTCGACATATCGATCCAGGACGTGATCGAGGACAGATCCGAATCTTGAGGTGGTTCTTGTCGCGCGTGCAACCGCACCATCAAGCATGTCAGAGAATGTGGAGCCCAGCAGAACTAGGGCGCCCAGAAGGGCCATTCCTCTAGCATATGAGAGAGAAGCGAGCACGCCCAGTAATGCCGCGAGGATTGAGAGCGTGTTGGGGCTGACTCCAAGGCTGCCCACAACCCTTCCGAGCGGCAACATTGCGTTTTCGTATCTTTCGCGAAATCTGCCGAGCAAACACTACCCCACGCTTGTTTGAAGACCACGACGCTTCGCGATGGACGCACTTAATTGGTTGTCGCTGATGTCGAATACATTGACAACTCTTGAATAGGTGCTAAGCACGAAGCTTTGCGGCAAAGGAGCCGTCATCTCAAAGATGGGAAAGGTGTCGAAAGGAGTAAAATGTAACGTAGTCGGGTGCGAGCAGACTGCTGCGCGTTCTGTCTCGCCGGACTCGGCTGCACAGGCAAAGATCGATATTGCAGGCGCCAGACGCGCGTACCTCTGCCGAGCACACTACAAAGAAATGAAGAAGCGGTTGCGGAAGGATCGCCAGATCGAGAAATGGCGCTTCGCGGGATAGTAAGGAGTGGAAGACCCTGCGAGTTCTACTGATCCACGCTGAATCGTTCGAATATCAGGTACGAGAGAAAGCAGTCAAAGAGCCGGAGGAATTCGACCAGTTACGCTCACGTGGCCGTATGGAGCAAGTCTTGGTCGCTTTCTGCACGATAGAGAAAGACGATGAGAAAGACCCATCACAGGTGGCAAAGAACGGAGTCGATGCTGTCAGAGAGGTCGCAGCCCAAGTGAAGGCACAAAACATCATGCTGTATCCCTATGCGCACCTCTCAAGCAGCCTCGCATCGAGAGATCCCGCGATCAAGGTTGTCGCCGCAATGGAGACTCTCCTGAAGGACGCGGGCTTCACCGTCCAAAGAAGCCCGTTCGGCTACTACAAGAGCTTCCGAATTCACTGCTTGGGTCATCCTCTCGCCGAGCTTTCACGGACGATCACCGCAGAGAAGAAGGCTGAGGAACGAGCACCGGTTCCGACCGAGTACATGATAATGGATCTCAAAGGCAATCTGTACCGCCCTGGCGAGTATCAGTACTCCAAGGGGGAAGAGGAATTCAGAACCCTCGTGGAGAAGGAAGCTTTGAAGAAAGGGCTCGTCGGCGGTGCAGAGCCACACTTCCTCGACTACTGCCGCAAATTCGGGATCGAGTGGGAGCCGTACTCCGATGTGGGTCACATGAGGTACGGCCCCGAAGCGACGCTGATCTTCGACCTGATCGCGGACTACTCATGGAACCTTGCAAACCGCGTAGGCTTCCCTGTCCTGCAAGTTCGAGGTACTAACATGTTTGACCTTTCGGTGAAAGCCGTCAAGGAACACGCGGACCTCTTCGGAGCGAGACTCTACAAGATCGACCTCGACGAGAAGAGCTTCGTCATGCGTTACGCCGCATGTCACCAGCAGTTCGCAATGGTAAAGGACTGGACAATCAGCTATCGGAATGTTCCATTCGGCACGTTCGAGGTTGCTGATAGCTATCGCCTCGAACAGAGCGGAGAGCTGCTTCTGTGTTTCAGAGTGAGAAAGCTACACATGCCTGATCTCCACATCTATTGCCGCGACTTGGAGAACTCGAAAGATGTTTCGATCAACACGCACAAGGTCATCTACGAAGAGATTGCGAAGCTGGACAGAGACTATGTTTCAGTATACAATACCACGAAGAGTTTCTTTGAAGGCAACAAACCTTACTTCATGGAGCTTGCCAGACTCGAACGGAAGCCAATCCTCCTGAACTTTGTTCCGGAGGGTATCTACTATTGGGTGCTCAATATCGAATACCACATCATCGACGAACTCGAAAGGCCTAGAGAGATAGCCACATTCCAGATTGACATGGGCAATGCGAGACGATTCAATATTTCATACGTTGACTCGAATGGTGCAAGGCAGTATCCGCCGATAATTCACACAGCACTGATCGGCACAGTGGAACGCTACATCTTCACAATCCTAGACAGTTGCGCCAAGCTGGAACAACAGGGAAAGAGGCCTCAGCTTCCACTCTGGCTCGCCCCAAGTCAGGTCAGGATCATCCCTGTCACTCACGAGTTCTTGTCATGTGCTGACGAACTTGCGGGCAAATTCAACGAGTCGAAAGTGAGGACCGATGTGGACGACTCGGACGAGACGGTGCAAAAGAGAGTACGGGACGCCGAGATGTTCTGGATACCGTACATCATAGTTGTTGGAGCACGAGAGAAATCCTCGACAAAGCTGCCTATACGAGTCAGGGAGACGAGTGACCAGCGCAAGATGTCCGTCGAAGAACTAGTGACTGAGATCAGGGAAAAGATCGAAGGGTACCCGTTCAGGCCCCTTACTGTTCCCCTTCACGTCAGCGCAAGACCAGTGTACCGAACGTAGCCATGGCAACATTTTATATCCTCTAGTAGAGATGAGGACAATCGTGTAGTGATTTCCCATGAGCCGTGATCAACTGTACGGTGGCGCTATCTTCGTGATCTCGCTAATCATCGCCATAGGGTACTTGATTGCCTTCTTCCCCCAAGTTCTCTCTTTGCCGCAATGGCTCCACGAATGGGCTGTGGGTCTGCCCGTGCTTCTCTTCGTGCTTGCCGTCCTCGTGATCTCCATGTGGATCGGGTGGACAATGATGACGACTCCTCCGCCAGTTCCATTGGAGCCTGAAGTGCCTCCGGAGATCAAGACCGAACAGAAGAGCTGAAGGAAAAGGCAAAGCCACATTCTCTTGCCCGTTGGCACCACAGGCCACGATAGACCTAACTACCTACATTCATTGACTGCTGGAATCAGGAAGACGAAGCGGATGGTTAGGAGATTGGATCTCACGTTTTGGGTTGCAGTGGTCGTCATAGTCTTGCTAGGGACGATCGGGGGTGTTTTGTTCAAGTTCGGCACAAACGAACTGGGGACTATTGACTTTCGGCGACTTCTCGAGATCAGGATGTCGACTACTACACTTGTGTTTGCCGGGCTCGTGGTTTTCAGCGTCATTCTGTTCTTCTATAGCGGGTATAGTCTGCGCGATAACAGCTTCGCGGCGAGGTACCTGTTCTCTCCGATAATCTTCTTGGCTTTGATCATGATGGCGGTCTCGCGATTCTTGATAGGTGTGCCTCTGTCTGTAACGGGACTGGGTCGGCTGACCGGCCTGCTTACCGCCCTCGGAGTCCTGACTACTGCAGTAGCCAGCAGCATAATCTTCAAGGAGACGTTTTCCACCCGGGTCTTGGCGGGAATGGCTCTGGCAGTCGCGGCCGTCATTCTGATTGGCGAATGATATCCGGGTCTGTACAGTTGATCTGACACAGTCTGCCTGCAGAAACGTAATATGGATACTAGACTCATTCGTGTTCGCGGTGAGTGATGTGATCAAAGGCATTCATCATATCAGGATAGCTGTGTCGAATCTTGATGAGGCGTTGAAGACCTACAAGTCAGTGCTTGGTCTTGAGCCAACCTTCGTCAAAGAGGTCAAAGACCAGAAGATCCGAGCGGCAAGTTTCAAGCTGGGCGAGAACTCAATAGAACTCTTCGAGCCGACTGATCCAGCAAGCAGCGTGGCAGGTTTCCTGTCCAAGCGAGGCGAAGGAATGCATCACGTGGCATTGGCTGTTGATGACATACGAGCAGCACTGCATGCCGCCCAGAAGGCGGGAGCCACAGCCATCGACCGGGAACCGAGAACCGGAGCAGAGGGCCAGCTTATCGCCTTTCTTCACCCGAAGTCGACCAGAGGCGCGCTAGTGGAACTCTGCCAAGAATAGGCTGCACTACGATCATGTCTACGATCGCACTGGGCAACTTGGTGCTGGTCTGCCAATAGCGTTGACCTAAATTGGCGCGAGCGCAAGCTCCCGACTTTAGTCGTGGAGAGAGTCAATGTGAGTCTTCCCCGACATCGCTCTCTTCTTCAGTCGCTAGCTGCAGCGTTCGAGCAACGATTCATGGTTGCTTGAAGAAATAGCGTGGCCACTGAGGCCATTCCTGCGGAGTAGTCGTCTCGAAGTCAGTCTGTAATTCCATACCGATCTTGAGGTTTTCGAACGCAACATTCCTTATCATTCCGGGCAGCCTTGCTCCTTCAGCAAATTCAACGATGCCAACCGCGTACGGAGCGAATGCTTGAAACTGAGTAGGCGGCAGATGTATCACAGTATAGGTCACGAGCCGACCTTTGCCCTGTAGTTCTGTCCAAGATAGGTCTGAGTGTCCGCAGTGGGGGCAGAGGCTGCGAGGCGGAACAGTGACTTTCTTGCATCGGTTGCATCTCAGTCCCATCAGTTTCCTGTCTGCGCAGAACTTGTAGAAGCTCTCTATTGTCGGGGGCGGAGTGAGTGTCATTCTAGTCGCCTCTACGATAGATTTGCACTACGCCGGTGGCCGCTGAGCCGCCGATGTTAGAGGTCAACCCGATCTCGGCCCCTTTCACTTGGCGTTTCCCAGCTTGACCTGTTAGCTGAAGATAAATTTCGCAGGCTTGAGCAGTTCCAGTTGCTCCTACCGGATGACCCTTGGCCTTCAATCCACCACTTGTGTTCACTGGTATCCTCCCGCCAAGCCTCGTGACGCCCTCATCAATCAGCTTCCCACCTTCGCCGGGTTTGCAGAAACCCAGAGTCTCGTAGGCCATGATCTCTGCGATTGTGAAACAGTCGTGCACTTCAGACACATCGATTTCCTTAGGTCGGACACGGGCCATTTCGTATGCCTTCTTCGCTGCCAGTTTCGTGACGTTCATGGTCGTGATGTCCTCTCTTTCGAAGAGGCCAAGAGTGTCTTGTGCCTGAGATGAGCCTACAATGTGGACGGGAGTATCGGTGAACTTCCTCGCCAATTCTGGTTTTGTGACCACGAGGCAGCTTGCACCGTCCGATATGGGTGAACAATCGTACAGCTTCAGTGGCCAGGCAACTGTTCGGGATTTGAGAACATCGTCGATTGTTATGCTCTTCTGGAAGTGTGCCTTCGGGTTGAGTACTCCGTTCTCATGATTCTTGACGGCGACTTTGGCGAGCTGCTCTTGTGTGGTTCCGTACTTGTTCATGTGGGCTGTGGCCATCATAGCAAATATCGCGGGAAATGAGATTCCATGCCACTGCTCGAAAGGATAGTCAGAAGCCATACCGAGTATCTCAGTCACGGCTGCTGTCCGAAGGTGCGTCATCTTCTCGACGCCCCCAACAAGAACTATGTCATGCATTCCGGATTGGATCGCGTAGATCGCGCATCTCATCGCGACACCTGATGATGCGCAAGCCGCTTCAGTACGGAACGCAGGGATGGGCAGGAGGCCCAGCCAATCAGCAATCATTGGCGCGACGTGCACTTGATGCTCATATGACTCACTCATCTGTCCAACGAAGAGTCCGTCTATGTCTTTCTTAGGCGAGAGGTCGGGGCATCTCTGGAATGCTTCCTGAGCGGCTTCGACGAACAGCTCTCGATTATACAGTCCTTCTCTTACGCCGAATTTCGTAACGCCGGCGGAGACTATGCTTGCGAGTGGCTTAGCCGTGATTCTCACCTATTCAGTCAACGGTCGTTTGCCAATGCAGCAGGTGATCGTTTTGACTTGCCTAATAACTTCTGCCAAGAGTCTACTGCTTCCAAGCACCTTACCCGAATCGTTCCTTGACCCAGCTCCGTATCGGTTCCAGTTGTTTTCTCATCCGTGCTTTTTCTTCCTCGGATCGTCTTCCCAAGGGTGGACCTGAGGGTACAAAGAAGATGTCCATTGGAGTGCCGGTTGGCTGCTCAACGAATCTGATCTCGACACTCATATCGCATTCGACATCCTCTGGTTCCATACCCACGAGACGCCCTGCGATCAGTGTGTTCGCTCCTTCAACCCGAACATATGCAAGTATGAACGGTAGGTCGGCCAGAAACGCCTCGCCAGCAAAGCCAAGAACAGTGAAGCAGTGAAGCATGCCACGCATCGGCATCTCTATCCACTGCGTCTCAACGAGCTTGCACTTGTTCCTCCAGCAATGTGCCCTGGGTGGACAGAAGACATCTCCGCATTTCGGACACTTGGTTCCAAACAGTCTCTTCTCCATGAGTCCCTCGAAGAACTTGGAGACCAGCCCGTAGCTGTGTTCGTACATTACGTCCCATGGCCGGTTGACGAGCATGTAGCGTGCCCTTTCGAGTTTGTCAGGCCTGTGACCTTTGTTGCCTTCAATGATCTTGTAGCCGACGACGTTCCATCTGCCAAGGCGGCCCCATTCAGCCCATTTCTTGTCAGGCTTCTTCTCCTTGATGACTTTGTCAGGCTGCATTCTTCTCACCTCTCCATGATCATGACAGAGATTGCTGTGCCGGTGCCTGCGTGGCTATGGTTGAGGCCGACTTGTGCGCCCTTAACCTGAGTCGCGTCGCTTTTGTGCTTCTTTCCGATCTCTTGTCTCAGTTGCCAGAAGAGTTCAACTGTTTGCCCGATTGCTGTTGACCCGACAGGGTGACCAAACCCTTCCAACCCACCACTTACGTTGACTGGGATTTCGCCGTCGACGTAGGTTTGGCCCTCTCTGATGAGTGTCTTGCCTTCGCCTCTCTTGCAGAAGTCCAGGTCCTCGTAGGTCTGGAGTTCACTGGAATCGTATGCGTCATGTATCTCTACAATGTCGATTTCCTTGAGTGGGTTCTTGATTCCTGCCATCTTGTATGCTGTTCTAGCCGCAACCTTACAGGCTCCGAAATTAGTCATTTCCGGGTAAGGTTCGCGCGGTTTCAGCGCATACTTGGGATATGCGCGTGCCTCACTTGGGAACATTCCGTGGAAGCCTGGGTTGTCCGGCCTATCGCCGGGTCTCATCATATCACTTCCGAGTCCAACTCCCGTTATCCAGACTGGTGTGTCAGTGATCTTCTTCGCGTATTTCTGAGACGCGAGCGCGATCACGCTTGCTCCTTCGCTGAGTAAACAGCAATCAAGAACTTTCAGGGGCCAAGCAATCAGGCGAGACGAGAGAACGTCATCAACGGTAATCTTCTTTCCTCCACATTCGACAGGCCACTGTGCATAGGGATTGTCGAGGCTATAGTTCCGGTTCTTCACGGCAATCATTGCCAGGTCCTCCTCCGTCTCGCCGTACAGGTACATGTGACGTGCCTCCATCGCGGCATAGTAGCCGGTATAGTAGCCGCCGACAGGAAAGTCGAAGTCTGTGTCACTTGCCAGTGCGATGAATTCGTTTGCCTTTGCTGACGAAACCTCTCCCTGTTTCTCGAAACCGCTTACAAGGCAAATGTCGGATAGACCAGATGCTACCAACGCCCACGCGGTTCGAATTGCCGTGCCAGGCCCGGCTCCTCCATTTTCAACCCTAAACACGGGCTTCGGAGCCAATCCAAGATAGTCATTCAGTATCCAAGAAAACGCAAGTTGCTGCTCGAAGTGGTCACTGAAGTACGAACAGACGTGATTGTCTATGTCAGAGATCGATAGATTGGGAGTGTCTTGGAGAGCCTCTTTCATTGCTTGGGCGACCATCTCTTCCTGCGTTTCGTGTCTTGGTTTTTCGTATCGGGAGATGCCGCCAGCGACAACGGCGACTTTTCTCATGTGTTCTACCTCGAAACTGGACTGGTGAATGTGTTCTATGATAAAAGATAGCTACCAATCCCTGGTATAGCCGGCACCCTGTCGACAGGGCGGTGCCTCTCAAAAGGCACTGCGAGAAGTGCTAAACCTACTTGCGTGGTCTTTCCTTCTTCACTCTACCAACGATGTGGTCGACAATCTGGCTGAGAGAAGTCCCAGGACCGAAGTTCCCTGTTATGCCATCTTTCTCAAGTGTCGGCTTGTCTTCGTCTGGAATTATGCCTCCACCAACCAAGACCATGTCATGTGCGCCCTTTTCCCGCAGAAGTGCAGCGACCTTTGGGAAGGCAGTCAGGTGCGCGCCGTTAAGCAGGCTCATGGCCACAACGTCAACATCTTCATCGATCGCCATCTGTGCTACTTGCTCGGGGGTTGCCAGCAATCCGGCGTAGATGACCTCCATACCAGCGTCTCGGAATGCTCTGCAGAGAATCAGCGCGCCTCGGTCGTGCCCGTTTGGCTGTTCAGATCTCTAGCCCGGGTTTTGCTACGAGGATCCTGATCCCTGCCCCTGGCTTGGGCTCAGGCGCTTTCAGTGTCGCAGTCTGCGTGGTTCCTCACCTTGGCCTGTATGTCCCGGGTGGCTCTCATAACATTAACGTTCGAATTGCCGAGGTTCTACAGGATGCTTGGTTCTCTCCATTCGCCGAAGACTTCTCTACCGACATCCACTATCTCGCCGAGCGTTGCATATTCAGTCACGGCTTCTAGGATCGGCCCAATGCAATTCGCTCGGTCATCCTCCAAGGCCCTGCGAAGATTCTCTAGGGTGCCCTTGACACGCGAACTGTCGCGACGCGCTCTTAGGTCCTTGAGTCTGCGAATTTGCCTTTCTTGAGCTGCGATATCTACCTTCAATGTGTTGATTGGTGGTTGCTCCTTCACAGGATATTTGTTTACCCCGACGACAGCTCTTTCCCCGCGTTCGATTTGCTTCTGATATCTGTATGCTGTATCGGCGATCTCCTTTTGGAAGAATCCGTCTTTGATTGCAGGAAGCACTCCACCGAGGGATTCGATCTTGTCGAAGTATTCGTATGCGCGTCTTTCCATCTCGTTCGTCAAAGATTCGACGTAATATGAGCCGCCAAGTGGATCGAGCACATTTATCACTCCAGTCTCTTCCGCAATGATTTGCTGTGTTCTCAGCGCAATCGTTGCGGCCTCTTCCGAAGGCAATGCCCAAGCCTCATCATACGAGTTTGTGTGAAGCGACTGTGTTCCCCCAAGCACTGCTGCAAATGCTTCGATGGCTGTGCGTACGATGTTGTTCAGCGGTTGCTGCCAAGTAAGGGAAGCTCCGGATGTCTGAGTGTGGAATCTCAACAGCATGGACCGCGGATCTTTCGCCTCGAACTTCTCCTTCATCACATGTGCCCAGATACGGCGTGCTGCCCGAAACTTCGCGACCTCTTCGAAGAAGTCCATCCCACAGTTGAAGAAGAATGAGAGTCTTGGCGCAAACTCATCCACTCGGAGGCCGGCCTTCATGCCAAGCTTGACATATTCGAATCCGTCGGCGAGTGTGAATGCGAGTTCCTGAAGGGCGCTAGATCCTGCCTCGCGGATGTGGTACCCGCTAATGCTCACGTAGTTCCATTGAGGTAGATTCTTCGTCGAGTAGGCCATCAGGTCTCTTATCATGCGCAGGTGGGCCTCAGGCGGGTAGGTCCACTCTTTCTGGGCTATGTATTCCTTGAGAATGTCAGTCTGGACAGTGCCTCTTAGCTGACTAGGTTGTACACCTTGTTTCCTCGCGACTGCGAGATACATGCAAGTCAATACCGCTGCCGGAGCATTGATTGTCATGGAGGTGCTGACCTTGTCCACAGGGATGCCAGAGAAGATCTCCTCCATGTCCTCTAGGGAGGAGACGGATACACCGCACTTGCCAACTTCGCCGAGTGACCGAGGGTTATCTGCATCATAACCGTAGAGTGTTGGCATGTCGAAAGCTATGCTGAGTCCAGTCTCGCCGTGATCAAGCAGGTATTGGAGTCTTCGGTTCGTGTCCTCTGGAGTACCGAAGCCTGAGAACATGCGCATGGTCCAAATTCGTCCACGATACATTGTCGGATGGATGCCACGGGTGTACGGGTAAGCCCCAGGAAACCCAAGATCCTCTTCATATTCAGCCAATCCGATGTCGCTCGGGGTGTAGATTCGACTCAACGGAATGCCCGAAGGATTCTCGAGGAGCATCTTGCGTTCTGGGTTTTCCGATAACCAACGACTCAGAACCTGCTTTTCCCATCTTCTGCGCGCAGCAGCAACCCGACGCATCTGAGCTTGTAGGGGTTGGCGAGATGTGGTTCCATTCTTTGCTTTCAGCTGCTTCAATGTCATCTTCCAGAAGCCCGTGCGATCTGCCCAGGACATTGCGACACCTTCGCTCTGCGCTTGAAGTCTAGGGGGAGAAGCTATAAGCGCTTTTTCCGACACTTGCTTCGAGATCACTCGTTTCGGAGTGGGTGAGTAGGGATGAAGGCGGCAAAAGAGATGCGTACAGACTCGGAGATACCTGTGGATGCTTCCTACTCAGGGACTCCTCCTGCCTCGGAAAGTGATACGGATTTCCGGCCTGGTGGCTACCCGTTCACCCGAGGAATCTACCCGATGATGTACAGGGAGAGGGTCTGGACGATGAGACAGTACAGCGGTTTTGGCAGCGCTGAAGAAACGAACGAGCGATTCAGGTATCTACTGGAACAAGGGCAGACTGGATTGAGCGTCGCATTCGACCTTCCGACTCAACTTGGGTTGGATGCCGACAGCCCCCGTGCCCAAGGAGAAGTAGGGAAGGTCGGTGTTCCCATCAACACACTTGATGATATGCGGACTTTGAAGGACATTCCTCTGGACAAAGTCAGCACTTCCATGACCATCAACTCAACTGCATCTACGCTCTTGGCAATGTATGTCGCCGTTGCACAGGAAAGGGGAGTAACACCGGACCTCTTGAGAGGCACCGTACAGAATGACATTCTCAAGGAATACGTTGCAAGAAACACGTACATCTATCCTCCTCGAGCCTCCATGAGGCTTTGTGCGGATCTCATAGACTACTGTGCAAAAGAAGTGCCGAAATGGTACCCGATCAGCATTAGTGGATACCACATTCGGGAAGCCGGAGCAAACGCTGTCCAGGAACTCGCATTCACATTTGCGAATGCAATCGAATACGTCAAGACCTGTCTTGATAGAGGAATGACAGTCGATTCCTTCGCACCTCGCCTCTCCTTCTTCTTCGCTTGCAAGAACGACTTCTTCGAGGAGATCGCGAAATTCCGAGCGGCACGCCGAATCTGGGCAAGGATCATGAAAGACATGTTCAACGCACAGGCAAAAGAGTCGCTAATGCTGAGATTCCACACTCAAACGAGTGGAGAGAGTCTCACTGCGAAGCAACCCCAGAATAACATAGTACGAGTTACACTCCAGGCTGCTGCGGCTGTGCTCGGTGGAACACAGTCGCCTCACACAAACTCGTTCGATGAAGCCCTTTGTTTGCCTACAGAGCAGGCCGTGAAGGTGGCGCTTAGGACCCAGCAGATACTTGCGTACGAGTCCGGCATCGTCAAGTGCGTGGACCCCTTGGGCGGATCATACTTCCTTGAGCACTTGACCGACGAACTCGAGGGAAGAGTGAACGCGGAGATCAAGAAGATCGGCGATATGGGCGGAGCACTTGCAGCTATCGAAACTGGCTACATGCAGGACGAGATCAGACGAAGCGCTTACGATGCCAAGTTGCTTCAAGACAGGGGAGAGAGGACCGTTGTCGGGCTCAACAAGTTTGCGGATGAAGAGGCCCTGCATTTCACAATCCATCGAGTCGACCCGAAGGCAGAAGCGAAACAACTTGACAAACTTCGGAAGTGCAAGAGCTCAAGAGACGCACAGAGCGTAGATCGAGCATTGCAGAACTTGAAGTCTGTTGCTGATGCATCTGCAAACCTGATGCCCAGCATGCTTGAGGCTGTGAAGGCAGGTGCAACGAATGGCGAGATCAGCAACGTTCTCAGAGATGTCTACGGCGAATACAAGCCAAAGACGCGATTCTAAGATTGTCCAATGGCATGACGTACTCTCGGGTGCCCATCCTGTTGTGATTTCAAATGGATCCATCACAAGAGCAGAGTCTCGCCGAACTCGTGGCGAACGCTGTCAAGGGTGATCGAAGATCGCTCTCCCGCCTGATATCGAGGGTTGAGAACGATCGGAACGTCGCGAAGGAAACAGTCAAGCTGACGTTCCGGGACACCGGGCGAGCAACAGTTTTGGGAGTCACAGGTCCCCCTGGATCTGGGAAGAGCACTCTCATAGCAGCCCTTTCAAGACAACTCAGCTCCAGAGGAAAGAAAGTCGCGGTAGTTGCAATTGACCCGAGCAGTATGTTCTCAGGAGGCGCGCTCCTGGGCGACAGGATACGTATGAAGGATCTGACCGAAGATCCGAACGTTTTCATTAGAAGCATGGCAACTCGAGGGTCTGTCGGCGGGCTTTGCCGAGCAGCCGCAGATGTTGTGAGAATACTGGACGCTGGCTCTTGGAACTTTGTCATAGTTGAGACCGCAGGTGCAGGCCAGACGGACCTTGACATCGTCGAACTGGCCCGGACAGTGATAGTCGTCCTCTCTCCAGGATGGGGAGACGAGATCCAGGCATTCAAGGCGGGCCTGATGGAGATAGGCGACATCTTCGTCGTGAACAAGGCAGATCAGCCAGGCGCGAACAGAACCCTGTTGGACATCAGAGGCATGATGCAGACGTATGGTGCCGAACGTAAATGGCAGCCTCCGGTGCTCCTTGTGGACTCGCTCAAACCAAACGGAATTCCAGAGCTGGTCACGGCTATCAACGAGCATCAGGCACACATCGCCGAGTCCGGCCTCTCGAAAGGAGGTCACACAGATGGCGAGGTTCAGCTTTTGGCTGCAGTGAGGCAGGAGCTCGAACTCGAATTCATTCCTAGCCTGCGCAGAAGTCCGGAGTTCCCGGAATACGTTAAGAGGATTTCTGAGCGTACTATTGATCCGTATACAGCTGCTTCAGCACTCATCGGTGCGGCCAGACGAAGATAGACGCACTGGTTTGAAGTCGGAGAATCCTCTCGATCAAGTAGTCACTTCTCGGGTTTCTATATCAGGAACCGATCTGTGCAAGTATCGCCTCGTACTGCTCGTCTTCAATTACTCCGGTTTCCTTGAGTCGCCGAGCGATCTTTGTGACAGTCGTGAATGCGTGCAACTTCAGTCCAGCTTGACGAAGGGCTTCTTCTCCTCCCTCTTGTCGGTCTATCAAGACAAGAGCGTTCTGCACCTGACCACCTTCAGCTCGGGTGGCTTCCACTGCTTGCAGCGTGTTCTTTCCTGTAGTTATGAGATCATCAACTATCAAGACACGGTCGCCGGGAAGCAGCTGCCCTTCAATCCGTCTTCCTCCACCATGTGTCTTCAGTTCCTTTCTGACATACAGGAAGGGTTTCGCCAGTCTGTATGCGAGGATCGAAGCGTAGGGGACCCCTGCGGTCGGGACTCCTGCAATCCTCTCAAACGTAGAGATTCCCACTTTAGACTTGGCCATCGTTTCATAGATCTCTATGACTGTGCGAAGTCCGTTCGCATCTCCCAGTATCATCCTGAGGTCGATGTAGTATGGGCTCAGCTTTCCACTGGACAGCTTGAATAAGCCGAATCTGATCGCATCAGTCTTCACGAGGATGCGACACAGCTCAGCCTCGAGATCCCGAGCGCTAGTCTTCTTGACTTTCCTTTTTCGGGGACGGGTTACCACATGATTCCCCTAGGTAGCCACTACTGCGCTACTCTAATTAGTTCTCCTGCATTCCTGACGTGGCGTCTTCCAACAAGACTGTCGGCGCTCGATCAGGTGAAGCGAATTGGAGTTCTGGTTGCCTTATGGGCAGACTGAAGTGCCAGTCGCCATACCTGATGAGAACTTGGCAGGTCTCCTTTCACCTCCAGAGGATCCGTCGAGCCAAGATCTGGAGTCACTAGTTGGCACCGCCCTTCAGTGCGTAGTTGGAGGGAAGACTCTTCTTGAAGCCGCAGGTCGAGCCAACAAGACGGTTATTGCATTCAATCACGAGTCCGTGCCATGCACTCTACTTGCGAATCACCTGGCAAGCAGATTGCTTCAGGCAAAGGCTCAAGATGTCTGCTTGCTCGAACGCGCCTCAGACCCTACCCAACCCCGCTCCAGCCGGATCTTCCGCGAGAAGGACCTAGAGACCCCATGCCCTGTCGAAAGGCACGACCCCAGAATCTCCTCGAGCGTCAAGGTTGGGCAGCTTGACGACGGTACCGAGGTCCTGCTCAATGAGGCATTCGCAAGTGCAGAGCTCAGGTGCACTATCACTGATGTCGCCATCAACCCGTTCTGGGGATACAGTGGCGGGCCAAGCTTTGTCGTGCCAGGACTGGCCTCGGAGAAGACGATCAAGAATTGTGTTCGCCCAGCGATGCGAGGTGCAAGACTGCCAGCTGTTCTTACGGGAAACCCGACATATGAGACCCTGAACAGAGCCTCACAGGCGCAGCCCGTGGATTTTGCAATTCATCTGGTGGAACGACCTGATGGCAGGATTGCGGGAGCCTTCGTAGGAGACTTCATGGCAACCTTTGAACAGGCTTGCGCACTGTCGGCGAAGACATTCAGGCAAACCCTCCAACGAAAAGTAGACATCGTCATATCGAGCGCAGGAGGAGCTCCTTGGGACCGAACCCTATTCGATGCTTCTCCAAGCATAATCATGGCCACAACCGCGTGCAAGGATCATGGAATCCTGATTCTAGTCGCCGAGTGCCCCGAGGGACTAGGGGAATTCCCATCCTCGGGGTCTACGATCCGAGACCAAAAGGCACGTCTGGCGCAGAGCCGAAGAACCCTGAGTCTGGAAGGTCTGCTTGAACACTCTCTTCAAAAGACGTCCAGCGAACATCGAACGTATCTGGTATCCACACTGCCTGAGCATCAAGCCTCACTGTACAGTCTCCTAACTGCCAAAAGCGTTGGAAGTGCGGTGCAACGGGCAACCCGACACGTAGGCAAAGATGCCAAAATCGCCTTGATGCCATATGGCTCGCACACAGCAGCATCAATTGCTTAGAATATTCTCTTTCGGATTTGGGCGTCATTTATTAGCGCGAGTTTCTCCTTGCGTAGACGATCTACTCTTGAAAGCCAGACGTTTCATGTTCGCCCTTCTCGCAATTCTGCTAGTTTCCCTTCCGTTTCCGACTGTATTTGCGCAGCAACAGAACATTGTCAGCGCTGCTGCGACTCGAACCTCATCATTTGACATAAAGGTGGTCCTGGTCGGATTTGATGAGAAGGTCATCGACAAAGACTACCTCAAGTGGAATTCTCCAGAAAGGCGATACCAGCTATTTCAGATTCCAGGCGTCAGCACGAACACTCAATACTCATTGAAATACGAGTACGCTTTTCCAAGCGAAGCGTTCACAAACGATTTGGTTCAGTTCCTGGAATCCAACGAGAAGAAAGAGTGGCGCCAGAACGTGATTTGGAACATTTCATACTTCAAGGTCGGAACCGGCTACGACTGGAACTATACGCATTTCCCGGTCGCAAGCAGTAACACATACTATGCGGCCGACGATGTGGAAGAGTGGCTGGTTGAACACCAGTCTGAGTATGGTGGCTTTCCCGACGCCGGCTACGTGCTCGTGCTCGCGGATTTCTCAAATCGCCTGCCGTCAACAACGGTTGACCAATTACAGCTTGCACTTCAAGGCAAGAATGTTGAGTTCACGCCTCATTTCTATAACAAGACCTACGTAGACAGTGATCTTGGAATCAAGCTCAACCGAAGATATATGACAGCTTGGGGCGGACATTCGAGGATTTTCTTTGCGGACCTTTCAGCTGGGCCTGAGGAGACAGCTGAGCAACTGCCGATACAGCTTGCGTATGCGGTGAATGACATCGATGTCTCAACACCGTATGGAAAGACTTGGTTCAACCAATACCTGGCAGACTACATCTCGGGAGTGGTCTACAATCTCTTCACACCGGATTTTGTCTATCCAATCAACTACTCGTCATCATACAAAGTGAAGATTGTGGTGATTGACAACCGAACTGGCACGACAGATCCATCCATAGCCAAGACTTTCGACCAAGAAGCTGCAGTCAAGGAATGGAGGGCCTTGGTACCTTGGGCAAATGTCACTGCAGAGACCAAGTACGTAAACATCCGAGACTATCCGGATCTCCAACGAACGATCGTGAATTCGCGGAGTCCGGCGAAATATGGGCTGCCGCCTGATTCGCCATTCGTAGATGCTCGCCCAGTCTACCAGTGGCTCAGCGAGAGTGGTCAAGGCCACATCAAGGACTTCATGGAAGTGAAACGAGACCTCGACGAGTACGACATTCCAGTATTCGCATTCGCATTCACAGGCGAATACCAGTTCGGGTTTACGTACAAAGAGATGATTTCCGAACTTGACTTCGACCGAACGATTTGGGGGGTCGCGCTCTATGATCTTGTGCTGATAAGTCACTCGACGAATGACTTCAGCAGAGGTGAGTCTGCGGACCCAGCACAACCCGGGAAAGGCTTCGGTTTCACCAACACGGTGATTCACGAAGTTGGCCACATGTTAGGCCTGATGCACCCCTTCGCGACCTCGTATGATCCAACCGAGAATTTTGTCGCATCAGTCATGGCATACTACCCATACGAGCAGGCTTTCAGCATCTTCGACCAAGATGCGCTTGGCCGCGGCCAAGCCGATCAACTGGTGCGCCAAACAGAAGAACTGCTTGTGGAAACCTCTAATGTTCTGATTAACCAAGGAGAAATCTCAGCCGCGAGAGCAAGCATCAACAGTGCAGAGAGGGCCTACTCGGCCATGAATTACGGAAAGGCCGTCAAGGATAGTGCAGACGCACTGCTCTCCGCTGTGAAAGCTCGCTTAATGGGGGGAGGATTCATACCTCCTGGAGTGTCGGCGACTGTTGGAGCAATTGGCAGCTTCATACTGGGCATACTACTTGCGTACATCTTTCTCCGGAGGAAGCAACAACCGGAAGTCGCGCCGAGCCCTGTGCATATCCAGCAAGCTAGATGGTGCTCCGCATGTGGAAAGCAGCTTACCTGGATTCCTGAGTACGGCAGATGGTACTGCTACAATTGCCAGAGATACCAGTAGTCCAACTGCAATGAGACATAATATATGCCGGAAATCCATTACGATCATTCGTCGTGGCCGTCTTGGCAAGACTTGTGAAAGCCTTTGAGATGATCCGATCACAGACGGGCAAAGAAGACGTGTTGATGGCCCGTCTAATGAAGGTCCCGCATGTGAGAGAGACTCACCTCCTCGCGGGGAAATGGGACATCATAGCCACTCTAGCATTCGAAGAAGAACCAGTCGATCCCAGAGAACACATGGTGGACATTGTCACTGGAAAGATCCGGAAAATGCCCCTCGTCAGGGACACGAACACAATCGTCCCCGCAATCTCGAGAATGCGAGAAGCGCACTTGGTACGTCCGGAACGAAGGGCGTACGCGTTTGTCTTCATTAGCGCGAAGTTGGGCAAGGAGCAGCAAGTCATGAATCAGGTAATGAAGTATGATGAAGTCGTTGAATCACATCTACTTCTTGGCAAGTCCGATGTTCTTGCTGTGTTGGAGTTCGAGAAGGGAATTGTTCCATCGGTTGCAGAAAGAGCCGCAAGGATAGTCACTGGGGAAATCGCCAAGATCAATGACATTGTCCAAACAGAGACCCTCTGCCCAATAAGATCCATCGTCAAGGACTAGCACGTTCTCAGGACACCTCCAGGTCCGAAGAGCGCTCAGCACATCTTTACGAGTAGATCGTGTAGACCGTCCTTTCGATAGCCCAGCTCGCCGCCGTATGAGAATGAGCGCTTCGAGTTCCTCTTGAAACCGCCCCTGGGCGGATGAAGACGAAACACCGGCTTGACGCCTGTTCCCCACAGCCTCTCGAGTGTCAACTTGCCCGAGTGGAGCTCAGACATGAACTCAGTCATCCCAGCAAGATTGACCTTCTCCTTCACGAACTTGCTGGTGATCCCGAGACCCTCCGGAGTCCTTGCACGGTTTGACAGAAGCAACTTAAGATCATCTTTCTTCGCCTCAGCCCAGGTGACGTAGTCCTTCACTCGTTGAAGCATGCCCCTGACCGAGGGGTTATCTCGCAGCAAGACCGCGCTAAAACGGGTCTTCATTCTAAGAGCATTGAGTGTTGATTCTTCAGGGTGTCTTACGGTTGGCGTTCCGTCAATGCGAATGGCGATAAGGTATCCTTCGACGGGTTCCCGTTCCTTCTCGACGGCTTTCTCGATAGGCTTTGGAGGCTGCACCGGTTTTGGAGCACGACGAGGCTTCGTGACTTTTCTCGCAGGCTTCTCTGCCTTCTTCTCTCGCTTGGGGCGTATGGTCTTCGCTTTCTTGCTCAACTATGCTCACGCTGTCTTCTCAAAGGAGTGTGAGATCTTCTCGCGTACCTGGTCAAAGTGTGCAGGTATGTCTTCAGGCTTGAGTTTGTGCTTCAAGTAACTTGAGAAACGCTTCTGGTACAAATCAGCGTTCTGAGAGAGGACCTTCCCATAAGCGGCAATATGCTCGCCTCGCACCCTCTCCTTCACAGGCAGGATTTCCTCGCCATGTGGTACCTCTATCCCAGAATCTACGGCTCCGCTCATTGCAGCGAAGAGTCGTGATCCCGGAGTGACAGGTCTTCTTCCCACATCAAGAATTGCGGTCTGAATTCCCTTACTCTTTGCTCTGTACCCGGCCAAGCTTCCGGTCAGATACGCTGCGGGAAGGTTTCCGCCGGAACCCTTCCACGCGTACTCTTTCAGTTCGGATGAATGCGCAGATGCTAGGACCCTGTCGCCTGTTGCTTGTGCTTCAACGATCTGAACTGTGATGTGCTTGTTTGCGGGTCGGACCACTAGTCGCGGCAGACCGGAAAGGACCAGTCGCTTTCTCTTCCTATAGTCGGTAGTTCCGCTTCTTCTCCTTCGGTAGCGAAGGTTGTACTGCGAGCCCTTTACCATCTGCGATCAGCTCTCATAGGCCATCTAGTATACGTAGGCGAGTAGTCTACCGCCCACTTTGTGTTCCTTCGCTTCGCGTTGGGACAGGACCTCGCCTGGGCTGCTCATGATGAGCAGTCCAACTTCTCTGGATGGAAGGTATCTCTTCTCCCATTCCTCTATTCTGTCAACTTTCACAGAGTAGCGGGGCTTGATGACTGCGCAGCTATTGATGCGGCCGAGCAGCTGAACTCTGAACTTCCCTGATCGCCCATCGTCAATATACTCGAACTCTCCGATGTACCCATTCTTTTGCATCACTCGCAGGACTTGCCCCATCAGTTTCGAAGCTGGCCAGACGATGCATTCGCGTTTGTGTCTTCGTTCGTTGTTGCTCAGTGTCGAGAGGGCGTTTGCAAGAGGATCCAGTAGCGTCATTCTCAGTTTACCCCGATCGTTTCTGCCTCTTTGATCGGCCGCTTTGCCTGGCTGCTATGAGTCCGACCTTCCGTCCCGGTGGAGTATTTCTCGAGACTGTTGTCGGTTTGCCGGCGTGTTTGTGTCGTCCTCCACCGTGCGGGTGTGCAGCGGCGACCATGGCTTGCCCCTTTGTGATCGGCCACAGTCTTCCTCTTGCCATCAGCAAGGCTCTTCGTGCTCCAGCCTTCATGAATGGCTTCTCAGTTCTGCCTGCACCACTAACAACGCCAATCGTGGCCCTGCATCTATCAGGTATGGAGACGGATGTTCCTGATGGCAGCCTCAGCTCTGTTCCGCCGGGTCTGTGGGCAACAACCATCGCGTGAGTGCCGGAGGCTTTCGCGATCTTGCCGCCGTCTCCCGGCTCTCTCTCGATGTTGCAGATCATCGTACCTTCAGGAATCTTCCCAACCGGAAGAATATTGCCGATCTCCGGAGGAGATTCGTCTCCGCGAGAGATGGTCTGGCTAACGAGAACTCCCTCTGGAGCACTCAAGCAACAGGTCTTGCCGTCAGAGAACTGGACAAGCGCGATCGGTGAACCTCGCCCGGACTCGTGCATAATGTCAACAACGGTACCATCCACGCGGCCTGCTGCGTCGGTGACCATCAACGGAGGATATGAGAGGGGTGCGATTCTACGATAGACGTGTGCTCTGAATACAGAGCCTCCTCTTCCTCTTCTCTGAACGCGTATTCGCAGACCCATCTATTCCGCCTCAAGACGACCTGTACCTCTCCGATTTCGAGCTTTGGCTTGCTCAAGAGGCCGGTCAGCCGAGTCTTTCGAAGTCACACAGCGGACCAAAAATAAACGTTGTGGTCAATGATTCTGTTGCGTCCTTGGGACACGTCCGGAAAGTCAGCCGAGCGTTGCGTGTCGGGACATCGACAACCGAGTGCGTTTGCACTTGCCAAGAGTCATCGGTGCGAACTGCAAGAACCTGAGCATAAATAGGCTGAGTGTAGAGAATCATCCATGGCACTCTCCCGTTCTTTCGTTCTCTCCATCGGCGGCACCATTGCAGGGGTTTTGCTAGAAGTGCTGCTGTTCCTCCCCGGCAGTCCCACAGGGGCATACCTTGAAGCTACGCTTGGAGTATCCAGCGCCACAATCATTACTCTGCTCATCGCCGCAATAGGTGTCGTCCTTCTGATTCCGTCCATTATCGTTATCGCAATGACTGTTATCAGGTGGCGACGGACATTTCACGCAGAAGTTGTCGGAAAAGACAGATTTCTGCTAGGAGAAACCGTACATTTCAGGGCTTGGTTCAAGGGAGAATTGAAGAATGGCCTATTCACATGCAAGGTGCAACTGCCGGATGATACTCAAGAGTGGTGGCCCGCTTATGACACATTTCGCCGCGAGAAGAACCGCGACTTCGGTGTCTTGAGCGGTCGAGCTGTCCACGAAGCCGAGTGGTCTGGACCAATTCTGAAAGACTATCCTACGGGGCGCTATACAGCACACATCAAGGTCTGCGATAGAGTGGATTTAGACTCGGACGATGTTACCGTGAGAGAAAAGCCGGTCTCGTTCTGGGTGCTTCCTCCGGGGTACGCATCAGGTTCAGGTGGAACAAGTGCAATCTTGACAAGTTCAGGGGATGCTGGTTTCGTGACACAAGGAACTGAGGCTGTGAATGAGGACGCTATCAAAGTCGGTCCTTCAGAAGTCCCCCAACTCGTAACGCCCGTTTCACAAAAGCAAGAAATCGAAGTGAGTCTAAGCGGCGTGTCAGATCTGCCGGTCGAGGCGATCAGGTTTGACATGATTGTTGAGGCGAATGAGCCGATAGATGCTTTCCGAATCAAGATTGGCTATGGATATGGCGCATCTATGAAATGGGCGAATCTTGACATTAGAGAGGTTCCGGTGGTGGGTGAGATACCGGCGGGTCAACCGGTGGGTAGCCGACCGATTGCGCGTAATGATAATATCAGATTCGCACTATTGACATGTTGGGCGAGAGACCACAGAATCTCGATACGCACTGTGGGGCGAGAAGAACCTGATCTCTTCACGGATATTCGTTTCTTGAGCAGATACCCCGAAATCTATGTGCAGTTTCTTGGTGTGAGGTCCAAGGTGAGAAGAGGTTATGTAATGGGTTTTGGCGGTCCCGTTTCCGACCCTGTGGCTTTGATAGACATTGAATCAGAGCTTGGGAAAAGGATGACCTATGAGCGTGAGAGGCTGACCGGACGAACGCCAACTGGCATGAAGGGGGATGCTTATGCGGTGCGAAAGGAGGGCTGGGTAGAGGTCTACATGACGAGCCGGATCAGTACGAGTACTAGGCAGGAAGTCCTAGCTCCTTTCTGATTCGAGCCTGAGTAGTTTCCTTAGAAGAGCTAGATCTTTCTCGCATCCTTCTATGATTGCTTTGAGTCCGATCTTGCGGATTCGATGCAGGAGTACAGTGTAGTCCTTGAGTCGTTCTCCCTTGAGGTATGCTTCTAGGATGTGCCGTTCTGACGTTCCTAGTATCTCTTTTCTGACCATGAGTATCTACGACAATATTGTCGTAACCCTTATATTTGCCTTATGCGACAATATTGTCGTGTGGTTGCGATGGGCTTTCCGAAAGAACCTGATGAGGGTCGTGTGATGAGAGGGCAAGAGATAGCGAAGGTCGAGGGTCAAATCAAACGCTTAGACGACTCGACCTATCGTGTCAACTCTCAGTCAGGGCACGGCCTCTATACGGTCGTCAATGGTGGGAAGTATGGTTGGCGTTGCAGTTGCCCAGATCACATCTACCGAGAAATGAAATGCAAGCACATTTGGGCTGTCGAGTTCAGCCTCAAACTCCGAGACAAGGTCAAGCGGAATGTGGTTATCGAGCCGTTAAGCGCTAACATTTGCCCCTACTGCACTTCAAGCAAGCTAGTTCGACATGGCTTAAGGCATAACAAGTATGGTGACCTTCAACGGTTCACTTGCCGAAATTGCGGAAAACGGTTCTCGCAGAACTTGGGCTTCGAGCGTATGAAAGCATCACCGCAAATCGTGACCTCTGCGATGCAACTGTACTTCACAGGTGAAAGCCTCCGCAACGTACAGAAGTTCTTGCGTTTGCAGGGTGTCCAAGTTCACCACACTACGGTCTATCGCTGGATCGGCAAGTATGTCACTCTAATGGAGAAGTATCTCGACCAAATGAAGCCTCAAGTAAGCGACACATGGCGAGCCGATGAACTCTACGTCAAGATCAAGGGGAACATGAAGTACCTGTTCGCCATGATGGATGATGAGACAAGATTCTGGATCGCCCAAGAAGTCGCAGATACGAAAGACACACACGACGCGAGACACCTGTTTCAAATGGCTAGGGAGCGAGCGGGTAAGAAGCCGGGCGTTCTCATCACTGACGGTCTACGATCGTACCATGATGCATGGCTCAAAGAATACCGAACCAATAGGCAAGTGGACAGCACCGTTCACATTCGACAAATCACTCTCACAGGACACCACAACAATAACAAGATGGAACGCATGAACGGTGAGATTCGTGACCGAGAAAAGGTCATGCGGTCACTCAAGAAGTCCGACACGCCGATTCTGACCGGACTTGAAATCTTCCACAACTACGTTCGACCAAACGAGGGACTAGACGGACACACACCCTCAGAACTCGCAGGCATCACGGTCGAAGGAGAAAACAAGTGGTTAACCTTAATTCAGAACGCCTCAAAGAAGAAGTGAAAGGGGACCTGAATGAGAATAGGTTTATTGTTCAAAAACCTCATCATGACAATCGGTGCTGGCGTATTTTTCTTTCTTGCAGGAGGTTATCTGAGCATGTTCGGGTATGCAATGGCGTGGTTGCAAATTATCCGTTTTGGACATGAACTGGATGCAGTTCCCTATGTTTTTGAATGGTCACAGTCGTATTTCGGTTTCTCTATTCCAGTTTGGAGAATATCGTATTTTTACACCACCGTTTCCTTAGAGGCGCTTGGCGTGGCCATTCTTTTTGTTTCATGGTTGCTCAAGTCCGTGTGGGACTTTTCCAAGGCGATCCGTTCGACAAGTGCCGACCATCGTTAACTAATGCCACACTTAGCGATAACTCCGAGTTCTGCTCTGGCAAGTAAACAGAGCCTGAATCAACCGAAAGGTAACAGCATCCCAAATTTCGCCTGTCAACCGCAAAGGTACCGTTGCCCTCTGCCGAATGCTCGTGTCCCGACACACAACAACCATATCGGAAAGCGAAATGTCCCGCAGACGCAACAGAACCTGGTCAATGATGTCTGCGTCAAAAACAGGGCTCGGTTCTGGTTTCAGCGATCACAAGTTTCTCCAATACCAGCTCTCATCATCGCCCAAGAACCATTGCCCAGGATTCTAGAGAAAAGTGTGTCGGAATCAGACGTGCCAAAGCCTAATAGACGTCCTTCCTCGAGAAAGTCGCAATTGGCCGGGTTGAGACAAGGAGAGAGAAGGACAGCATGTCCTTGTTCTCCGCAGATGAGGGTAAGCGAATCCTCAGACGCAGCCACCTGTCACTTTTCGTCGGGGCCCCACTGATCCTCGCAGTCTTCCTAGTGGATCTCTCTGCAGCTGTCGCTGTGCCCTCATATGCTCAACCGACTTCCATGTCTGTCATCTCGAGCGCTGCACAACGTGAAGTTGTCGCCCTACTCGATTCGAACGGAAACATACATGCCGCATGGATCGACCGGGACGATCTCTCAGCACAAGGAAGAGCAAGCCTGTGGTACTCGACCTACGACCCTGAAGCCCCGCGATCTGCGACCGCACGCCTTGTTGACCGTTCCGCGTCGATTGATTCCCTCGACATGATAGTCGATGATCTCGACAACATCCACATCGTGTAGGTGAGGCAGACCTCTGACCCAGGTTCATTGAACCACAGCAGACTTCCGATGTCGAGTCAATGACCTTGGATTCCCAAGGAAGCCTACACGTCGTGTGACTCGATCAGAGTGAAGAGGTACCAGTAACACCGAGGCAAGCGTGGGTTCCCCGCGAGCGGTTGTTGCACACCAAACTCAGCGGTGATGGCCAGAGCTACCAAGAGACGCGAGAAATCCCTTATGGGCGAGTAATGGCTGCCTTCGTTCTGCAAGATGGTGAAGTCTACGTTGTCTCGCAGCAACGGGTGCTGGAGACCACCAGGCCTGTCTCCACAAGCAACCCGCTGGCCCCTGTGCTTGCATTGGTTCCCCTGTCGATTGTCGCAAGTGGCATGAGCACTGAAACGGGAACATACCTAGTCGCGTCGTGGGCCGGACACCGGCTCGTTGTCTGCGGCACGCCTGATGAAGGACGGATCTGCAGGTCTATGCGCGATTCTTCTCAGAATAATAGGGGCGCGACCCGGAGTGACCCTGTCAGACCTGAAGCGCCTGAGCCGTCGCAACACAAGGGACGTTGCGGTGCACCTCCGCATCCTTGAGAGGTTGGGAGTCATTCAATCGTTGAGAGAGGGGACGAAGCAGAGGTTCTATTGCGCAAGTCCGGAAGCCGATTCCTTATCGCGCGTGGGCGAGTTGCGCGAGTCCATTATTTGATTGGTAGAGCAAGTCCTCGGCATCACCGAGGCTCAGATAGCCAGACGTTTGGGTGTGAGTCAGCAGTTGGCAAACTACCATTTGAAGCTGTTAGCTGGCTCGAGAATCCTGACCCGTAATCACACACCGTCCAATGTGAAGTATGTCGTCAACGAACGTGCTCTGGCAAGCCGAGAAGACAACGCTGGCAACTAGTGGACTGTTCCGAAGAACCATCCGGGCCTAATCTTTCTCCCCTTTCGCCTTTCTGATGGCTTCCTCAAACATCTTGTCTCGTTTCTCGACGATTCCATCATAGTAGAACAGGAGGAACGATGCAGGGATGAGTCCGGCTCCGAACACTATTCCATATCGGAAGTCGAAGAACCGAGACCATCTTGATTCGATCCGGATTGTGTATGTGCTGTTCCAGCTTGAGACCTTGAGGGAGTACACTGCGGACTTTGTTGATCTCCCAAAGTAGACCAATCCGGTCTGGTTGGGTCCAAGCATCTCATTAACAACAGGCTGTCCGGAAATTGATTCAGTCTGCAGATCAAATGGCGCCAATGAAACCCATGTCGTCCCCGGCTTGCTGCTGACCAGAGTCAGAGTGATGGGAGTTCCCTCATCGATAGGCGGGATAAGATAGTAGTCAATCCAGTAGTTCCTGTCAGCAGTAAACGTGACATTGGGCCCAGATGCGGTGAAAGCCTGAGGCGATTTGTACGCTGGCAGGACCATGCCCACGATTACTGCTCCGATACCCAAAGAGAGCAGTACTGCTGCGAGGACCCTTAGCTTCCTTAGGCCGAACGTTGTCCTAGTCCCTCGTCCTAAAGGAAGTCCTTTGCATAGTGGCACGCGGCAAAGTGCCCACTTTCGTATTCCTCTAGTTTCGGCTCCACCGTCTTGCAGATGTCCTTCGCATACTTGCAGCGCGGATGGAACCTACAGGCCTGAGGCGGGTCTATGGGGCTCGGGACCTCGCCCGGCAGCAGGATCCTCACCGTCTTCTTCTCAACATCGGGAATAGGAACAGCTGAGACTAGAGCTTGGGTGTAGGGGTGGAGTTTCTTCCCGAACAGGTCGTCTGTGTTCGCGTGCTCGACGATCTGGCCGAGATACATCACCGCGACTCTGTGGCTGATCTGCCTAACGGAACTGAGGTCGTGTGAGATGTAGAGGTACGATATGC
>Ga0315280_10000991_pt1 | contig 50611 bp, 52 predicted proteins | sample YL17G06_40_MG_FD_203697 | JGI IMG/M metagenome (GOLD analysis project Ga0315280, IMG submission 203697) | Sediment microbial communities from Yellowstone Lake, YNP, Wyoming, USA - YL17G06_40 | ecosystem: Environmental > Aquatic > Freshwater > Lake > Sediment | place: USA: Wyoming | collected... | reverse complement strand
TGTGGTGGTCAAGGAAGGAAAGCGGTTTGCCGGGGTCGATGGCCTCCATCCACAGCGCCACTTTGCACAGCTCCACCGACATCGGGTTGATGTCCACGCCGTAGATGCAGCGCGAGATCACCTGCCGCAGAGCTGTCCGCGTTGCCTCCGGCGACGGCTCGATGTCGCCGGTCCGCACCGACGCCACACGCTTGGCGATCCTGTGCGCCGCCGCGATCAGGAAGTGCCCACTCCCGCACGCCGGGTCACACACTTTCAGTGCAAGCAGTGCCTCCTCCGGGTTCGGTTTCTTCACCGCCTCATCGAGTACGGGGTCCAGCGCCGAATCAAGCAGCACCTGGATCAACCCGGTCGGAGTGTAGTAGCTGCCCGTGGTCTTGCGCTCGTTCCCGGCGGCGGTGCCAAGGTTGAAGACGCCGCCCTCAAGGTTAAGCTCCGGGTGAAGCTCCAGCAGAGATTCATATACGCTGCCGAGTTCCTCGGAGCCGAGGTTCCGGTAGTCAACCGGCCTTAGGACCGCCCCGTCCAGAGTGAACGCCAACGCACGGATCGCCTCAAGCAGGTGGTGGTTAGCAATCTCGCATTCCTCAACATCGGAAGTGGTGGTTGCTGAGAAGAGGAATCCTCCCAGCGCGGGCAGCGCCAGTCCGGGACAGCCCTCGTCGCTCCCGAGCTTCTGCATCACCAGCCTGAGAGCATAGAAGAGGTCCGGGTGCTTGCCACCACGCCTGCGCCCGGCAAGTCGGCGTAGACGCTGAGTGGAGTAGTAGTTCGTATAGCGCGCCTTGGCTTCCCGATCCGCGTCCGGCGCGAGAAGCAGTTCACGGTCCTCAGCCACGAAGATGAAAAGCAGACGATAGACCAGCCGCAGAAGCTCGCGGTAGAAGTCCTGTTTGTCCAGCGCGCCGGCCCGTAGCCCCTCGCGCAACTCCCGGTTCGCTGGGTGCGAGATGAGACCAGTCCCCAAGGCGGATATGGCGGCAGTGACGCCGTCGCGGAGCTGATCCAGAGCCCTGGTGCCCTGTTCCTGGGCCGCCTTCGACCATATCTCCAGCCAACATTCCTCCGGCTTGTCGGCCTCCACGCGCGACTGGTGGCAAAGCAGCCACAAGAGAACGAAGTCGGAGTAGACCTCGCCCTCCATCATCGCTTCCAGGTCGAACTCAACGTAGGCCTGGCGAGTCAGGCTGGAGTTGTCACGGAGAATCCGAAGTCGAAAGCCGTTAGAGACGAAGCCCCAGAGGAAGTCATCAGACCGGTTCAGCAGCTCCTGCGCCAGACCGTGCGGGGTCATCCTGGCCGCGCCCGCGACACCCTCGGACCGAACGTCCAGGTCAACACCACATCCGATGAGATGGATGGGTGTCTTAGCCCATAGGTGGGAGACGGCGAAGCTCTTGCCGTCCAACTCGATGGCCCTGGCGGTCGTCAGCCTGCCATAGCCCAGTTCCTGAAACAACGGCAGCAGCCAGCGCTCGCGGGTGTGCGAGGTCTTCGGGTCAGAGTCGGGGAGCTTCCCAGCGCCGGCCCGAAACGCCGACCACGCGCCGAGCAGCCTGTTCCAGGAGCGGTTGGTGGCCTCGTTGAGCTTTTCATTGCCCACCAGGTGGTAGTCGGCAGGCATTAGTCCGCCCAGCGACTTGTCGCCATCGGCAATGCGCTGCAACAAGTCGGGCGGAAGAATCGCCCCTTCAACCCTTATCGTCTGAAAACTCGCGCTGCCTCGGCGCAACTCCGATCCTCCCAACCCGCCATTTCAGACTCCGTAGAACTCTCGGCTCCCCACAATGCATTCATCAACTGATTGAGTTCGTTCATTGTGCTGGCTTCGTCCGCCCCACCACTCATATGGCGCTTGACAGCGTCGGTAGCGGCTTTCACCGTAGCGCTGCTCGGCCTCGGGAACATGATGTCCGCGATCATGCCCTGCGTAATCTGTGGAAAGAGCTTCTTCGTGGTTGTCGCGGACTCTATGAATCTTGCGTTGCAGGCATCCGACACAAGGAGCGCGCACAGGAACTCCGGCGTGAGGAATGCCAGCCCGGCTTCACTGAGCTGGATATTGTAGGCCGATTGCAGCGTCACCAGTGACTGCTCGTCGATGCCTGCCCTTATGCGAGAGCCAGTCTTCACCGCCACGATCTTCGGCGAGGTATAGAGGTTCCGCTTCTTTCTGATGCCGCCGACAAGCCAGTGAGTCGCCCTTGGCTGCTCCAGAAGGCCAACCACTCCGCTTCCTGCGACAACGGGAGTCCAAGCATCTTGCGGCGAGACCGACCCTACCGCGTAGAGTGAACTCTTTCCAGCCTCTTCTCCCCTGGATATTCGGATGTAGTTGCCCAGCCTCAACGACCCGTCCTTCCCGGTGAGTGAGGAATGGTCGTGCGGGGTCCACGCGGCTTCCGGGGAAGAGCGCGCCGTCTCCATCGCGACCTGCTTGACTGCGCCGTCCACCGACACAAAGCGGAAGTAGTCTGACCCGCCAGGGTCGTGGGCGCTCAGGACGAAAACGCTGACGCCGGCGTCAAATGCCGATCCATAGTGAGTTGCGCATACGCAAGACTGCTTTCCGAGAACGAATCGGCGGACAACGCCGGGTTCCTTGCGGCCCAGTATCGCGTCGGGCAGCACGAACCCATAGCTCCCGCGGACGGCGACCAGCTTAGCTGCCGCGATCTCGACAAAAAGCCAGCACGTGTCCCACTGCCGCTGTGCGAGTTGGTAGACCGGGGTGATCAATCTCGGTCTGTGCTCGCCCGATAGGTAGGGCGGGTTTCCAAGAACGCAGTCGAACCCACCGGACCATCCGGCCTGCTCGTTCTCCGGCGGCTCCTCGTTGCTCGGAACACGAAACACGTCAGGGAACGCCATGTGCCAGTGGAAGAACTGATAACTGTTCGAAAGACGGCGGACTTCGTTGTGAAGCCAGTCAGGCACGGAATCCGGAGCGCGCTCAATCCGGTCGTATACCTCCTCGGTGATCGGGTAGTCGAACTCCCGCGTCTTCTTCCAGAGGAACGCGGCGCACCAGGTATCGGCGAGGCGCCGGCCATACTCGTAGTCAGCCGAGTGGACCAGCCTCTCATACTGCTCCTGCTTGCGATGCTCCGCGGCTATGGAGCCGTCAGCCTCAGAATCGATGCCGAGCATCGCCGCCGACAAGTTCTCCTGCCGCTCCCACGGCTGCAGGGCTTCATCAAACAGGCTTTCCTGACGGTTTTTGCGGAAGTCGCGGTTCCTCCTCCGGTACTCCGAGCATACGGCTTTGTCGTCCCCCTCCACAGGGTCGAAAGCTGCGTCCGGAATGCCTTCCCTGAGCAGTCGCGGCGTCGCGCCGATGAGGGAACTGCCACACTGGATGTGATGATCCAGGAACGACAGCGGCTTGCCGGGGTCGATGGCCTCCATCCACAGCGCCACCTTGCACAGCTCCACAGACATCGGATTGATGTCCACGCCGTAGATGCATCGCGAGATCACCTGCCGCAGCGCCGTCCGAGTTGCTTCCGGCGATGGCTCGATGTCGCCGGTCCGCACCGATGCCACACGCTTGGCAATCCTGTGCGCCGCCGCAATCAGGAAGTGCCCACTTCCGCACGCCGGGTCACACACTTTCAGTGCAAGCAGCGCCTCTTCTGGGTTCGGCTTCTTCACAGCCTCGTCGAGCACGGGGTCGAGCGCGGAATCCAGCAGCACCTGGATCAACCAGGTTGGCGTGTAGTAGCTGCCCGTGGTCTTACGCTCGTTGCCGGCGGCTGTGCGAAGGTTGAAGACGCCGGCATCGAGATTGAGTTCGGGGTGGAGCTCCAGCAGGGACTCATAAACGCTGCCGAGTTCCTCGGAACCGAGGTTCCGGTAGTCAACCGGCCTCAGAACCGCCCCGTCCAGAGTGAATGCAAGCGCACGGATCGCCTCAAGCAGGTGGTGGTTGGCAATCTCGCATTCCTCAACATCCGATGTGGTAGTTGCGGAGAACAGGAATCCTCCCAGCGCGGGGAGCCCCAGTCCGGGACAGCCTTCATCGCTGCCAAGCTTCTGCATCACCAGCCTGAGAGCGTAGAACAGGTCCGGGTGCTTGCCACCACGCCTGCGCCCGGCAAGACGGCGTAGACGCTGAGTGGAGTAGTAGTTGGTGTAACGCCCTTTCGACTCGCGATCCACGTCCGGCGCAAAAAGCAGCTCACGGTCCTCGGCAACGAAGATGAATAGCATGCGGTAGACCAGGCGCAAGAGCTCGCGGTAGAAGTCCTGCTTGTCCAGAGCGCCGGCGCGCAGCCTTTCACGCAGCTCACGGTTCGCCGGATGAGATATGAAACCGGTACCCAGAGAGGAGACGGCAGCGGTGACGCCATCGCGAAGCTGGTCAAGCGCCCTGGTGCCCTGCTCGTGCGCCGCCTTCGACCACTTCTCCAGCCAGCATTCCTCAGGCTTATCGCCCTCCACCCGCGACTGATGGCAGAGGAGCCACAGTAGAACGAAGTCAGAGTACGCCTCGCCCTCCATCATCACTTCCAGGTCGAACTCAACATAGGCCTGTCGGGTCAGGCTGGAGTTGTCACGGAGTATACGAAGACGGAGGCCGTTCGAGACGAAGCCCCAGAGGTAGTCATCGGAGCGGTTGGTAAGCTCCTGGACCAGCCCATGGGGAGTCATCCTCGCCGCGCCCGCGACACCCTCGGACCGAACGTCCAGGTCAACACCACATCCGATGAGATGGATGGGTGTCTTAGCCCATAGGTGGGAGACGGCGAAGCTCTTGCCGTCCAACTCGATGGCCCTGGCGGTCGTCAGCCTGCCATAGCCCAGTTCCTGAAACAACGGCAGCAGCCAGCGCTCGCGGGTGTGCGAGGTCTTCGGGTCAGAGTCGGGGAGCTTCCCAGCGCCGGCCCGAAACGCCGACCATGCGCCGAGCAGCCTGTTCCAGGAGCGGTTGGTGGCCTCGTTGAGCTTCTCATTGCCGACCAGGTGATACTCGGCAGGATCCAGCCCTCCCAACGACTTGTCACCGTCCGCTACCCGCCGCAACAAGCCGGGGGGAAGAATCGCCCCTTCAACCCTTATCGTCTGAAAACTAGCGCTGCCTCGGCTTCGCCTCACAAACCGCCTCCAGTCGCGGCTGGCAGCAGAACATAGATGCCCAGCACGTCAGGCGGAAGATTCGGCTCAACCCGGTGTCGAACGCCTTTCTGCTGCGACGATATCCTGATTCTGCGGTGGGCCTCAAGCAGCTCCTCGGCCCTGCGCTGAGCCACATCGCTCAGATGAGGCAGCAGGTGTTCGAAGCCTTCCACAGCTTTCCCTACGAAGTCGCGCGCGGCCTCCGGGGCAATGTTGACGTCGGGGGTGGCGGCGAGCACTTCGTCAGCCTGGTGGTCGGGCAACCACTGGGCATTCTCCGGCGATCCCTCGAAAGCCAGCACCTTGCAGTCCTCTGCCAGCAGCGGGCGCTCCACATTGCCTTTCTGCGTGATAATGTGGTACCGGAACCTAACCAGGAGCAGGGTCGTCCGCTTCGATATGACACGTGTGCGGATCGCGCCGCATCTTGCTGCTACCCCGTCTTCGTGGGCGTCCAGCGCCGTTTCCAGCACATAGCTGGCGAGACCCTCGGTAAACGGATGCGTGCGGCTCAGGTAGATCTCGCCCGCGCGAACCGGAAGCTCGAACCGGACCTTGAGTTTCTCCGGGCCTCCCGCCGATTCTCTGAGCGCAGGCGGACACTCCGACAGATCCACCGCGTCCGTGCCGTTCTTCCGTGAGACGACCGCCCCGTGCAGCTTCAGCGCCTCTTGTGTGAATGACGCCACGTCCACGCCGCTGCCGATTGCATCCTGCATCGCCTGCAACTCCGCCGCCACATCATACGCCTTGATCGTCTCCTGCGCGAACATCGTGCGCGACCTTCTCTCGCGTTCCGCCGCCGACTCCCACTCCAGGTCGAGGTCCTCTCTCTGCGGCCTGAGGAACTCCTCAAACATCGTGAGCTGCGAGCTCGCGTCGTGGCCCCAGTCTTCGCGGAGCAGAAGGCCCTCGAATATGGCGTCCATAACCTCCTCGGCTCGGGCGGGAACTGGAACCGAGATGCCGAGAGAGCTGCGAATGGCCTTGTGCTTCCGCAAGAGAACGTTGAGAACGAGGCCGTCGATGTGATTGTCTACGCCGTAGTATGTCAGCACGCGGACCTTCGGGCTTGGTTGACCGTACCGGTCTGCACGACCTTCGCGCTGCTCGTGCCGGGTGGGATTCCATGCCAGGTCGTAGTGGACAACGGCGTCGAAGAGCTCCTGAAGGTTGACGCCCTCGCTCAGACAGTCGGTGCAGACCAGAACTCGGTGCTCAGCCTCGCCCAGCTGCAGCACCCTGGCTTCGCGCTCCTCCGGGGGCAGCGTGCCGGTCACGGCAGCGACCTCCACGTTCTTGGGAAGCGCGCTTCTGAGGACCTCGGCTACGTACTCGGCAGTCGGGATGAAGCGGCAGAACACAATGGGGTTAAAACCGTCGTTGACGATCTTTGCGACCAGCTTGGCTGCGTGGTTGGCCTTCTCATCGCTCTTTCCTACAAGCTTCTCGGCCTCTCGGGCCAGCTCAAGCAGCTTTGACCGCTGCCGGCGGTCGTCAGAGACCTCCAAAGACGGGTCCCCACCGGGCGCGGTGTCAGTCGTCTCGGTCAGGTCATCTTGGACCACGTCCATAACCGTCCTGCGTCCTATCGCATCTACTTCTTCGTCAGTATCGGCGTCCGCGCACGCAGCTCTATTGCGCAGCGTCGCGGCGGCGGCCACTGGGCTGGAAGCGATTGAACGCAGTAATGCCAGGGCCGACCACCAGCGGATGCGCTGGTGGAAGCGTGTCCCCGATGTGTCGGCGATGGTCTGCCGGGCGTAGTCAACAACCTTGTGCAGGAAATCCGCATACTCGGGAGTGAGCTTGTATGTCTCCTCGTGGTCTTCGCGCTCTGGAAAGGGTGTTTGGGCTGCCAGATAGGCCCTGATATCGGCGCGTCGCCGCTGGATAAAGTGGTCAGCGAGTCGCCGCCTGTGATGCTGGTTGTCGGGGCCGGCAAGGTCGTCGGGCAGGTTCGCCAATGAACGGTCCAGGATGGCTAGAAGCGACCGGAACTCGGCCTCTTTCCCGCTGTGTGGAGTAGCTGTGACGAGTATCAGATGCCGGTTGGGGTCAGAAGCTATCAAGGAGACGAGTTCGAACCGCTGTTTTCGGCTACTCCGACCCTCTCCGGCATAAGCGCAGGTGTGCGCCTCGTCCAGGATTACCAACTCCGGACAGGTGCGCGCGAACTCGTCGCGGCGCCGGTCGGACTTGATGAACTCGGTGGAGACTATGACGTAGGGGTAGTAGTCGAACAGTGACTCCCCGGGCCTACACGGCCGCTCCAGGCGTTTCACTGTGCTTGGCAGGACCAGCTCGGCTTGAATGTGAAACTTGTCGGCGAGCTCCCTCTGCCATTGCTCAGCCAGGTGCGGGGGGCACAGCACGGCCATTCGCTCGACTTCACCACGCTCCAGCAGCTCCTTGGCAACCAAGCCCGCCTCGATTGTCTTGCCTATGCCGACATCGTCCGCGATCAACAGACGCACTGGATCGAGTTTGAGCGCAACCATTAGCGGGACCAGCTGGTAGGGTCGCGGCTCCACCGCGATGCTGGCGAATGAGCGGAACGGCCCGGCGCTGGACCGAAAACTGAGCCTGAGCGCGTCCCGAAGCAGTCGGGCGGACCGGTAGTCCCCGACGCGACTCGGGTCCGGAAGGTCGAACGACGCCGGTTCGACGTTTTCCAGCGGTAGGTAGATGCCGGTGGACTCGTCTGCCGTGCCTCCCAAGGGGCGCACTGCGAGCAGGTCCCCATCGGACTCTGGTAACACCACCCACTCCCGGCCTCTTGCCTTGACAAGCGATCCGACGGCGAAGCTCATTGGGGCCTCCCAAAGACGTGTGGGTAACGAGAGATGACCTGCTGCCAGTCATCCTTGTGGCCGAATCTGATCACCACGAAGCCCGCATCTTCGAGCATTTCAGCCTGCGTCTTGTCGCGCTCTGCGCGCTCGGGATACTCGTGATGCGGACCGTCCACATAGATCGCGGCCTGATGGTCATCGTACAAGAAGTCGGGGCGAGTCCCACACGACTCGACAAGAACCTGGCCTCTGGATGGAAGCCGGCACTCCAACCTATTGATGAAATCCAACCACTCCTTTTCGAGTGTGGACTGGGCAAGTCGCACAAGCTCTTCCATGTGGACCGCCCGCGGTTTGGCTACGGGGCTAGTCTCTGCGGTCGATTTCCCGTATTGCGCTAGGACTTCACGTATGGCCTGCCTATCCAGCAGCCTGTGGTCAAGCTGGTTGCCGTAGCTCATCAGACAGTCGTAGCAGGCGGCTTCACAGTCCTCCCTGGCGTTGGGAGCCCGGCGTACATCTTCGCCGGAGTCAGGGTCGAAGTGGCAGATTTCCAGTGCGCGTCTGGCCACGCGAGAGAACGCTGATGGATCTTCGACAAGGCGGCGCAGAACACCGGCGCCGCCCTCGGCTGCCTCATAGCACAATATGACCCGCCGATCATCTCGATTCGGCAAGGCCTCCACCGCTAGTTCGTTGTCTTCAAGCTGGTATTCAGCCTGAATCGCCGCCTTTAGAGCAGCTTCCAGTGAGGCCACTATCTCTACAGCCATCGGAATCGCCGGCTCGAAAAGAAGGCAATTGCGCCAGTCCTCAACGTAGGGTATGACTCGCTCCTTGCGAGGGGACATGGGGTCGTCTTTCTCATCGTCAGAGGGCGCCTTGGCCCAGTACCCGCGCTCCACGTCCAGAGTGAACCCGTACTGCTCTTCGTGCGTGCGGCGCCTCCATCCCAGGTTGATTCGCCATATGGTAGCTCGATCCCCATAGGTCATCGTGGCAAGTGTCGCTCCATCGTGTACGAGACTTGCCGCTTGGCTCTGGACACTGCCGGACTTCTGCGCGAACCGCGCTCCCGTCACGATGTCGTAGCCCAAGCGCATTCTCTCCTCCTCATCGGAGTTGATCTTGTCTCGCCTCCTGGTGGAAACGTTCTGGAGTCGGAAGAGCTGGCGCAAAGGTGCGTCCAGCAGAGCGCCACATCTCTCACACTTGTCGGGGTTGAAGTCCGCGGTCACCGGATGCAGATACCCGCAAGAGCCGCAGAGCTTCGCTGTTCTCGTGCCGATCCCGCCTTGCTCAGCCGGGTCCACGACCGGTAGGATCACCTTGTCGATGACGTAGCGCGAGCCCTCGTGATAGACGATGGCTCGTGGTCCGAATCCCGATATCGCCAGGAACCTCGGACGTGAAAGGTATTCGTCACGCCGCTTGCCCTGTCGGCGAGCCGGGATGTAGGCCGACAGTGGTAGTCGAGGAAAGCTGTAGCCCGGCAGAAAGCCCTCGCTGGCGAAGTAGCGGTAGCTGTAGAAGTCCGACTGCACCAGGTTCTCAATGTCCGTAAGAAGAGATTGCTGGTTCTCGGCCTCTCGTCGTAGTCGTCTGGCCTGCTCCTTGTCGGCCTGCGAGCGAGTCGGGTCTCGGATAATGGCGTCCTGCGCCCGTGCCTGCCGAAGAGCCGAAAGATACAGCGTTCTCCACCTGTCGCAAGCACGATCAAACGAACCGGCAACCTGGTCCAGGACCTCATCCAACCATCCGCTGCTATACCAGGCGGATCGGCTCAACTCGTCCTGGATTGTGGAAAGGACGTTCCTGCACCGCGTTCGCGCTCGGTCTTTGGCTGCTACGTTCCCGGTGTCATCGGCGACGCTGGGGAGCAATGGTAGACCATTTGCCTCGTCAGTCAGATCCAACACGTCCTTCAGCGACTTGCCGAGCGAAAGACCGGTCTCGGCCAGCCACACTGAATGAACGTGGGCACGAACCAAGTCTTCGTTGGCCAGGTCCAGTCGTGGAGTGACCACGGAGCCGGAGACCATGTCCTGTGGCCGCTTGAAGAAGTACTGGTCGTGCGGGCTGCCGGTCGTGCAGTAGGAGAAGACAAGAGCAGGCTGTCCGCTCCTCCCGGCGCGACCACTTCGCTGGGCGTAGTTTCCGGGGGTCGGGGGCACATTGCGCATGTTAACGACGTTGAGCTCGGCTATGTCGACTCCCAACTCCATTGTAGGCGAGCAGAACAGTATGGGCAGCTTACCCTCCCGGAATCTGTCCTCGCGCCGTATTCTCTCGTCGTAGTTGACCTGAGCGGTGTGCTCTCTCGCTTCCAGCCCTATGTTCTCGCCCGCTGCATTGGTGTAGAACTCTACGAAGAACGAGTTCGTTCTGAAGCCGAGGTCGGAGCCGCGAGGAATCCTTATCGGATCGTGATATGCCTTCGATCCGTCTCCGGCAACCCAGAGCATCGAAGATGCGGTGAGCTGGTAGCCGTTCGCATCGTCCTGGGCAGTCGCCTCGATCACCCTCTCTACTAGACCGCCGATACGAAGAGCCGAGAGCAACTGCGCGATGATCAGGGATTTCTCGTCCAAGGTTAGGCGCTCTCCATAGTCCGGGAACGTGGACCCCCTGCCCAGGTAGTTGCCAAAGCCGCCGCGGGGCGACAGGTAGACGTTGCCGCCGAAGTCAGTGTTGGTCCGCGCCCTGGGGAAGAGCACGGCAGCGTACTCCATCCTAGATGCTTCATTGTCATCCAGTGCCCAGGGCTCTATCAGGCGCTGATTGCTTAGCTGCTGGATAGATTCCTGATACGCGGGGTCGAGGTAGTTCACTCTGGTCGTTAGTTCGCGGCGCATCAAGTCCAGAAGCGTCCTAGCAACTTGGCAGCGCGTTTGCGAGGACGCTGTGACCAACGCCGGATGCAGCCCGGCCCACACGTCTTCAGCCTCGCACACTTCATCGAGCGCCAGATACCTGATCTCCAAGAGGCCACATTGCTCTAGGTTTGGGGAAGTGATGCGCCAGCCGCGCTTCAGGTCGCGGTAGATTCTGTAGCCGAGAACTTCACGCAAAGCGCGCTTAGTTTCGTCGAGGGCGGCAAACCTGACCTCAGGGTCGACCGCATAGTGATCTATGGGCAAAGCAAGCGCTTCGAACACCCTGCCAGTCAGTTCTTCGTGTCTAAGCCCGGAGCCACCGGCGCGGAGCGCCGCACGGTAGATGGCTGACCGGAGTATGCCGATCTCAATAAAGTCGTTGAAGTGGCCAGCCTGCAGCGACGCATCCTGGCGGTTGTCTGTGAAACTGAGCAGCTTGCGGGCCCGCTCCTGTAGCGAATGCTCTTCGCGGAGATACTTGATCGCTGAGAGGCTGAGCACGGTCGTTGCCGTGCTTCGGCCTTCCGAAGTCAGAGTCGACAGCTTGGCGAAATCGTTCTTCTGCCTGCCATCGTAGGCTACGCCGCAATGCAGGCAGAACCTGAATGGTGCTGGGATGAACGCGCAGGCGATGCCTTCCCTTGAGATCCTGCCCAGTGCGTCCAACTGGAAGCGTTGGGGCACGTACTTGCGAAAGGACGGTTTGACCCGCAAGTCTCCTCTGTGTTCCTCGATCCAGTCATCCGGAAGCCGACTGAGAGCTTCGCCGTCGTCGGCTGGCCAAGGATCCTCGACGTTGAAGTGCAGGTAGCCAAACCGCGTGTCCTCGTCCGACTGCTCGTCTGCTTCCCTTGGCTCCAGGCACGCGGCCCCGGTCTGGGTATCCGCAACCTGCTTTACCCGGTAGTATTCCTGCCCGCACTCCCGGCAGAAAACCAGCGGATATAGGAGTCGCTCCCGGTCTCCCGGGACGAACTGCTGGGCTTGCGTCGTTAGATGGCGTGCGCATACGTCCTCAAGCGAGGCGTACACAGTGTCGCCCCTGCTGATGAACTGATGCAGCCGAAACGCGAATACCGCGAACCCGGTCTGCCGGTCGGTGTGACGATACCCCTCAAGTAGATGGCGTTTGATGGCTTCCGCGCACTGATTTGAGTCCAACCCGGTCAAGTTGCCAAGGTCGGTCGCTGCGCCGTCTGAACCCGTGATGCTTCGGGGCGTCGACCTGATCAAGCGTCCTGTGTCGGACTCCGCGGACACTCCAAATGTCGTCTCCATCCACACCGAAAGCGGGTCGCGAACGAACGACTCGTGGTCCCCGGGTAGCCCGACGGCAGAGCTCGATACGCTGGCGCGGAGCGCGTCTGCGAAACCGGGAGCCGAGAAGTCGACGTCAGGCGTGGTTCGGCGTAAAGTCTCACCAATCACGTTCTCCGGCTTGACTTCAGTGCCGAACAACGTAGTGGCGACCTCCGCCACATGCGACCTTTGCTCATCGAAAGCCCCGGCGCCGGCTAGCGTCGCGGAAGTGCCTATGCACTGCATACCCTCTGCGGACAATCTGTCAGCCACACGGCGCACAAGCAGGCCCACGTCTGATCCCTGTCGTCCTCGATATGTATGCAGCTCATCCAGAACAAGGAACCTGAGCCCTTGGGCAGCATTGACCAGGCCTTGCTCCGAGGGGCGAGTAAGGATGAGCTCGAGCATAACGTAGTTGGTAAGAAGGATGTCCGGAGGATTGGAGATGATGTCGTTTCGCTCTTCATCGGATTCCTGCCCTGTGTACCGAGCGAAGGTCACAGGGCCTTTCCCATCTGGGAATCCGTGACACAGGAACTTGGTGAGTTCCCCGTATTGGCTATTGGCGAGGGCATTCATCGGGTAGACCACAATCGCTCGAATGCCCTTGCCTGAGCCGTGCCTGATAACGTGATCCGCGATAGGCACGATGTAGGCGAGGCTCTTTCCCGAACCGGTGCCGGTGGTCAGCACATAGTTGTGACCGTTGCGAGCTACGCGAACCGCATCCGATTGATGCTTGTGCAAGCGCAACGGCAATCCCGGATCGTGTGGGCCTGACTTGATGCGGAACACCTGAGCGTACTCGGGATGCAGGACCTCTCGATCTACCAGGGAGTCTATGTCGTCTCCAGGCTCGAACGAGGGATTCAGCTGAATCAGTGGTTCCGGCCAAAGTGAGCCCGTGCGCAGACTCTCGTCCACGTATGACCCGATGTGCTCGTCTCGGATATTTATGAAACTCCTGATGTACGAATCGTAGTCCCGTATTAGGTTGTCTCTCAGGTCGAATACGTCCATGTTCTCCCCTTTGCCCGCGCCAGACACGCAGCCGGATCTAGGCCCGTTGCGTGTGTCGCCCTCTCGTGCGACTCGCTTCTTCGTCGCGACCCGTACACAATAGTCACCTCTCCAGTCTCCCGGAGGTCGGCCGTTCCGACAGTGGCGAGCCGGGAGCCTCAAGCTCTCTGCGCTATATGTAGAACTTGAAACTGGGACTCACCCTCGAAACGGTCGGGTTCGAAACAAGGATCTCTCCCACCGCGTCGGAGAAACCGACAGTGACCGGCAGCGAATCACCCAGTTTGCATGCATTATAGTTGAGCTTCGTCAGTCCAAAGATGTCACGTGCGACCTGCTCAATATCAGCGTCGCCGTACTGCACGTCGATTCTCAGCGGCACTGGAACCTCCCAGCCGTCGTAGGTTAGGAGACTGGGCTTGAAACCGCTGGCCCAGAGGTAGGCTGTTCGGGGACCCAGCTTCCACACGGTCCCACGGAGTATCGGCCATTGACCTTGGCGGAACATTCGTGGACCACCGAGGTCGGTTCGGACACGTACGCCCACTAGCTTAACTCCTGGCGGACAAGCCTGCTGGTATCCAGAGAACTCGCCTTCGTTGATGGTGGACCGTGAGTGCAGGAACACCTCACGTAGTGACACTCCGCCCTGTTCCTCGTAGGTCTTTAGAACTCCCGCAAGGAGCCTGCGGGCGGACTCGGTGTCGAGGTGACATTGCCGCTTCTCTGGTGAGTACCACGGGCCATACTCGCCACGGAACACGATGCCGTCACCTGTATCGAGGAACATCTGAGCCGCACAGCAGGCAGTGTTCGGGCGCTGACGGTCTTCGGTTCTCCGAAAAGCGATACCGATATAGCACACGCCGTCTCTGGCAGTGGATAGGCGCCAGGGCTTTCCACCTGCTTTGTAGTAGAGCGCGGTAGAGAGATTCCAGGCCCTGTCAGACTCGCACGTGAGTCCGCGATCCCCGTATCTCAAAGCTGGGCCGATGCGAAGTGTTGATTCCCTGATCAGTTGGAGAGGAACGCCAAACTCCATCGCCCTGGCTTTGAGTTGGCGCCTGAAGTCCACTGAGAGTTTGTATTCCTCGGGGTCGTAGTAACCGAACAGGTCGGGCTGCTGCTGTCGAATCCGCCTCTCTGCTCGTGAGAGGCTGCGACCGTGACCATCTGATACCTTTGATAGCGGCCGACAGTTCATCCACACTTGGTCGGGAACCACACACACAATGACATTAAGTTGTTCGTCCCGCTCGTGGGCTATGCGGATCGCGTTGTGGTAGAGGTTCACCACGTCGTACGCTCTCTTGTTAGCGTCTTTGTGAGACGCCGCGTGCAGGAGTTCGGGAGAGTCAAGAACGTGGCTCCACGCAGGGATTTCGTACCACGTGGAGTCGAAAGCCGCTCTGAATCCCGGATACGCCGGCCAGAGATAACGCGCTTTCGGATCTTCTCTGCTGTCTGCAACTGCCGGCGTCACAATGGGACCGAGCATCAAGGCGGTCCACTTCTGAAACGCCGACATCCCTTCCGAAGTCCCTATGACTCCGTAGGATATGCTGGCGAGGTGTGAAGGTAAGTCAGCGTCAAACGGGCCGAACAGAGCAAGCCCGGCGTGCGGGTCACACAGTCGCTGGCCATATCGGAACTCAAGCTCCGGCTCAGGAAGAACGGTGATCGCGGAAGTCATGGCATCCACCTCACTGGGCATCCATCTCCTCCAGCTCAAGGAGATCATCCGCTTCACAATCGAAGTCCGATGCGGGGATATCAGAGCGCAGATTCTGAAGCTGCCCGTCGAGAACAGAGATGCCGACTCTACCTGAGAACGGCTTCGCAGAGAGAGTAACTGCATCGTCAAGGGAGTACCCCAACGGGATCAGGTCTCCGCCCCCCGAAAGGAAATCACACACAGCCATCTGCCGGGTGAGCCACTGATGATTGAACCAGGACTTGGCCACCAGCTTGCGCCTTGTTAGTGCTGCGTTGCGCTCTAGGGGCCGTCCGTCTAGGTCGGTGATGAACAGGCGCATCCTTAGAAGGGCAACAAAGGAGTCGCCAATGTCCTGACGCACGCGGAACGTCGGTGCAATGTGGTACCGGAACTCGTCTCCCCGTCTGCGGACTCCCGTGACCTTGATCGGTACCTGGCGACCCTTGCGGCTTACGTAGTGAACGCAGTCGTTGGGTAGCAGGCCGACAGGAAAGTAGTAGATCTTGCGTTCCTCGGAATAGGTAAGCCCCACCCGTGCCAGCTTGCACAATAGCGATTCACGGAGCAGGCAGGCCACAACGTCTCGGGACGGTGAGCTCAGCACCGTACAGCTATCCCGCCAGTCAACACTCTGGACCTTCTCGTACCTATCCGCGAGGTGCCCGATAGGCGCTTCGAAGGCCAGCATAAGGCCGCCCTCGGTGCTATGCGAGGGCCACTCGCCACTGGCCTCGCCTGCCTGCTGCCAGGCACGTACAGAAGTCGGGCGAAAGACGAAGACCGTCCTAGGGATTGACCGAAACCGAAAGCAGTTGGAGAACAGAGTCTCAGGCCTGCTGGCGAGGACGCCAGGCGGCAGAAAAGTCTCGGAAGCGAATGCCTTTCCTTCCTCCGCGATCGGTCTCGGTGCGTCAATGGAGCTGAGCTTGGCCAGAAGCTGCTGGAGTCCGGTTGCCCAGTTGCTGAACGGTATGAACGTCAGCGGCGAAACCATCCAGTCGAGTTCGGTTGGTCTCAGATCGTCAATGTTCAGTGGGATTAGGAAATCGTCACGGCGTTCCTTGGCTATGTTGAGTGCCAGCGTGCGCTCGCTTATAGGGTTAGGCTTGTGCAGTGAGGACCTCGACAAGAGGGCAATCATGCGGAACGTCTGGCTCTTGATCGCTATGTCGATGTCATTCGGGTAAGACTCTCCTCCCAGTAGCTTGAACCGGTCGCACCACACGCGGTATCCCTCTGCTGTGAGCTTCCGAGTCAGCCATTCGGCCAGAGCAGCATCCTCCCAGGCGTAGCTGATGAAAAGATGGTCCCTTGCTCTCTGTTTTGCCGGTCCGTTCCGTCTTGCTGCAGCGGCGCGACTCAAATAACGATCCTTTCCACCTCATCCAGGGTTATGGCATCGGTCGTCCTGTCATACAGCTTAGTCGTCCTCGGCGACTCGTGCGCCGCGATAGCCTGGGCGTTCTCTATCGTCCCGCCGTTCTCCAAGTAGGCTGTGATCCCCGTGGCTCGAAATGTGTGGCAGCAGATGTTCTCTGGTAGTTCAGCATCCTCTGCCCGGCGCTTTATCATCCTCAAGACGTCACTCCTGGTCATCGGCCTGGCGGTAAGGACATTCGTCTTACCTTCGGCTGTTCGGAATAGATAGCCTTTCTTGTCCGACGCAGTTCCCGCCGCGGCTATGTAGGCATCAACGTAGGCCCCGGCGTTGTGGTGGGCAGGAACCTCGTGGAACTTCCCGCCCTTCTCGTGGAGCCGTACCCACCAGCGCTTGCCGTTCTGGTAGTAGTCCTCGACGCGCATTCCCACAACGGCGCTCACCCTGGCGAAGCTGTAGACCATGAGGCCGATCAGAGCGCGATCGCGCAGGCCGACAACCGTTGATGTATTGATGCTGTCCAGTAGCTTCCTGGCATCGCCGGCGGAAAGGACGGGCGTCTTGCCCCGCTGGGTGACGTACTTCGGGCCCCTGACGGACGCGGCCGGGTTCATTGGCAGGACCTGGCCAACAACAAGCCAGTCAAAGAGCATCCGGATGGCGGCAAGGTGCTGCTTAACGGACGGCGCTGACAGCTCCGTCTGGAGGGTCTCGATGTACGAAGCCACAACAACGGGCTGCAGCCTGTCCAGTGTCAGACCGTGGGCGTCGCACCAGGCGAAGAAGTCCCTTGCCGCCCGGGCGTAGGCCTGGCGGGTGTTGGGGTTCCTGATGTTTGCAGTGAAGAACTCGATGAACCGCTTGGCGGCTTGGTCACCGGCGTCCTGGATGACGGCCGGGAGGAAAAACGCGCCCCCGGGTTGGACTGTCGCTAGCTCTGTTTTGGTGTTTCTCAGGGCCATTTTCGTAATGCTCGCTCCGTGCCTCATAACGTCCTTTATGGTTCAGTAAAGAATAGCAGAAAGAGGGGTGGCGTGCAACCGTAATGGCGGAGTTTGGGCTCCGGCTGTCAGCGTCGTTTTCTGGCGTCGGTGGATAACGAATCAGTCGTCCTGGCCGGGAGAGGCGCGTAGAATCGAATCCTAACGCGTCGTTTGGCAGCTACGAGGTCCGATGACAGCCCATGATGGCGTCTGGTGGCCGAATGGACGCTCTCGACGACGAAAGCACCCAAAGCCCGCACAATCGATGAGCTACTCTTCTCCCCCGCCGTTACTCGGACCTGAGCGCAACAATAGGGTCAACAGCGGCCGCTTTGCTTGCAGGGTAGACGCCAAAGACAAGTCCCAGCGCCACCGAGAAGACCACTACTGCGCCCGCGACCACCCACGGAATGAGCATAGGCCAGCCTGTGGCGAGTGAGGTTATCTTTGCGCCGACAAGTCCGACCACTACGCCGCTTATCGCTCCCAACACAGTCAGAACCATCGTCTCTATCAGAAACTGAAGGAGGATGTCTTTGCGTCGCGCTCCTATCGCTCTTCGGATGCCGATCTCCCGCGTTCGCTCGCGCACAGCGATTAGCATGACGGCAAGGATGCCTATCCCGCCCACTAGCAGCGATATGCCTCCGATACTGCTCAGAAGCAGCGTGAATGTGCCGGAGACTGCTTCCTGGGCATCGAGGATCGCCGTCTGGCTCTGAGTGGTGAAGTCGTCGGGTGCATTCGGCTTCAGGCGGTGGCGTTCACGCAGTAGATCGCGTATCTCCACGGATGCCGAGTCCATGTCTCGGCTGTCGCGGACACTGACGTAGACTGTGCCGACATAAGTAAGGTTGAAGACCCGCCGCAACGCGGTCCTCAGCGGGATGAATACCTGGTCGTCCTGATCTTTGCCCGATATATCCAGCCCCTTGGTTTCCATGACTCCGATGACCTCAAAAGGGACCCTGTTGATGCGGATGGTCTCTCCGACCGGATCATTGCCGCCAAACAGGTTCTGCACCACGGTCTGTCCCAGGACGGCGACACGTGCTGAACCGCGAGCCTGGTCTTCATCGAAGAACCCTCCCTGTGCGGGGCGGAAGTCGCGTACATCCTGGTATTGGGGAGTCGTGCCGACAATCGAGGTCGTTGTCGTGGACTCCCCGTACTTCACCTGCATCTTCCTGGACTGCGCGGGCGCAACGGCCATCACCGACGTGCTTTCATCGGCGATGGCCTCAGCGTCCTTGTCTGTGAGAGTAATGACCACAGCGCCCGCTTGCTGCGGTCTTCCGGCATAGAGCTTGACCTGTCCGGCGTTCACCAGGAGCAGGTTCGTGCCCAGGCTCTCGACCTTGCGCAGCACCTCCGCCCGTGTGCCCTGGCCTATCGCCACCATCGCAACGACAGCGGACGTGCCGACGACAATGCCGAGCAGAGTCAGAGCTGTCCGCACCTTGTGTGCACCGAGGGCACGCAGCGCAGTGAGAATCCCGAGCTTGTACCTCATCCCGCTACTTCCCCTGGAGAGCTTCAACCGGGTTCATGTGAGCTGCCCGTCGTGCCGGCTGCACACCGAATATGATCCCGATGAGAACCGAAAACGCCACAGCCAGCCCAATCGCCTGCCACGAGACAACCGTTGGCATTCCCTTCATCACGCTGAGCGCCCTCGCGGCGGCGATGCCTGCCAGGACCCCTATCAGGCCGCCTGTCAACGTGACCATCACGGCTTCGGCAAGGAATTGCCTGAGTATGTCCTTTCGGCGGGCTCCCAACGCGCGTCGAATGCCTATCTCGCGAGTGCGTTCACCAATGGAGATGAGCATGATATTCATAATGACCAGCCCGCCAACCAGGAGCGCAATCGCAGAGACGATTCCGAGGAAAAGGGTCAAAGTCTGCGTCGTGCCTGAGAACATCTGAACCACTCCGCTGGGAGTGCGAACCCCGAAGTCGTCCTGTTTGGGTGGCACAATTTGATGGCGATCACGCAGCAGCGCAGTGATCGCATTCGCTGTCTCGTCCATCCGGTTGATATCTTTCAACTGGACCACGATGTTACTGAGATAGTCTACGTTATAGAGCCTCCGGGAGAATGTCGTGATCGGTATCATAACCCGATCATCCAGATCTCCGCCCGATGGGTTCGTTCCTCGCGCCATCAGCAGTCCCTTTACCTTAAAGCTTACGTTGTCTATCATGATCCTCGCGCCGACGGGATCTTCGTCACCCAGAAGCTCTCGCGCCACAGTCTCTCCAATCAGGGCGACTCTGGCCAGGCTGCGAACGTCATCTTCCGAGATGAATTCACCAGTCTCCACGTCCCAACTGCGATACTCACGAAACTCAGGGGTGATCCCCCACACTTCCGTCGTCTTGGCCTGCTGCTGATACTTCACCTGAACGTCGCTCTTGAAAAGCCCCGGCGAAGCCTTCCGCACGTTCGGCACTTCCTTCTCTATTGCCTGCAGGTCCTCCATCACCAGAGTCTGTGAGCCGACGCCAACTCCCATGCCCATGTGTGGGCCGGCGTTAGGTCCGGCGGCGCTAGCCGTGATCATGATGGGGTTGGTCCCCCACATCTTGTTCGTGTTCTTCGCTACCTTCGCTTTCGCGCCCTGCCCGACGGCAACGATGCCTATGAGCGCAGCTATGCCTATGATGATGCCGACCATCATCAGGAACGTGCGGATCTTGTTTGCCAAGAGGCCACGGAGCGCCTGCTTGAGAATCAATCCTACGCTCATCGTCCTGCCTCCTCCTGCGCTGGCAGCTTCGCCAGCTCATCTTCCGCCTGCCTGGGCTGGGAGACGGGTTCGTCCGACACTATCCGCCCATCCCGGATGCTTATGGTCCTGCGCGCGTGCTCGGCTATCGTCTGCTCATGCGTCACCAGCACGACGGTTCGCCCCTCGCGGTTGAGCTTCTGGAGGATAGCCATCACCTCCAAGCCTGACCGCGTGTCCAGCGCTCCGGTCGGCTCGTCGGCGAGTACTATCGCCGGGTCATTTATGAGTGCGCGCGCAATGGCTACCCGCTGCTGTTGGCCGCCCGATAGCTGGTTTGGCCAGTGACGGGTACGCTCGCCCAACCCCACGGTCTCCAAGGCCCGCCGTGCGGCGCTGCCATCGGCGGCGTGAGTTCCGTAGAGCAGGGGAAGCTCTACGTTCTCCAGCGCGGTCATGCGGGCCAACAGGTTGTAGGACTGGAACACCAACCCGATCTTGCTGTTGCGGGCAAGCGAGAGTTCATCGTCATCGAGCTTGTCAACCTCAACGCCATCGAGCTCGTAGGTGCCGCTGGTGGGTGTGTCGAGGCAGGCAATGAGGTTCATCAGGGTGGACTTTCCCGACCCCGACGGCCCGACTATAGCCACAAACTCACCCGCTTCTACCTGCAGCGATACACTGTCCACCGCCCGCAGTGTGCGCCCTTCCATCTCGTAGACTTTCGTTATGTCGTGCATTCGGATCATCATCTGAGCCTGTCTCCTTTATCTGCCTGTCGCGCCTGGTGGAAGATTGGACTGAGCCGCACCGGATGGCTCGCGAGCAGGGCCGGGAATATCCCCGACGACCACACGCTCTCCCTCTTTGAGCCCCGAGGCTATCTCCGTATAGTCGCTGTCCTTCCATCCCGTCCTGATCCGGCGGCGCACGGGTTTGCCGTTCGCGACCACATAGACCACCTTCGTGCCCTCTTCGCGTTTGACGGCTTTATTCGGCACGGCCAGAACGTTGCTCTTGGTCGCGATGTTGATGGTGACATTCGCGGTCATGTCCGGTCGAAGCATGCCGCGAGGATTGGCTATGGTCACTACAACATCGTAGTTCACCACGTTCTGGTCGATGATAGCCTTGGGGTATATCGCCGTCACTCTGCCCCCAAACTCCTCGTCCGGATATGAGTCGACAGTGAATGCGGCGGAGTCGCTGACCTTCACGCGCCCGATGTCGGTCTCATCGACCAGCGCATCGACCTGCAGTTTGGAGAGGTCAACGATGGTGACAAACGTCGGAGCCTGGAGTCCGGCTGCGATTGTCTCTCCTTCCTGCGTCGAGACCGATGCGATCACGCCGCTTACAGGGGAGACAATGCGTGTGTAGGAAAGCTGGGTCTCGGCATATCGGAGCGCAGCTTGGGCCTGCGCCACTTGAGCGCGTGCTGTACGGATCGCCTCTTCCTTGACCCGCACCTGAGCCACATTTGCCTTTGCCATGCTCAAGGTCGACCGGGCCTGACGCAGCGCTTCCTCGGCCTGCGCGACATCCTGCTTCTTGATCTCCGTCTGTGAGGCGTTTGCCTTGGCCGCCTCAAGCACCGCCTGAGCATGGCGAACCTGCGAATCGGCGACCTCATACTCGGTCCGGGCGTTGTCGACATCCTGCCGAGCGATGAAGTCCTGTGCAAGCAGGTGTTCCATCCTATCGAGTTTGGTCTTCGCGTTCTTGCGGTTCGCTTCGGCCTGGTCCACACTTGCGCTGGCCTGCTGGATCTGCGCCGTCACCTCGACAGGGATCGTGCCTTCGGATGTGCGGGCTTGGGAGAGCCGGGAGCGAGCAGCCGCGAGGTTGGAGTTGGCACGCTCTATGTCCGTCTTGCTCTGCACCACCTGCGCGTTGTACCCGGCTTCGAGTTCCGCCAGGCGGCCTTGCGTTGCTGCCATGCTGGAGCATGCCTGATCCACCTGACTCCGCGCCTCGCGGTCGTCGAGGGTCGCAATCAGTTGAGCCTTCCGCACCATGCTGCCGATATTTGCCGGCAGGTGCGTAACCACCCCCGAGATGCGGGAGCCTACTTTGACTTCAGCGCCAACGATGGCCTTCACCGTGCCCGTGGCCACAACGGTTGCGTTCAGCGTGCGCCTGGAAACCGTCGCGGTCTCCAGACCAGCACTCTGACTCGGCGATGAAAGATGATTGCGGACCAGAAGACCAACCACTGCAATGACAACCACGACCAGGATCGGGACAAGAATGTGGGTAGGCGAGCGCTTACTTTTCATTTGATGCTTCCTTCACAGGGACCGCCTGTCCCGTTGCTCTGTCGAGCTTGGCCCGCCCCACCAGCGCGTCCAGTTGCGCCTGCACATGGCTTGTCCGCGCCGCAGTCAGTTGGGTCTCGGCATCAACAACATCGATCATTGGTCCGACTCCTTCCTTATATCGCCCCTGCGCGATCCGGTGGTTCTCGTCAGCCTGCTCGACCAGCTTGGCGGCTGCAATCACACGCTGATCCGCTTCCACCACATTCAGATAGGCTTGCTGAACCTCCAGCCCCACCTGCTGCTTCTCATTCGCCAGATCTGCCTGCAGCTTGCCTACCGCCTCACGAGCTTGCTCGACTCGGGCCTTCGTGCCACCCCCGTCCCAGATGCTCTGAGACACCGCAACCCCGATAGTCCAGTTCGATCCGTTCACCGGCCCTGTCCCTGATATCGTGCGAGGCCAGACGTCGCCTCCCGCCAGGTAGACCGCCGGCTTTGTAGCAGCTCCGGCTACCGTCACCTTTGCCTGCGCCGACTGTATCTGGGCATCGATGCGCTTCAGCTCCGGCCGGTTACAGTAAGCCATGTTGAGAAGGCCCTCCAGCTTTGGCTGTTCCTGGAGCGTCTTCAGTTGGCCGGTCAGCTTCAGCGAGGTGGTCGGTGGAAGACCGAGAGCGTTGTTCAGCGCGGCATAGGCCAGGCTCACACCGCTCTGGGCATGGATAAGACCAAGCTCGGCGTTGGAAACCTCCACCTCCGCCTTGGTAACATCCGCTTTGGGAGCGATACCCTCGTCGTGACGCGCACGAGCCTCTTTCAGATGGAGTTCGGAGAGATCACCCGCCTGCGTCTGAGTGACAACGAGCTGCTCCGCCGCGAGGACTCCGTAGTAGGTCTGGCGAACACCCAGCACTACAGTCTGCTCGACATCGCTGTAGTCGGCGGCGCTCGCGGCCAGCGAGTAATTCGCGTCGCGTATGGCGGCAGGTGTGCGCCCGCTGTCGTAGATCAACTGCTTCGCTGAGATCGCCGCCGCGAACCCCTCTGGAGGAGAGGACAGGAAACCGCCCACAGGCTGACCGTTGTTTTGGGTGTATGCGCCAGCCACAGCAAGCTGAGGCAACGCCGCGGACTTGCTGGCTCTGACTCCAGCTCTGGCCCCCGTCACCTCGCGGCAAGCGGCTTGCAGGGATGGGTGGTACTCCTGTGCGATGGCAATGCACTGGTCAAGTGTCAGCGGCTCTGTTTTCACTGCCGCATGAGACATGCCGCACAGCGCGATCCCCGCTAGTGCGAGGACTGAAATACTGGCGATTCGCAACGAGATTCCCTTTCTGCTGCAAGGCTGAAGCTGCATCACACTCAGCTATCCCAGGAGAAACAGTGCCCGGGCAGGCAGGCCCACCCGGGCACTACATTGCACTGATCACAAGTCGTTCACTTACTGCCGGTATGGACAACCGGTTCCGGTCGGTCCCATGCCCCGACCCATACCTCGGCCCATACCCATTCCGGCGCCACCACGACCTCTACCCATGCCCATTCCCATGGGGCAGGTTCCGGCGGCATTTCCACAGCCCATACCGCACATTCCCATGCCCATTCCAAGTCCGCCGCACATCCCGCAACCGCACTGTCCACTCTGGCATCGCTTGATGCAGGTAGCCCGCTGCTCGGGTGTGAGCACTCTGAGAACTGCGCCGCGAGTGTCGATAGCCTTATCGCGGATCTCGGCCCGGATCTGGTCCGCCTCGGCGGCTTTCTGCTTGATAAGCTGCAGGTCCGGATCAGCCACGAGCCAGAGGTCTGCGATCTCCTTCATATTCGCCTGCAGGTCGGCCCTCAAGGTCGCCGTGTCGTTCACGAAAGCGGTCCTGAGCCCGGTCATCCCATCAACCTGGCTCTGCGAAAGACCGAGCGCTTTCTGGCACGTCGCAAAGCATCCGGACGGCTGATTCACCGGGGCATTCGCCCGCCGACCCTGAGCCACCGCTACGATGGCCGTCAGAGCGACAAGCAGCACGAGCGCGTAGATCAATGTGGTTCTCTTCATGATACGATCTCCTTTTCGTTTGTTACCTCATGCGACCGGGTAGTCCACGGGAGCCCGGTCTCCCAATGCCTGGGCAGATTCCGCCGCCACATCTGCCCTGTTCGCAGAATCTCTGCCCGACCAGATCGAAGAGCTTCTGCTGCTGGTCGTCCGTTAACACCGACTTGAGGTCCAACAGATACTGCGCCGCGCGGCGCTGCAGCTTGGCCTGCTTTTGCTCAAGGTCTGCTAGTGCGGCATCGATGTCTTCCTGTGTCGGCTCAGGACGTCTCAGCACCGAAAGCAGTCCGGCGCGAGCCTCCTGCATCTCTGCGCAGGCCGCGTGCTGCTCCGTCCGGAATGCCTCGTTGATGGGCGCGACGCGCCTCTCTTGCTCGGGTGTAACCTGAAGATATTCGGTCACCAGCGACATGCTCATGCCTTGAGCCATCCCCAATGGAGCCCTAGCCGCCGCCTGTCTGGAGCTTATCGCGGAGGATACAGCGAAGGATGTCGCGGCTACTACACACAGCACCATAGCGCTCACTATCCATCTTCTTGCCGTCATCGCGTCACCTCCGTGTTCGGTTGGGTTGGGGCGTGGGCGACATACAAAGCGCCCGCGAGCCCATCATCGAAAGCATCAAGGCCGAACGAGTCGGACACGCGCTGCGTCGATACCACACCGCGACTGTGGGACCGGCTGCCGACGTGGGAGCCGTAATAGACCCCGGATACACTGCCTGCTGTAAGAGCCGCGAGCACCATCGCTGCTGTCGCCAAGCGAGGCATCTGCTGAAGCCATGCGAACACAGGGTCTCGGGATCGGCGCTGCGCCGCACGCTCACGTATGTCGGCGAGAGTAAACGATGGCTCAATGTTGCCGCACACTCCCATGGTTTCCACTGTGCGTTTCAGAGCTGCCATCTCTTGCCGGCACGAATGGCAGGAGGCAAGATGCTGATCTAGCGATGCCGCCTTCTCGGGCCTAAGCTCACCATCTATGAGTGCCGGGATCAGTTTCTTCGCAGCCTTGCAGTTCATGTCCGCGCCTTTCTACTTGTGTAACGTAGCACCGCCGCTGGAACTTGCGGTGTTTCAGGGTTTTTCTTCCTCGGGAGATGCCGCTGTCGGACCGACCATATCGCTGCCCTCGACATACGCCGACAGCCTTGTTCGCAACGAGTGCTTTGCCCGGAACAGGAGGGACTCGACGGCCGGCACGCTGGCCTTGAGAACATCGGCAATCTGCTGGTAAGAAAGCCCTTCGTAGCGCTGAAGTATCACAGCCAGGCGCTGATTCCCGGGGAGTGCAGATACTGCCGCTCTTACCTCTCGCTTGAGTTCGTTGGACCGGGCTTGGTCCTCTGGTAGGGCTGTTGGGTCGAGGATGGATTCTGGCAGACCTTCGGATGCGGCCGACGTGGACCGCTTGCGCTTCCTTATCTCGTCAAAACACGCATTTGCAGTAACACGGTACAGCCAGGTGCTGAACGCTGCGTCCGGACGGTAGGTCTTGGGTGAAGTGTAGATTCTGACAAATACCTCTTGCGCAACATCCTGCGCAGCGTCTTTGTCACCAAGGAAATGGTAGGCAGTGTTGAGCACACGCGCGCGGTAGTGCTCGAAGAGAGCGGCGAACGCGCTTTCATCTCCGCGCTGAAATGCGAGCATCAGTTGTGCATCGGGGTCTTCCATATGCTTCATGGAGTGATCTCAGGGCCCGATCATTCGAGCTAACGAAGCAGGAATGCCGACAACACCGCGCCGGGCAACACCACCCAGGGTACTCCGACATCGAGTATCAGTGCAACCAGGGCTGCACATCCAATCACCACGGAAGCTGGTGACCAAGGAACGGCTATGGCGAATCTCACCGTTACCGACAGCAACAGCCCCACGAAGGAGGCAAGGATTCCCCGCATCGCCATCTGAAAGCGCGGGTTCTGCTTCAGGCGGTCGAAGCGCGGCACGATGAGCACAAGCACAACAAAGGACGGGAAGAACACAGCCACGGTTGCGACCACCGCCCCGAGGATGCCCGCGACCTGATAGCCGACGAATGTGGCCGTGATCACGATGGGTCCCGGCGTCACCTGTCCCATCGCGATCCCGTCCATGAACGTCCTTGTGCTCATCCAGTGGTTGACCTCCGCCACCGAATGGAGCATGACGGGCACGGAAGCGAACCCTCCGCCGAATGCCAAGATATCTACCTTCAGCACCAGGGATGCAAGGTCGAACAGGCGGCGGTTCATCAGCAGAAGCGCAGCAAGCAACGCTGCTCCAATCAGGACAAGGACCATCGCCTGCCTGGTAGTAGAGCGAAGAGATGAGGAATCCGAATGCTGGACCGTTTCGCTGGACGCGCTCGCTCGTCTGTATGCAAGAAGACCCACGACAGCGCCTGTCAGTATTGCCACCACCGGGCTTCCGCCGGAGATGAGATACCCTGCGATGGCTAGTGCGATCACGGCATCCCACAAGCCCTTTATGGTCGCGCGTCCGAATGTGGATGCGGCTCTGGCGATGATGGCGACCACGATCACCTGAAGGCCGTGGAACACGGACATGCTGATGGGTGACTTGTGGGAGACGCTGTAGAGGGCGGACAGAGCGAGCATCAGGAGGAATGCAGGCAATCCGAAGCCGATGTATGCCGCCGCAGCACCGACCGTGCCTCGAAGCCTCAAGCCTACGTAAGCAGCGGTCTGCATGGCCGTCGCGCCGGGAACTGTCTGGGCGACGGCTACGCCTTCCCTGAACGACTGTCGAGACAGCCACTCATGCTTATCCACCGCCATCTCTCCGATGTATGCCACCATCGCCGGACCGCCGAACGCGGTGAGTCCGAGGCGAAGGAACGCCCAGAACACCCCCGGCAGTGAGGGTGGAGAACCCCCAGTTTGGGGTTGCACGCCGTGTGTCACTGCGACTGGCTTGCGCCTGCTTCTTCGCAGCAACAGTGGCCGTGGCCGTGCCCTGCCATATGTGGCCCGCCCACTCTGTGCAGGTTCACGCTGTTGCATTCAGGACACTCGTCCGGCCGCGGGGTCCCGAAAGGGACTTCCCAGACGTGGCTGCAATCCGCGCACTTGAACTCGCGCTTTTCCATTTCGTATGCGCCTCCTTGTATCAAGATGCTCTTCCCGCTCACAAGGGCGTCCGCAACCTTTGACCGAGCCGACTCCACAACTCGCCCGAACGTCTGGCGAGAGATCCTCATGTCGCCGGCAGCCTCTTCCTGAGTCTTCCGTTCCAGGTCGGCCAGCCTCAGGGCTTCGAGTTCCTCGACGGCGAGGACTACTCCGCCCGTGGGCTGCCGGTTACATGGATGGAAAAGGTCGGCGTCAGGCAGAGCTTGAACGCATCTGCAGGTTCTCGGTCTTGGCATTTGCGGTCCTCCGTTATGAGCATATGCCCAGTATATCGAGTTCCCGCACGATTGTCAACACGATAGCTGCATTCCTACAGGACTTGCTTGACCTGAAGAGATGAGGCGTGCATAGTTTGGCGGGCTGAACCTCTCTCTGAACTCATCCGGCCTGTGGGCGCGGGTGGTACGCCGGCGTCGGGCAGGCTGCAGGCGCGAGTGTACAGAAAGCTGGGGGCTCACAACGTGCAGGAGGCGCTATGCGCGGCACAGGCTGCTGGCATTCTTCAGGCATGACGAAAGCCAAGGACGTGGGCAACCAGTAGTTCTCCGGGGTCCATGGTTTGTCTGAATGTCGATGACTGGGGCGGGGATCGGCACCAGGTGTCAGGGCTGATCTAGAACATGGAGCCTTTGCCACCGTCCAGATGACTCTTCATTGACCTGCCTTCCCGCTTCTGGATCTCAGGCAACAGCCGGTCGCGCAGAAACGCGTATGCGTCCTCCTTGTCCTGGTCCATTATGATGACCTTGAGTCTTATGACGTCCTGTTCTGTCAGCGTGACGGTCTCCATATTGTTTCGAGCCACATCTCCAATCGGTACGGGAGGCAGCACACGGCGATGTTGAGGGCTGCCTCGTTTGACATTCTAGCACATGTTGGTTATACTGCCAAGTGGCCAACTACTCTGAGAGTGAGCGGACTATGGATCAAGACGGTTGCTGCTGTGCTGGAGGCGTCAGGACGATACTTGCTTGTTCGGGTGCGTCGAATGTCGGGCAGATAACGAATGAGGTGGCGAAGAGGCTCGATGTAGAGAAGCAGGGCAGGTTCTTCTGTCTGGCCGGGGTCGGCGGTCACATCAGTGGCATGGTCGCATCGGTGGATGGCTCGGACGGGGTTCTCGTCATTGACGGCTGCCCCGTCGCCTGTGCAAAGCTGACGATGGACGAGGCCGGCTTGAGCGGCTATGACTATATCGTCGTGACCGACCTTGGCATCGAGAAGAACCACGACTTCACGCTCGTTCCCGCCGACATTGACAAGACTCTGGAGGCTTGCAGGGCAAAGCTCAACGCGGCCAAGGTAGAGCAGTCCGACGCAGCACCCTAGAAGCTCGCGGCATGTTGACCCACGTGGGATATTTGGTTATAATACCAAATATAGGGGAATGACCAGATATGAACAGGCGAGCATACGAAGAGAGAGCAAAGATCATCAAGGCCCTGGCGCATCCCAGCCGGCTTATGATGGTGGATGCGCTTGTGGATGGCGAGAAGTGCGTCTGCGAGCTTCGGGAACTGGTGGGATCCGATATGTCCACCGTCTCGAAGCACCTGACGCTAATGAGAGAGGCCGGAATAGTCGTCGACCGTAAGGTAGGACAGCAGGTCTTCTACAGCCTCCGCGTTCCGTGCATAGTGAGCTTCTTTGGCTGCGTTGAGGCGGTGATGAAGTCCTACGCCGAGGAGAGGATGGAACTGGTCGGATAGACCATGCGTATCTGTAGAAGATGAGCTCGCGAGGGCTCTTCTTTTTTGCTGCGTAGTTGGCTATTGCGCCAACAGGCCAACAAGCGCGACTTTGCTTTGGAGGATATCGATGAAGCGGATTCAGATTCTGGGCACCGGCTGTGCGAAGTGCAAGACCCTTGCCGAGAACGCCAGCAAAGCGGTCGAAGAGGCCGGAGTGGAGGCCGAGATCGAGAAGGTCGAGGACATCAAGGAGATCATGAAGTTCAACATCCTGATGACCCCTGGTCTCGTGATCGACGGGCAGGTCAAAGCAGCCGGACGAGTCCTGTCGCCCGAAGACATCAAGAAGCTATTGGTGAGCTAGAGGAGGCCCCACATGTCTAACGAACTACCCGGCCTGATAATGTGCGTCTGCACCGGCAAGTGTCCCGGATTCGCCAAGATGGACATCTGGGATTTCATCAATCGTGTGCGCGTTGAGCTGCCTGTCAGATATGGGTTCATTCACCCGCAACTCTGCGAAGAGGACGGCGACCGGTTCCTCGCCGACATGCTCAAGGCGGGCACGAAACTGGTCATAGCCGGATGCGCGCCGAACATGCAGATGAAGCTCTTCCGGGATGCCTTTGAGACCGCCGGCATGGACATCAAGACCGACATGGTTCCGCTTGATATTCGGGAGATGACCACCGAAGAGGCAGTGCAGAAAGTCTCGAAGGCACTCTCGGAGATGGGAGCGAAGAGCGATGGCTGATGATACCTTCATGGGCGTGAAGCGCGAGAAGATCGACTGGTGCCCAACTATCGACTACTCCAAGTGCGACTTCTGCATGGAGTGCGACGAGTTCTGCCCGCACAATGTGTTCGAGCGGCGTGATGATGACCCCAAGCTCATCGTCGCGAACCCACACAACTGCGTGGTCTTCTGCCGGGCATGCTCAAAGACCTGCGGGCCTGATGCGATATCGTTTCCCAGCAAGCCTGAAACCATCGTGGCAATCAAAAAGATCCGCGAGGAAGAGGGAGAGCAGTGAAGCGCGCCATCCTGCCCTGCAACGGCCTGGACAAGCAGCACGGGGTGCTTGCTCGCGAGCTGGCCCTGAGGCTGTCTGAGAGCGAGGGCGCGGAGATCATCTGCCCCGTGCTGCTCAACAACTCCCCGCCGAGATACGAGAAGGCTCTGGCCGACGCTTCACTTCTTGTCATCGACGGCTGCGGGACTCGCTGCGCGTCCAAGCTCGCCGTTAAGTTGGGCCTGAAGGTAGACGACAAAGTGCAGGTCTCCGAGCAGGCGAAGAACGCGGGGTTGGATACCAGCGAATCGCTCAGACCCGGGCCGGTCGGGATGCAGTTGGTAGACATGATGACGGCAGCACTGGCGGTGGAGGAGAAGGCTGCCGTCAGCGAGGAGCCTACCGTTGGCTTCGAGTCCCCAACGCAATTCCTGACCGTCACTTACGACAAGTTCATCTTCAAGATACCCGCCGAGGGCTACCTCTTCAACGAGAACGACTGCTGGGTCCACGTGATCGGCAACCTGGCACGCGTGGGGGTGTCGGACTTCGTTCAGCAGAACATGACCGACATCACGTTCTTCGAGCCTGCTCAGGTCGGGAATGAGATCGAGCAGTTTGACGAGGTCGGCTCTCTCGAGTCTGGCAAGTCGATGATGGACGCTATATCCCCTGTCTCGGGGCGGATCGTGGCCGTCAATACCCAGCTCGTTGACTCGCCCGGACTCGTTAACGAGGACCCCTACGGCAGTGGATGGATAGCAGAGATTGAGCTTCGGGACTTCGACTCGGACAAAGAACTCCTACTCGATGCGGCGGCATACGCCAAGACCGTCGAGAAGAAGGCCGCCGAGGCGCTGCATTAGCCGGAAAGGACTATCAAGTGACAGCTGAGAATGGCAAACGGAAGACCATCGTGATGCCTTGCAGCGGCATCGGCAAGGTGCATGGGCTCATTGCTCGCGAGGCCGCTTATGCCGTGACGGACGAGTTGGCTCCGGCAGGATTTGAGACTCTCTGCCTGGCTCTGCTGGTCTCTGGTGACGAAGAGGCGCGGGCCAGGGTCCGCGAAGCGGAGTGCATCGCGATAGACGGCTGCCCCAAGCTCTGTGCGGCGAAGAACGTCGAGATGGCGGGAGGCAAGGTCGTCAAGTCGATCCGAGTGGTCGATGCGTTCAAGGACCATCGCGGGGCAGAACCCGGCACGCCAACGAAACTGGCCGACGACGGATGGACGATAGTGCGGGAGATAGCCGGCGGTATCTGTGGCGGCTGCGAAGGCGAGGTGCGATAGGCATGTCGGATAGCGAACTCAAGGTTGGCGTCATCTCGTGCAGCGGTGAGGAGATACCGGAAGGTACGATTTCCCGTCTTGCGACGCGCCGCGTCCTGGAACTGCTGAGACCCGGCAGCACGGTCACCATCTGCCTGCCGCTCTTTCTTGCGGGCGACGGAGCTGAGCGGGACTTCGCGACCAAGCATCCCACGATCACGGTAGACGGATGCGATAAGCTGTGCGCCAAGAAGGGTACCGAGGAGCACAGCGGTCCGGTCAGCGCCGCACTGGTTGTATCGGAGATACTGAACGGCGATTGCTCCGGCTGCGCTCGTTCGGCAAGAGACCGAACAGAGAAGGACAAAGAAGCTGTCTGGCTGGTTTCCGAGGAGATCGCCAAGGCTGTGGATGCGATCCTCGCTGAGAGCGGCGGTTGTGTCTCGGAGGCCGGAGACGACGGCGCGGCCTGCGCCTGCTCCAAGCCGATCCCAGGCATGGAGTTACAGGTCGACGGCAGGTCAGTCACTATCGCGGGCCTAGCACTCATCTTTGATCACCTGGCAGAGAGCGGCCTTGCCGCTGATGAATCAAGCGGCGACAAGCTGCTTGACACCGTGCGTATCTATCACCCAATCGATCCCAAGGAAGAGCATGACTATAGGGCGGCTCTGATATCAGCATACAAGACACACAGGAGGATCTAATGAAAGGAAGACTGATCAGGATTCTTGCAGCGCTTTCGCTGGTTCTTGCGATAGGAGTCGGTGCACCTATCCAATGCGCGGAGAAGAAGCCCGCGCCGAAGGCAAAGTCCGGCGCAGTCTCTTCGAAACCGGCTCCCAAGAAAGCTCCGGCAAAGACAAGCAAGACTGCTCAGAAGCCGGCAGCAAAGAAGAGCGACCCGAAGGCAAAGCCTGCCGCGAGAGCTCCCAAGACCCTACCGAGGCTGCTGGACCTCGGCGCGACCAAGTGCGTGCCCTGCAAGATGATGGTTCCCGTTCTGGATGAGCTGACCAAGGAGTATAAGGGCAAGCTCAAAGTCGAGTTCATCGACGTCTGGAAAGACCGGTCGGCCGCTGAGAAGTACAAGATTCAGAGCATTCCCACGCAGATATTCTTCGACGCCAAGGGCAAGGAAGTCTATCGCCATGTGGGCTACTTCCCGAAAGACGATATCCTGAAGGCCTTCAAGGACCACGGGATCAAGCTCACCAAGTAAAGGAAGAGAACTCCTTGAAGCCTTATGTGAAATTCATACTGGTGGTGGCTGTTTTGGCACTCTGGATTCTGTTGAACCAGTTGTCGAACAGGAATGCCCCCGACGCATCAGGTGGCTGCGGCGGCACGTGAGGGTCTTCACCACCGGCGCAGGTTGCGCCGATACGCGTTGCGCCTGGCGGGAAACCGGCAGCGGTCACGAACACTGGACCGAGAACAGAGCCCAGGCAGGGCTGTCTGGGTGATTCTGGAAAAAAGGAGTGAGACGTACGTGAGAGCTTTGCTCATCGCTTTCGCAGTAGCGGCAGTTGCTTCCTCTTGCTCTGTCGCGGACGAGGCAAGGACGGTTGCCACTCAATATCCATATCTGTGCTCGGGCGCACTCCGCGACGCCCGGCTTGCCGATCTTGCGGACGGCGTCGTTGCGCAGTGCGAGGGCATTACGGTAACTCAGAAGGACCTGGATGCGCAGATCGGGAAACTCACCGGCTCGACTCGCGAACAGGCTCGGAGGTATCCGGTCTACACCCTGGAGCAGTACTTTGCGAAGCAGTTGACTCTGGTCGAGGCAAAGGACTGGGCGAAGAAGAACGGGCACGCAGAAAGCTCTGATGATCAACTCGCCCAGAGCTATCTGGCTGCCCAGGTGCCGAAGTTCGAGGTGAGTGACAAGGAAGCCGAGGACTTCTACAAGGAGCACGCCAGTATGTTCGGCGGCGGCTCGACCTACGAGCAGGTGAAGGACACAGTCGTCTACTTCGTGCGAGACCAGAAGACCTCTGAAGCACAGGACCAGTTCACTGGGTCGGCGGGGAGACGTCATCAGATAATGGTGTCGGCTTCCTGGGTCCGGTCTGAGCACGCTCGCTGGGCACAGAATCCGGTAGAGCAGGCACGCCTATCGGGCAAGCCGACCTACGTGAACTTCGGCGTGATCGGGTGCTGCGACAAGATGAACCCTGTCACCCAGGCGCTGCGCCTGGGATACGGTGACACGCTGAACGTCGTCTTCGTTCATACCGGCCAGGAGGAGATACTCTCCGACCTCTACGGAGTCAGCACGATACCGGTCCAGTTGCTTTTCGACAAAGGTGGGAAGCTCCTGCTCCGGCATCAAGGCTACATATCGAAGGAGCAGGTGCTCGCCAAGTTTGCCGAAAGCGGCATCGACCTGAGCAAAGGAACCAACAATGACTGAACGTAATCCAGTGATCCGGGTGCTCCTATCGCTGACATTGCTGGCGGTGCCGCTGATCGCCGGCGCTGCGGATGCGCCGAGCGTCTCCCAGCTTGTGAATGATGCATATCCGACTCTCACGACCGGTGCGCTTGCCTCCGCGAGGCTTGTGGAGCTTCCTGCGGGTACCATTCTGGGCTCCGGGCAGATCAAGATCACCCAGAAAGACCTGGACGCCGAGATAGGCAAAGCCCCGCAGGAGATCCGTCCGCAGCTCAAGCGCAACCTGTTCTTCGTGCTGGAGAACAAGGCAACACAGATGTTCCTGCAGTACGAGGCTGGCAACTGGGCCAAGCAGAACAAGACGGCCGGCAGAGGTCAGGACGACCTGGTCAAGTCCTACCTCTCAAGCCTCACGGCGAATCTGTCGGTGACCGACGAAGAGATCAAGGCGTTCTTCGACAAGAACAAGGACATGATGGGCAACGCCACATTCGACCAGGTCAAGGGTCAACTCAGGGACTACCTGCTCAACCAGAAGCGACAGGACGCCGTGAGCGCGCACATAGCCGCAACAGGCGAGAGATACGAGATAGACGTGAACAAGAGCTGGACCGCGAAGCAGTATTCGGCCGCAATGGACAACCCGATAGACAAGGCCAGGAAGTCCGGCAAGCCCACGATGGTCGATCTCGGCGCTGACGGCTGCCGGCCTTGCGATATGATGACTCCGATCCTGGAATCGCTCAAAAAGGACTATGCCGGCAGGGCCAACGTGCTCTTTGCCCATGTTCGCAAGGAACGGATCCTTGCGGCGCGTTACGGCGTGCAGTCCATTCCCGTACAAGTGTTCTTCGACAAGGACGGCAAGGAAGTATTCCGACATGTGGGGTTCTTCCCCAAGGACCAGATAACCGCGAAACTCGCGGACATGGGGGTCAAGTAACTTGGAGCAACTGTTCATAACGATGTCCAAGGCAATCGAGGGGTCGGCGCCCGTCGCGTTGGGCGCCTCGCTTGTATGGGGCATATTGAGCGTCATTCTCAGCCCTTGTCACCTATCGAGCATCCCGCTCATCATCGGCTTCATAAGCGAACAGGGCACCCTGACGACCCGCAGGGCGTTCGGGCTGTCGGCCCTGTTTGGCTTGGGCATTCTCGTTACCATCGCCGTGATAGGCATCGTGACGGCGGCCATGGGCCGGATGATGGGAGATGTGGGCAGGTACGGCAACTACGCGGTTGCCGCCGTTTTCTTCATAGTGGGGCTTCATCTGATCGGCGTAATCCCAATGCCGTTTTCCGGGCCTGGCAACGTTGGACTGAAGCGCAAGGGGCTCCTGGCATCGTTTGTCTTGGGGCTCGTATTCGGCATAGCACTTGGCCCATGCACGTTCGCCTATATGGCCCCGGTTCTAACGTTGTCATTCAAGGTTGCGGCCACGAATGCGACCTATGCCGTGCTGCTTCTGGCACTGTACGGCATCGGCCACTGCTCGGTTATCGTCGCGGCCGGGACTTCGACGGAAGCAGTCGAGCGCTATCTTCACTGGAATGAGAAATCGAAGGGCGCGAGTATCCTCAAGCGCATATGCGGTGTTCTGGTAATGCTGGGCGGAGTCTACCTGATCTATGCAGCCAACTAGTCTCGTCGATCCCGCCCGATCCCGGCTGGTCTGTTCGTCGGGTGACCTCGAGGTAATCCGCTGGTCGGAGCCGACCGTCGAGATGAACCTGGCGACTGATGAGCAGCTCGCCCAGTGTGCAGGGCGGACTGGCAGACGTATCTTGCGCCTGTGGTGGGGCAGCGAGGCCACTGCAGTATTGGGCTGTGGCGACAAGCCCGAAGTCGCCCTGAACCTGGAGGAATGCCGGCGGCGCGGGATCGGCTACGCGAAGAGAGTCACGGGGGGAGGAACGGTGCTGCAGACGCCGGGTGTGTTCAACTACTCCTACACCACTCCCGACCCCGGGCGCTTCGATATGCAGCGGGCATTCGAGCAGGGCACGCGACTCGTTGTTCGTGCCCTCGCTCAGTTGGGAGTGAGAGCACAGCAGCGTGGTACATCGGATGTGGCGATAGGTGATCTGAAGATATCGGGAAACGCGCAAGCCCGCAAGTGGAGAGCGGTGCTGCTCCATGGTACGCTGCTCGTGGACGCCGATGTAGAGCTGATGGAAGCGGTGCTCCGACACCCGCACAAGGAGCCTGAATATCGTCAGGGGCGCTCCCACAAAGACTTCGTTGTTACACTTGCTGAGCTTGACGTTCGCGCTACAAACGCCGAGGTGGAGGCGGCGTTTATGGGGGTCGCCGAGGACTTGCTCTGACTCTGCCGGAGGGAGCGGTCTTCATCAAAGCCAACGCGAGGGATTCGATGACTGAACCGACAGAGGGCCATATCTCATTCAGACAAGAAGGAGGGCAGTCAAATGGCTTGGCTGACAGGCTATCCGAGGGATAAGGTCGATTGGTTTCCTACCATCGACCCTGAGAAGTGCATCAAGTGCGGGATGTGCATGAATTGCGGGCAGAGCGTGTTCACGTGGACCAAAGACGGTTCAAGAGTGGCGCGCCCACACTCGTGCGTGGTCGGTTGCCAGACATGCGCCAACCTGTGTCCTAACGACGCGATCTCGTTCCCCGATGCCGGCGCATTGCGGGAGCTTTACCGACGGCACGGTATCTGGGCGAAGGTCAAGAAGCAACTGGAAGAATCGGGCAAACTCAAGCTCGACGAGTGACCGGGAGCTTCGGTGCAACCAATGGCGTCGGCAGAGCCTGCACGGAGGGATATGATGCTTGATGCGACAGAGATCAGAAACTTGGCAACCACGATGACTTCCGCCTTGGAACTTGCGTGTTCTCCGGTGGGCGTCAGATTGCTCTCACAGAATGACCCAGTGTCTGCCGATGCGGAGAGGCTCGATAAGCACAGGTATTGCCAGGCGGTGATGAAAGCGCGCAGAGGCCGGAACGTGTTCCTGGACGCCGGAGGGATGAGCTGTCCCGCGGCTGCGGCCGCATTCGGGTTCCGGCCGTTGCCGGAACAACTGAGGAATGGCAAGGGGCTCGTGGGATTTGGTATTGTCTCGGACGAAGCTGTCGGCGCAAGGATGTTCGAGGGCATGACCGTGCTGCAGCCGGGTCAGATCAGTGGGCTGCACCTCTTCCCGCTGGAGCAGGCTGGACAAGTTCCGGACGTCATTGTGGTAGAAGCCGAGGTCGAGAAGCTGATGTGGATTGCACTTGCCTATCTGCACGCCAAAGGTGGAGAACGTGTCCAGGCTTCCACTGCGATCCTTCAGGCAACCTGTGTTGACGCCACCATCATTCCATTCGTGGAACAGCGTTTGAACTTCGGATACGGATGCTATGGATGCAGGGACGCTACGGATCTCGGGTCCGATGAAGGCGTTTTGGGATTCCCGGCATCTGTTCTTCCTGTTCTGGTTGAGCACTTGCAGTTTCTGAGCGCAAAGGCCGTTCCGAACTCCCGAGAGAAGCGGGCCTTTTCCGCGCTTAGGAAGGCGACGTGTCCCGGCGCTTATTCGGAAGGCGACAACGGAACCCAGAGGATCGATGTCGACTGTGCAGCGGATACTCGGTCGGCTCAAACGGAGGGCTGAGGATGCTGGCCTTTAACCTGATCGGCCTGTGCATACTGGTGGCTTGCTTCGCCCTTGATCGGCGCAAGACGGTCCGCTCCGTGCGTCGGGGACTGACGATGTTCTGGAAGATAGCCCCGGAGATGTCGGTTGTGCTGGTCCTGATCAGCATCTCGCTCGCATTTCTGACGCCCGCGCAGCTCAGGCAGTGGCTATCCGCCGATACTCCCGCACATTTCGCGACGGCGTTGGTTGTCGGCTCGATTGCGCTCATACCTGGGTTCATTGCTTTCCCCCTGGCGGGAGTCTTGCTGAAGAACGGCGCATCGGTAACGCTTGTCGCGGGCTTCCTGACGACCCTGCTGATGGTAGGAGTGGTCACGCTGCCGATGGAGGTCAGGTACTTCGGCTGGCGAACGGCGCTTTTCCGCAACGGCCTGTCGTTTGTCGGAGCCGTGGCGATTGCGCTGGCAATGGGGAGGGTGCTGTGAAGGTCGACCGCAAGAACGCGGCCAGTCTCGGGGCGACGGGCGCTTTCCTGCTCTTCTGCGCGTGGGGGGTATGGCTTGCGCACAATGATCTGGCCAACCGGGCCGCGGGCAGCTATCTGGGTTTCGTGGAGGAGATGCTCTGTGTTCTGCCTATGATGTTCTTGCTCATAGGCGTATTCGACGTGTGGGTACCTCGGGATGTTGTCGAGAGGCACGTTGGGGAGAGGGCAGGTCCAATTGCCATACTCTGGATGGTCCTGCTGGCGATGCTTCAGGCCGGGCCGCTGTATGGCGCATTTCCAGTCGCGGCCGCGCTTTGGAAAAAGGGTTGTGCGGCCAGGTATGTGTTCATCTATCTCGGCGCATTCTCGGTGATGAAGCTTCCGATGCTCAGCTTTGAGATAACCTTTTTGGGGTGGAGATTCTCGCTGGTCAGACTTCTCTTTACGCTGCCGGTGTTCATCACGATTGGCTACATAATGGGGCGCTCCCGCACATGCATTGTACAGTGAGGAGGGACGGATGGAAAGGTATCGCAACAAGACCGCGCTGGCGACGCTCGTAACAGCGGTTACTGCAGGTCTGGCTGTTCTGGCGGTATATGCCGGGGTTCGAGCCTTCTGCGCGCCCGCACAGGCCGGGAGCCCAGGCTCGCAGGCATACTCGCATGCTCCGGTCGAATTGCTCGACGAAAACGGAGTGAGGATCAATCCGGGCGCGGAGAATCCCAAGCCGTATAGTCCGCGGCAGACCTGCGGGGCTTGTCACGACTACGAGGCCATCAACAAAGCATACCACTTCCAGCTCGGCGCTGATCTGATTTCGGACGAGTTCGGCAGGAAGATCGGCAAGCCGTGGGTTTCCTCGCGAGGGCAATTTGGAGGGCAGCAGCACATGTCGTATGCCTGGGTAGCGAAGAAGCATAACTCGACCCCGGACGAGATCGGAATGACCCCGTATCAGTACTCCCAGGCGTGCGGCGCTTGCCACGCCGGCGGCGGCCCGATGGAGCGGGATCGCGATGGCCAGAGATACGACAAGAGACAGGCCAAACACCCCGAGCTTGCCCAAAGTCTTGACGGCGACTACCACAAGGCCGCGTGGGACAAGTCCGGTGTTACCGAAGCCGACTGCCTGATGTGCCATCTGTCCGGCTACAACGGCCAGGCACGAACCGATCAGTTGTCCAGAGCCAACTTTCGATGGGCCGCCACAGTAGGGGCGGGATTCGGCACGGTGGAGGGCTCGATCAAAGACGGGCAGTCGCCAAGTCTGAAGTACAACCGCGCCCTCTTCGCGAGTGACGGAACGGTTGCGCTGAAGATCACTCGTTCCGACGACGCAAACTGCTTGCTCTGCCACGGTGAGGCCGAGCTCAAGAAGCGCGGGCACGTCTGGTACGACACACGACAGTCCGATGTTCATACCGCAGCCGGTATGAAGTGCATCACTTGCCACACATCAGGGCCGGACCATCAGATACGCAAGGGACACTCGTATGGAGTTGTTCTCCACGATGAGCTTGACGACCCAACGCTGTCCTGCGAGGGCTGCCATCTGTCGCCGAAGTCCGCAAAGAGGCCGGTCCACAAGTCGCTTCCGAAGAGCCATCTGGCGAAGATCGCGTGCGTAACGTGTCACGTGACGGAACACAATGTTGCCGCTGTAGGGGTCGTCGATACGACAACTGGAAAGGGTCTGGGGCTGCCGACCGTCAAAGGCACAAAGAAGTATGGGGAAACGGGTACGTGGACCCCGGCTTACTTCCGCCTCAAGGACGGCAAGATATACTCGGGGAACGCCCTGCTGCCGGCGTGGTGGGGAAACCGCAGTGGCGGTGTCATTCATCCGCTCCATCTCGCCGAGACCGCCCGGGCTTACGAACGTGTCAAGGATGTTATCAAGGACGACGACGGAGATGGCAAGCCGGAGGCCAATACCGAGGCTGAGATCAGGGCGATGCTTGGTTCGATTGGGGAAGTTCTGCGAGGAGGACGCTTCAAGCAGACTGCTCCGGCCTATGTCAAAGGAAACAAGGTGTGGGAGATAGTGCGCGGACAGCTCGTCTCTCGCCCTTACCCCCAGGCTTCGCCGCTGTACTGGACGTTCAGCCATAACGTATCGCCAGCGAAGAAGGCGTGGGGAGCTGGGGGCTGTGGCGATTGCCACGGTGCCAACTCCGTGTTCTTTAGCTCGCCGGTGATAGTTGACCCATTCGACCACGAAGGCCGGCAGGTGACCGTCCCTATGTGGCAGTATTGCCGACTCAGCAAGAATGTGATCGAGGCGAAGAGGTGAGTCCGTGGATGCGTCTCGCCTTGGCCTCGGCGGCTCTTGGTTCCCTTCTGCCCTGTGCGCACGGTTCCACGCACAATTGGCAGAGCTACTTTCAGGTGCGCTACACCCGGTCGGAGGATCAGGGCGACTATCTCGGCCTGCGCAGACTGAAGCTGTTTGGGCGAGGTCCCATTTCAGGCGACCGAACCTACTACCTGCAGTTCCTATACAAGGCCAACAACCGGAGCCCAACGGATGACCGGATTGTCATGCAGGAAGCGAACTCACTGATCCCCCTGAAGTCCGGGAAGTTGACGATTGGACAGTTCAAACCGCCATTCGGGATGGAGCGGTTCACACCCGACTACGAGCTTGCCCTGATAGACAGGAGTCAGCCAACCGACCGTCTTATTCCGAACGGCAACCTGGGACTCTCCTTCGCCCGCGCCAGGGGCGTGCAGTTGGAGAGGCAGCTGAGCACGGCCATCGGATGCGCTCTTGGCATATTCGATGGCAACGGCGCGAACGAGCCGTTCCAGGGCAATGGGCCGCTCATAGTTGGTCGGTTAGTCTACAAGCGCCGATGGGGAGAAACAAGACGTTTGCGCTCGGAGATAGCATTATCCTGGCGGAAAGACCACGACATCGATTTCCTGGGGCAGCTTCCGGGAGCTCCGTCGGGTTACTCGAGCTTTGCCGGCAGAGACATCCGCCAGAATCTGGCCTTAGCCTATGATACTGGAGCGGATGCTCTCCGGGCTGAATACTTCGCGGCACAATACGACAGCGACAAGCTCGGACTGCCCAGCATAGATGCGCAGGGCTGCTATCTGCAGTGGGCGCACACTGCGTCGAAGAGATGGTCTGCGGCAATCCGCTATGAGACTATGGATCCGAACCAGTTCCTCACGAACTCGAAAGATGTCTCGTGGCTTACGATTGGAGCGACCTACTGCATCGACTCGGACTATCAGAAGATTCAGGCCAACTATGTGTTCAGGTCCGAAAAGGTCAATGAGTTCGACAACGATGCCCTTCTGGTGCAGTACCAGAGGTTCTTCTGAAGAGCAAACCGTTCCACGGATTGAGGTAGATGACCATGGCCGACGAGACAATCGCAGTAGAGGCGGAATCCCTCAGCAAGAGGCGGGCCGATGTCAGCGTCCGCGATCTGGCATTCAGCGTCGATGAGCCTGAAAGACTGGGAGGCACGAATGCTGGACCGAACCCCGTCGAGTACCTCCTGGGGTCTCTGGCGGGTTGTCTGAACTACATAGGGCACCTGGTAGCAAGAGAGATGGGCTTCGAGATCCAGTCGATGCGGATGCACATCGAGGCGAAGCTCGATCCCCTGGCCTATCTGGGCAAGAAGCCTGAGGTTCGGCCCGGGTTCAAGGAGATACGCGTCTCGATTGAGACAGAGACCACTGCGTGTTCCGATGTCCTGCGCGAGTGGGCGAAGGCGATAGAGGCTCGATGCCCAGTGAGCGACAACCTCGAGCACCCGACGCCGATCAGTATTAGTCTCTGAGCGCAACACGGCATTCCCGGGGTTGACACATTTCTCCGAGGGTGGTAGCATATCAGCGTATTTACATATACGGATGGACTGCCATGGACGAGATATTCAAAGCACTAGGTGACCCGACCAGACTTCGGATCGTTCAGATGCTCGCGCACAACGGCGAGACGTGCGTCTGCAAGATAGTGGACGAGTTTGAGATGAACCAACCTGCCATATCGCATCATATGGCGAAGCTGAAGCAGGCGGGACTGCTCAACGCGCGCAAGGATGGCCAGTGGATACACTATTCCCTCAAGGTAGATGCGCTCAGGGACGGCCCGCTGGCGTTTCTTTCCGAGATCGCCTCGCTCGCGGAGATGTCGGCGGGCGCAGCCAGGGATGTCCCTTGCTGCGAGTGATCCAAACGTAGTTTCGATATGAACCGAAAAGGCCAGGTGGATGGTGAACGTGCAACTCAAGACAGTTGAGGTTGAGGAGACTACCGAGAAACGAATGCAGCTGTGGAAGCGAGTGGCGGTGCTCGCGTTCCTTTGTGCGGTATGGTACCTGGTCTACAGATCACTGCAGCCCTTCGCCGACTGGTTCACGTATAGCGTTCTCGGCCTCTCCAAGACCAGCCATATCGGAAGCGCCGTTGCATTCTTCGCTTTTGACGCACCCAAGGTGCTGATGCTGCTTGTGCTGATAGTCTTCGGGGTGGGCATCATCAACACGTTCTTCACCCCAGAGCGCACGCGGCAGATCCTGGCGGGAAAGCGGGAGTCGGTGGGAAACGTGCTTGCGGCCAACCTTGGCATAGTGACGCCTTTCTGTTCGTGCTCGGCCGTGCCGCTGTTCCTTGGGTTCGTCAAGGCCGGGGTGCCTCTTGGAGTGACGCTCTCATTCCTGATAGCGGCCCCGATGATCAACGAAGTCGCGGTGGTCCTGCTCTTCGGGATGTTCGGCTGGAAGGTTGCTGCCATCTATGTCGGGACCGGCCTCATCATAGCCATTACTGCCGGCTGGGTCATCGGCCGAATGAAGCTGGAGCGGTTTGTGGAGGACTGGGTCTACGAAATCCAGATGGGAGAGTCTGGGCACGCGGCTGATGATACGACGTGGAATGAGCGAATTGGCGCCGGCAAGCGGGCAGTGGGCGAGGTCGTCGGCAAGGTCTGGCCTTATGTCCTGGCGGGGATTGCTGTCGGCGCAGGCATCCATGGCTACGTGCCCGAAGGGCTGATGGCGTCGTTCATGGGCAAGGGCGTATGGTGGTCCGTGCCACTCGCGGTGATCCTGGGGGTGCCTATGTATTCCAACGCCGCCGGCATTATCCCGGTGATACACGCTCTCCTGGAGAAAGGTGCTGCGCTCGGCACCGCGCTGGCCTTCATGATGGCCGTCATTGGGCTGTCGCTCCCGGAGACGATCATCCTTCGGAAGGTGCTCAAGGTGCGGCTGATCCTGGTCTTCGTGGGCGTGGTGGCGTTCGGCATAATGATTGTCGGGTATCTGTTCAACTTCATTTTCTGATTCCGGAGGGCAGGATGGTTATCAAGGTATATGCGCTGGACTGCGGCTGCAGCGCGCAGGTGTTCAGGGTGCTGGACGAAGCGGTCCAGCAGGCCGGAGCGGATGTGACAGTCGAGAAGATCCAAGATGCGCAGTCCTTGGCAAGGGCTGGAGTCGTGGCGCCGCCGGTCATCGAGATCAACGGCAAGACCGTAGCCAGAGGGAGGACTCCGAAGGCTGCCGAGGTAGTGGGGTGGATCATGAGTGTTCTTGTCCAGGAGGAGGCTGCAAGATGAAGAGAGTACTGTTCGTCTGTGTCCACAACTCAGGCCGAAGCCAGATGGCGGAAGCATTCGCGAAGAAGCTCGGTGCAGGCAAGGTCATTGCCGAATCCGCCGGAACCGAACCAGCCGATGGGCTGAACCCGGCTGCGGTCCAAGCGATGGAGGAGATCGGTTACGACATGAGCGGGCACCGTCCCAAGACCATGACGCTTGAGATGGTCAACTCGGCCGACCGGATGATCACCATGGGCTGTGGTGTCGACGCGGAAGGAGTTTGTCCGGCCTCATTCATCCCGACCGAGGACTGGGGCCTTGAGGACCCGAAAGGGCAGCCGATGGAGAAGGTCAGGGAAATCCGGGACCAGATCAGGCAGAAGGTCGAGCGTATGGTACAGGAGCTTGGTGATGAGTGACGGCACCGTCGAGGAGTGGAAGCCAAACCCGGGACATAAGGTCCAGCCTCCAGCGGGCTATCCGCCGGAGGAGGGGAGGTACGTGCGCGGCAATGATCTTTCGCCGGTTGCTGTGTGCGTTATACTCAAGTGGCCCGATGACGAGATTCCCAAGGACATCGAAGACCTTGTCAGACTGGGCGTCGAGAGCGGCGCAGCTCTCTCAGGCACGCTGCAGACGGAGAACATCGGCGTCGAGAAGATGGTCTGCAACATTGTCGCCAACCCGAACATCAGGTATCTGGTCGTGTGTGGGCCCGAGTCGCCGGGGCACCTGGTCGGCCAGACGCTCAAGTCCCTTGCCGCGAACGGCATTGGGGAGGACAGCCGGATTGTCGCTGCTGAATCCCTGACGCCGTTTCTCTACAACATTCCGCGCGAGGCGGTGGAGCGATTCCGGGAGCAGGTGAGGATCGTCGATCTCGTAGGCGAGGGAGACCCGGCCCTGGTTCGCAATGCGGTCTGGTCGTGCTACCAGGAGGAACCCACACAGTACCGCGACCAGGTGCTGTTCGATCCGGGGGCGATGCCGGGCGAGCCGATATGCGCCTCGATCACATGGAGGGTGCGTCACCCGTACCACGCTCCCCGTAACGCCGACGAGCAGGCAGCGCTGGAACGCATGCACGAGCTAATGGATAGGATAAGGGCAAGAAACGAGGCCCGGCGTCGCGCCGAGCAGTCTAAGTAGGCGCGCACCGCCGGCTTCGCGGATCGGAGGGCAAGGTTGGAGCACACTGGATCTGTCACAAAGCAACTGTCATTCCTGGACCGCTACCTAACTCTGTGGATATTCCTGGCTATGGCAATCGGCGTGGGCGCGGGCTACCTTGTGCCCGGTACCGCCGACTTCTGGAACCGATTTGCCGTAGGCACAACCAACATCCCCATAGCTATTGGGCTCATCTTGATGATGTACCCACCGCTTGCCAAGGTGAAGTATGAGGAGCTGGGAGAGGTATTTCGCAACTACAAGGTATTGGCGCTTTCCCTGGTGCAGAACTGGATCATAGGACCGATCCTGATGTTCTTCCTGGCAATCGTCTTTCTGCGCGGCTACCCGGAGTTCATGGTGGGTCTCATCATGATCGGGCTCGCAAGATGCATTGCGATGGTGATAGTCTGGAACGAGCTTGCTAGAGGAGACACGGAGTATGCGGCCGGCCTGGTGGCATTCAACTCCATCTTCCAGGTGCTCTTCTTCTCGATCTACGCCTATGTGTTCATCACCGTACTGCCGCCGCTCTTCGGCCTGAAGGGCGTGGCGGTTCATGTAACAATCGGCCAGATCGCCAAGAGCGTCTTCATCTATCTCGGGATACCCTTCATTGCAGGCGTCATCAGCCGCGTAGTGGGTCTCAAGGCCAAGGGCAGGGAGTGGTATGAGAAGCGATTCATCCCGCGGATCAGCCCGATCACGCTGATAGCCCTGCTCTTCACCATCGTGGTGATGTTCTCGCTGAAGGGCGAGTACATCGTGAAGCTGCCGATGGATGTGGTGAGAATAGCGATCCCGCTTCTCATCTACTTCGTGGTGATGTTCCTGGTCAGCTTCTACATGGGCCACAAGATCGGCGCGGACTACTCTAAGACGGCTACGCTTTCCTTTACCGCGGCCAGCAACAACTTCGAACTCGCCATAGCCGTTGCGGTGGCAGTGTTCGGAATCAACTCAGGCGTGGCGTTCGCGGCCGTCATCGGGCCACTGGTCGAGGTTCCAGTGCTCATCAGTCTGGTCAATGTGTCCCTGTTCTTCCAGAGACGCTATTTCAAGACAGAGAGCACAGCGTAGCTGCTATCAGGCCAATACTCAAGGAGATCGAAATGCTTGACCCTAGAACCCAGGAACTGATCGCGATTGCAGCTTCCGTCGTGGCGGAATGCCAGCCGTGCCTTGACCACCATGTGGAGGAGGCTCGGAAGGCCGGCGCATCTGATTCCGACATGAGAAACGCAATCAGCGTCGCTCGCATGATACGTAGAGCCGGCGACGAAAACATGGACAAGTATGCGGACGAGAAGCTGGGTGGAGCAGCACCGGAGCAGCCAGCGCCGAGTGCGTGCTGCTGCAGCGGCGAATCGTGCTGTGGGGAGTGACGCAGTGGCGAAGGCAACAATCAAGGCAGGCGTGTGCGGGTTCACTACGACAGTGGTGGCTGAGTCGGACGACATGCAGAACGTGACATTCGTGATCGAAAGCGACTGTGAGAACATCCAGCGCTTGGCGGATGGTTTCCCCGCTGTTGATGGCTACAGCGAGATCGGCGCTGGATTCGACGGAGCCATACACCGGTCGGTGCGCGACACGCTTGAGGGCTGCTGCTCCGGCTGCGTGGTGCCGTGCGGGGTATTCAAGGCGATGCAGGTTGCGGCAGGGCTCGCCCTGCCGGCTCCGGCTTCCATAGAGATCACCAGGGAGTAACCGATGCTCGCGCTGGACAGGGCCCAACGGCTGCTGTGAGAAGGAGGCAATCATGATGCCATTCGAGGGTCCTTGGCACTTCTGGTGGGTGTTTCCGATCATCGGACTCGGATTCATGCTGCTGGTTGTCATGTTCGTGATCAGACCCGTCGCGCTGGCGATTGCCAAGTCTATGCGCGGCACCGGCAGCGATGTAGAGGCGGCAAAGGAGCATCGCTCGCCCGCAGAGATCCTGCGCGACCGATACGCTCTCGGCGAGATCAACCAAGAGCAGTATCGGGAGGCGCTGCTGGACGTCCTGAAGGACATGTACGTGCGGGGAGAGATCACAGTGGACGAGTTCGAGGCGCGGGCCGAGGAGCTTTCTTCCACAGAGTCCTCCCACTTGCACGAGGAGTGGATTCGCGCCGACTCATCGGGAAGTCAGCAGGTGGGGCATGCTGAGTGACTCCCGGTTGTTCTGCTCCGTGGACGGCTAGATGCCCAAGCAGTGTTTGCGAAGACTCCGTCGGGTGTTTCGCTGAAAGCCGCCGAGGGTATAGACACCCAGGCTTGAGGCGAGCAGCCAGTCTACAGGGCATCTGTGCTGGAACGACCCTCTCATTGACAACGTGAAACTACGGGGCATATACTTGTGGTGATATATCAATGGAACTTGTTGAGTTGATGCATCGTATAATACCGGGTGAGCGCGCGAACCTGCAAAGCGATCACATAGAGGAGCATGTATGAGACATCGTGCAGCCGTCAAGGTAGGCTTTGTGGCCCTGGTGACCTGCCTGGTCGCTGCGTCCGTGGCGATCAAGGCGAGCAGTCGCGTCACGACGATCAGGGTCATCTATACGAACGACACGCTCGGATACTTTGAGCCGTGTGGGTGAGGGCACAACAAGCAGGGCGGTCTTGCCCGGCGAGCCACAATCATCGGCAAGCTCACTAAGGAGAATCCGAGGTCGGTCCTGGTGGAGAGCGGGAACATCGCGCTGCCCAACCAGCCCGATCGTCTCGGGCTCGTGACGTCGCTTCTGGCCGAGATGCGCTATGACGCCGTCGGCGTGGGCGAGAACGACTTGCTTGTGTCACGGCAGTTCTTTGGCGAAGCTCAAAAGAGCAAACTGACCGTTATAGATCCAAGACCCGATGCTCCGAAGACCGCTGTTCCGTCTGTGATCAAGGATGTGGACGGAGTGAAGGTTGGCATTGTCTCATTCGGAGGGGTTGGGTCCGGCGACACCGTCAATGAGTATGAGCGCCGCAAAGCCATGTATGGGGCTTACAGGACGGCTCGGCAGGCGTCGGACGTGCTGATTGCCTTGGACCAAGGAAACGTGGTCACTGCCGAATGGCTGGACCGGATCGGAAAGCGCCTGGGCGCGCCGGACGTGGTGGTCGCCGGTGCCCGGAAGAGCGGCCTTGCGCAGCCCGAGATTGTCGGCAAGACTTACATATGCCCGACCGGCATTCAGGGAAAGCAGATGGGGTTCGTGGACATCGAGTTCACCCGCGGCTCAGATTCCAAGCTGGTATGGTCCCGTGTTGACCTTGACGAGAATGTCGTGGAAGACGAGATGACCAAAGCGAAGATCACGGCATCTCTCAGGCCCGGGGCGCCTGCGTCAGCACAAGCTCCACTGCCTGCCGCACACGCCGCATCCGCAACGGCCACTTCTCCGGAACCAGTGTCGCGAAACAAGCTTTACTACTCATCGGAGCTCTGCAAGTCGTGCCACCTCAAGCACTATGAGGACTGGGCGGCGACGAAGCATGCGAGTGCGACCAAGACGCTCATGGATGCGGGCCGCAAGATTCCTGAATGCCTTCAGTGTCACTCTGAGCAGTACCGCCGTACACAGATCGCGTCGGTTCCGGGCGATGGGAATGGCGGTGTGGAGTGCGCAGCCTGTCACGCGGATGCTCTTCCCCACGGACTGGAGCGGAAGGCTGTGGCGGTCAAGACCAGGGTCAGTGCGCTTGGCTGCCTGGAATGCCACACCAAAGAGCGGAGCGCGGGCTATGACGAACAGGTATACTTTCCGAAGGTCTCGCACCTGAGCGCAAAGGCGGCGAAAACTGCGTCTACTTCCATTCCCAACCCGTAGACCTAGCACATCGAATGGCCGCACAGTATACTGGGTTGTTGTATCAATGGAAGTTGTTGAGTTGACCAATCGTGTATGACCGAGGAGGCGAATGCAGTTGCTGATCACAGACAACCGATTGTTGGAACACCGTACGACTCTCGGCATGGATGAGACCGAGGACTTTGCCGAGGACTTTGCCGAGGGCTTTAGGGCACTTGCGGACCCGCACCGGCTCAAGATACTCCACTTGCTGTTGACCTGCGGAGAGATGTGCGCGTGCGAGACTATGCTGGCGCTGGAGATGCCTCAGTCGAACCTCTCGTTCCACATGAAGACCCTCAAACAGGTGGGCTTGGTAAGAGCGAGAAAGGCCGGCAGGTGGATGTACTACTCCCTGAACCGACCTGCGTTCGAGCAGTTCCTGAGCACGTTCGGCGAAGTGTTCGACCTGGAAAGGTGGCCTGACAAACCGCAGTGCAGTTCCTGTGATGGGGCAAAGGGGGTTCGGAATGCGGGCGAGTAGGCTCAGCTATGTCGCTATCACGCTCGCGGTCGTCTTGGCGGCGTTCGTTGGGTGTTCCAACACTCGGAGCAGATCGACGGCGAAGCCGAGAGCTCAAGCGCCGCACGCGAGGAAGTCTGCCGCAGGGAAACCGGCAGGCAAGCCTGAAGCCAGCGTCCCCAAGGTCTCGCTGGCGGAGACGGCCATCAGAGCAGCCGCCAGAAAGAACCGCTACGTGTTCGTCACCTTCTACCGGGAGAGCGACGAGGCCAGCAGCAAGATGCGAGCGGTGGTCAAGGCCGCGCAACGAACGTACGCCCGCCGTGCCAGCTTTGTCAGTGTGGACGTCGATGACCCTGTTCACCAAGACGTGGTCTCACGCTACGGGGCCGACCGCTCGCCTATCCCTCTAACCCTGGCGGTTGCGCCAAACGGGGCGGTTACGGCAGGCTTCCCGAACGAGGTGAAGAGCACCGACTTCCCTCGGGCCTTCGTATCAGACGGCATGGCGGATGTCGTCAAAGCAATGCAGAACCAGAAGCTCGCAGTACTCTGCGTTCAGGGTCCTCGCGCCAGGCACAACAAGGAGACCCTGGCTGCCGCTCGCAAGCTTGCGGCGGCTCCGGAGCTTGCCGGTGCAACCCAGCTCGTCCGGGTGAACTCCGCTGATCGCAGGGAAGCCAAGCTACTGCAGCAGCTCAAGGTGAACGCTGGGTCTCCTGAAGCCCAGATCGTCGTCATCGCGCCTCCCGGCAAGGTAGCTGGCAAGTTCAGCGGCCCGGTCCCCACTGAGACGATGGTGGCGAGTGTGACACAAGCGTGCGGGCCCGGTGGCAGCTGCGGCCCCTCTGGGTGAGGCACTCGGTAACAGATCGGCCGGTCGGCCGGCAGGGACCTCGTGGGTCGCGCGAGTGCAGCCCGTAGGCGAAGCGGAAGCGACCATCAGAAGACACACCCGACCTATCCAAATCGGAGGAAATCCAGATGCGAACAAACATGTTTGTGAGTCTTGCTGTGGCGGCGGCACTGGTTACTGGAGCCGCGTGCGCAGTGTCCCCGGCAGCAGCAGCGACCAAGAGCTCACCCGCTGAAACGGCACTGCAGGTGGCCGCAAGGCAGAAGCGGTATGTGTTCCTCACATTTTACAAGCGGAACGACCCGGCAAGCACGAAGATGCTGGCTGATGCGAAGGCACTGCAGGCAAAGCACTCGGACCGTGCGAACTCAGCCATCGCCGACGTCGGCAACAGCGTTCACCAAGCGCTTGTCACCCGCTACGGCGCGGATCGCTCGCACGTGCCTCTTACCCTCGTCATCGCTCCCAACGGCGCCGTGACTGCCAGCTTCCCTAGCGCGATCAACAGGACGGATCTCTCGGACGTGTTCGTGTCCAACGGAATGGCTGATGTGTTCAAAGTCCTCCAGGACGGTAGGCTGGCCGCGATCTGTATGCAAAACTCGAAGACTAAGCTCAACAAAGAGAGCCTTGCAGGAGCCGAGGGCCTGAAGTATGGGGCGCAGTTCAGAGACGCGCTGGAGATCGTCAAGGTCGACCCGTCAGATGCCGCCGAAGCGAAGCTCGTCCAGAGCTGCAGGATATCGCCTAGCAGCCCCCGGATAAAGTCCGAAACAGTCTGAAGTTGAGTAATGAATTTGGGAGGCGGGTGTCGAATTCAACAGTAGGAACAGCTGTTGGAGGAGACGCATTGAGCCAGGGGAGGAAGCAAGAG
>Ga0315280_10000990_pt1 | contig 50633 bp, 45 predicted proteins | sample YL17G06_40_MG_FD_203697 | JGI IMG/M metagenome (GOLD analysis project Ga0315280, IMG submission 203697) | Sediment microbial communities from Yellowstone Lake, YNP, Wyoming, USA - YL17G06_40 | ecosystem: Environmental > Aquatic > Freshwater > Lake > Sediment | place: USA: Wyoming | collected... | reverse complement strand
CAGTGTTGGAAAATGTCAGGCTTCGCACTGCGTGCGATGCTGGGGATATGGGCCATTAGCTCAACTGGTAGAGCAGCGGACTCTTAATCCGTTGGTTCGGGGTTCGAGTCCCTGATGGCCCACCAGACAATCCCTAGCCCCAAGTCAAGCAACATCAAGGCTTGGGGTGTTTCTCTTTTTCGGGGCCGGAAGTTTCGCGTGGGGAAAGGGGTTCCCCAGAGAAAAAAGCGTGCAAAATACGTGCAATGGAAAACGACATCCCTCGAGGTTCCCCGTCCCGCCGGGAGGTGACGCGAAGGCCGCTCGAATCCGCCTTGTATGTTCAGGGTGTCAGGACATTCCCCAAAAAATCAGCCGAAATGAAAGGAAACCCGCGTCAGTATTGAGGATTGAGGCGCATGGAACAGGAATGGCATCGCTTTCCCAGGGCGGACGCTCCTGGGCTAGCCCTCTACCGCCCCCAAAAGGGGCTGAGAGCCGGACAAGGCCAGGATGCACCCGGGAATGTCCAATTAACCCTTTTCCCGTTGACATGCAAGAGCCTGCTGGTCACAATTCCAATATCATCCGCAGACAAGGAGAAGCGAATATGACGAGAGAAATGCCGAAAGGCTTCACGCTCATCGAACTACTGATTGTCGTGGCCATCATCGCGATTTTGGCGATGATCGCAGTGCCCAACCTCCTCGAGGCGCAGACGCGCGCGAAAGTCTCGCGGGCGAAGGCCGACATTCGTGCTCTAGTGGTGGGAATCGAGGCCTACGTGGTGGATTGGAACGCCGCTTTTTTCGACGGTAACGACGCGGGCCGTCCACGGCATCCAAAGGGTTCCGGGCAGATCACATTTGAGGATGAAACAGGAATCCCGTCCGATGCTTTCCCTCTACCCGGGCAGGACTGGAGTAATAAGTACAGGAGGGGACTATTGCGGACTTATTTTTATTGGAGCCCGGTGACGACTCCGGTAGCCTATGTCACCTCCATCCCCATAGACTCGTTCAGCAAGGTTATGCCGTATGGCTACGAGACGTGGCAGCTTGGCGGAACTCGCGACGTACGTTTTTGCATGGTCACTTCGATGGGGCCGGACAGGGACCTCGACAGCGCCTATGGCGGGATTAATAGCATCTACGACCCGAGCAACGGAACTGTTTCAAATGGGGATATATATCGTCCGGCTTGCATCACGGACATGTACTGGCTGTATGACCGCTTCGGCACCACTTTCAGGGAATATCAATGAGAAATGAAATCAGGGGGCAGGTTAGAATGGCACTCACTTAAGCCCCCCGTGGCCAGGTTTCAGCCATTCAAATCAACAAAACCTGGAACGGATTTCGCAGACAGAGCTATCCACTTCACTCCAATAGATACAAACATGTAGCCCAACGGAAAGCCGACGGCTTTCGCCCCGCCGCTCGCGAAGGGTAGAAGGGGTTTGTCTTAGCGCCCATCCCAAAACTCCTGCTGAGTGGATGTGATGTATGCACAAGCCAAGTAGATCATGTTTTCGACCGCATCGCGCCGACGGCGAGGCCGAGAATCGTGGTCCGGCGTCCTTGCGGCTTGCGGTGACGGGGTCTGGTCTGTCGGGGGGTATATATTGACCGCGCTGACATCATCACTCCCTTGACACCCGTTTCCGAGCAGTGGAAGACGCTGGAACTCGACGTCGAGAAGGCGTGGAAACGCAAACATACCCGCACGGATTTGATTGACTTCTTGGAGGTCATGATTCTGGCTATTAGCCGCGCCGATGCCGCGCCGGACTGTCTGGTAGATAACGTGGAGCGGAAGTAGGAGAATGCAACGAGCCGACGCTTCTCCGGAAAAGGGGAATGGAAAGCAATCTCGCATCCTTGGAATATTTGAATGGGTGGAAGAACAATGCTCACAGGTGAAACGCTGACCGACGCGCTGGTCGAGTTGATTCGGCGATCTTCAACCACTATTCCGCGCGACGTTCGAGAGGCCATCGCGCAAGCAGCCGAGCGCGAGCAACCGGCCAGTGGCGCGCAAATCACGCTTCGGCTCCTTCTCGAGAATATTCGTCTGGCCGAGGCCACCTCGCGGCCAGTTTGCCAGGATACCGGCGCGCTTCTCTTTTCCATCCGGCGCGGTCCCGACTATTCGCAGCGGACAATCGAGGCAGCAGTCCGTGCGGCGCTTCCTGTGGCCACTCAACGTAACTACTTGCGACCAAACACCGTTGATCCCATTACCGGCAAAAACCCCGGCGACAATACCGGTGTTGGAATTCCCTGGATGCAGTTCGAGGAAAGAGAAGAGGACGGGCTGGAAATCACCGTCGTTCACAAGGGAGGCGGCTCCGAAAACGTCAGTTGCCAATACTCGCTTCCTGATGCCTCACTTGGCGCCGGGCGCGATCTCGAAGGCGTCCGGCGATGTATCCTCGATGGCGTTCACAAGGCTCAAGGAAAGGGTTGCGCACCGGGCATCATCGGCATCGGCATCGGGGGCGACCGAACCACGTCCTACATGCTTGCCAAACACCAATTTTTGCGCCGGCTCGATGACTGCTCGCCCAATCGCGCTTTGGCCGATCTCGAAGCCCGCCTCATGGACGAACTCAACAGTCTGGGGATTGGTCCGATGGGATGCGGAGGACGAACGACCGTTCTTGGCGTCAAGGCTGGAATCGCGTATCGTCTGCCCGCCTGCTATTTTGTCTCCATGGCCTATATGTGCTGGGCGCTGCGGCGCCACACGATGATTGTCGCGGCAGATGGAGGTGTAACCTATCATGATTGAATTGCGTTTGCCCACCAATGAAGAAACGATCCGGCGTTTGCGAGTTGGCGACCAGGTCGGGATTACAGGCACAATAGTCACGGCTCGCGATGCCGCTCATCACTATCTGATCCAAACGGATGGCCTTGAGGTGCGCGACTTCCTGCGCGGGGGGGCGATCTATCATTGCGGACCGGTCGTAGGACGTGAAGGCGCGGAATGGCGTTTCATCGCAGCGGGGCCGACGACCAGCATACGCGAGGAAATCTTCGAGGCCGACGTGATTGCTCGCTATGGCGTTCGGGGCATCATCGGCAAAGGTGGGATGGGCGAGAAGACACTGGCCGCGTGCCGCGAGCATGGTTGCGTTTATCTCGATGCTGTTGGGGGGCTGGCCGTTGTCCTTGCACAAAGCGTTCGGCGCGTTCTCAACGTTTTCAAACTCGACGAATTTGGCCCGCCCGAAGCGATGTGGGTCATCGAGGTCGAACGCTTCCCCGCAACGGTAGCGATGGATACCCATGGCAATAGCATTTATCGAGAAGTCGAAGCGCGCTCCGCCGCCCGTGTGCGTGACTTGATGTCGCAGCCAAGATGAAATTGAAGCTGGGCGGTTGGCAAAAGTCTGTCTTTCCAGCAAGCTAGGGTTCTCGGTTGCGAGGTATGCGGAGGCCTGAAGGAAATTGGCGCGGGCTTTTTTACTTTTTTTCATTTTTTGATTGACGGACGAGGAGAAAGAGTTTAGCGAAAAATATGGGTTCAATTGATTAAAGCCCCGGAAAGCGAATGGGCTTTTCGTGTTAATTTCCCGGACGCAAAAGCGTCCGCCTGATAGCCCCGGGGGGCTGAAAAGCCCCCCGTATTTGCTTTTGGGAGGTCCGGGAATGGGTCAGCGCGTGAGAATTTTTGTGGACTTTTGGAATTTCCAGCTCACCTGGAAGGGGGTTGGGAATGAGTTGGCAAAAGCTTGTTGGGCGTCGTTTGAAGTTGACAAAATCGCGGACGTTTTGAGGCAGCCGTAGCCCTTCACTCATTCCACCGACTTCAGAGCCTACGAAACCTCACCGGCATGTTACTGCTTTAGCGATACAAGCGCCATCGCGCGGCGCTGGTCACGGCATGATTGACAACCACACCATAGGTCGCTTTGCCCTGACCGTCGGTCAGATTCAGGTAGTTTAGAGTTTGAACTATGGAGTTGGCCATATCTACTGTCTGCGCGCCGCCGATGAAGACAAAGTTGGGAACATTGCTCGACGGATTCTGCACCGACCGCACGATCCGCATCTGTGACCAATTTCCGGGCTTTCCAGCGAAATCCATGATGTCACTGTAGCCGCGCGGATTTTGGCTTATCTTGTATTCCACCTGGATGTCAACCGGCGTCGTGAAAGCGATCTGTGATTGCGAACTATCTTCGGTTTCAATGGTGAAAATCGCCTCGCTCTTGTCCGGGAAATATTGACTGCCGATGACGGGGTTGACGTAGGTGCGCTCGGCCAGTGTTGCCGTTCGGATAGTGACAACGACGCTTCCCGGTGTGGAGGTCGCGAAATCATGGAAGACTAGTTTGTGTTTCGTATAGATACTGAAAGGTCCGGGCGCTAATGTGACCGTAGCGGTTTTGCGCGGATTTGGCGCAAGACCAACCTTGACCGAACCTGGTGGCCCACTGGAAGGAACCATATTCTGATGGTTCTCGTCCACTGTTTCAATGGGCAAACCGGCGAAGCCGCCTGCGACTCCTGTAGCGCTGGGGAGAAACACCGGTGCTCCTCCAGACAGCATCGTTGGTGTAATCATGACCGAGATCGTGAGGGTTCTCGTATCTACGATCTGGTTGCCTGGAACAATGCTCCATGAGTACGGTGCGGTTTTCGAGAAGCGCACAACTCGCATCTGCCGTTCGTCGAAACCAGGCGGCACGTCGTCCCTGCGGTATCTCAGCGTCAGCCGCGCTTTGTCGAAAGGCTGAGTGGATGAAAGCCATACGGCCGATCCCAAGCCGAAGTCACCCGGCGGATAGGGCATCGGCCTCAATTCGACCAAAGCGTTGCCAAGAAGAGCCCACGGCCCGAACTCGATCTGGTGGCCGTCATAGCGCGCATCGGGACTTGCTCCAACCGTAACGCGACCACCAGTCGGGGGCGAAACCAACTGCGCGGCCGGAATCATTGTCAAACTCACGTCAATCCCTCTGTCGTTTACTCCGGCCACGCCGCTATCCATGGGATTGACTCCCAGTTGTTTGCTAACGACGCGGTTGCGCTTGCCCGTGGCGCTGAAGTCAACGGCGGTTCGGAGGCCGGCGATAACAATGTTCGACGCCAAGGGGCCCAGAACAATCTGGAATCGGTTGGAGCCGGGCAGGGTTTGAGATAACGTTGAATTTGCGCCCAACTGGCCCGTATCGGCCAGATAGAAAACATTCCCGACAGGCCCCGGTAGAATCTCGACGGGCATGTTCATGATCACATTCAAGTGCTCGCCGGCCTCTGCTTGTCGGTTGCCGTTTGGATCGTCCAAATAAACCGCTGTGATCCGGGGTGGCTCAAAGTAGAAGCCAAATACCACTCCCAGTTGCGGCGCCGGGTCGTAGAAGGGTCGCACGAATGGACTGCCGACGAAGACATCGTCCACTCCATCGCCGTTCATGTCGCCAGGACCGCACACAGACCAGCCGAACAGATCGCCTTTCTCACCCGCGCGAACCGAGCCAAAGACGCCGACCAGATTCACAACCCGAAAATCACTCGTCTGGGCATACTTTTCGGCCCCACTGACGACCATATCGGGCAAATCGGTCAGCGACGGCGCGCCGAGAGAGATTACCCCGGTGGTCGGCCGGTTGGCGTAGATCACATAGGCATTTCCGCCCGGCATTTTTCTCGCCGCTGGATCAGGTGAACTGGGCGCACCGATCACCACATCGGGCACACCGTCGTTGTTCGGGTCGCCGGCTGACGCTACCGAAGCTCCGAAGCGATCATTCTGGCCACCCAGAGCATCCACAACCCAGAAACCGTCGGCAAGGGTCTGAAGATCAATGAGCGAGGGAAGAGCGTTCGATCCATAGAGGATGGCGACCATCCCTCCCTGGCCCAGCCACTTTCCCCCCGGAACCGTGACGGCAAAATCGCTCGTGCCATCGCCGTTGATGTCGCTCACCCCTGCCACGGCAAAGCCGACGTTCCCATCCAGCGCCGCCGCCAGGTTGGCTATAATTCGCGTTCCTGGAACAGAGGTTCCTATGTCCTCCAGGTTGATCGTCTGGCTCGATCCCCCCACCTGTCCGTAAAGAACCCAGGCCGCTCCGGTCAGCTGATATTGCGGTGTTCCTAACAGGAGGTCATCCGTGCCGTCGCGATTTACATCTCCCGGCCAGGCGCAAATCGTGCTGGAGGTATTCGCATCCAAGGCCCCCGCCAGGGGGCAAACAATATGGAGTCCCCAGTTTCCCGGCGGCTCGAGATTCAACGATGCGGGCACGGCTGCTTTTCCAAAGACGACGTAGAATTTCGCTGGGACGAGAACGCCGCTGGTAGGTCCACAGGCGGCGATGACGAGATCGTCGAAAAGATCGCCGTTGAAGTCGCCTCCGCCGGCTACCGAGACCCCAGCGTGGTGGCCTGGGAAGACCCCGTACATCATAATGCCCTTCGCTCCTGTCAGCTCCGAGACCTTGATTTGCACGGTGGGGGAAGTGGGCGACCAGCTGAGATTGCCAAAAACCAATGCCGCGCCACCCGCGCCGGGACCATTGACCGGACAGCCGGGCCAGCCGATCAGAATATCCTTTGGACCATCGCGGTTGAAGTCGCCAGCTCTGGAAACCGACCAGCCGAATCGGTCACCTGGGACATCGCAATAGATCCTTATGATACCTGTCTGCGGCTTGGTCGGGGGTCCAGCGATGTCCAGAATGCCGCGTTTGAAGGGACGGCCCAGGATGACGAATACCGAATTGGTTCCCGGCGAACCGACCGCAATGTCTGGATAGCCGTCTAAATTGACATCGCCCAAAGGTGCGATAGTCAAACCTGTCAGGCTTCCGGACGACACGCCCCGGAAGACAAGATCAGCCTCATTGGCAGCCTGTTTGCGATATATGGTGGGTTGTACCGCCGCCGCGTTCGCCGCAGCGAGGAACGCTAGAAGGAGCAAACCTCTGTTCGTTGGCATTTTCTTGGTCATGGCACTCCGTGCCTTTCTTGGTCGGTTGGTGATGCGCCCCACCGATTGTCGCCACGTTCCTTATCCACGGCGCTAGTAGTTCTTCACGTCGTAACTGATGCAAAAACGTGGCATGTCCGCCTCGGGCGGATTGCCCATGAAGATTCACGGCCAAGATGGCCGCGCCACAACGGGCGTTTGGCAGGCCAACAGCCTGCCAAACGCTATGAAGTTATCCCTCAACATGGACGTGACAGAGTACTAGCCCGAAGCGATTGCCTCCATCAATGCTTTGTCGCCGATTTGCTCCGCCGCTTGCCTGGCCTCCTTGGCCAGCGAGCGAGAGGCCGATTCGCGCCTGCGCGCTTGTTCAATGCGAGCGCGGGCCCACAGCGCCCATGCCCTGTCGCGCAGGTTGTGGGTCTTTTCGGCCAAACGCAGCGAAGATTCCGCGGCCCGTCGCGCCAGAGCGGTCTCTGTCTTGCCCAACAGCGCCTCGGCCAAATAGCGGTAGGCGAGCGACTGATAGTCGCCGTAGCCGCGTTTCTCGATGTCCTCGATGGTCGAGCGTGCCAGTCGCTCGGCCTTGCCGTATTGCTGCTGACTTGTCCAATAGAGCACCTCGGCCAAAGCGGCGTTGACCTGGGCCAGATGGTTGCGGCTCTTTCGTGCGAGGCGATACGCTTGATCCAATTGCGGGCGCACTTCGCCATTGCGGCCCATGCAGACCAGGTTGGTTGCCAAATTACCGAGCGCCACCGAGGTCGCATAGGCGTTGGGTTGCGCCTCGGTCAGCCGAATGACCCGTCGGAACTGACGAATGGCCGTTCGGTAGTCGCCCTGATACTGATAACACTGGCCGATGTTGATCAGGTTGCCCAGGACGGCATAGCGATGGCCGATTTTTTCGGCAAGCTCAAACGATCGGCCGTAGAATTGAAGCGCCTGATTGAACTGTCCCAATCGCTCGTGGCACATCCCGATGTTGTTCAAGCAGGCGATCGTGCCTTTCTTATCGGCGAGCTCTTCCATCAGTCCCAGGGCCTCGGAAAACGTTTGGAGCGCTTCCTCATAGGCCCCGGCGTGCAGATAGGCGATGCCCAGATCGTTCAGGGCATTGGCAAGCGACTGGCGCGTCCCCGCCCGGCGTGCCAGCTCGACACCCTGGCGGAACGCCTTGGCCGCCTGGGCATACTTGCCTTGGGACATATAGACCACGCCCTTGCTGTTGTGAACGGTCAGGCCGCTTGCCGCATCGCCGAGGCGCTCCCAGATCTGTTGGGCACGTTCGAGGTGCCGAAGCGCCTGATCGGGCTGGCCGAGCAAGCGGTCCACGTCGGCCAGGTTGCGTCGGGCCTTGGCCGCCAGGTGATCGCCGTCGGCCAGACGTTCAGCCACCCGAACGGCGTTCCGATAGGCGGTGGCCGAAGCGTCATATTCGCCGAGGAGTTTGCGCACCCTTCCCAGTCGGATAAAGGCTTCCGCTCTCATGCGGGCATATTCGGCCGTCTTGGGCAGGCGCTTGTGGAGCACCTCGAGCAGGCGGTTTAGTGTCTCGATTGTCGCCTCGTTTGCATAGAGGCGTTCGAGTTTTTCGGCTGCCCGTTCGAGGTAGAAAGCGGCCTTTTGTGACGAATCGGAATGATAAAAGTGATGGGCGAGAAACTCATAGTGCCGTTCCAGCTGATCGGCGTGCAGCGTCTCGATGCATTCGCCGACCTTGCGATGGAACTCACACCGTCGTCGGCGCAGGAGTGTTTCATAGGTCACGTCGCGCGCCACGGCGTGGCGAAACAAGTAGAGCAACTCGGCCAGTAACGACTGTTCGATCAGGAAATGGACGTCCACCAGCTCGTGCACGTAGGAATCGAGCCGCGCCTGAAAGTCTGTGACGTATTCCAGGATTTCGTAGCGAAAGCCGCGCCCGATGACGGACGCACATTGGAGAATACGGCGCAGCCGCACTTCGAGCGAGTCAATGCGCGCCAAAATCACATGGCGCAAGGTGTCGGGAATCTCCGCCGCCTCAATCTCGCGCGTGAACTCCCATTTCTGGCCCCGTTGCACCAGGATGCCCGCGTCCATGAACGCATGGATGAGCTCTTCGATGAAAAACGGATTGCCGCGCGTCCGGTTCAAAATGTTCTGCACCATGTTGGCGGGAAGATACGAAACCCCGAGCAGCTCGAACAGCAATCGGCGGCTATCGTGATCGGACAATTCTTTGATTTCGACCACTGTCGGTTTGGCCGCATCGGGCCACTGGTGCGTGAAGATCGGGCGATAGCAGGCCATGACCATCAGAGGGCGGCTGTCCAGGTCGCCTACCAGGCGATCCAACCACTCGACAGACAATGGGTCGGCCCAGTGCAGGTCGTCCATGACCACGACGGTGGGTTGTTTCAAAGGCAGCCCTTTGACGAAGGCGACGGATTCGGCGATCAGTGCCTCCTTGCGTTTTTTCGCATCGAGTTGGCTGAGGGGATTTTGGCTCGAGGTCTCGCCCAACAGGTAGGCCAACGCGTCACGCATTCTCTGTCGAACGCCCTCGATGCCTCGCGTGCCCTGTTGAATCTTTTCGATCACCTTGGCCGTTGTGTCGCCCTCTTGAATTCCGAGGGCTGATCGCAATAGTTCAATGACGGGTCCATAGGGGATGGTCGCCCCGAACGAGACGCAACCGGCCTCTAACCACAAGAGGTTCTCGAGGCGCAAGCGCGTCTGAGTCTCGCGCGTCAGCCGCGATTTGCCCACGCCCGGCTCGCCGACCAGGCAGATGAATCCCCAGCGACCATGCGACAACGCTCGTGTGGCGCTTTCGATCTTCGCTATCTCTTTATCGCGGCCGACCAGGAGAGTCTGGACCCCGTGACCGCGCGGGCGTTGGCGCATTTGTTGTCCCTTGGGTCCTATCACCTTGTAATTGATGATCGGCTCGCGCTTGTTCTTGACGAATGCCGGTGGGCGGCTTTCCAACTCAAAAGCGTGGTGCACTTGCTGATAGAGACGCTGGCTGATCAGGGTCTCGTTGAACCCCGCCAGGCTCTGAAGGCGCGAGGCCGTGTTGACCGCATCGCCAAACGCGGTGAAGTCCAGGCGATCGCCGACGCTGATGCCGCCAACGACAACCTCGCCCGTGTGAATCCCAATGGCCAAACCGAGATCCAGCTTCTCGCTTCTACTAACTTTCTGAATGCCTTCAATCATTTGGAGTGCGGCTCGAACGGCCCGCTCGGGGTCGTCTTCATGCGCTCGCGGCGCACCGAACGCGGCCAGCACCGCATCGCCAAGAAAGTGCACGACAATGCCGCCATAATGCTCGACGGCTCCCGCCATTTGCTCGAAACAGCGGTTGATCAAATCGCGGATGTATTCGGGATCGCGATCCTCGGCCAGGGCCGTGTAGCCGCAGAGGTCGGCGAACATGATGGTGATGACACGGCGCTCGGCCTCCGAAGCTGCCTCGAAGTCTTCGAGCAAAAGTTCGCGCAACCCTTGAGGCGCCAGGCGCGTCAGATTAGCTAGCGCGAAACTCCGCGCGTCGAGCGGCGCTCCTGGGACCAATGCTTGAGCCGCCCCTTCGCCGGTCGCGGGAAGCATCTGTCGGCAGAACCGACAGTAGATCGCCCGCTCGCGAATCCACTCAGCGCAAAATGGACATTCCTTGTAGCCAGGTTTGCCTTCCATCGCCATCCCCCCGGGTTTCCGTGCCTCGTCCGTCGGGCTTTCAGTCGCTATCCTTGCCCACGACTGTGGCCCGTTGGAGTTCTACCGTCATGTCAGTAGTATAGTTGCATTCCGCCGAGGATGTCAATCAGATTGGTTTGCGAAAATGCCCAGGGGGTGCGTCTTTTTCCGCCAAAAGCGAGTCTTATGGAATTGGAAGCAACGAGAAGGGCAAAGCAACGGTGAGCGACGACCAGGCTTGGGTGGGCCTGTTCCAGCAGGGGGACGAGGCGGCTTTCGAGCAGCTCGTTCGGCAGTGGGAAAAACCTATGCTCAACTTCTTCTATCGTTCGCTGGGCGATCTCGACGTGGCCGAAGACCTCCGCCAGGACCTCTTTGTGCGTCTATACACATATCGGGCCGGCTATCGGGGGGACGGCACGTTTCGCGCCTGGCTCTACCAGCTGGCTACCAACTTGCTTCGCACCTATCTTGGCCGCACGAAAACGTTTGTTCCGCTCGATCGGGATGGGACCGGCCACGAGGAGGATTCGCTGGACGCCCCTGATGATTCGCAACCTGTCGGTGAGGTGGTTCAGCGCCGCGAGTCAGCGCGACTGGTTCGCGAGATGCTTGGCGGTCTGTCGGTCGAGGATCGCGAAGCGCTCATTCTGCGTTTCTACGAGGGGCTTCGCTATGGAGAGATTTGCCAGGTGCTCGATATTGCCGAAACGAGCGCCAAGTCGCGAGTCTATCGCGCAATCGAGCGATTGCGGCGCATGGTCGTCGAGCGTTCCGAGAAAGAACCAGCGGTCTCCTACAACGAGTTCTTTACCCACGGTGAACATGGCGGGCTGGGCGGTGCAACTTCTTGGGTTCTCAAAGTGAAGAAGGGCGACCTGGCAAGCGACCCCGACGAGCTTCGGAAACGCGCCCGCCTACGCACCATGGAGCGCGAAGTCGAAGGCCGTGCGATGCCGGATGCAGAGCGCGAGCAGGTGGTTCAGCTATTGGGGGAAACCTATGTCGAAGCTGTCAGAGACTACACAACCGCTGTGCGCCCGTACACCGCGCGCGCGGCATCTTTTGACAAAGCAAAAGTAGAACGACTGAAGTCGGTGCTCTTTGAGGTCCTTGCCCAATACGGACGACGCATGGAAGCGCTTTCCGACAACGAAAGGATAGTCATGGTGGTTTGCCATTCCGGCGAGGGTTCACTCCTTCTCGCCCGCCTTGGAGCAGTTTCGGTCACTCCCAAAACAGATGTCCCTATGGTTCGCCCAGAAACCGGCCGTGGGACTCGCCAAGTGGAACAGACTTTCGGGATTGCCTTACCCGTTCGAGGTTTCAAGGGCAGGCCTCAGGGATCAGTTTTGACCATCAGTGTTGGGCGGAAGGATTTGGTGGACGACCCGAAGGATCTGGCCGAACGAGCCAAGATCAACGCGTACTGTCATTGAACGTCTCGCTATCCATTCGGGGTCCAGAGTTTATTCTGCGGTTCCGACAAAGAAACACAGACCGAAGTCTGGACTCCAACCCTTACCGTTCTTCGGTGCCGCAGAACAGCGGGTTCTCCCAGACAAAGTGCGTGTTCTCGACTTCGCCGGTCCAAATGTGTCCGACGTTGGTGGTGATGTTTTCGTCGGCCTTGGGGAACTCGCGCTTGTAACCGAGGTCGCGCAAATGGCGGGCGGCGATCCGACGAGCCGCTCGCTCCACCATATTCAGCGTGCACTCCGGGACCTCGGACTTGATCGCCTGTTTCCACGCCTCGGGTTTCACCCCATACTCCGAGAGATTGTAACGCGCATAGACTTGCTCGAACCCGATTAGTTCGTCGCGGTAGAAGCCGACCAATTGCTGCGCCATTTCGGGTTGATCGAGCCAGTGATGGACGTGGATCGCATTGACCAGCGCCAAACATGCCATGACGACGCACTGGTAAGTGGCCCGCTGGTCCATGTTCTCCCACAACGTGGCAAACGCCTCCCGACTGTTGAGAGAGAAGTAATACGCTTGTGCCGCGACGGCTGCCACGACGATCTGCTCATCGGTCAGTTCGGCGCCACGCAGGCCATGCAGCAGCGCCTCGGGGCCTAACGTGCGCAGGTTGAGCTCGGCTTCGGACATGTCGAAGTTCAAGAAATGCTCGCGCCAATAGACATAAGCATAGGCGATCAGAAACCGCTCAACATTCTGGCGTTTGATCCTACGGTCGTTTGTTGGCACCAGGTCGGCCAAGACCTGAAACATTCCCGGCCCAGGCCGGTCATAGTCGCCGCGAACGATTTCGGCGCAATTGCGGATCATCTTGTTGAAGGCGATTTTCCAGCACTGCGGGCCTGTCTCCTCGGCGCGTCCGTTGGCCGTCCGGCGCAGATAGGGGTGGTTCTCGTCCACAACCTTTTTCTCTGCATTGCTGTCAAGCACTCCCTCCCAGCGCCCCAGGCTCACGTTGTTGGCATGCCAATCGCGACACCCTGCACCATCCTTGATCCTGACTTTTTGAGGTTCATCTTCGGTCCGCTTGTATCGTCCGACAATCTTTCGTCGGACAAAAACGTCGGGCGAGACAGGCAGGTAGCCCAGCTCGGCCAGCTTGACGATTTTCTGTTCAAAATTCGGGGCGGTTTTGGGATTGAGGCAAAACCCAATCAGGTCCTCGAAATGTGCCCAGCAATAGTCAACCCCTATCGCGTTGAGTTCTGAGTCGGCCTTGGCGATCGTGCGGTCGAGCAACTTCTTGACCGACGGGTTGGAGTAGGTGACCCAGTCGCTGAAGGTGCGGTCGCGAAAAACGACCGTGATCGTGTCGCGGCCCTTCTCGTCGAGGGCAACCGCATTCCACGACTTCATGAACGAATCGCCGTTGCGCTCAAAACTCTGTTCATGATCGAGCAAAATGACCAGATGGGGCTGGGAAATCTTCTCCCCTTTGCACTTCTGGAGGAATTCGTCATAGATGATCCGGAGGATTCGCGTGCTATAGCCCCCCTCGGGCAACCAGAACTGTGCCACAAAGGCCTGCTCGTTGTGTACCTTGGTCACAAATCGTTGATAGCGCGTCAGAATCGGCCAGTAGAAATTCAACCCCATGCGCACCAGCAGGCGCACATTGTCGTCGCGCTCGATGGTGGGCAGGATCACCTGGAACGGGATAGTCAGACAGGGAGCCACAACACCCGAACGAAACAGGTCGAGAACCCTGCCGTAGATGTTCTCTCCCAGCTCATAATCCATTTCGATAACCCGATGGAGCGTGTCGGCATCCAAAGAGACCGACATGAACGGGACCATACCTCGTTCGCCCAATTTCGACTGGATAATCTGATGAATGGAGAGAGTGATTTGCGCCAGAAGACGTTCGATCGCGCGCAAGCTCTTGATCATCAACTCAGTCCAGTTCTTGCCACGGACCGTCTCCTTGCCGATCTGGCTGCTGACCGGCGACATCCGCTCGATGAATCGCGGCGGTTCGGACAAATCATCAATCAGAAGGTCGCAATCTTCGTCCTCAAGGCTGGCCGGCAAGACTCGCTCAATATCCACTCGCGAGCCGATGTGATAGCCGTGGGCGTGGTAAATCGGATGAAGTAGGTTCATCGCTGTCCGTCTGGGTGGGATTCCATGATGGTCAAGTGAGAATCATTCGCAAGGAGATCAACCTTTGGCGATTCAAACAAACGCACCTTAACCTATACTAAGCCCGGTTCCTGGCCGCACGTCAAGACCTTTTCACGCGCGAGTGGCCAAAAGGGGAAAACAGGCGATAGAAAAGCGAAACTCAAACCCAATGGATAGGCGGGACACTCTTGTCCCGCCCAAATTCCCGAAAAAGGCGTCCAACTGTAGTGTCTGGCCTACCGTCCTTCCTTCTGTTCATCGTCCTGGAGAGAAAGGCCGGTGATCCAATCGTTCAACAGGTTTAGCGCTGTCGAACTGGTCAAATCGAAGTCCAGCGGCGTGATAGAGATGATCCGGCTGTTGAGGGTCAGGTCGTCGAGGGGATGTTCGCTGGCCCGACTCGATAGGCGCTCGCCCCCAAGATTGGTGCACACCGTAGTGCCATCGCTTCGGCGGCTGATTTCGAAAAGATCAACATAGGTTTCCTGACCCTGGCGGGTCAGGGCGATCCCGGCCACCTCGGACAAGGGAAGGTTGGGAACGTTGACATTGAGAATGACGCCCGGCGGCAGACCCCTGGCCAGAACATTCGCCGCCAGACGGCGGGCAACGCACGCGGCTGTGCCATAATGGGCCGGCGGCCCAGACTCATCGCGCAGCGAAACGGCCAGCGCCGGCAAGCCATACATCGCTGCCTCCAGCGCGGCTCCCACCGTACCGGAGTAGAGGATGTTGTGGCCGACATTGGCACCCCAGTTGATGCCCGAAATCACCATGGCAATCTGGTCGCGGTAAATCTCCGCCAGCGCCAGCTTGACGCAATCGGCAGGGGTGCCCCCGAGTTGATAGCCGACCTGGCGCCCCTCCAGCTTGACTTCACTCAACGGCATGGGTTGGCGGACCGTTATGGCGTGGCCGCGAGCGCTCTGTTCGCGCAGAGGCGCGATGACGACGGGCTGGCCGAGCCATTCAATTTCTTTGAAAAGTGCCCAAAGCCCCGGCGCGTCGGCACCATCGTCGTTGACCAAGAGGATCTTCGGTTTTGAATTCAAAGGGACTCTCCCTCGCTATTGTGGTCTATACGCTACTGCATAAGTAATGCAACTGAACGACGCCACAGGTCATCGCCTTCGTGCGGGACGGCTCAAAGGGTCGAGCGCTGTGCACCGCCGAGCACCGTCCTTCAGCGTCATTGCGAGGAGCGTAGCGACGAAGCAATCTCCTCGGGAGACGACGGGATTGCCACGCCGCCATTCGGCGGCTCGCAATGACGGGGCGCGGACAGAGCGAAACGTTGCAATACTTATGCAGCGATCTATAATTGTTTCTGCTCCCCCTTCGCCTTTCACGTTTTCTCCCCCCGTCGCGCTGCCCAGAGAATCTTGCGGCACATCCCGTGAAGAATTCGCACCTCGTGGGAGCTAGCTGCCGCGCGGTCGAGCAGATAGCAAATCTCGTTCAGTGGGCGAATCGGGCGGCCCGGGCGCAGAAATCCGACACGGTCCAGTGCCTGGCGAGCGTGTTCATACAGCCTTTGGCGTTCCTCGCGCGTTGCGACTCGACCCAAGGGATCTTGACGGATCGCCACATTTTCCGCGACGCCGCTGGAAGCCAGCAATATCTCGTAGCCAACCAGCAAAACGGCTTGCGCTAAATTGAGCGAGGAACAACCGGGCGCTGTCGGCAAGGTCAGTGTGTGTGAACAAAGCTCGAGGTGTTCCATGCGAAGGCCGGTTCGCTCGGGGCCAAACACGACGCCCACGCGATTGTTCGGTGTCCAGCGCTCCAGCAAGGCGACGAGCTCGCGCCTTCCCAGAGAGGGACAACGGTCTTTGCCCGATCGAGCACTTGTCGCGACCGCCAGGGCGCAATCGCTCAGCGCCTCTCGAAGCGATCCACACTGACGAGCTTTCTTGAGGATCGGCTCCCCATCGGTGGCCCACTCATAGGCAACGCGGCGCGACTCGACATTCTCAGCCCACCCAACAAGCGTCAGGCGATGGAGGCCCATGTTGTAGAGAGCGCGCGCCGCAGCCCCAACGTTTCCCGCGTTCTGCGGCTCCACGAGGACAATCTCGATATTCTCGCAACGCACGCGTTCGGCTACCAATGGCTTGACTCTCCGCGAAAACTCGAGCAATAGATTGAACCAAGGGCCAGGAACTTGTCAATGCGTGCCGAGCGGGAACTTCACCATGGCCGAGGATGACCCGAAAAAATGAGAAGGAATGGCGATGTCGGTGTGGCCAAGGCGAACAGTTGACTCGAGTTCCTTGCCGCGTTGTCCACAGCCTTATCCACACGGCACATGCTGGTCAATGCCAACGGTCTCTTCCTGCTGGACCGAGTGGGCCGGGGTGCGCGAAACCTTCCAGTCCGAACAGAGGCGATTCTCGCCGTTTACTATAAGTTCTGATCTTTCAATACCCTGCAAAGATCGAATCTCCAACCGCAAAAGAGATCTATGTGGTTTGATGAAAAGTCCTGATTTGAATGGACCACCAGGATTTTGCTCCGAATTCCTTGAAACAGTAGAAATCCCGGCGATTATTCACAGGTTTTTCAAAGCCTGCTCACAGATCTCCCAACCCGGCGCTTTCATGTGTAACTCCCGAAAGGAAAGGAACTTACAATGGAGAACACGATCAGCGAAACCGATTCTGTAGGCTCCTACGATCCCAAGGAGTATGATCGCCCATCTGTTGCTGTGGACGCTGTCGTCTTCCGCTATTTGGCCGGACGACTTTCCGTTCTCCTGATTCAGCGAAAGAATCATCCGTTTCGCGGCCACTGGGTTTTTCCGGGTGGCTTTGTCGAGGTCTATGAGAATCCCGACGAGGCTGTTCATCGGGAATTGCGTGAGGAAACCGCCATCGAAGTGGGCGGTCTTTATCAATTGGGCGCTTTTGGACGGCCGGATCGTGACCCACGCTACCACGTGATTTCGATTGCCTATTTCGGAATCGCATTGTCCGGCGAGCCTGAGCCTCAGGCAGACAACGATGCGATGGATGCGGCCTGGTATCCTGTGCGCAAGACCCCGCCACTTGGGTTTGATCACGAAGACATTCTTGATGCCGCGCTTACCCGCTTGAGGCACGAAGTTGTTCGCCCGTCATTTGCCCTGCGTTTTTTCGAGCGCGCCTTCACGGGAACCGATTTGCTTGGCCTCTATCGGGAAGTCCTTGGAAGGAAGCTCGACGGTGGTCGGTTTCTCCGACGGCTCGGGCGACTGTGCCTCGAAAAACCGGCTATGACACGGCCGGTGCGAATAAATCGCGCCGCACTGCGTAGATTCGAAGCTACTCTCGGTGCTTGGTGGCTGTGAGAATGCAGGCGTTGGTCTTCGCCCACCCAAAGTAGGGTCCTTATTGAGATTCGTGCAATTGGTTGACAGGTCCAGGGTGTGTTCCATGCGTCGTAGGGCGGAGCATGCTGCGCCCCCTACGTGTCAAGGAATTACACGAAGCTCAATAAGACCGGCAGAACCCACCAGATAGCCGATCGAAATGTGATTTTTTCAAATTTTCTTTTGACAACGGGTGGCTTCTTACACATTTTCGCTCTCGCCAAATCTTATCAAAACCTTTGTTTTGCACCGAAACGAACCAAGACAGGCGACAATTCTTTTCGCACCGAAGATTGTAGGCCACAAAAGGGAAACACCCATTTTTTCGGTCGAGAAAGGAACATCCCTATGGCGCTGAGATCTGATTCTATCCTTTTGCCCATCGCGGAAATGCCGACCGCCTGGTATAACGCCTTGCCCGATCTTCCCACTCCTCTTGATCCGCCACTTAATCCCGCCACGCGCCAGCCCATTGGGCCAGAGGCCCTGTCGGCGATCTTTCCGATGGCGCTGATCGAGCAAGAAGTGAGCACGGAGCGGTGGATCAACATTCCCAATGAGGTGCTCGAGGTGCTCAGCATTTGGCGACCGACAGCATTGATTCGTGCCAGGCGTTGGGAGACCGCGCTCGAAACTCCGGCGCGCATTTTTTACAAGTATGAAGGCACATCGCCGCCCGGAAGCCACAAACCCAACACCGCCGTCGCGCAAGCCTATTACAACAAGAAAGCCGGTATCAAACGGCTGGCCACCGAAACGGGGGCGGGACAGTGGGGAAGTGCTTTGGCATTTGGATGTTGGACGTTCGGCCTGCAATGCACCGTCTATATGGTGAAGATCAGCTATCAACAAAAGCCCTATCGCCGTTCGTTGATGCACGTTTGGGGAGCGGAAGTGTATCCCAGTCCGACGGATCGCACCAACGCCGGCCGTTCCATTCTGGCCAAGGACCCCGAATGTCTCGGCAGTTTAGGCATTGCGATCAGCGAAGCGGTCGAGGATGCCGCCAAGGATCCAACCACGAACTATTCGCTGGGAAGTGTTCTGAACCACGTTCTACTCCATCAGACGATCGTTGGTCTGGAGCTGAAGAAACAGCTCAAGATCGCCGGTCTGGAGCCAAATATTATCATCGGTTGCTGCGGCGGGGGAAGCAACTTCGGCGGCCTGATGTTGCCATTCCTGCTCGACCGTCTCGACGGTCGGCCGATTCGATTTCTGGGAGTCGAACCGAAGGCCTGTCCGAGCATGACGCGCGGCAAGTTTGATTACGATTTTGGCGACACCGTGGGCACCACGCCCCTGCTCAAGATGTACACGTTGGGACACGATTTTGTGCCGGCGGGAATCCATGCGGGTGGCCTGCGTTACCACGGCATGGCGCCGATTATCAGTCGGCTTGTGGCCGACGGCATCATCGAGCCAGTGGCATGTTACCAGACCGATGTTTTTGCCGCGTCGGTCGAGTTTGCCCGCACCGAGGGTATTGTCCCAGCGCCCGAATCGGGTCACGCCGTCAAGGTCGCCCGTGACGAGGCGCTGCGGTGCAAGCGCGAGAACAAGGCCGAGACAATCGTCATTGGACTCAGTGGTCACGGTTTCTTCGACATGGCGGCTTATGACGCCTATTTCGCCGGCAAACTCGAAGACATTGAACACGAACCGGAATGAAGGGAGATGCGGAGGCAAGAAACACAAGAGGCCAGAGAGAATCGAGAAGCGGTCTTGAAGCGCGAGGCGATGAGTTGAGTTCCTTATTTAACCTCTGACTTCGCACCTCTAACTTCCTAAAGGAGGGTTGGTCATGCTGGGTATCGAGGGTGGATGGGTTGCTCTGGCCTATGCATTGTGTCTTCTATCTACGTTGATCTGCATCGTCTATGGCCTGATCAACTGGAACAAAGGCGGCGAGGAGTTGGCGAAACCAGAAGATGTCTCATGGGTGCGGGAAGAGAAAGAAGTCGAAAAGACCGTGGAGTCTTGACGAGGTGGCAAGATGGCCAGCGATATGCTGACCCTGATTATAGTCACCCTGATCTATCTTCTGGCCGTCATGTGTCTCGGCTTCTATGGCTACGCCAGGACCAAGACGGCCACCGACTATCTCGTGGCCGGCCGTCGTGCCCATCCTGTCATCATGGCCCTCTCCTATGGGGCCACATTCATCAGCACGTCGGCCATTGTCGGATTCGGCGGAGCAGCGGCGTTCTTCGGGATGGGGCTGCTTTGGTTGACCTTCCTGAATATCTTTCTGGGGATATTTATCGCGTTCGTCGTCTTTGGAAAGCGGACGCGTCGCATTGGGCATAATCTTAATGCTCACACCTTTCCCGAACTCTTGGGACGGCGATTCAATAGCAAGTTTATCCAGTTTTTTGCCGGCGCGGTCATTTTTGTCTTCATGCCGGTCTATGCGTCGGCGGTCTTGCTGGGGGGCGCCCAGTTTATCAAAGAGACGTTCAACATTGATTTGAACTGGGCCATCGCACTCTTCGCCTTCATCGTCGCCCTCTATGTGGTTTCGGGAGGCATGAAGGCCGTCATGTACACCGACGCGTTTCAGGGAACGTTGATGCTGATCGGGATGACGATCCTGGTGCTTTATGCTTATGGAGGAATGGGCGGAGTGACCGCGGCGCATCGCAGGCTGACAGAACTGCCCCAGGTGATCGAACAGAATGCGGCCAAGCAGATCGAGGCCTTCAACAAGGAAGCGAATGAGCAGCTGACCCCCGATCTGGTTGCCCGGCTCGGCGGATTGGGCAAGAAGCTGGGCGCCATGAAGGACGACGAGAAAGCGACCTATATGAAGGCAAATCCCAAGGAGGCCGAGCTGGCCAAAGACCTTCCTCGGTTCAAGTCGTTCATGGGATGGGTCGCCAAGCGAGAGGAACAGGGCGGCAAGAAGCTCGGCATCGTCAGCTTCCTGACAAACCGGGGAACCGCACCCGCTGGCCTGCGTGGGTGGACGCACATGCCTACGGGAGGCTCGATGTTCTGGTACTACATGGTCACGACCGTTATTCTGGGTGTTGGCATTGGTGTCCTGGCCCAGCCTCAGCTGTCCGTGCGGTTCATGACTGTGAAGAGTGGGCGCGAACTCAACCGCGCGGTTCCCATCGGTGGATTGTTCATTCTGATGATGACCGGTGTGGCGTTTGTTGTGGGCGCGCTGTCGAATGTTTTCTTCTACCACATCCACCCGAAGGGCGGCGAGATCGGCTTTGTCCTGGCCAACCAGAACACCGACGCCATCATTCCGATTTACATCAACGCTGCGTTGCCGAAATGGTTTGTCACCGTGTTCATGCTGACGCTTTTGGCCGCCGCCATGTCCACTCTCAGCTCGCAGTTCCACGTTATGGGAACAGCCATCGGACGCGACGTGTATGAGCAAACTATTGTGGGGGGCGAACGGCGGGGGACCACGGTGCTGATCACGCGCATCGGGATGCTGATTGCAATCGTTTTGACAGTGGTTTTGACCTACAGGTTGCCGGACAGCATCATCCCGGCGGCGACGGCGCTTTTCTTTGGGTTGTGTGCCTCGTCGTTTCTCCCGATGCTTTTCGGTGCACTGTTCTTCCGTGGTATAACCAAGGCCGGCGCCATTACAGGCATGTGCACAGGCTTTTTCGTCAGCATGTTCTGGCTGTTTTTGGTCCAGATGGTCAAAGCCAAGATGCCAGCGCTTCTGGCGCCAGCGCTACTTGGAAGCGATTCGCTTCTTGGGGCTCCCTGGCGCTTCATAGATGCCTTGGTGATCGCATTCCCGCTGGCCGCCATCGTAACGATCTTTGTGTCACTGGTGACAAAGAAAATGCCCCAGGAGCACCTGGATGTTTGTTTCGAGGGCATGGGCAAAGCAGGTTGAAGTCACCGCAGCGACAAGAAAAAAGCAAGGTCAGGAAAACGAGCGTAACGTCGGAAGGAGGTGAACGACAGGCCCGGCAATTTAGTCCCCCCAACAGGAGGCCGGGCACAAAGATGGGGCATTGCCGCCGAGACTCTGGCGGCAGAGTGAACTGTGTTTTAGCCACACCATTTCATTCTTTAAGAAACAAGGAGAGCAAGCGATGAGCAGGAAACGACTCGCATTGCTTGTGACCTTAGCGATGATGGTCTCATTAGTCTCGGCGGCACCGGCGCCAGCTCCCTCGAAGGCCAAAGCGCCGGCGCCAACGCTGACGACTCCACCGCCGGACGAGATGAAGACCAACGTCGTCAAGGTCTTGCGCACGACGAACAAAGCGCAGGTCAATCAGTATGTTTGCAAAGTCTATGACATCAAGAACTGTAATCCTTATGAGATCATCAACTTTCCCGAATTGCTCGTCGAAGGGGAAGAGGGAATGGTTTATACGTTTCTTCATCCCGATGGAAACAAAGGGAAGCTTCTGGTCGTTTGTCCTGAGTATCAAGTCCCTTATTTCGACGAGCTGATTCCTTCGCTGGACCGGCCCAATATTACCAGCCGACCCGGTTCAGCGTATCTGCCGTACCGTGCGAAGAACCGAACCGCGCAATGTCTGGCGCAACTGGGGGGCTATTATGCCGGCAGCCAGGATGTTCTCTATCCCGATGTCGAAACCAATTCCGTCCTTCTCTTTGGCGTGCCGAGCGGTTGCGAGGCCGCCAGTGCTGCTTTGACCGCCGCTGATGTTCCTTCACCGCAAGCGTTGATCGAAGTGACAGTTTATGACGTGAAGCTAAGTAACGACGGGACGTTCGGTTTCGACTTTCACGCCTGGAAGAACGGTCCTGGACGCGCGTTGGCGGCCGCGGGGGTCCGCTATCAGTGGTTGGGAATCCATAATGTGGACTACGGCCACGGCTCGTCACACGGCCAAGGTTACTTCATGGATTATCCGTCGGCCTACTTCGACTTTCTTGCCGAACGCGGCAAGGCTCAGGTTCTGACCTCGACCAAGATAGTTGCCATGAACAACAAGACGGCCCAATTTGCCACCGGCGAGAGCGTTCTGTTCTATCGCGTCAGCCAGAACAACGTTCTCGACCGCAAGGTGACCGGCAATTTGCAGCCGCGCACTCTTGGCGAGCACCTGACGCCGCTGGCAACCGGTGCGGTCGCCGCGGCTGCCCAGACTCTGGGTGTTTCCCAGCAGGCGCCGCCCCAACTGGCCATTGATGCGGTGTGCACCGGCGTTTTCCTCGATGTGATGCCGATCATCAGTCAGCAATTGGTGGACATGGACATTTTGGCCCGAGTCGTCACGCTTGTCGGCTATGATGATTCCGGCCAGCCGGTGCTCAGTTCGCGTCAGTTCTCCAACCGCGCCCAGATTCCGAGCGGCAAGGAATTGGTCATCGGTGGACTGATGCGCGACCGCAAGGTCAAGGCCGTGCGCAAGGTCCCGATCCTCGGATCGCTCCCCGTTCTGGGCTGGATGGCCGGCAAGGAAACCATTGGCGGCGAGAAGACGATGGTCGTTGCCGTCATCAAGCCGACGGTCGAGAAGTTCGACAGCCCGGTTCGACCCGAGGACGCAAGCATCATGGCCAAAGCCAAGGGCGAAACAGCGATTCCCATGCCGAAGACCCCCGTTGGTTTCGACCAGTGGGGACTTAACAGCGGCCAGTAAGACCACAGCGCGAGAAAGGAAAAGCGAAAATGAAAAAAACAATTGCATCCCTCATGACGGTGGCGCTGCTGGTGGCCGCAAACGTGGCGTTTTGCCAGGGGCAAGTGGCCCTTCGGCCACCCCGCCAGCAGGACAAAGCCTTTCGGTTCGATCCCCGGCTGGGTGTCTGGGTTCGGGAAATTGACCGCGACACGGGCATTGATCAGCGCCCTGGTCTTGGTGACGCCAGCCCTGTGGACATCACCAACAACGCCAGCGTGCCGCAATACACACGCTCACTGATCACCGACCAGACCAATAGCCGCATTGACGACTACATCAATCAGGACGAGCAGATTAACGTGACCCCGGATTCGGGCGCCATCAAGGTTCTGCGAGTCAACCAGAAGCGTCTTCTCAACGATTTTGTGACAGCCCTGGTGCCGCTCAAGAACGTCGCTCCTCGCGAAATGCGAGGCGTTTTCCGCAACGTCTGCGGCAAAGAGGGCGGTTTCGCCGACTGCTTGCATGACGATGTAAAAGGAGAGTTCTTTCTCCAGGTCGTTTGCCCGAAGTTCCAGCTTCCTTACGTCGTCCAGGCCCTGAGGGATCTGGATGAAAAGTGGGTCGAGGAAAACAAGGACGGTCGGGTCCACGCTTACTACAAACCCAGATTCCGCGATGCCGGCCCGCTGCTCAATCTGCTTCAGTTCTATCGTAGCCCTATGGAGACCTACTGCTGGGACGACGTGGGTAACGCCATCCAGTTTACCGGAGAGCCGGCGGTCATCAATGGCCTGTTCCCCTGGGGTTGCCAACATTGGGACATCCCGCCAAGCCAGATCAAACTCGACGTGGCCATCTACGAGATTAACGTCAAGAATGACCTGAAGTTGGGCCTGGATTATGTGGCCTGGAAGAACGGGCCAGGGGCCGATTTGTTCGAAGGTGTCATCGCCGATGGGCCTTCGTACATCGGTCACTTCCGTTGGGTCAATCTGCACGCTGTCGCCACGGCCAGCTATGTGGACTTTCTGGCCAGTAAGGGCGTGGCGCGACTGGTGACGCGGACTTCGGTGACTGCGAAGAGTGGAACAATGGCCGAGCTCGCAGCCGTGGATCAGGTGGTGGCATTCAATGTCTCCCACAGCCCCGACAGTTCGCGCTATTTGAACGCGGGATACGCGGAGCCACCCTTTGCAACGTATGCGCCGACGGCGGCAGCCCCCGGCTCTGTCGCGCTCGAACCTGCCGTGGCCACGGCGATGGCCAATCGCAATGACGCGATCATTCCACAATTCCACGATCGCATGCTAAACTACATTCGGTCGGGCACGATTGGGGTTTTCCTGGGCGTGATCCCCTATGTCGGTCTGGAGTCAGCCGAAGTCGCCATCTCGCTGCACATCACGGATTTCGATGGCTACACACCCCAGGACCAACCCCTGATTGCCCATCGTTTCGTGGACTCGTATGTTCGCGTGTATGATGGGCGGCCGTTCGTTCTGGCAGGTCTGAAGCGCCATGAGACGGTCAGGTCGCGCAACGGCGTCCCGTTCTTTTCCAAGATCCCGGTGGTAGGCTGGGCGCTGGGTGGCGAGACCAACAGCAAGCGTGATGTCGAATTGGTCGTTGTCATCACGCCGACGTTCGATGTCAGCACCAACTCGAAGATCGAGCGGGTCGAGTCGAAGATCAAGATGACCAGCAGCGAGGAAGCGGCCAAACTGTTTGCGATGGGCCAGACAAGGATGGATCTGCCTCGCAACTGGTTCGGCTTCGACCAGTGGTTGCTGGGCAATCTGGACAAGTAGCAGCACCCTGACGATGTGCGCAAAAAGAGGGACCTGCGGAAGTTCTTCCGTGGGTCTCTCTTCTTTGTTTCTTCGGCTCACCTTTTGTGGCACGATCATCGTTTGCGTTCTATTCTGACTGTGCCAAATGGGACGTTGGCACCGACAAGCGCCCCCTGGTCGAAGGCGTTCCTTCCTGCAATTCTTTGGCCTGAGGTCCTTCGATTATTTTAGACGAAAAACGCGAGGCGACATTCATAATAGGGCCAGTGCAAGGATAAAAGCAGTTATCCTGGCGACTTCGCATTCTGGGTGGGGGCGTGCGCAGCCGTTGCTTGCTCGTCGTGTTCGTCGTGAGCGCTTTTTGACTCGTTCTTTGGGCCGTAAACGTGCCGCTGCACGTGAATGCCGCTTGAATACCGCCGCTTGCCGCCATGCCCATTTCCGATATTCCGAAACGCATCAGCAAGAAAACCGTTGACGTTTCCCACGGCGTTGGACAACCTGCTCCATGAAATCCCGAGAGGTGTTTGCACCGAGTTTCGGCACAGTAGCTGTAGTGTTTCAGAACGTGACAGGGGATATCGGGCATTACCGCGCGCCAGTCAGGCCGCGAATCTAGGAAAGTGTCCCCGAATTTACGGATAAATACAAATGACGTTGGGGTGCGAAAGAAACGCACACGACAGTCGAAGAGGAGGGAAGTATGCCAGATTCACCCGTGTTGAACTTACATAACAGCTTGCGGCAGGCGAAGGAGCGATGGGCGATCTTCCTTGGCGCGGGGGCAAGCTATGACTATGGCATTCCGACGATGGTGGAAATAGCAGACATCTTGCGCGAGTTGATCCGGGAGAAAAAGCTCGCCCACGGGATCAGTGAATCAACCCTCAATCTGCTCGGCGTGCTCTGCCCTGAAGGCGGGAAGCCAAATGCGAAGTGGAACATCGAGGACGTGCTCACTCGGCTCTATCAACTCCTTGATGCCGCCGAGTCGGGCAATAGACCCTTCGCGCAGGTGACAACCGCAGTGGGGGAAAAGCCGATCAATCCAAAGGAGATCGGCGACGCCGCCGACGAGTTGATTCAGTTCATGGCAGAGATGTGCAGTCTGGCGAGTTACGAGTACACGCAGCACGGATCACATCGAGTTGACTACCTTTCTGATTTTTTCCTAGCGATGGCCTCATTCGGCAAGCCCATGAACAAGCTCATTCGGGTGTTCACAACAAACATTGACTTGTGCGTCGAAGCCTCGCTCGTACGGCTCTCTCAGAGGCTTCGTTCTGAGCGGCGGCCAGATCTTGTTTTGGTCGACGGGTTCGAGAGCGCGATTCTCCCCACGTTCAACATGACCTGCTACAGGCGAGACCTTTCTTCCCTCGGCGAGAGATGCGCCGTGTACTATTGGAAACTCCATGGCTCGACCGACTGGACATACTCCCAGCCAATTGACAAGTCCGGCGCAACAGAGCAAGCAGGTTTCACAGATCAGTCCATTATTGTCCGGCGCATTGAAAGCGATTTATGGGGTAACCTCGTGAAATCGGGTGCGGTATCAGGGGAGCAGCCTAAGAGGAGGGAAAAGATCGTGATATTTCCAACCCCTGCGAAGTACCTACAGACGTACACGTTCCCATATATGGATATGTTCGAAGCCTTTCGACGCACTCTGGAGGAGATCGAACTTCTCATTTGTGTAGGAACGAGCTTTCCCGACCAGCACATCCGTTCCGCAGTTCGCTCATTTGTCGAGCGCGACAACACCCTCTTGTTCGTCGTTGATCCACATGTGACTACCGACAACCTGAAATCCTTCTTCAGCTCCTCTCGATCCGTCCAGCCCGTCATCGCTATGGGATTCGAGCAGTTCGTGAAAGAGTTCAAGGTCTTGGAGGCGGTGACAGTGGCAACGCAAAGTACGGGGGAACATCACGAGTAAAAACGTTGGACATGTGCTTGCGGTTTCTGGCGCCCATCTGACGGTTGAAGTCGATCCGGAGTTGAGTGATTTGCACGTCCGTCATGACGGAGCGACATACACCGTCGGCCAGCCCGGAACATACCTAATAGTCGATGCAGGTCATGACAAGCACTTGGTACTTGTCACGACCGTACGGAAGAGCAGGTGGGCCCCGGTAGAGTCATCTTATAGCACAAGCCAAAGCACTCCGCTGCTTCCCCGCGGGGACTTTCCATACCTTCCCTCACCATTGGCGCAGGTCGACAGGACGTTGATTGATGGTGTCCTCGTCGGAACGATTGTTGGCATGACGTTTGAAGCGGGTGTTTCGCGTTTGCCGGTAGTCGGCGATTTTGTGACGCTGGCGGTCGAAGACCATCTGCGCATAGCACTTTCGCCGCCACTAGACCGAAAAGTAATCTCCATTGGCAACTACGTTGACTCTGATCTGCCCGTTTACCTTGACCTCGATCACCTCCTGGGCAAGCACACTGCGATCGTCGGAACAACGGGCTGTGGCAAGTCATACATGGTTGCGCGGCTGATCCAACAACTGGTGGCGGATTTCCCCGGTGCCAATATTGTGCTGTTCGACCTTCATGGGGAGTATAAAGACTGCTTCGAAGAAGTCCGCCGAATTCGTGCCGATTTGCTGTCGTTGCCTGCTTGGTTGCACGGATTCGATGACCTGTTCGCTCTCTGTGCCGACCTAAGCAACCAATTCAACATCCACAATCAGCGATGGGCTTTCCGAGATGGGGTTCTGAAGTTAAAGCAGCAGTACTGTCGTGATGTACTTGAAGACAAGGACCTGGCCGACAAGATAGATTTGGACGCACCAATCCCGTTTCGATTCGACTATCTTCAAAACTATCTGCACAACCTCAACATGGCCACGTACGAGTCTGACTCCGACGACTTGGCGCTTAAAGAGGGCGAAATCGAAGAGTGGTTCCAGCGAAGAATGAAGTTCAAACCTAAGAAGCCACGAGTGGTGTCCGGCGGCCCGCTCCATGGTGAACTTGATCGCCTTACCCTACGCGTCGATGCACGTGTCAACGATCCCCGTTACGCTTTCATGTTTCAATATGACCTCAAAGGGAAGGACGAATTGCCCCAGATCGTCCGCAATATGACGGGGTTCTTAAAGAGTGAATCTAAGCCCATCACGGTTTTCGACCTCAGCTTTCTCCCCTCGGAGACCGTTGGCACCGTCGTGGCAACCCTTTCGCGAATGGTGTTTCAGGTGCACTTCTTGGCTGAACGTGGCCGCTGCACCCCCACACTGGCTGTTTACGAAGAAGCCCACAACTACATATCGCGTAGTGGCAGGGGTGCTTACGGGGAGGCCCGTGATAGTGTTGAACGCATTGCGAAGGAGGGGCGGAAATTCGGGATCGGTACCTTGGTCGTCAGCCAACGCCCCAGCGAGTTGAGCGAGACACTGCTGAGTCAGTGCAACACGTTCCTCTGCATGCGACTCGCAAACACGACCGACAAGAATCACGTTGTTGCCCTGCTTCCCGAATCCCTCCAAACGCTAACTGATGTTCTACCGTCTCTACCCCGGGGGCAGGTCATCGCCATAGGGCTAGCATCGAAGATGCCGGTGCGACTCGCTGTCTCAGCCATTGTCCAGAAGAAACGCGTGCCCAACAGTGGCGACCCAGAGTTTGGAAAGCACTGGAGTCAGAAGATCGCGGACAGACAGGAACCCGATGTGGAAACGATCTGCAACTACTGGATACGATCACAGAAACGCAAACCGGACGAGGAGTAAGAATTCGGGGGCAGCCACCTCATTCCCTCAGAAATCCAGGAGGTGCAGGGCGTCGGGGATCGTGCCTTCCTTGGTCGCCAGCTTGGGCTTTGCGGAGCCGTCAAAAATTAGATACTGCTTTTTGGCTTTGATCGGCAAGTCGAGCCGGTAGGGCTTGCACAGTCAGGAATCGCCGCCATGGCCCGCCTGGCGCCCTCGTATAGCGCCTTGCGCGTCTCCTCGAAGGGATAGAGTAGGGCCGACTCCCGCGCGATGCCCTTCTTCACGGCCACGGTCACGCACGCCTTGCCGAAGAATTTCTCCGCCTCGCGACAGGTGGCCTCGTCGCCGGCAACCATGATCGGTGGCACGCCAAAATGCCCGGCAACTGCCGCGTCCTGAGCCAGTTCGCCGGATTCGACGCCGTTGCCGCCCACAATGGGGCAGTCGCGGCGGCCGACCTCGCATTTCCCTCGAAAACCATGCGCCGGGGATTTAGAGCTCCTAAAAGAATGACATCGCGCCAAGCCGCAAAGGCGCCAACAACGGTCTCTCTGCGTCTTGGCGTCTCTGCGTGAGATCATTTTTTTAGGGACTCTTAGCCATTAGCCCGTGCCTGAGAGGGATTGCCCTTGACAATCAGGAACGATTCCTCAATTTCTTTGCCGCGCGTGCGTTTTGCAAATGTACGCCAGTCGCAATGGCATGAGGCCATCTGCCGCTAGTCCGCGCGGAGGAGGAAAGTTCGCATGGGAATTCCCACCGCGACACAATTGGCGGTTTTCGTCGAGAACTGCGCCGGGTGACTTTCGGAAATTTGTCAAATCTTAAAGGAGCTGGCAGGTTGAACATCTGGGATCCCACCTGGGAGCAAGCCGACCGCTCGATTCTCGAAACGCGACAGCTCGAATTGCTCCGCGACCAAGTGCGTCGCGCCACCGACCGGCTGCCCTACTACCAATCGAAGATGAAGGCAGCCGGACCGCGTCCATCCGAAATCCGGACCCTGGACGACTTGCGGCGGTTGCCTTTCACGGTCAAACAGGACTTCATGGACAATTACCCCTATGGGATGATGGCCGTGCCGCTGCGAGAGATCGTCCGTGTTCACGGCTCCTCGGGAACCAGCCGGGGCAAGTCCACTATTGCCGGCTACACGCGCCGCGACCTGGACACGTGGGCCGAACTGTGTGCGCGATTGGCCACGGCGGCCGGCGTGACCTCCACCGACATTGCCCAGATTTACTTCGGCTACGGCCTTTTCACGGGCGGGTTTGGGCTTCATTGCGGTCTGGAGCGCGTCGGTGCTTTGGTTCTTCCGATTTCCAGTGGCAACACACCGCGCCAGGTTCAGTTCATGCGTGATTTCGGCACGACGACGCTGGTCGGCGCCCCAACCTATGCCGTCCACATCGCCGAGGTGGCCCGCGACCTGGGCGTGACCAGGGACCAATTGTCGCTCAAATGGGGGCTTTTCGGCGCCGAGCCTTGGTCGGAGGGAATTCGACGGCAGATTGAGTCGCAGCTCGGCCTCCATGCGACCGACAATTATGGCCTGAGTGAACTGGGCGGTCCCGGCGTTTCTTACGAGTGCCTTTTCAAGAATGGGATGCACATTGCCGAAGACCATTTTCTCGCCGAGGTTCTCGACCCAAGGACCAACGAGCCTGTGGCCGAAGGAACTGTGGGCGAATTGGTTTTTACGGCACTGACCCGCGAGGCCACGCCGGTGATCCGCTATCGGACGGGCGATCTTGCCTCGGTCACGCGCGAGCGGTGCCACTGTGGCCGGACATTGGCGCGCATGTCGAAGGTCGTCGGGCGCACCGACGACATGATTGTCATCCGAGGCGTCAACATCTTCCCCTCGCAAATCGAAAGCATCCTACTCGACGTTGAACACGCCCAGCCACACTATCAGATTGTCCTGACCAAACAAGGCGCGCTCGATCACCTCGAAGTTCGAGTCGAAGTGACCGAAGAGATCTTTAACAACGAGATGAAAAAATTGCGAGCCATGGAAGAGGAAATCCGCGCCAAGTTGCGATCAGGCCTGGACGTGGACGTGGATGTTCGCCTGGTGGAGCCCAAATCCATTGAACGCTCCGTCGGCAAGGCCAAGCGCGTCTTTGACGAACGCCCCAAGGAATAGGTGGCACGGGCATCTTGCCCGTGAAGTGCACCGGCACTCCTCTTTGCCTTCCAAATCATGGGCAGGATGCCCATGCCACCGGGGGAGACAATTCGATGTCCCGGGTCTTGCTCATCAATACCAACATCATGCAGCCCCCTGTCGCTCCCATTGGTCTCGACTATGTGGGTTCGGCATTGGAGGCCGTCGGGGTCGAGGTTGCATTGTTGGATCTTGCCTTTGTAGGGGCTGCGCCCCTACGACTTTCTATCGAAAACGAATTGATTCGGGGGCTTGATCTTCACACGCCGGATGTGATCGGCGTGACGGTTCGCAATACCGACGACTGTTGTCTTGCCACACATGATTTTCTACTGCCGCGAATTGGCCAGTGGATTGCCACTTTGAAACGTCACTGTGAGGCGCCGACCGTCGTCGGTGGCGTCGGTTTCTCGGTCATGCCTCGCGAAACATTCACCTTTTTGGGCGCCGATTACGGGATTGCGGGCGATGGCGAAGAGGCATTTCCTGGTTTGGTGGAAGCCATCTGCGCGGGCCGCGCAAAGAAATCACCGGCAGGAGGCCTATGCTACCAGAACAGGGATCACATTCCAGGATTGCTTTGGAAGAGGCCCGACGGCGAAGTGGCCTTCAATTCGCCCGCTGCCGCCGATCCGACACGATGGCCGCTGTCTTCACGAGGACTTGTGGACAATGGACGTTATACCCGTGAAGGCGGCATGGTGGGAATCGAGACCAAACGCGGTTGCCCCGCCGGCTGCATCTATTGCGCCGACCCACTGGCCAAGGGCAGGCGAATGCGGCTTCGCCCACCCCGGGTTGTCGTCGAGGAAATCCGCGATCTTATCGCTCAGGGCGCGGATGTCTATCATACCTGCGATAGCGAGTTCAATTTGCCCGCCGATCATGGCCGCGCGGTCTGCGAGGCAATAGTTGAAACCGGGCTTGGCGAGCGCATCCGATGGTTCGCCTATTGTTCGCCGGTCCCCTTCGACCGCGAGACGGCGTCTCTCTACCGCCGAGCAGGATGTCGGGGAATCAATTTTGGGTGCGACAGCGCAAGCAATACGATGCTGGCGCGTTTGGGGCGGGATCATCGCCGTTCCGACATTCTCGCCGCCGTCGCCGCCACCAAATCGGCCGGCATGAGTTGTATGCTCGACTTGCTGCTGGGTGGGCCGGGTGAGTCGCGCGAATCGCTCCGCGAGACAATCGAACTGACGCGCTCGTCCGGTGCCGACCGTGTGGGCCTTTCGGTCGGAGTGCGTGTCTATCCGGGGACGCCCCTGGCACGCGAGATCGTCTCGTACGATTCCTTCCAGGACGCAGCACTCACGACTCAGGACTTTCTTCGCCCCTACTTCTGGATCGAGCCGGCGTTGGGGGATTCGATTCACAACATCGTGCGCGAACTGGTTGCCGAGGACCCGCGTTTCTTCTTCATGGACCCTGCCTGCGCCGACGCGAACTATAACTACAACGACAACTCGGCGTTGGTCCAGGCCATCCAGCGCGGCTACCGCGGGGCCTTTTGGGACATCCTGCGTCGCGTCGCCGAAGGTCTCCCGCCGGAATAAACGAACGATGAACGAAGAAGGACCGACGCGGAAAAATGAAAGCAGAACTTGACGGTCTAGTTCATAGGTTTGGTCAAGCGTTTCGATACCCAACCGTTTGAATATCCTTTCGTTCTCGTTGTGGCCGTAATGTCGTTAACTGAACATTCAGAACTCAAAACCGGCTTCGTTCATCGTTCATCATTCGTCATTGGTTCACAGCGACTTGATCTCCTCGTTACTGACGACATGGAAGCCCTGGGCTTGCAGGACCTGGATAGCGCGGTCGGGTTGCTCGACGCGGATGACGATCAGGGCGTTGTCGGTGCGCTTCTCGACAAAGCCATAGACGTATTCAATGTTTATGTTCTCTTTGGCCAGCGTCTCAAGCATGCTGTGCAGGCCGCCAGGACGATCGGGAACTTCGACCGCTAGGATAGGCGTCTCGCGCACGGTGAAATGAGCTTGGCGAAGTACCTGAGCGGCTTTCTGCGGGTCGTTGACAATGATACGGAGGATGCCGAAATCGGTCGTTTCGGCCAACGACAATGCCCGGATGTTGATCTGGGCGTCGCGCAGGATGCCGGTCACCTCGCGCAATCGCCCAGCGGTGTTCTCCAGAAAAACGCTCAGCTGCGTGATCTTCATGGTTTTGACTCCTTTCTCAGATCAATGACCCGTTTGCGTTTGCCCATGCTCCGTTCGATAGTCTTGGGTTCGACCAATCGAACCGTTGCGCGCAGCCCGATCGCCGATTCGATCTCGCGTGTCACTTTCTGTTCGATTGCCTGAAGGACCTTGACCTCGTCGGAGAAATGGGCCTCGTCCACCTCGAATTGCACTTCGAGCTCGTCGAGGGGTCCCTCGCGTTTCACGATGATCAGGAAATGAGGCTCCGCCTCTTCGATGCTCAGCAAGACATTCTCGATCTGCGAAGGGAAAACGTTGATGCCACGGATGATGAGCATGTCGTCGGTTCGGTCGCTGACCTTTTCCATGCGTCGCAATGTTCGCCCGCAAGGACAACTGGTGGGAATCAGGCGCGTGATGTCACGTGTTCGATAGCGAAGCAGCGGAAAGGCTTCCTTGGTCAGACAGGAGAAAACCAGCTCACCACGTTCGCCATCGGGCAGGACCTCGCTCGTGTCGGGATTGATCACCTCGGGATAGAAATGGTCTTCGAAAATGTGCAAGCCGTTTTGCTCCATGCACTCACTGGCCACACCCGGCCCGATCACTTCGGTCAGGCCATAGATGTCTATAGCCTTGAGTCCGAGGCGCTGTTCGATCGCTCCACGCATTTCTTCGGGCCACGGTTCGGCGCCAAAAAAGCCAACGCGCAGCTTGAGCGTGCTCGTATCCACGCCCATTTCCAGGGCGGTCTCGGCCAATGCCAGAGCATAGGAGGGCGTGCAACAGAGAACAGTTGTTCCGAAGTCCTGCATGACCATGATCTGGCGCTTGTTGTTGCCGCCGGACATCGGTACCACCATCGCGCCGATCCGTTCGGCGCCGTAGTGAGCACCTAGCCCGCCGGTAAACAGACCGTAACCATAGGAGACCTGAACGATGTCACGGGCCGTGACATCGCCGCAACGCAACGTGCGCGCCATCAGGTCGGCCCACAGCGCAATGTCGGCTCCTGTGTAACCGACCACGACGGGCTTTCCGGTCGTGCCCGACGAGGAATGAATCCGCACCACCTCCTCCATCGGTGCGGCGAACAGGCCAAACGGATAGCCCTCGCGCATGTCGTCCTTCGTGATCAAGGGTAACAGCCGGATGTCGCCGAGTGCACGAATGGCCGAGGGTTTGACTCCTTGTTCCTCCAGTCGGCGCCTGTAGAATGGCACTCGTTGATAAAGGCGTGCGGCTGTCTTTTGGAGGTTCTCCAATTGTTCACGCCGCATTTGCTCGACCGGCATGCACTCTTGTTTTTCATCCCAATACACAGTGCAACCTCCTCTCGGCAGGTATCGTAGTTTCACATCTCTGATCGAACAGTGTCGTTGATTGCTCTAAACCATATCCTAGCCGATAGCTCAAGGATTATCTCACATGAGAACTCCCTATCGGAGGGACAGGTGCGGTGTCCCTGTCGTCCGTGGATCAGGCCATGTCCTGTGCGCAGGTTCTTGCCCGCCGTTTGTCACGGCTTCAAATCTCTTGACCGCAGCGCAAATCTTCAGGTAGCAGTTTGGGTAGAGACTAGGTGGGTGCTGCACGGCTTTCGAATTGGCGTGCGGCAGGCGAGAATGGAAGCGGTCGAGCAATCCCTGCTCGCGGGGGGCGAATTGTGCACGTTACGCCAGGTGTCACTGAGATGGCCAATGAGCAAGGGCAAACGGCAGAGAGTCCAGGACGGAAGCGGCGGTTGAGGCGTGAGTTTATCCACCTTCGCCTCGGAACCGCGATACCGGTCCTTATGTTGCTCTTGCCACTGACGTTGGGCATTTTTCACTATCGCCTTGTCGAGCAGTTGGTCCAGGGAGTCCCACCCGACAGCCAGGTCCATGCGCTGCTTTTGGCCAATCTTGTGCGAGTCTATCTTTCGACATTTGTCGTTTGTGCCGTGGCGCTGGTCTTTGGTCTGGGGATTTCCTGGGCGATTTCGCGCCCGATCCGCGAACTGATTCGCACGACGCAAGAAATCGCTACCGGCGATTTGTCGCGAACGGTTCCGACCGACACGGGCGATGAGTTCGGCGATTTGGGTAATAGTTTTAATGAGATGATCCAGTCCTTGAACCGGATGATCGCTGAGCGCAACCGCTACATTCTGGAGTGTTACACGGGCGGTCTGATCATTGTGGATGCGCAAGGTCGCATTATCGCTGCCAATACGGCCGCCGAGCAGATTCTGGGCGAACCGGCCCATATGTTGGTTTCCCATCCAATTCTCGAAGTGATTTCCCGTGGCGAGGACACCGAGAGTTTTGCCCAGATTATTGAACGTGCTGTTCGCGACAGTCAGTTCGTCAACTCCAGCGAGATCGCGATCCGGCTGCGCGGGGAGAAGTCCTTTCCGCTTGTTGTGACCACGTCACCCTTGCGGGATGTCGGTGGTGGACGAGCGGGTGTTGTCATTAACTTCCGCGACCTGACGCAGGTGAAGGCCTTCTATCAGAAGATGACCCGCGCCGACCGGCTCACGGCGATCGGCACTCTGGCTGCCGGTGTTGCCCACGAGGTGCGCAACCCGCTGGGTTCCATCCGGGGACTTGCGCAAATGTTGAGCGAAGAAAGTGTGCCCGACAGCCAAACATCGCTATACGCCGACGTGATCATTCGGCAAGTGGATCACCTCGATGGGGTGGTGCGTGAATTGCTCGAGTTTGCCCAGGCCGACCGACAAGAAACACGTCTTTGCGACGTGAACCAAGTTTTGCGCGAGGCGCTCGAGGTAGCGCGGTGGAAAATGGCCAACGAATTCGACGAAAGCGTCCATGTGCGTGAGGAGTATGGCGAGGTTCCCGAAGTACAACTCAACGCCGAAAGGATGAGTCGAGCTTTTCTCAACCTCATCGTAAATGCCTTCGAGGCCTGTTCGCCCGACGGAGAAGTTGCCGTGTCCTCGACTCATGACACGACGGGCGGGACTCCCGGCAACGTGATCGTTAAGATTGAAAACACGGGCGACCTGATTCCTCCCGAGAACATCGAGAGGATTTTTGAACCCTTTTTCTCGACCAAACCAGCCGGCACCGGCTTGGGACTTCCGATCGTCTATCAGATCGTGACTTCCCATGGCGGAACGATTGATGTTGACAGCCGAGACGGCAGGACTGTGTTTAATATCCGGCTGCCCGTGGCGACCAGCGCGGCTGTCTGATCAAGCGGGCGATGAAAGGGAAGTCACAAGGGTGTCGGAAGAGAGAGGATGGGGCGGCGGGATTTCGTTTTCTTCGCCAATGGAGCGGCTGCCGTCTGTGACTGTTTCGACATCCAGAGCGCAAAGGCGGGTGGGAAATTGTGAGCATCCTTGTGGCCGATGACGATCAGGACATCCGATATATGCTCTCGCAGCTGTTGGGCAAGGATGGCTATACCGTCAAGCTGGCCGAGGATGGCGACGAAGCCGTCGCCATGGCCGAGCGCGAGGATTTTGACGTCGTGATCCTCGACCTCAAGATGCCGCGGATGAACGGACTGGATGTATTGGCGCGACTCCGGCAGATCCGCCCGAATACGCCCGTTGTCGTGATCACGGCTCACGGTTCCACTCCGGTTGCTCACCAGGCCATAGCGGCCGGTGCCTACGATTATTTTACCAAGCCGTTTGACATTATGGAATTGCGTATTGTGGTCAAACGGGCGCTCGAGCGGTGCAATTTTCAGCGACAGATCGAAAACCTGCAACAGCAAGTGGCGCTCACGAATCTGATCGGCACCAGCCAGCCGATGCAGGAGGTCTATGACCTGATTCAGCGAGTGGCTCCGCGCGATGTCACGGTGCTGATCCTGGGCGAAAGCGGGACAGGCAAGGAACTGGTCGCTTTGGCTATCGTGAACAACAGCCCGCGGCGAACGATGCCCTTTATCAAGGTCAACTGTGCGGCCATTCCCGAGACACTTCTGGAGAGTGAATTGTTCGGCCACGAACGGGGCGCATTTACGGGAGCCATTCTCACCAAGCCAGGGAAATTCGAGTTGGCGGACAAGGGAACGGTTTTTCTGGATGAAATCGGCGACCTCTCGCCAGGTCTCCAGGCCAAACTCCTGCGCGTTCTTCAGGAACGGGAGTTTGAGCGAGTCGGTGGAACTCGGCCGATCAAGGTGGACCTTCGGGTGATCGCCGCCACCAACTCCAATCTCGCCCAGAAAGTGGCGGAGGGGCGATTTCGCGAAGACCTCTACTTTCGTCTCAACGTCATTCCAGTCATTCTTCCACCCCTTCGCAATCGGGTCGAGGATCTGCCTCTTCTCGTGGACCATTTCGTTGCTCACTTCAACCGGCAATTCGGGAAAAACATTTCGGGGGTTTCGTCCGAGGTCATGGAATTGTTTCTGGCCTATCCTTGGCCAGGTAACGTGCGCGAGTTAGAAAATGTAATCCAGAGGGCTTGCATATTGAGTCAAGAACCCCAGATCACAGTCCAATCGTTGCCGCCCGAAATGACCAAGGCGGCGGAGAAAGGTGCTGAGGCAGCGGCCAGTGCGGCTCCAATCCCACCAATCCCGTCAACGCTCTCTGACGATTTTTCGATCCCTTTGGCCAAGAAGGTGGAGATTCTTTCCGTCCAAGCCGAGAAAGACCTGATCTTGCGAGCGTTGGCTCGATGCAACTATCGCCGTCAGGCGGCAGCTGATCTTCTGGGGATTAGCCGGAAAAGTTTGCATAATAAAATGGTAAGGTATGAACTTTTTGAAGAGGAAATGGGTAAATGAGGTTACATGGATGTGTAACCAGTTACACCAAAACACCTACACTTTACCCCATCGAAATCTCAGACACAAGTTAGCCGCTCTCAAGCTCTCTGTTTTTCGGGCTTGGGTAGATTACTGAAAACAAAAAGGATATGTTAATCAAGAAAACGCGCACTTGAACTCGAACCAGTGACAGCCGCGGGCAGATTGCGTCGGCACAAAGGTTGCAACCGCTAAAGTATGGAATTGGAATGGTTGGCATTGATTCGATACGAAAGAAGGGAAAGGCGAGGTGGATACCACACCAAAACACAGGCGCGTAGCGGTCGGTTTCACTCTCGTCGAGATCATGATCGTGGTAGCGATCATCGGAGTCATTTTGGCTATTGCGATCCCTGGGTTTATGCGTGCTCGCGAGGTCTCACGAGCAACCTCATGTCAGGAGAATCTGATCAAGATTGAGGGTGCGGTTGACAGCTATGCGCTCGAACACGACTTGGCTGACGGGAAAGTGCTTCCGCGAGGGTGGGACGATATCGTTGCGAAAACACTGTACCTCAAGAAAACGCCGAAGTGCCGCGGCGGGGGAACGTATGTCAGTGCGTTCACGGTCGGTACGGGACCAACATGCACCTACACCACCCCAGGGTGGTTTGACACCCGAGGAGAGATATATAAGCACACCATCAGGGGGCACTACTGAGAGTGGGCAAGGCCTCCCGAATGGAAAAGAGATAAACGAACGGCGTGACAGACTCGGATGATGGAACTGAAAAAGAGAGATAAACAGGGAAAACAGTGATACGGGGAAAGGAGGTGAGTTGAACGATGTTAAAGCGACGCGTCAAGGGCTTCACGTTGGTGGAGATCATGATCGTGGTGGCCATTATCGGCATTATCATCGCGATCGCGATCCCCGGCTTCATGCGAGCGAGGGAAGTTTCGCGTTCCACATCTTGTCAGGAGAACCTGATCAAGATCGAAGGTGCTGTGGATCAGTGGGCCGTCGAGTACGACAAGAGGGACGGCAACACGGTGCCAATGACGCAGCTGGTGGGCAAGAAGCTTTACCTCAAGAAGACCCCCAAGTGCCGTGCGGGCGGAAACTATCCGACGACTCTTACGGTGGGAATCACCCCTACGTGTGACTACACTACGCCGGGTTGGTTCAACACGCAGGGTGCGAAGTTTAAACACCAGGTTCCCGACGCAAAGGATTGATGTCGTATGGGCACCTCGCGTCTTCGGGGGAATGGGAGATGAGGCCCGTTCCCCCGCTCGCTTTTTCTTCCGGATGTCAACGACCAGACGAATGACCAAGATCGTCGTGCGCCGCGAGAAGACACAGGCGCAAACGGGTGGTTGCCGGTCCCGGCCATCCTTTGCCTCCCGAACCATATTCGACGACGGCAATGAAAGCGTTGGAGGTTGGAGGCGTGAAGTTCTCGGGGAACTCTGTGCCGCCGAGGTGATTTCTAGCGGGCCTTCAACGTTGTTCTGACGGTGGGCGCGACACTCTTCTTGGGCAACCTCTTCCGGAATCGGTGCGGGACACTCGCATAACCGCGGCTGCGACGGTAGCGTTCCAACAGCATTCAATCTTCGGTGTTGGGTTCTACACGGCGGCGACAGCGCCGACGCTGGGCCTCTTTGCGGACGTTCCATTCCACCTTTGGGGGCTTCCGTGGCAGGGGGATCCGAAATTTCGGTTGGCGAAGTTTTCTCCTGGGAACCATGTTGGTAAGAGCGCCGTTCTTGTCGCTCCTCCTATCGCGCCCGACACGGCTGTCGGGCCTACTGTCAGCAATATTGATCCCCGTAGGTTTCGCGGATCTTTTGAATCACTTCTTTGATTCGTTGTGCATGGTCGCGGTGGCAAACCAAAATAGCGTCGGGCGAAACAACAATCACTAGGTCCTGAACCCCCAAGGCCGCGATCAGCGGTCCTTCCTTGCCCTCCGTGCCTTCGCCGCTGCAAAGAATCGAGCGAGCCGTATCGAGTGTCACGCCCTTGGCTAATACAACATTGCCGGCGGCATCGGGGGGATGGAGACGGCCGAGCGCCGACCACGTGCCCACATCGTCCCAGTCGAACGTCGCTCGCACGCAGCGCACATTGCGGGCCCGCTCCATGACAGCGAAATCAATGGAGATTTTTGGCAATCGCTCGAAGATGCGCGTCAGACGTTCCTTTTCGCCTGGTTGGTCAAGTGCCGCGGCCATTTCGTCCGAAGCCCGCGCCAGATAGGGCGCATGGTCCATCATCGCCTTGCGCAAGACCGAGCACCGCCAGACGAACATTCCACTGTTCCACAGGAAATTGCCTGCTTCGAGAAAGGTCCGTGCGGTTTCGAGGTTCGGCTTTTCGCGAAACCGCTGCACTTCATAAACCTGCGAACCATCCCGCTCGGCGATCTTATCGCCCAGCTCGATGTATCCAAAACCGGTTTCGGGGCGTGTCGGCTGAACACCGAATATGACCAGAACGTCTTCGGACTCGGCTTGTTCGAACGCCGCGCGGCAGTCGGCGTGGAAACGTTCCACCTGACCGATGCAATGGTCGGCGGTCATCACGGCCATTGTAGGGTCGCCACCGCGGCGGCTCATGTGGGCAAGTGCCAGTGCCAGACAGCCCGATGTGTCGCGCCCCATTGGTTCGCGCAGAATATTGGCTGGCGGCAAATTGGGCGCAGCTTTCTCAACCAGCGACGCCTGGTCGGCTCCCGTCGCGACATAGAGGTTCTGGTGGCCGACGAATTCGACAATCCGTTCCACGGATTCCTCGAACAGTGTTCGCTGACCTACCAGGCGCAACATTTGCTTGGGGCGGTGACGGCGGCTGAGGGGCCAGAAACGCTCGCCCGCGCCGCCTGCCATGATCAAGGCGACTCGTATTGGCATTCGAAACACAACCTTTCACATCATGAGAGATGAGTTTTGAGTGTTTAGAGCGCCTAAAAAAATGCGTTTTGCCTTGGTCCCGTCAGGACCAAACGAGAATAGCCCAGCCTTTTAAGGCTGGGAACTGGAGCCTTCCCCTCTTGGACCGAGTCCTGTAGGGACGACTGAAAGGCACAAGGAAAATGACTCTTTCAGCCGTCCCGACGGGACTCAAACAGCTCGTTCGTGCGCTCTTTCCCAGCCTTGAAAGGCTGGGCTATTGTCATTCTGTCCCGCTGGGACAGCAAGACGTTCTCATTCTTTTAGGCGCTCTTAGAACCTCCAACAAAAAGACATCTGTCAGTCGTGGCATGTCCCCCTCGGGCGGCTTGCCCATGAATCACGGGCTGGAAGCCCGTGCCACTTTCATTCTGTTAGGGCCTCTTGGTTTTGGGTCATCAACTGTGACCATCCTGATTGACTACTCATCATCCCCGTTCGGCAGTTTAACGCTTCACACTCAACATTTATAACTCAACACTCAAAACAGTTTTTTCTTAAATCGTCGTCGCAGTCGAAGCAAATCGAAAAACATCTGCTTCGAGGCGCTGAATGCCTTCACCCGTGTATTGGGTGAATTGATCCAGCGCACGGGGACCTCGGCGATCCGCAACCCTTCGCTGAGGGCCAAGGCCAGGAGCTCAACGTCGAAGGCCCACCCATTGAGTTGGCAGCGGGGAAAAACTGCATCCACCGCGCGGCGGGTGAACAGCTTGAACCCACATTGTGTGTCGTGGATTCCTGGCACAACCAGCAAACGGACCAACAGGTTGAACGTGCGACCCATGGTCTCGCGAACGATGTTCTGGTGGACCACGATTTGCGACTCCCGCAAACCACGCGAGCCGATGACAATGTCGAAGCCCGCGCCGAGTTTTGGCCACAGTTTTTCGATCTCTTCAATGGGCGTGGAGAGGTCCGCGTCCGAGAAAAGGGCGAATTGGCCGCGAGCGGCAGCCATTCCTGTTCGCACGGCGGCGCCTTTGCCTCGGTTGACTTCGTGGCAAAGCAGCCGTAATCTCGAATCCGCGCCGGCACTCTTGGCGACCTCGACCGTTCGATCCGTCGAGCCGTCGTCAACCACGAGGATTTCTGATTTATACGATTGGGCCGCAAGGTATTCGTGGATTCGTGTCAATGTTCCGCCAAGCCGCGCCTCTTCATTGTAAACGGGGATGACGACCGAGAGGTGACAAGGTTGATCCGCCGCCACGCCATGTTCTCCTTGTCTTGCAAGATTTCGCAGTTGAAAGCGCTCGACATCATGCCTAGGAATCAAAACTCACAACGACCGAGCGGTGCGATATTCCCGCTGGGAATTTGAAGTCGTCAATCGCAAAGGAAAACGGGAGCACCGACCAAATGCAGATGCTGCGTATCTGCCAAGTTTGCCAAGTGTCGTAGGGGCGCAGCATGCTGCGCCCTTCCAAGGCGAAACAAGCTCAAGGGGTATCAAACACAGAGAAACAGGGTAGGGCGATGAGGATTCACGCGGGTCGGCTTTTGCGGGCTGGTCACCGCCAGATTCGCCGCCGAGGACTCGATGCGGCGGTCGCGGCATTTGCCAAGGCGGTCGAGTCGGCGCGCGACGATCGGCGTCCATACATTCAACTGGCGCTGGCCCAGGCGCGCCGGGGAGATTGCCAGGCGGCGTGTTTGACCGTCGAGACAATGCTCAAACGCTTTCCCGGCGATGTTGTCGTTGAGATTTGCGCAGGCCGTTGCCTGCTGGAGTGCGACCATCCGGCGGACGCCGAGCCACTACTTCGATCCGCGGTCCAATCTGCACCCGAAAATGCGCTGGCTCAGCAATACTTGGCTCTCTGCCAATTGATGAAGGGCGATCTTGCAGCGGCCTCAGCGGGCATCGAGCGCATGGGCTTGGCCGCGAACGCCGACTTTCTTGCCCTGTTCAGCTATGAAGTTGAGCGGCGACTGGCACCAACATCGCTTCTCGACGACAAGGAGGTGCCGCCGCCATCGGAGTCTCACCGCACCGTCATTGCTGGGCGGGAGGCACAAGCCGCTTGTGCGCCGCCGTCGTCGCTGTTCGCCAGGCTGTCGCGCCGCCGGGCGATGCGCAAGCTGGCGAGACTTGGCGAGCAAGCCTATGACGGTGACGATTTCGCAGCCGCCCTGGCTGCGTTCGAGGCGGCCCATCGTTGCGGTTTGGAGGAACGGATCGTTTGGTTGGGAGCAGGACTTTCCAACTTGCGCCTCGACCGGCCAAACCAGGCGATCCATTACCTCGCCCAAGCCTTTGCGCGCTGGCCGAATGACGGCATTGTGGCATCCAGCTATGCTGACGCGCTGTATCGGGCAGGTCGGATCGCCGAAGCGCTTGCCGTCTTCGAAAAGATCGAACCGGCCGGGCCCGAAGATTTCCACGCCCATTACGGACGTGGCGCCTGCTATGCCGCCTTGGGCCAAAAACCAGTCGCCCTTGAGCAGTTCCGCAATGCTTTTCAGCAATATCGTCTCGACACCTTGGACGACTGTCTTGCGCCTTCGTGGCAAGAGCTCTTGAAGAAAGAGCAGATGAAAGAATGTGAAGCGCCCACCAGGGACTAAGCGACAAAGGCTTTCGGCTGCCGGTCGTTTGGCCCCTTGAAAGGGTGAGTTCTGTTGAGGGTTGACGGTTCGTGCGACGAAGCTGCGGCGCGATCTCTCAATAGACTTTGGTGGGGTCGAATACCTTCTCGGCTGTGATGATCCAATTCCCGTCCCGCAGTTGTCGAAAGAAGCAAGAACGGTAGCCCTCGTGGCATGCGCCGACAGCCTGCTCGACCTTGACCAGCACGCAATCGGCGTCGCAGTCTGTGCGGATTTCGCGCACATGTTGGACGTGGCCCGAGGTCTCGCCTTTCGACCAGAGCGCCTTGCGCGAGCGGCTCCAGAAATGCGTTTTGCCCGTTTCGAGGGTTCGGCGAAGAGCCTCGCGGTCGGCGAAAGCAACCATGAGGACCTCGTTGTCGGCGATGTCTTGCACCACGACAGCCACCAACCCATCGGAGTCATACTTCAGTTGCCCAAGAATCTGTTCAATCTGTTCGGGCTGTAACGTGTTCATGGGAGCCATCTTTCTTGCTTCCGGCCTCTTGCCTCTTCCCTCGGACTTCCGACTTTTAACTTTTGACTTCTCTCACCGGTACCCCGTGGGCGGCCAGATAGCGTTTCGCTTCGCTGATCGAGAACAAGCCAAAGTGAAAGATTGAGGCGGCCAGCACGGCATCGGCCTGCCCCACGACAATTGCATCGAGCAGATGGTCGAGCGAACCTGCGCCTCCCGACGCGATGACGGGAATCGTCAGGGCATCCGAGACCCGTTGGGTCAACTCGATGTCATAGCCGTTTTGGGTGCCGTCGCAATCCATACTGGTCAAAAGGATTTCGCCCGCGCCGCGGCGCTGAACCTCTTTTGCCCACAGGATCGCATCGCGACCTGTGGGCTGCCGGCCCCCATGGGTATAGACTTCCCAGCGCGGCTCTTCCCTCGGGTCGGTTAGAACGCGCCGAGCGTCAATGGCAACGACGATGCACTGACTGCCGAAGCGTTTGGCCGCTTGCTCGACGAAGCCAAGCTCTTGGACCGCCCCCGTATTGAGCGAGACTTTGTCGGCGCCCGCGCGAAGCATCCGATGGATGTCATGGATCGTGCGCAAGCCGCCGCCGACCGTCAGGGGCATGAAAACCTCGGCCGCCGTGCGATAGACGACCTCTTCCATAATGTTGCGGTTTTCTAGCGAGGCCGTGATGTCGAGGAAAACCAACTCGTCGGCACCCGCCTGGTCGTAGGCTTTGGCGCATTCGACGGGATCGCCCGCGTCCTTCAGGTTGACAAATCGCACACCCTTGACGACGCGCCCGTCTTTGACATCGAGACAGGGAATGATTCGTTTGGTAAACATGGCCAGTCGGGAACCAAAGGATTCCTTCTCAGAGTCATTACTTTTCCAGCGGCGGGAACTGTTCGTGGATTCGCACCTTGGGAATCACCATCTCGGGGGGCCACTTGACGGGTTGTTTGATCCCATCGTGATTCACCGCTTCCAGCCAATACCAGAACGGCTTTCCCAAGACGATGCTCTCGTCGCTGTCCACATACTCATAATCGTGGGGGATGTTTGTGGTTCCTCCGTCGGCGGCCAGAACGGGTTGGGGATTGACGCGACTCCAGGGGCCGTCCGGCGATGGTCCGCGATAGATCGTGAATCCATAGACACCCTGGGATGACTCGACGCTCCAGAAGATGCGAACTTTGGCACGGTTGGTCGTCTCGGGTTGCGAAGAATCATTCGCGCCGAAATGGCGATAGCCGACGGCAACGGCAACCAGACATGCACTGAGCGCAATCAAGCTATAGAGGAGTTTTGCCATCCCCGCTACCTTTTCCATTTACCCACCGCACAAATCGCCTTGAGCGGCATGTCCCCTTGCGGCCTGGGAAGGTTTGCCTATCCAGAGAACCGACGCGTGTCAACGAGAAACAGGACAGAGTTCCCTTCTAATGTTGACTTTGCTTTTCTTTGTGTTCTTGGCGATCTTGGCGGTTTGGATTGCTTCGAATGCTGTCCCTGGCTTGCTGTATTTACCTGTGGTTTGCCCATTGACCCGGCTTGAGTCTGGTGGCACAGTATGTAAGTCACTCCGGCACAGGGAGGAAAGTGTCATGAAACACATCGTGAGAGTGTTGCTGAAAGGATTCGTCACTCACGACACGAAGCGGTTCGTCGTGGAGAAGCCGAAAGACTTTGAACTCCTTCCCGGGCAAGCCGTCATGATGGCAATCAACAAGGCCAAATGGGAGGACAACGAACGTCCATTTACACCAACCTCGCTTGAGAAAGACAGAGTCCTGGAATTCATCATCAAGCAATACCCGGAACATCATGGCGTGACCGAGAAATTGCACAACCTGGCTCCGGGCGATGAACTTCTGATCAAAGGCATTTACGGCGCCATTACGTACAAAGGGCCGGGAGTATTCATCGCCGGTGGGACGGGAATCACACCTTTTATCGCCATTCTCAGGCAATTGCAGAGGGACGGCAAATTGGAAGGAAACATGCTGATATTCTCCAACAAGACCCATGGCGACATCATTCTCGAGAGAGAACTTCGACACTACCTGGGAGAGGATTGCATTTTCACGCTCACTCGGGAGTCGCGTTCGGGCTATGAAAACCGACGAATTGATGAGGCGTTCTTGAAAGAAAAGGTGAAGAACTTCGATCAGGAATTCTATATTTGCGGGCCGCCGGAGTTTGTCGAAGCAATAGCACAGATTCTCCAGGATGCCGGCGCACGACCAAACAACATCTTATTCGATTGATGTCAGGGGAAGTGTAGTCGTCTAGTCTTCCCGAACATTCATGCAGTGCATCCTGGGAAAAGGAGAAAGGGCAATGGGCAAAGGAAAAGTCTTCGTTGTGATGGTAGGCATTTGTGCGGTTGTGGTGCTGTCGGGCTGTGCCTGGCGGCGTGCGATGGCTCAGCGCACCGGCGCCGCTAAAGCGGCCGCAGAGGCCAAGGCTGCCAAAGCCGGCGTGGAGGCCGCGTCGGTCAGAATTGTGCTCGACAGCAGTGACACGCAGGGCGTTGAGAAGGTGGGCGAGTGGCCGGACGGCCTCGGTGGCAACGACTGGGGTAGCGGCTGCCTGTTCGCCTTTAAGGGCAAAGGCGAATGCAAGTTCGTCTGGCGGCCTGATCTGCCCAAGGCGGGCAGGTATCGAGTGTCTGTATGGTTCGGCGGCGATCCCAATTCCGACCACGCGACCGATTCGCCCTTCACGGTTTTCAACGACGAGGGCAAAGAAACGTTCAAGATAGACCAGACCAAATCGTCGGACGGCTGGAAGGCGCTTGGGGTTTTCCCATTCAGGGCGGGCAAGTCAGGTTATGTCGAACTGACCAACAATGCTAACGGGAACGTCGTCGCCGACGCCGTCCAGTTTGAATTGGTCAAGTAGATTACGGCCTCTGATCCATCCACGAAGGACACGAAACCCTCTATCGCTAGGAGACGTTTTCGTTCGACGGCGCGCCGCGACAGGTGGTTGGCGTCAAATACAAGGCGGGCGATGCGTAGGCGGCGATGCCTTTGGTCGGGATCGGCACGGCAACGGCCTGTTTTGCGAGCTGTGGTACCCTACAGAGGTGGCGCGGCCATCCTTGCCCGTGAACAGTCATGCGAGATCGGCCTGAGGTCGAGATGCCGTGTAGTGCTGCTGGAAGAGCTTTCGCAAAAGATGAACCGCAGAGGACACCGAGAACACGGAGAAAAACCATGCTGGAGGCTGTCGTCTGCGGCCCTCTGGACTACAAGCACGAAATTCCCTTTTTCCTCAGCGAGGTTCTAAAAATTCGGAGTTCGAACTTTGCGTTTCCCTTTTGAGCACTTGCACGCCTTTTGGAACAACCTCAAAGCGAACAACGCGATAGGAACTTCCAAGAGGCAAACAGATCACGCCCGAGGCACGAAGCACACAGAGAATTGAGAGAAGAGAGATTTCTCTGTGTCTCTATTATTGTCCTCTTTCTCTCGCCTCTTGCCTCTGGCCTCCAACCTCTGCCTTCAGCCAACGGGATGCGCCTTGGGTTCGAGTTTCTGGTTCTCGTCCCTAAGTTTCTTCCATTCGAGTTCCTGGCGGGGATAAACGGCCGCGTCGCCCAGGAAGCTCGCGTTAATTCAGCTCCCATCGCATCAGGTCGCTACGGATTTTGTGGCCGCAGTCGGGGCGGAAGTAATCGTAGCCAGTATGTGTGAGCATATATACGATCCCAGGAATAATGCCCAGAAGAAGGAGAAGAATGGCAATCCCCATATTACCCTTTGGGGTAATTTTCGCTTTCCCGGTGAGACCACATTTCGGACAGGTCAGAAATCCTTTGGCCTTTGCCTCTTTCCGAGCTCGCTCGTGCTCGCGTTTCAGTTGTTCAACCGATACTTTGTATGGAGAGCTCCTGTCCTCTCCACATCGCCGAGAGCATCGCTGAACGCCTTGGCCCAAATCGCAGGCACAACCCTTCTTTCTGCGATCTCGCTACCGGCGGTTTCGTAGAATTGCTCCTCAACGGTCAGCATAGACTGTTTTCCTCCCACCGCATTCGAGATTACATTCGTCGGGCACGAAGATCGGCATCGCCCTTGCCGTGGCCAGACTGGGAAATCCGCTTGCTACGCGAAACCAGAAGCCAAACCCTCTATTCATTCTTTCAGTCCCAAGGCTTGCCGAGCTGCACGGCGAAACAAGCGGCAACGCCGCCGCGCGTCCAAAGCCGATTCTCTGTCGGCCGACTCGCCTGGGTAGCGAAAGCTCACAGCGAAATCCGAGAGAAATGCCAGATGCTCACGGAACGATTCCCAACGGGGCTCCACAGCAAGGGCTTGGTTAAGCAAGGCAACGAGATCGTGGATTTTGGTGAAGTGGACGCCGGCTTCGCACAAGCGTGCCTTGAGGTATTTCTCGGCGCATTGCTGCGCGTGAAAACAGACGCCCTCATAATTCGGGTTCTTGCGGGCACGGGATTCCCGCTCCATAGTAGCGAAATCGCCTTCGGCTTTAGCGACCCACTCAGCCGTGATCGGCTTCATAGAGCACCTTACCATTTTCCAGGATCTCCCGCACAAAGTCGTCGTCCATTGCCAAGCGCTCGCGCAGCTTTTCAGGCGTCCGCACGATCAAATCTACGGCGAAAGCGGGGCGAGCCCGCAGGCGGATTTCCACGGACATCTTGGCAGCCTTGCCCTGAAAAGGAAGAACGATCAACAGGTCCACGTCCGAATCGGGCGTAACCGTCCCATGGGCGTAAGAACCGAACAGCACGATGCGCTCCGGGTGGAACTCGCGCACGATGCGACGACTCAAATCCTCTATTTGCCGTATCGTTACCATGCTACCTGCAAAATGAGCGTCCCGCTCTTCGTTTCTCAAGCTATTTTCCACAGCTGGCGGGGTTGTTAACCGGCACACCTGAAAGATCATGCCACCGCATAGGGCCGAGGTTCGAGTTTCTGGTTCTCGTCCCAGAGTTCCTTCCACGTCAGCTCTTTGCGGCGATAGGCAGTCTCGCGGCCGAGGATGGTTGTGAACGTACCCTCGACGCCGTGCTGACCGTCGCTGCGCGGCTTGCCTTCTTTGACGCTCGCGATGAATGCCTCCCACTCGTTGCGGTCGGCATCGTCCTTTTCGGTCCATTCCCAGGGATTCTTCCCTTCGATCTTCATGGGTTTGCCGGCACTGAAGGTGGCGTCGGTGCCGCAAATCTGCTCGGAGCTGTCGTGGAACGTGCAGAACTGGCCCGACATGAATGTGAGATGAACGCCGCCGGGATATTCGAACGTCACATTGAAGTGATCGAAGATGTCGCCGATATATTTCCGCCACTTACGTCCGCCGTAACCCGTGCACCGCTCGGGATGACCGCCCAAGACCCAGTTGCAGGCGTCGAGATTGTGGACGTTTTGCTCGGTGATCAGGTCGCCCGAAAGCCAGCGGAAGTAATACCAGTTGCGCACCATCCAGAGGAGGTCAGAATCGAAGTCGGCGCGCGGCCATGTCCTGCCCTGCCAGACATCGCCCGTCAGGTAGAAGGCCCGGCCCGAAACAATCGTTCCCAATCCCCCCGAGGCGATCCGGCTCTGTGCTTCCTGGTAGGCCCTGCTGTAACGGCGCTGAAGACCGACGACGACGCTGAGTTTCTTGGCCTTGGCTTTTTCGGCGGCCTCGGCGACAGCGCGGCAGCCCCACGCGTCCACGGCAATTGGTTTTTCCATGAAAACGTGCTTGCCCGCCTCGACCGCAGCCGCGAACTGCTCGGGACGGAAACCGGGTGGTGTGGTCAGAATGACGGCGTCCACCTTGAGGTCCATCACGCGCTTGTAAGCGTCCACACCCAAGAAGCACTGCGCCTCTTCGACGTTGACCGCTTTGCGCGCCGCGTCGAGCCGCACCTGAAACGGGTCGGCAACCGCAATGACCTTGCCGCCGGCGGCAACCAGTCCCTGTGCATCCTTCGTTCCGCGTCCGCCGGCGCCGACCCATCCCAGCGTTATGGCCTCGTTGGCCGCCGCACCGCGGACCGCCTCAGGTTTGACAATCGTGAACGTTGCTGCGGTTCCCACTGCGGCTGCCGTTCGCATGAACTCCCGTCTCGAAACGTTTCTCTCGGTTCCCATGTTTTGCCGTCCTTCCTACCCGATAGGGTTTGTTGTAGGGGCGATTCACGAATCGCCTGGGATTCTTTGAAGCGTTGTTTTCAAAGGGCCACACTGACGCGTCGCGTAAGGAACGCAACATTGCCGAGCGGGCAGGTTCTGTTCGAGCGATGGGCAATCTCGATTGAGCCATAGAGTGCCTGACCGATTCGCGCCAGACAAGTCTTTTCTTACAAAACGGCGCTCGAAAAGCTCGAAAATGCCCTTTGTCTTGACAGTCTCGCACTGAAAACAACATGTCCTATGGGTCCTAACCATCAGATAATATGGGAGATCAAAAATGGGCAAGAAAAAGTGTCGGGGACAGCATGCCGGGCACCTGTGTGTTTTGGCCAGCAACGAGAAGTTCGAGGAAATCAAGCAGCTGACACGGAACCCAAAGCAAATCTGCTTCAACTGTGGCCGGGTCGCCGACTCGGATAAGAATCTATGTAATCCCATGCCGCTGGATTAGTACAGCCCAAGACAATTAAGGGGCCAAATTCGTTTTGTTTGATCCACCTAGAACACAGGCTGGAAGCCACAAGCGTTTAATGGTTTTCAGCCGCCCCGAGAGACCCTTCCTCTCTCCCTGGAGCATGCTTCAGCATGGCTTCTCCTCTGGGCTTCACCCATCAGCCGGCCTTTGGCCAAAGCCCGGCTCAAGCCGGCTCTTCGGAGGGGAAATGGTTGCCTTGCACCCCGGCTGAAGCCGGGTGCAAACCCGGCGCATGCCGAAGCCCGGCTCATCAGGATCTG